>Ga0134125_10002468_pt1 | contig 21963 bp, 21 predicted proteins | sample KB31751_FD_96464 | JGI IMG/M metagenome (GOLD analysis project Ga0134125, IMG submission 96464) | Terrestrial soil microbial communities with excess Nitrogen fertilizer from Kellogg Biological Station, Michigan, USA - KB3-175-1 | ecosystem: Environmental > Terrestrial > Soil > Unclassified ... | reverse complement strand
GTGCTGCTGTCGATTGCGGGCGTGTTCGCCGGCCTCGCACTCATGCGCTCCTGGCAGCCGATGTGAAGCGCGTCATGAGTGCCGTGGGAGGGGTGCTGATCTCCCTGCTCGGCTTCGTGCTCTCCTTCGGTGCGATTCTCGGTGCCGCACTCGGCATCTGGTTGATAGGGCGCTGGACGAAGCGGCGCGACCGGCAGCCGAGTACGATCGCCGAGTTGGTCGCCGCGGTGTTTTCCGCAACCGCCTTCGCGGGGCTCTTGTGGATGGCAATCTTTGCGGCCGCGCCCCAGTTCAATCGCGCCGAGTTCAAGTCGGCGATGACGCAGAAACAGGCCAAACCGGTGAAGATGCCCGACTGGTACGCCAGGGCCTTCCCGCAGGCGGCGCAGATGGACTCGGCCACGCAGGTGTTCGGCGACTCCGTCACGCAGAAACTGGCGCGCTCAGACGCATTTCCCACTATCATGATGGTCTTCGGCATCCTGATGCTATCCATGATGTTCGGCGGAATCGGGGGCGTGACCGGGTGGGGCGCGCGGCGGCTCTTTATCTCGGCGACCAAAAGGGATCTGCAGCCGGAACGAACGTGACGGGAACGTCTTTCACGAACGTCCGGAGCCAGCGCGCAAACTCGTCCATGCCGGCCTGTTCGGACGGAATGTGGCCGATGATGATCATTCCCTTCTTCTGTCCCGCCGCAACGGCGTCAGCGACGTATTCCACCGTCTCCCACTCGCGCGCCTCGCCGATCACCAGAACGTCGATATCTCCCGGTTGAATCGCGTGGCGCTGGAGCTCGAACCCGGCCGCTCCGGGGACGAGGGCAATCCTGCTGACCCGCTGACTGGAATCGCCCACGACGCGAAGCGTCGGAGCATGGAGGCGCTGGCGAATCGTGGCGGCGAGCGCGCCGAGGCTCTGCTCGGGCAGCTTGAAGCGATACTCGCTGGCGGAATCGCGGTACGGCTCCCACTGCAGCGCGCGCGCCATGCCGACGGCGATTCCGTCGGGATGACGGCGGTGCCAGTGATCGTGCATGCGCACGACGACCATCCGATGCTCTCGAATGAACGCGCGCTTCTGCGCCGTCACCGCGTCGCTTTCGCGCTCCAGTACGTCGATGCGGTCGAAATGATCGTAGAACGTCGGCTCGTGCGTGATGACGAGGTTGGCGCCCGCCGCCGCGGCGCGTTGCAGCACGTCGAGCGTTGCCATCATCGTGACCGCGATCCCCGTCACTGCCGTCGTCGAGTCGCCGTCCTTGAACGTGTCGACCGTCTGCTCGGCCCACGGCACGCCGATGTTCTGTCTGATCTTCTGGACGATTTCGGCGGCGGTGGGACCCGTTTGAGCGACGGCGGCCAGCGGCGCCCCGATGAGGAGCAACAACGTCAGCCTGGAGCTGCGCATCACGTGACCGGAGCCGAGCGGCGCTCCACGAGCAGGATGATCGCGGCGAGAAACAGCCAGAGGACGAATGTCGCCTGCGCGTAGTACATGTAGTTGAGCGTTTCGCTGAACACGAGCGCGACCGCGCCGCACAGCACCGCGACGACCCAGGCGAGCCACGCCATCCAGCGCGGCCACACGGCGCCGTTGCGAATGCCCCACCCGAACGTGTACGCCACGAAGCCGAGCAGGAACGTCGCGAGGCGCTCCGCCGCGAGCCCGAAGGGATGCATCATGTCGTAGAGGAAGACGGCGTGCGTGCGCGCGAGTCCGGCGTCCGCCGCGGCGTAGACTCGCGCGATGTGATACCCCGGCCCGACCATGAACAAGATGTTCAGCGCCCAGATGCCGAACGCGAACGCGCCGAGCCGAATCCCGGCGCGCGACGGGGAGGCGCCCGGCGTGTCGTTGTGGCGCAGCGAGACACCGACGAGCCCGGCGTACATGAACGCGAGTCCGAACAGGAGCGCCCAGTGGATCGTGCGCCAGCCGTGCGTACGCGCGACGATCCCGAGCTGCTTCGCGCCGTCACCGGTCAGGAGCGGATGCAGGGCGCCCGCGCCGGCGAACAGCAGCGTGCCGACGAGCAGGCAGAGTCCATAGAACAACGGGCGGCGCGTCACGACCCCAATCTAGCACCTCCTTGGCCCGTCCATATATTGTGCGGCAATGGACCTCAATCGCATCCTGCGGGAGGGCTTCATCGCCGGCTGCATCGGCGCCGCGGTCGTCGCCCTGTGGTTCCTCATCGTCGACGTCATCAACGGCCAGCCCCTCTACACCCCCGCCATGCTCGGCAGCGCGGTGTTCTGGGGACTGCACGACCCGTCGTCGGTGGTGATCGAGCCGGCGCGGATCTTCGGCTATACCATGATCCACGTGAGCGCGTTCGTGGTCGTCGGCTGCGTCGCGGCGGCGCTCGCGGCCGAGGTCGAATACGCGCCGTCGACGCTGTTTCTCGTCGTCGTGGGGTTCTGCTTCTTCGAGGTCGGTTTTTACATCCTCATCGCCCTGCTCGCCAAGCCGCTGCTCGCCAACCTCGTGTGGTGGAACGTCGCCGTGGGTAATGCGCTCGCCGCGTTGGGGATGGGGTACTTCTTGTGGAGAGAGCATCCCAAGATTGGGGAGGAATTGAGGCGACATCCGCTCGGGGAAACCGAAGACGGGGAATAGTCAGCGGTAGGCTTCTTCCGGCACCCCTGCTTCAGCATCTCCTCTTTGGTCCCATACTGAGTAGCGGAACCAAATCACCGTCATCACGATCCACAGCATGATCCCGCCCAGCACCCACATCAGCAATCCACCGATCTGTTGATCCTGGAGCGGGCTCAACCCGCCCACCCTCGGCGCCGCGACGTAAAACGGATAGAGCGGACGATCGGCCAGCGTGATCAACGCGCCGGTCACCGACATCGGGATCCCGAGCAGGAACAGATAGACCATCTGCAGCAGGTGCGGCAGCCGCGGCAGCTCCGGCACGGGGGACAGCACGGGCCACCACATGATGACCGCGGTGGCGAGGAACACGAGGTGCTGGAGGATGTGGAGGTTGTGATTGCGCATCGCGGCTTCGTAAAACGCCGGGAAGTGCCAAATCGCGATCGGGGCGCTGAAGATCAGACCTGCCGCGAGCGGTCGCGTGATCACACGGGAGAACGCCATGACCCAGCGCGGCCGGAGGACTGGACGCACGACCGGCGCGGGACAGCCGAACAGCAGGAGCGGCGGGAAAACGAGCGTCAGCAACAGGTGCTGCGCCATGTGCGCGCTGAACAGATAATTGTCCGACAGCTCGTGCAGCGGGCCGTTCAGCGCGAAAAACAACACCACGAGCGCCAGGGCGAAGCTCGTCACGCGCCCGGGCCCGCTCTTGCGGCCTCCCAGAAACAGATAGAGCCCGCCGAACAGGGCGAGCCCAATGATCACACTGGGATGCAGGTCCCACCTATTCCAGGGGTTCACATGCCCGTGCGCAGCCGGACGCCTCCGTAAAAGAGGAACAGCAGGCTGACGACGACGAGGAATCCCAGGAGCAGCGGACCGCCAAACAGCAGCGAGAAGAACTTGTTGTCGAACTTGAGGTGCATGTAGAACATCACGACGAGCGCGAACTTGATGGCCGAGAGCACGAGCAGGACCGGCACCAGCACGCTTTGGAACGCCGGAACGTAGAACACGCCCACCTCAAGCAGCGTGATCATGACGAGGATCGCGGCAATCCGCAGATAGGTGCCAGTCGTCGCGTGTGCTTGATGCTCAGCCATCGTGCCTCACTGAATCAGATAGACGACCGTAAAGATGATGATCCAGACGACGTCCACGAAATGCCAATACAAACCGGTGATCTCGACCGTCATCGCATTCGCGGGGCCGAGCTTCCCTCGCAACGCCTGCACCCACAGCGTGAGCAGCCAGATCACCCCAACGGTGACGTGCGCGCCGTGCGTTCCCGTGAGCACGTAGAACGTCGAGCCGAACAGATTCGTGGTGAGCCCGAGCCCTTCATGATAGAAGTGGCTGAACTCCCACACCTGCCCGCCGAGGAAGACCATGCCCAGCAGCGCCGTGACCAGCAACCATAGCTTGCCCTGTTTCATGTCGCCGCGCTGCACTGCCGCGAGCGCGAGCACCATCGCGAGACTCGACATCAGCAGGTCGAACGTGCTGAACGACGTGAACGGAATGTTCAGGATCTCGTGCGGGTACGGCCCGGTGAGGCTTCGGCCTTTGTAAATCAGGTACGTCGAGATCAGCGAGCCGAACAGCAGGCACTCCGAGCCGATGAAGGCCCAGAATGCCATCTTCCGGCTGTCGAGCCCCATCGTGGTGGCGTGCCCGTGCGCGACGGCGGCGGCGTGTTCTTGCGTGTCGTATCTCATTTACATCTCGAAGGGCTCGTAGGCCCAGCGATAGATCCCCACGATCACGATGGCCACGCCGACGAACACGAGCGGCAGGAAGCGCGAGAGCGCGGCAATCGCCATGACCGGTAGCCCTGCCGCCGTGATCATCGGCCACCACGAGCCGCCCGGCACGTGGATCGGCTTGGGCGGCTGCTCCGGCAGCGGCGCCATCGGTCCGTGCCGCTCCGTCTGCCACAGTGGAAGGCGATTGGTGACCGTCGGGATCACGGTGAAGTTGTACACCGGCGGCGGCGACGGAATCGCCCACTCGAGCGTCGCCCCGCCCCACGGATTGTTCGGCGCGTCGGCAGGCCGGCGCAGGCTGCGCAGCAGATTGAACAGGAAGATCAGCGTCGCGACGCCGATGAGAAATGCGCCGACGGTCGAGATCTGATTGAACTGGGTGACGCCCAGCTGCGCCGAGTAGGTGTAGATGCGGCGCGGCATGCCGAGCAGCCCGGAGAAATGCATCGGGAAGAACGCGAGGTTCATGCCGATCAACGTGAGCCAGAAGTGCCAGCGCCCCAGCGTCTCGGACAGAATCCGGCCCGTCATCTTGGGCCACCAGTAATACATCCCGGCGAACAGTCCCAGCATCGTGCCGCCGAACAGCACGTAGTGGATGTGCGCGACGATGTAGTAGGTGTCGGTCTGCTGCAAATCGGACGCGGCCGACGCGTGCGTCACGCCCGACAGCCCGCCGATGATGAACATCGCGATGAATCCGATCGCGAACAGCATCGCGGGCCGGAAGCTGAGCTGGCCGCCCCACATCGTGCCGATCCAGTTGAAGATCTTCACCCCCGTCGGGATCGCGATCAGCATCGTCGCGCCGGCAAACACGGAATCGGCGATCGGCCCGAGCCCCGACGAGAACATGTGGTGCGCCCACACGCTCCAGCCCAGGAACGCGATCACGACACCGGAATAGACCACGACGGTGTACCCGAACAACGGCTTCTTCGAGAACGTCGGCAGGATTTCGGATACGATTCCCATCGCCGGCAGAATCAGGATGTAGACCTCGGGGTGTCCGAACATCCAGAACAGATGCTGCCACAGAATCGGATCGCCGCCGCCCTGCGGCACGAAGAAGTGCGTGCCGAAGATGCGGTCGAACATCAGCAGCACGAGCGCCACCGTGATCACGGGAAACGCCGTGATCACGAGGAACTGCGTGATCAGCGTCATCCAGGTGAACGGCGGCAGCCGCAGCATGCGCATGCCGGGCGCCCGCATGTTGAGGATCGTCACGACGAAGTTGAACCCCGCCGCGAGCGACGCGATGCCGAGGATCTGCAGGCCCAGCAGCCAGAAATCGACGTTGGGACCCGGCGAGAACTGGCGCGATGTCAGGTTGGCGTAGCCGAACCAGCCGGCGTCCGGCGCGACCGAGAGGCGCCCCGCGCTGAACAGCGGCCCCGCGATGAAGCTGAAGTTCAGGAACAGCCCGCCGAGCAGGAAGACCCAATAGCTGAACGCATTGAGCCGCGGGAACGCGACGTCGCGCGCGCCGATCTGCAGCGGGATGATGAAGTTGAAGAACGCGGCGGACAGCGGCATCAGCGCGAGGAACACCATCGTGGTGCCGTGCATCGTGAACATCTGGTTGAACGTCTCGGCGCTCACGCCGAGCCCGCCGTCGGGCTTCACGAGCTGCGCGCGGATGACGAGCGCCTCGAGGCCGCCGATCAGGAAGAAGCAGAAGGCCGTCCAGAAATAGAGCATGCCGATCCGCTTGTGATCGGTGGTCGTGAGCCAGCTCTTCATTTCAGGCTCTGCAGGTACGCGACCACGGCGTCGAGATCCTCGCCCGCCAGATTCTGCGGCGGCATGAGCGCGCCGGGCTTCAGCGACGGCGCGTTCTGAATCCAGTGGTGCAGCATCTCGGTGTTGTTCGGGAACAGCGCGCCCGCGATCGTGCCGCGGCTGCCGACGTGCGTCAGCTCAGGGCCGACCTTCGCATTCGCGATGCCGGTGATGGTGTGACACCCGATGCAGGCGCTGCGCCGGAAGATCTGCTGGCCTTTTTCTTCCGGTGATCCCTTGGCGGGCGTGACGGGCGCGGAGCGCTGGCGGTCCACCCACGCCTGGAACTGGGAATCGGTTTGCACGACGACGCGGAGTCGCATGTTGGCATGCGACGCGCCGCAGAATTCCGCGCACTGGCCCCAGTACTCGCCCGTCGAATCGGCGGTGAACGCGATGCGGTTGGTGCGTCCCTGAATCACGTCGCGCTTGCCGCCGAGGCCCGGCGCCCAGAAGCTGTGGATGACGTCGGCCGACGTCATCTCGAGCTGTACGGGGGTGCCGAGCGGCAGATGCAGCTCGTTCATCGCGTTGATGCCGAGCGTGGGATAGCGATACTCCCACCACCACTGATGCCCGATCACCTCGACGCGCAGCGCGCCTTCGGGCGCCTGGCCGGCGGTGGCAAAGATCGTCCGCATCGTCGGGACGGCGATGAACACGAGGATGAGCACGGGCGCGAGCGTCCAGCCGATCTCGAGGAACGTGTGACCGTGGATCGGCTTCGGCGCCGGCGCGCCGGGGCGGGCCCGATAGCGCGCGATCGCAATGACGAGCAGCGTCTCGACGACGAGAAAGACCGCGACGGCCCACCAGAAGATGTTCCAGAACAGGCCGTCGAGCGCGGTGGCGAAATCGGAACGCGGATGAAACACCGATTGCGGGAATGGACCGCTGCAGCCGGTGAGGAGGAGCAGAACTGCGACGAGGACTAACGGCACGGCGTCAAAGTAGACAGGCCCCCGCAGCACGTCAACGCGCACGTTATCTTAGGCGGCCATGACTGATTTGTCCCAACGATTACAAGCCGCGCTGGGCGGCGCGTACCACGTCGAGCAGGAGCTCGGCGGCGGCGGGATGAGTCGCGTGTTCGTGGCCGAGGAGACGCGGCTCGCGCGCAAGGTCGTCATCAAGGTCCTGCCGCCGGACCTCGCGCTGGAAATGCGCGTCGATCGCTTCAATCGGGAAATCCAGCTGTCCGCCTCCCTGCAGCATCCGCACATCGTCCCCCTGCTCGCCGCGGGCGGCGCCGACGACCTGTTGTATTACACGATGCCGTTTGTGGAGGGCGAAGCCCTGCGCACGCGGCTGTCGCGCGTCGGCGAGCTCCCCGTCAAGGACGCCGTGCGGATTCTCAAGGACGTGGCCGACGCGCTGGCCTACGCCCATGCGCGCGGCGTGGTGCATCGCGACATCAAGCCCGACAATGTGCTGCTCTCCGGCAACCATGCCGTCGTGGCCGACTTCGGCGTCGCCAAGGCGGTGAGCCAGGCCAAGACCGAGAGCGGGCTCACGTCGGTCGGCGTCGCGCTCGGCACGCCGGCCTACATGGCGCCGGAGCAGGCGGCGGGGGATCCCAACATCGATCACCGCGCCGACATCTACGCGTTCGGCGCGATGGCGTACGAGATGCTCACGGGCCGCTCGCCGTTCAGCGGCATGGCTCCGCATCAGATGCTCGCAGCCCACGTCACCGAACCGGTCGTGCCGATCACCGACAAGCGCCCGGCGCTGCCGCCCGCGCTCGCGCAGCTCGTGATGGCGTGTCTCGAGAAGAATCCGGCGGACCGCCCGCAGAGCGCGAACGACATGCTGCAGACGCTGGAAGGCATGGCCACGACGAGCGGTTCGGTCGCCGTCACGTCACCGATCGCGACGGTGCGCCACGCGATGCGCCGTCCCCGCAACCGGTTCGCCGCCGTGGCGGTTTTGGCGCTGGTCCTCGTCGTCGCGGGATGGTTCACGTTGCGGCCGCGCCGCGCGGCCGCGCTCGAGCAGGATCGCATCGCGATCGCGCCCTTCGACGTCTTCGGAGGACCGGACCTCGCCTTGTGGCACGAAGGCCTGGTCGATGTGCTCTCGCGCAGCCTGGACGGCGCGGGCCCGCTGCGCACCGTGTCGCCCACCCTCGTCGTGCGGCATTGGGGGGGCGGGCGCGTTGATCCGCAGTCCGCGCAGCTCCTCGGCCGGGCGACGGGCGCGCAGACCGTCGTTGCCGGCGTGCTGATCAGCGCGGGGGATTCGGTGCGCGTGCAGGCGTTCCTGATCGACGTGCCCGACGCGAAATTGCTGGCGGACTTCGAGCTGCGCGAGCGGGCGGATCGCATGGACCGCGTGGCGGATTCGCTGACCGTTCGTGTGCTGCGCGAGCTGAGCCGAACGCGCGCCATCGGCTTCGTGCGCGGCGCGTCGCTCGGATCGCGGTCGCTGCCGGCCCTGAAGGCGTTCCTCCAGGGCGAGCAGTTCCTGCGGCGGTCGGCCTGGGATTCCTCGCTCGCCTATCATCAACGCGCCATCGCGCTCGACTCGGGCTTCACGCTGGCGTGGAGTCACGCGGGGATGGCGGCCGGGTGGCAGCACTCGGCCGGCGATTCGCTGTCGCACATGTACAAGCTCCGCGCCGGCGCGATGAATCACGGGCTCGCGCCGCGCGAGAGCCTCATCGTGCAGGCGGAATCGATCGCCGCCGTCGTGTACCAGGGCCCGGCGTTGCTCGGCGGGAAATGGTGGGCGTATGGCCAGCGCCTCATCGCGACGCTCGACGAAGCGGTGCGCCGCTATCCGACCGATCCCGAGCTGTGGTACATGCTGGGCGACGCGCGCTTCCACGCCGGAGGCCTGGCGCGCGTGCCGCCGCACACGGCGCTCGACGCGTTCGACCGCGCGATCGAGCTCGACTCGGCGTTCACCCCCTCGTACGTCCACGCCATCGGACTGGCGCTCGATGCCGGCGGCGACGCCGCCGGCCGCCGCTACGCGGACGCGTTCCTGCGCGCCGGCGCGATGGGCTCGTACGCGCAGAGCACCCGGCTCGTCACCGCGCTCATGGATCCGTCCACCCGCGAGAAAGCGATTTCGTACCTCGCCGACAGCGCGGACTCGCACGTATTCCAGGCGGTCTGGGGCGCCGTCGGGCGCTGGAACGATTCGGCCGAAACGGCCGTGAAGCTCGCGCGGCGGCGCGTGGCGGCGGAGAAAAAAGCCGGCACGCCCAGCAACTTTAGTGTCTTCATGCTGCCCGTCGCGCTGGCGGGCCGCGGACACGTCAAGGAAGCGGCACAGGCCACGACGTTCCCCGCGCTGCTATCGCAGTTCGCGCTGGTGGGCGGGATTCCGGCCGACAGCGCGACGAAGGCGGCGCGCAAGTGGGCGACCTCTCCCGGAGACGGCATCATTCCGGCGGCGCCGCTGCTCGCGGCCGCGCATGACACGGCGACGTTGAAGCTCGCGATTCAGCGCATCGACTCGGCGCGCTCGCATCCGCTGCCGCCCAACCTCCCGCCGATCGTGCACGATTTTCTCGGCTACCTGCCGGTCACCCAGCGCGCGTATCTCGCGCTCGCGAAGGGCGACACCACCGAGGCGCTCCGGCAGTTTGCCGCGCGCCCCGACAGCGCGTGTTTCGGACAGTGCCCGATCGACGATCTCGTATACATCCAGCTGCTCGCGGCGCGGCATCGCGATGCCGAGGCCGCGGCTCGGCTCGAGCGTCCGGTGGCGGGATTCCAGCCGGGGTTCCTGCCGGTCGAAATCCTGCGCGCGCTCGAGCGCGGGCGCGTGAACGAGCGGCTCGGCAACCGCGACCGCGCGATCGAAGGCTATGCGCTGGTGGTGAAAGCGTGGCGGCACCCCGACCCGGAGCTGCAGGGTTACGTGGACGAAGCGCGCGCCGGCCTCGCGCGACTCAGCGCGGAGAAGGCATCACCTGCGGAGTCTCAGTAATCGACGACTTCGCGCCGGTGCCCTTCCCCGTCAGCTCCATCGCCGAGCCATCCTTCAGCTGAACCCGCGCCACCCCGAAGTACAGATCCGGCACGACCCAGGCTTCCGTCTGCTCGCCCGCATCCTTGATGTGGAGCGCGCGGAACGTCCCCGCCGGCACGGTGAGCTGTTCCCAACCGGCGACCTCCATCTGCGCGCACTTGCGCGCGAATTCGGCGGCGAAGTTCTGGCCCATCTGGCCGGCCATCATCTGCACCATCTGCTGCGGCATGCGCATGGCGGGCTCGCTGCCGCTCTTCATGATCAGCCCATGGATCGACGAGGCCTGAAATCCGAAACCGGGAACGAGGAGCTGGAGAATGGTCTTCCCGTGCCTCGCGTCGTTGAGGGCGATCTCGTACCAGTAGTTCGGCTTGCCGGCGACGGCTTCGGTACCGACCAGCGCCATGCGCATGGTGGAGCCCTCCGAGCGGCCGCCTTTCCAGCGGTAGTCGGCCCATTCCCCGACACGCATGGGCCGGTTCTGGAAGTCGGTACAAACCTTTTCCTTATCCTGCGCGATCAGCGGCGAGGCGCAGAGCAGCGTCAGCAGCGAGACCATTCTCAGACTGTGCACAGACCGGCTCCGAAGTCGGGTAGGCGATTATTATACAGGGGCCTGCGACCGTGGCGGAATTGGCAGACGCGCCAGCCTTAGGAGCTGGTGGGGCAACCCGTGGGGGTTCGAGTCCCTCCGGTCGCATTCTGGGGACTAGGGAGTGGCCCCCAACCCCTAGACCCCGCAGTTAGATTTTCCCGCACATGCCCGAGATACTCGTCAAGAAAACCAAAGTCGAGCCAGGGGAAGCCTCGCTCGAGGTCAGTATCCCCACGGAGAACGTCAAGGCCGCTGAAGAGCGCGCCACGAAGTTCTACCAGCAGCGCGCGCGGCTGCCGGGATTCCGGCAAGGCAAGGCGCCGGCCGCGGTGGTTCGCAAGAAGTTTGCCGACGACATCCGGCAGGAGACGCTGCGCGAGCTGGTGCAGGAGAGCTGGCGCGTGGCGCAGAAGCAGGAAGAGCTGAAGCCGATCGCCGATCCCCACATCCACAACCTGAAGTGGGAAGAAGGCAGCCCCGTCACCTTCGAGTTCCACGTCGAGCTCAAGCCCGAAATCAAACTGGAGCGGCTCGGCAACTTCCGGCTGACCCGGAAGGTGAACGCGGTGACGGAGGCGCAGGTCGATACGCAGATCAACGCCCTGCGCGAGCAGCGCGCCCCCTGGACGCCCGTGGCCGGCGAGAAGCCCAAGCCCAAAGATCTCGTCGACGTCATCATCGCGACCCGCGAGGACGGTGCGGAGAAGGATCCGCAGCCGTTCCAGTTCGTGCTCGGCGAAGGGCGCGCGATTCCGGACGTCGAAGAGCGCGTCATGAGCCTCTTGCCGGGCGAGTCGGTCGAGGCCACCGTCCGCTTCCCTGACGATTTCGCCGAGGAGGCGAAGCGCGGTCAGACGCGCGACGTGAAGATCAGCTTGCGCGAAGTGAAGCGGCAGGAGCTCGCGGCGCTCGACGACGCGTTCGCGCGGGAGATCGGCGACTTCGAGTCGGTCGCCGCGCTGCGCAAGGCGGTCACCGAGGATCTGCAGAAAGAGTCCGAGCGCGACGCGGACGCCCGCATGCGCGGCGACCTGGTGCAGCAGATCGTCGAGGCGAACAACGTGGTCGCGCCGCGGCCGCTCGTCGAGCGCGTGCTCGGCCTGTACGCGCAGGCGTACGAGATTCCCGAAGATCGCTGGTCGCAGTTCGCGCAGGAGTTCCACACCGTGGCCGAGTCGCAGGTGAAGCGCGATCTCGTCCTCGACACCGTGGTCGAAGCGCAAAAGCTGCACGCCACCGAGGCCGAGCTGGACGACAAGATCCAGCAGCTCGCCGAGCGGCGCGGCATGAAGGCCGCCGAGCTGTACGCGTCGTTGGAGAAGGCCAAGCGGCTCCGCGATGTCGTGCGGAGCATCACCGAGGAGAAAGTGTTCACCTATCTCCTGTCGCAGTCCACCGTGGAGCAAGCGTGACGAAGAGCGAAAGCCACATCTATCCGCCGTACATCATCGAGCGCTCGAGCCGTGGCGAGCGGACCTACGACATCTTCAGCCGCCTGCTGATGGACCGCATCGTGTTCCTCGGCAGCGCCATCAACGACGACGTCGCGAACATCATCATCGCGCAGCTGCTGTTCCTGGACGCCGACAATCCGGAGCGCGACATCTACCTCTACATCAACTCGCCGGGCGGCATCGTGTCCTCCGGCATGGCGATCTACGACACCGTGCAGTTCCTGCGCGCGCCGGTGAATACGATCTGCATGGGCATGGCCGCCTCGATGGGATCGTTCCTGCTCACCGCCGGCCGCAAGGGCAAGCGCTCGGCGCTGCCGCACGCGCGCATTATGATGCACCAGCCCTCGGGCGGCACGCAGGGCACCGCCGCGGACATCGAAATCCAGGCGCGCGAGATCCTGTTTTTGCGACGGAAGCTCAACGAGCTCTACGCGAAACACACCGGGAAGACGGTCGAAACGATCGAGAAAGACATGGATCGCGACCGCTTCATGTCGGCCGAAGAGGCGAAAGACTACGGATTGATCGATCACGTGATTTCCAACTTCGAGGAAATAAAGGAAGACGGGAAGGCGAAGAAGTGATGACTTGCGCCGCTAGAGTCGCCTTCCCATACTAGAAGAACGATGTCGCACGATAAGCACCTCCGCTGCTCGTTTTGCGGGAAATCCAAGGACTCGGTCCGGAAGTTCATCTCCGGCCCGTCGGTCTACATTTGCAATGAATGCATCGCGCTGTGCAATGAAATCCTGGCGGAGGACGAAGAGCGCGAAGTCGCCGAAGCCATCACGCAGGTCCCCACACCCGCCGAAATCAAGGATGTGCTGGACCAATACGTGATCGGGCAGGACCGCGCCAAGAAGACGCTCGCCGTGGCCGTCTACAACCACTACAAACGCATCAATTCGCATTCGGGCCGGGACAACGAGGTGGAGCTCGACAAGAGCAACATCCTCCTGATCGGCCCAACCGGTGTCGGCAAGACCCTGCTTGCGCAGACCTTGGCGCGCATCCTGGACGTGCCGTTCACCATCGCCGACGCGACCACCCTCACCGAGGCTGGCTACGTCGGCGAAGACGTCGAGAACATCCTCGTGCGCCTGCTGCAGGCTGCCGACTTCAACGTATCCGAGGCCGAGCGGGGCATCGTCTATATCGACGAGATCGACAAGATCGCGCGCAAGTCAGAGAACCCCAGCATCACGCGCGACGTCTCGGGCGAAGGCGTACAGCAGGCGCTGCTCAAAATCCTCGAGGGCACGGTCGCCAGCGTGCCCCCGCAGGGTGGGCGCAAGCATCCGCAACAGGAATACATCCAGGTCAACACCAAAGACATCCTCTTCATCTGCGGCGGCGCGTTCGACGGCCTCGAGAAGATCATCGAGTCGCGCACGGGCCGGCGGCAGATCGGCTTCACCAAGGAAGAGGTCGTCGCCGGTGTGGCCGCGAAAGTCAAGAAGAATCCGTTCGGCGACGTCGAGCCCGACGACCTGCTGCGCTACGGGCTGATTCCCGAGCTCGTGGGCCGCCTCCCGGTCACCGTGCCGCTCGATGCGCTCGACGAAGACGCGCTGATCAAGATTCTCACCGAGCCCAAGAACGCGCTCGCCAAGCAGTATCAGAAGCTGTTCGACCTCGAGGACGTGCGCTTGACGCTGGAGAAAGACGCGCTGAAGGCGATCGCGGCGAAGGCGATGAAGCGCGGCACCGGCGCGAGAGGCCTGCGCGCGATTCTCGAAGAGATGATGACGGAGATCATGTTCGAGCTGCCCAGCCGCGATGACGTCCGCGAGGTGGCGATCACCGCCGAATGCGTCACGTCGGGCCGCGCGCCGCTGCTCGTGACCGAGCGTCCCCGCCAGAAGAAAGAAGCCTGACCGACCCCAGGTACATCGGCTCATTCCCCAGAGCCGATACGCAGCTCGACCCGCCCCTCCCTGAAGTCGCATTCCTCGGCCGCTCCAATGTGGGTAAATCGTCATTATTGAATGCGCTGGTGGGACGGCGCATCGCGAAAACGTCCGGGACGCCCGGGAAGACGCGGGCGCTTAACGTCTTTCTGATCGAGGGGTCTCACTATTTCCTGGATCTGCCCGGTTACGGCTATGCCAGGATCGGCAAAGCGCAGCGAGCGGCCTTCCGCGGGCTGCTGAAGCACACCCTGCTGCGCGAGCGGTTGCGCGGCGTCGTGTGGCTGCTGGATATACGCCACTCGCCCTCCGCGGAAGATTGGGCGATGCAGGAGTCGCTGGCCGAGACGGAAACGCACGTACTCGCGGCGCTGACCAAGGCTGATAAGCTTTCAACGAGGCAGCGCGAGACCCGAGAGCGTGAGTTGCGGGAAGAGCTCGAGTTGCCGGAGGATCAGGTGGTCGTCACGAGTGCGGAGACGGGGTACGGCATCGTGGAATTGAAAGAAGCGATCGGCGAATTGATTTCGGGAGCGACGGCGTGATCCTCGCGTTGCTGCTCAGTCTCGCGCTCGCTCCTCAGGATACGATTCCCGTCGGCTACGGCACGCTGCGCCGCGACGACATCGTGATGCGGTTTTCGACCGGCAGCGTCGAGATCCAGGTGCTGCCGCTCGACGAGCAGGTCATCCGGCTCCTCCTCCCCGACACGTATCGCTCGCTGGTCCAGCTCATCCAGAGCCGCCGGCTCGATATCAGCGATGCCGCGCAGCGCGGGGGCACCGAAACGCCGACGCTCGTGATGGTCACGTTCCTCGGCGTCGTGTCGCAGGCGCGCTTCAATCCGGAAGATCTGAACATCACGAGCCGCGGCCGCCTGTTCCGGCCGGTGGGGATCGTGCCGCTGTCGCCCACGTGGAGCTCCTACCAGCTCGAAGCGCGGCAACAGGCGGTCGGGATTTATCTGTTCGAGCCTGGCATCAGCGTGCGGGAAGACATGCTGGTGACCTACGGAGGCCTCGCGAGCATCAGCTGGGTGCGCTCGTTGCGGCTGCTCGATCAGGAGCGCGCGCGGGTCAAGGCTCGCGCGCAGGGGGAAGCACGACGCGATTCTGGAGCTCGGGACTCCACCGCACCCCCGCCGAGTCCGCGCACACCACGCTGATCCCCCGGCGCGCCGCCTGCGCCAGCGCCTTATCACAACCCAGCGAAAACAATGCGCTCGACCACGCCGCCGCTTTGAAGGCGGCCGGCGCGAGCACCGTCAGCGCGCGCCGCTCGGCGCGACCGGAGACCGTGCTGATCGCGCCCGAGTGCAGCTCGACCCCCGCCACGGGATCGAGCGCGTTCCCCGGATCGGCGATGCCGACGATGCGCTTGGTCTCCGGACCGACCCAGAGGAATAACCCGCCCAGGTCGATGAGCGCGCTGTCGGCGGCGCTCGCGAGCAGCGGCACGGCGCGGTCCAGCACGTAGCTGTCCGCCACATCGCGCCATTCGAGGCGCAAGGGCGAATCACCGCGCTCCGCCGGCCACGCCGCGCGGGCCCCCGCGCCCGCCGTCGTCGAGTCGAACGCGCGCGTGGAGTCGCGCAGGCGCCCGAGCGCCCGCGCGAGAGCCGTCGAGTCCTTGGACCACGCGGCGACACTGATGGTGGAGCCCACCATCTGCCACGTCACGGCGATAGACGTGGTCCGTGGAGCAGATGTGCACGCCGCGAGGAAACAAATGGCGAACCAGCCTCGGTGACTCATGCCTCGACTTGATTGGGGACGGGATCGAGCGGGATATACGAATATATTTGTCGGAATTAAACGGACAAGAGATGTTAAACTGGCGGATCGTGAATTCTCTCATGCATTGGCCGGTCGTGCTCGCGATGCTCTCGGCGGTCGTCATAACGGCCGGCGTGGTCATTTGGGGGCTGCGCTCGCGGCTCGTCCGGACCGAACGCGAACGACGCCGCGCCGCCGAGGAGCTCAATCGCCGGCTGTCCGAGCTGTTCTCGCTGCAGGAGCTGTCCTACGTCCTCTCGGACTCCCTGGAGCTGGACCGGATCGTGGAGCAGGTCGTGCGCTACGCCGTGCGGTTCCTGGATGCCCAGGGCGCGGTCCTGGCGCTGGTGGGGGACGCCTCCGGCGACCCGCTGCACGTTGCCGCCGCCGAGGGCACGCTCGCCGGCCTGCGCGGGCAGCGGATCCCGGCCGATGATCCCGGGCTGGTCGCCCGTTCCACGCTGCACGAGCACCTCGAGCTGATTCGGAACTCGGGTGGCCGGTCGGAGGGGGCCGAGCCCATGCTCATTACGAGGGGGGTCGAGGCGGCCGCCGCGGCGGCCGTGCCGCTCCGCTCGCACGGCACCGTCATCGGGACCCTGATCATCACCGATCCCCGCGAACGCGTGTTCGTGCCGGAGGACATCCGGCTCCTGTCGACGCTCGCGACCCACGCCGCCGTCGTGATCGCGAACGCGCGGTTCTTCGAGATGGTCCGGCGCGCGAAAGAGCAGTGGGAGACGGCGTTCGACGCCTTGAGTGAAGGCATCGCCGTCGTGGACGACGAGGGCCGGGTGCGCCGCTCCAATCGCGCCATGGCGAGCCTGCTCAACATGCCGGTGCCGAATGTCGTCGGGACGCCGCTGGGCGACGCCCTGATCGGCAAACCGCATGCGCTGGCCGATCTGCTCGCCGCCGCCCGGCGCGGCGAGCGCCCTGCCCCGGTGATCGCCCGCTCGGAGCGGCTCAAGCGCGCCGTGCGCATCAACGCCGCGCGGATCCCGGGCGCCACGACCGAGCAGAGTCTCGTCGTCATGGTCGAAGACGTCACCGAGCAGCAGGTGCTGGAAACGCAGCTCGTGCAGAGCGAGAAGCTCGCCGCCGTCGGCCAGCTCGTCTCCGGTGTGGCGCACGAGCTGAACAATCCGCTCACGTCGATCGCGGGCCTCTCGGAGTTCTTGCTCGAGCAAAAGGAGCTGGGGAAAAAGGACCGCGGGCACCTGCAGGTCATCCACGAGCAGGCGGAGCGCGCGGGGCGCATCGTCCGCAACCTGCTGACGTTCGCGCGCACGGGCGCGAGCGAGCGCGTGCCGGTCGATCTCAACGACGTCATTCGGCGCACGCTGTCGCTCATGACGTACGACCTCAAGCTCAAGGACATCTCGGTCGAGCGGGAGCTGACCAGCACGCTTCCCGACGTCCTCGGGGACCGGCATGGCCTGCAGCAGGTGGTGCTCAACCTGGTGACGAACGCGGCGCAAGCCGTCGCGGAGAATCCGCGCGAGCGCTCCCGCGAGATCTCGGTCTCGACCTGGTTCGACACGCAGGTGCATCTGCGGGTGTCCGACACGGGCCCGGGAATCCCCGAGGAGCTGGTGCAGAGCGTGTTCACGCCGTTCTTCACGACGAAAGAGCCCGGCCAGGGCACGGGCCTGGGGCTCTCGATCACCTACTCGATCGTGCAGAGCCACGGCGGCCAGATCACGATCGAGCCGCGGAATCCGAAAGGCGGCGCGGCCTTCCGCGTCGATCTCCCGCCCGCGCCCGCCGGGGCGCCGCGCCCCACCCTGACGCCGGTGCACGGTACGCCGCTCCCCGACACCCCTCCGGCCATCAAGCGCACGATTCTGCTGGTGGACGCGGATCCCGCGGTGCAGCGGACAATCAAGGCGCTGTTCGCGCGCGACGGGCACGACGTCGAAGTCGCCGGCGATCCGCTGCACGCGCTCGAGCTGGCGCAGCGCGGCGGCTTCGATCTGGTGATCACCGACGCGCGCGCGATGGCGCCGGGCAAGCGCGGCACGATGCTGGCGGAAGAATTGGTGACGCGATTGCCGGCGCTGCGGGAACGGATCATCGTCGCGACCGGCGACGTGCGGCCTTCGACCGAAGAGACGCTGGCGCGTCTCGGCGTGCGTTACGTGCGCAAGCCTTTCAACCTGCGCGATCTCCGCGTCGCGGCGGCGCGTTTGTGGGAAGCGGCGGCGCTGTCGTAGGCTTCCGACGGCCAGCCGTACGTCGAGAGATTCACCGCGCCCCCGCCGCCCGGCGCGAACCGCACGCCTTCCCGCAGCAGCAGCGCGCGCTGCAACACCGCGCTGTGATCCTGACCGGAAAATGAAATCCGCCCCGCCGCGTTGATCACGCGCCACCACGGGACGTCGTTGTCTTCGGGGAGTGCGGAGAGCGCCCAGCCGACGGTGCGCGCCGCGCCGGGCCGTCCAGCCAACCGCGCGATGATCCCGTACGTCGCCACCCGTCCCTTCGGGATGTGACGGACCACGCGGTAGATCCGATGATAGAATGGATTCACAAGGGAGCCTGCTACTAGCTTACTCGCAGGACGTCTTCCAGCAAGCCCGCATCGCCGGCCCCGACTATTGACAAAATGTCCTCGACCGCTCTCCGCTCCCGGGGCCAGGCAAATCGCTCGAGCGCCGCGGCGGCGCTCAACCACTCGGAGCGATCGTGCTCTTCCGACAACCGCACGGTGGCGTCGAGCGGCACGAATGCCGCGAACACCGGGATCAGCACCATCTCGTTCGTGCGATGCTGATAGAACGCTTCCGTGCGGCTGAGATTGTAGAATTTTTCCGGCACGAGTCCTGTCTCTTCGCGCAATTCCCGCAACGACGCCTGCTCGGGGCGCTCGCCCGCTTCGATCGTCCCGTGAATCGTTTCCCACGAGCCGATGTTGCGTCCTTTGGTGCGTCGCAAGGTGAGGACCTGCAGGCGCTCGCCGGCGCCGCGCAATGCGTAGGTGTCGACGAACGCGACGCGAACCGAAGTCAGCGGCGTCTACCGAGAACGGCTTCGAGTCGCGCGGACAGCGCGCGCGCGCGGAACGGCTTGGTGAGAAAGTCGTCGGCGCCGAGCTCGAACACGCGCACCTCGTTGTCTTCGTCGCCCTTCGCCGTCAGCACGATGACGGGAATGTTCGCGGTCGCGGGACGCGAGCGCAGGTGCGACAGCACGCCGTAGCCGTCGAGCCCCGGCAGGTTCAGGTCCAGCACGATGATGTCCGGCCCCACGCGATCGACCTGATCGAGCGCCTGCACGCCGTCGCGCGCTTCGGTCACGACGTAGCCTTCACGCTCCAACAGATCGCGCATGACTTTGCGCAGGCTGTCCTCGTCGTCGACAAGCAACACTTTGGCGTTGGACGTTGCGCGGCCGCCGTGCCCGCCGGAGCGGCGCACCGGCGCCGCGGTGGGCTCTTCGAGCAGATCGAAATGGTGCATCGAGACGGCGGCTGCCGCTTCGGGCGGAATCGTGACCGAGCCGGGGGGCGGCGTGAGCCGCAGCCCTTCCACGCTGCCGGAGGGGCGCCGCGTGCCGGTCGATTGGCGCGGCGCCTCGGGGGGCGGCGGCTCCGCCTCCTCCTCGGCAGGAATATCGACGACCCGCGTGAGCTCTTCGATCGTGGACTCGCCGCGGGTGACGTGCGCCAGGCCTGAGTCCCACAGCGATTTCATCCCCCCGCGCCGCGCCGCCTCCGCGATGCGGTCCGCCGCCTCGCCCGCCGCGATCCGGCGCTCCAGCTCGGGCGTCATCGTCAGGATCTCGAGGATCGAGAACCGGCCGCGATAGCCGGTCATCGCACAGTCGGGACAGCCGCCCGCCCGGTACAGCGGCGTGCCCTTGGGAATCCAGCGGCGCAGCCGTTCCGGCGGAGCCTCCATCCAGACTTCCTTGCAGGTGGGACACAGCTTGCGCATCAGGCGCTGCGCCACGACGCCGCGCAGCGAGGCCGCGATCTTGTACGCCTCGACGCCGATATCCACGAGCCGCGTGACCGCGTTGGCGGCATCGTTGGTGTGCAGCGTGGACAGCACGAGGTGGCCCGTCAGCGACGCCTGCACCGCGATCTGCGCCGTTTCCTTGTCGCGGATCTCGCCGACCAGCACGACGTTGGGGTCCTGGCGCAGAATCGACCGCAGCGCCGCGGCGAACGTGAGTCCCGCCTTCTCCTGCACCTGCACCTGCACGATGCCCGCAATCCGGTACTCGACCGGATCTTCGACGGTGACGATGTTGACGCCTTCGCTCTTGATCTGGTTGATGCACGAGTAGAGCGTCGTCGTCTTGCCGGATCCCGTCGGGCCCGTCACGAGCAGGATGCCTTCGTGATTCTCGAGCAGGCGCGTGATCGCTTCGCCCTCGCCCGGATTCAGGCCGAGCGAGTCGAGCGATTTGACCGTGGCGCGCGAATCGAGAATACGAATCACCACTTTTTCGCCGAGCTGCGCCGGCAGCGTCGAGACGCGCAGATCGATCGGCTGGCCGTTCACCGCCACGCGCGCGCGGCCGTCCTGCGGCCGCAGCCGGTCGGCGATGTCGAGCGAGGACATGATCTTGATACGCGAGATCAGCGGCAGGCCGGCCTGGCGCGGGATCTTCATCACCTGGCGCAACACGCCGTCGATGCGGTACCGCACCGCGACCCCGCCCTCTTCCGGCTCGACGTGGATGTCGCTCGCGCGCGACAAGATCCCTTCCGAAATGATCATGTCGACGAGCCGGACGACCGGCTTCTGCTGCGCGTCCGCCTCGGAGATGTTGAGCTCTTCGGGTGGCGGCGCATCGGTCAGCGTCGTCACCTCGTGATCGCCCATTCCCTCGAGGAGCTTGTCGATCGCCTTGTCCGGCTTGTAGAGCTCGTCCAGCTTTTCGCTGATCTTCGACGGCGCGAGCAGAAACAGCCGGATCTCGCGCGCCGTGTTGAACGCGAGCGCCTTTTCGGCGTCGAGATCGAGCGGATTGGACGTGCCGATTTCCAGGAAGGAGTCGGTGAGCCGGAGCGGCAGCACATGATGCCGGCGGGCGAGCTGCTCGGGCACGCCGTCGCGCCCGCTGCGTTCGATCTTCGTGACGTCGGCGATTTTCAGACGGAAGCGATGCGACAGCTTTTCGATGATCTGCGCATCGGTCGCGATCTTCTCGGCGACGACGCACTCCCACAGCGTGCGGCCGGAATCCGACTTATCCCGAAGTCCCTGGAGGACCTCGGGTGTCAGGCCCTCGACCGACTGGGCCAACCATTCGTCTGGGAATGCGGTTACCGCCATGCAGGTGCCTCCAAGCTATGGCGAGCGGCGCCTGAGTCCAGTATTCCGCATCACAGAATGTCCCAAAAATCGCGGGTGACGTCGAACGTGACATGGAGATGGCGGCTCTGGAGACCGTATCCCGCCTCGATGCGAAACACTCCGAGCCACTCGGCGCCCAGTCCCAGCGTCACCCGGGTTTGGGGGGTATGCTGCCATGGCGTGAGGGCGATCGTTTGGTCGGTCCAGCCTGCCGCCGCGTAGGGCGCGAGCGTCAGGCTCCCGGGCGTATGCGCCGGACCGATACCGAGTCTCAAGAACGGCACCGCCGTCCGGTACTCGAGATGCAGCAACGCCGCGCGCCGGCCGCCCCACTCGCGGAATTCGTCGCCGAGCAGTGTCGCGCGCCCGCCCAGGACGAAGGCGCGATGCGGCGGCAGCTCGTCACTGCCCCATCCGAACTCGGCGCGCGTCAGCAACCGCTGCGACCCCGCCCCGAGTGGAATGAGCAGGTGACCCGTGCCACTCAGCCGCGCATAGTCGTTGCCGATTTCGATGCTGGCTTCGCCCGCCACGTCGCGGCGCACGGCGAACCCCTCACTCAGCCGCCGCACGGTGAACACCCCCGTGTTGAACCAGCCGTCGTGAATGGCGGGGTTGGGGCGAAACGCGCCGGACGCCGGCGTGGCGTTGATCGACTGCGATTCAACGCGCTCGCGCTGCACGGCGATCACCACCTCGCTGCGCGGGCTCGTCCGGAACGTCGCCGAGAGCTCCGCGCCGCTCGCGCGGTAGTAGTCGCCGTAGTCGTCAC
>Ga0134125_10002466_pt1 | contig 21974 bp, 33 predicted proteins | sample KB31751_FD_96464 | JGI IMG/M metagenome (GOLD analysis project Ga0134125, IMG submission 96464) | Terrestrial soil microbial communities with excess Nitrogen fertilizer from Kellogg Biological Station, Michigan, USA - KB3-175-1 | ecosystem: Environmental > Terrestrial > Soil > Unclassified ... | reverse complement strand
GACAACATCAAGATGGTCGTCACGCTCATCAACCCGATCGCCATGGAAAACGGCCTGCGCTTCGCCATCCGCGAGGGCGGCAAGACCGTCGGCGCCGGCGTCGTCGCCAAGATCCTGGAGTAATAGACATGGCGACCCAGACCATCCGTATCCGCCTCAAGGCCTTCGACTACCGTCTCATCGACAAGTCGGCGAAGGAGATCGTGGAGACCGCCAAGCGCACCGGCGCCCAGGTCCGCGGCCCCATCCCGCTGCCGGTGAAGATGGAGCGCTTCACCATCCTGATCTCGCCGCATGCCGACAAGGACGCGCGCGACCAGTACGAGCTGCGCACCCATAAGCGCCTGATGGACATCGTGGACCCCACGGACAAGACCGTGGACGCCCTGATGAAGCTGGACCTGCCGGCGGGTGTGGACGTCCAGATCAAGCTGAATTAAGGCTTTTTTAGGCCCCGCAGGGCCTGGAGCAGACCTTAAAGGCCCGCCCGGTCACCCCGGGCGGGTCTGTTTTTGAGGCTCCTGGCCGTGGGGCCCACCCTCCCGGTCGGGAGGGAGACCAAGCCTAAGGGGGCTAAAAACCCCCAAAATCACCCCCTTATGTATTGCAGGGGGGTGCCTGGCTTGGCTATAATTCGCGGCTCCCTACGGCCCGTTGGGGTAACCCCGCGGGCCATTGATTTGACTGATGTTTTTGACGCCCGGCCAATCGTAGTCGGTGCGCTGAAACGAGGACAACGAGATGAGTATCGGTGTAATCGGCCGCAAGTGCGGCATGACCCGCGTTTTCGCCGAGGATGGCGTGTCCGTCCCGGTGACCGTGATCCAGGTCGAATCCAATCGCATCACACAGGTGAAGGGCGACGCCGAGGGCTATCGCTCCGTGCAAGTCACCACCGGTGTGCGCCGCGCCACGCGCGTGACCAAGGCCATGGCCGGTCACTATGCCAAGGCCGGTACCGGCGCCGGCCGCCTCTCCCGCGAATTCCGTCTCGGCAAGGACGAAGGCGCGGAGCTGAAGGCCGGCGGCGAGATCAAAGCCGACATCTTCAAGCCCGGCCAGTACGTGGACGTCACCGGCACCAGCATCGGCAAGGGCTTCCAGGGCACCATCAAGCGGCATCACTTCACCATGGGTGATGCCACCCACGGTAACTCGCTGTCGCATCGCGCCCCGGGTTCCATCGGCCAGCGTCAGACGCCCGGCCGCGTGTTCCCCGGCAAGAAGATGTCCGGCCATTTGGGCGCCAAGCGCCGTACCGCCATCAACCTGCAGGTCGTGCAGGTGGATGCGGAGAAGAACCTGTTGCTCGTGAAGGGCGCAGTCCCGGGCTCCGAGGGCGGCAACGTCATCGTCCGCCCCGCGGCGCGCGGTTAAGGAGGCGGCATGGAATTGCAGATGCACAAGACCGCCGGCAGCCAGTCCATCACTCTCTCGGACGCGGCCTTCGGTTACGAATTCAATGAGTCCCTGGTGCACCAGGTGGTCACGGCCTTCCTGGCCGGCGGCCGTGCCGGCACCAAGGCGCAGAAGACCAAGGCCATGGTGCGCGGCGGCGGCAAGAAGCCGCGTCCGCAGAAGGGCGGCGGCACCTCGCGCGCCGGCTCGATCCGCAGCCCCTTGTGGCGCGGCGGCGGCAAGACCTTCGCGGCGGTCCCCCGTGACCATTCGCAGAAGGTGAACCGCAAGATGTATCAGGGCGCGCTGCGCGCCATCGTCTCCGAGCTGGTCCGCCAGGACCGCGTGGTGGTGCTGCCGGAGTTCGCGCTCTCGGCGCCCAAGACCAAGGAACTGGCCGGCAAGCTCAAGCAACTGGACTTGCACAACGTGCTGATCGTCACCGAGAACGTGGACGAGAAGCTGTACCTGGCTTCGCGCAACCTGCCCGGCGTGGAAGTGCGCGATGCCACCGGCCTCGACCCGGTGAGCCTCATCGGTTTCGAGAAGGTGCTGTTCACCGTGCCGTCCATCCGTCGCGTCGAGGAGTGGCTGGCATGAACCCGAAACAAGAAAGACTGATGAGCATCCTGCTCGGGCCCCACGTGTCCGAGAAGTCCGCTCGCGTCGGCGACAAGCACAACCAGGTGGTGTTCCGCGTGCGCGTGGATGCCGACAAGACCGAAGTGCGCCAGGCCATCGAGAAGATGTTCGAGGTCAAGGTCGCTGACGTACAGATCGTGAACGTGAAGGGCAAGGACAAGCGCTTCGGCGCGCGTCTCGGCCGCCGCAGCGACTGGAAGAAAGCCTACGTGCGCCTGGCGCCGGGCAGCGAGATCAACCTAGCCGGAGAGCAGGCCTAAGGCCGGCTCCGATAAGGGATAACGACCATGCCTCTCATCAAATCCAGACCGACCTCCCCGGGACGCCGCGCCTTCGTCAAGGTCGTGACCCCGGGCCTGCACAAGGGCGGCCCCTTGGCCTCGCTGACCGCGACCAAGAAGAGCCGTGGCGGCCGCAATAACGTGGGCCGCATCACCACCCGTCACCAGGGCGGCGGTCACAAGCAGCATTACCGCCTGATCGACTTCAAGCGCGACAAGGACGGTATCGTGGGCCGCATCGAGCGCCTGGAATACGATCCGAACCGCACCGCGCACATCGCGCTGGTGTTGTACAAGGACGGCGAGCGCCGTTACATCATCGCGCCCAAGGGTGCCGCGGCCGGCCAGGAGATCGTCTCCGGCAGCCACGCCCCCATCAAGGCCGGCAACTCGCTGCCGCTGCGCAACATCCCGGTGGGCACCCAGGTGCACTGCATCGAGCTGCAGCCCGGCAAGGGCGCGCAGATGGCGCGCAGCGCCGGCGCCACCGTACAGGTGGTGGCGCGTGAAGGCGCCTTCTGCACGCTGCGCCTGCGTTCCGGCGAGATGCGCAAGGTGCACATCGACTGCCGCGCCACCATCGGCGAAGTGGGCTTCGACGAACACAACCTGCGCCAGTACGGCAAGGCGGGCGCGCGCCGCTGGAAGGGCATCCGTCCCTCCGTGCGCGGCGTGGTGATGAACCCGATCGACCATCCGCACGGCGGTGGTGAAGGCAAGACCTCGGGCGGACGCCATCCGGTGTCGCCGTGGGGTCAGCCGACCAAGGGCTACAAGACGCGCGGCAACAAGCGCACCGACGGCATGATCGTGCGCCGTCGCAACGCGAAGTGATGAGAGGTTACTGAGATGCCCCGTTCCATCCGTAAAGGCCCGTTCATCGACCCGCACCTGGCCAAGAAGGTCACGGCTGCGGTGTCGAGCAACAACAAGCGCCCGATCAAGACCTGGTCGCGCCGCTCCATGGTCACCCCCGAGATGGTGGGTCTGACCATCGCGGTGCACAACGGCCGCCAGCACGTGCCGGTGCTGCTGAGCGAGAACATGGTGGGCCACAAGCTGGGCGAGTTCGCCCCGACCCGAATCTTCAAGGGCCACGGCGCGCGTAAGACCGCCGAAGCCGGCGAAGCGAAGACCTGAGGATAGAGCCATGCAGGTAGCCGCCAAACACAGATACGCACGCATCGCCTCGCAGAAGGCCCGCCTCGTCGCGGACCAGATCCGCGGCAAGAGCGTGGGCGAGGCCCTCAAGGTCCTCGAGTTCAGCCCCAAGCGCGGCGCCAAGCTGGTGCGCAAGGTGCTGGAATCCGCCATCGCCAACGCCGAGCACAACAACGGCGCGGACGTGGACGAGTTGAAGGTCAAAGCCATCTTCGTGGACGAAGGTCCGCACATGAAGCGCTGGATGGCGCGCGCCAAGGGCCGTGGTGCCCGAATCCTGAAGCGCACGAGTCACATCACTGTGACCGTGGCCGACGAATAAGGACCGACACATGGGTCAGAAAGTAAATCCAACCGGCATCCGTCTGGGCATCGCTTCGGACTGGAACTCCAAGTGGTTCGCCAACAAGCGCGCCTACGCGGCCAACCTGTTGAGCGACCTCAAGGTGCGCGAGTTCCTGAAGAAGAAACTCGCCCAGGCCTCCGTGAGCCGCATCGAGATCAAGCGCCCGGCCAAGAAGGCCTTCATCACGATCCACACCGCCCGTCCGGGCGTGGTGATCGGTAAAAAGGGTGAAGATATTGATGCGCTGCGCAAGCAGCTCTCCAAGATGATGCCGGGCACTGAGGTGGACATCGGCGTGGAAGAGATCCGCAAGCCGGAGCTCGACGCCTACCTGGTGGCCGAGAGCATCGCCCAGCAGCTGGAGCGCCGCATCATGTTCCGCCGCGCCATGAAGCGCGCCGTGCAGAACACCATGCGTCTGGGTGCCTTAGGCATCAAGGTGCGCGTGTCGGGCCGTCTGAACGGCTCCGAGATCGCGCGCAGCGAGCAGTACCGCGAGGGCCGCGTACCCCTGCATACCCTGCGCGCTGACATCGATTACGGCTTCGCCGAGGCTTCCACCACTTACGGCCAGATCGGCGTGAAGGTGTGGATCTTCAAGGGTGAGATCCTGGATGCGGCCGACATGCACGCTTCCAAAGATGCCACCGCCGGCGACAAGGGCGCTCAGCCCCAAGCCGCGGCCAACTGAGGAGTAGGCGACCATGTCCATGATGCAGCCCAAGCGCACCAAGTTCCGCAAGCAGCACAAAGGCCGTAACCGCGGCCTGGCGCAGAGCGGCAACAGCGTGGCTTTCGGCGAGTACGGCCTGAAGGCGACCGATCGCGGCCGCATCACGGCCCGTCAGATCGAGGCCGCGCGCCGTGCCATGACGCACTTCGTGAAGCGCGGCGGCAAGATCTGGATCCGGGTGTTCCCGGACGTGCCGGTGACCAAGAAGCCGCTCGAAGTCCGCATGGGCAACGGCAAGGGCAACGTGGAGTACTGGGTCGCCAAGGTGCAGCCCGGTTCGATGCTTTATGAGATGGAAGGCGTGGATGAAGCCACGGCCCGCGAGGCGTTCCGCCTGGCGGCCGCCAAGCTCGGCATCCCCACCGCCTTCGTGCAACGGCAGGTGATGTGATGGAGATCAACGAGATCCGCAAGAAGAACGACAAGGAGCTGCGCGACCAGGTCGAGACGCTCCGCAAGGAGCAGTTCAACCTGCGCATGCAGCACGCCGCCGGCCAGATGCCGCGTGGCCACCTGATCAACAACGTGCGCAAGGACATCGCGAAGATCAAGACCGTGCTCAACGAGCGCGTGAAGGCAGGCAAGAAATGAGCGAGCAGGAAAAGAGCGTCCGCACGCTGACCGGTAAGGTGGTCAGCAACAAGATGGACAAGACCATCACGGTCTCGGTCGAGCGCATGGTCACGCACCATACCTACGGCAAGATCCTGCGTCGCCGCAGCAAGATCAAGGCGCACGACGAGAAGAACACCTGCAACGAGGGTGACATCGTCACCATCACGCAGTGCCGGCCGATCTCGCGCCACAAGTCCTGGACCCTGGTCGAAGTGATCGAGCGCGCGGGCCCCCAGGCCTCCGCGGCCCAGTAACGAACGAATACTTAAGGAACGGCAGTCATGATCCAGATGCGCACAGTGCTCGATGCCGCCGACAACAGCGGCGCTCGCAGCCTCAAATGCATCAAGGTGTTGGGCGGCTCCAAGCGCCGCTATGCCCGCATCGGCGACGTCATCAAGGTCAGCATCGGTGACGCTATCCCGCGCGGCAAGGTGAAGAAGGGCGAGGTGTATGACGCGGTGGTGGTCCGTACCCGTAGCGGCGTGCGCCGTCCGGACGGCTCCCTCATCAAGTTCGACAGCAACGCCGCCGTGCTGCTGACCAACAAGCTTGAGCCCATCGGCACCCGTATCTTCGGGCCCGTGACCCGCGAGCTGCGCAATGAAGCTTTCATGCGCATCATCTCGCTGGCGCCGGAAGTGCTGTAAGGCACTGGAGAGTAATGAAATGAACAAGATCAGGAAAGGCGACGAAGTGGTCGTGATCGCCGGCAAAGACAAGGGCCGGCGCGGCACCGTGTTGAAGGTGACCGAGGATGACCGCGTGCTCGTCGAGAACGTGAACATGGCGAAGAAGCACCAGCGCCCGAACCCGAACGCCAACGTGGCGGGCGGGATCGTGGAGAAGGAGATGGCCATCCACATCTCCAACGTGATGCTCTACAACCCGATCGCCAAGAAGGGCGACCGCGTGGGGCTGCGCAAGCTGGAGGACGGCCGCAAGGTCCGCTTCTTCAAGTCGAACAACGAAGTGGTTGACGTCTGAGGATCGCCGGCATGACCCGTCTCCAAGAACATTACCGCAAGACCGTGGTGCCGAAGCTCTCCGAGAAGTTCGGCTACAAGAACCCGATGCAGGTCCCGCGCATCACCAAGATCACGCTCAACATGGGCGTGGGTGAGACGACTGCGGACAAGAAGGTCATCGAGAACGCGGTCTCCGACATGACCAAGATCGCCGGCCAGAAGCCGGTCATCACCAAGGCGAAGAAGTCGATCTCGACCTTCAAGATCCGCGACGGCTATCCGGTCGGCTGCAAGGTGACCCTGCGCCGCGCCCAGATGTACGAGTTCCTGGACCGCCTGATCAGCATCTCCCTGCCCCGCGTGCGCGACTTCCGCGGCGTGAGCGGCCGCTCCTTCGACGGGCGCGGCAACTACAGCATGGGCGTGAAGGAACAGATCATCTTCCCCGAGATCGAGTACGACAAGATCGACGCCCTGCGTGGCATGGACATCACCATCACCACCACGGCTCGCACCAACGAGGAAGCCCGGGCGCTGCTGGAAGCCTTCAGCTTCCCGTTCCGGAACTAAGAGGAAAAGCACACATGGCCAAGACTTCCATGGTGAACCGCGAGGTCAAGCGCGCAAAGTTGGCGAAGAAATACGCCGCCAAGCGTGCCGCGCTGAAAGAGACCATCCGCGACCTGAACGTGAGCGAAGAGGAGCGCCAGGAGGCGGTCGCCAAGCTCGCCAGCCTGCCGCGCGATTCGGGCAAGGGCCGCCAGCGCAACCGCTGCGCGCTCACCGGCCGCGACCACGGTTACTACCGCAAGTTCGGCCTGGCCCGTAACAAACTCCGTGAAGCCACCATGCGCGGCGATGTGCCGGGCCTGCGCAAGGCCAGCTGGTAACGCATTTTCAATTTACTGATACAGGGATATCGATCTCCATGAGCATGACTGATCCCATCGCCGACATGTTCACCCGCATCCGCAATGCCCAGATGATCGGGCATTCGGAAGTCTCCATGCCCGCCTCGAAGGTGAAGGCCGAGATCGCCCGCGTCCTGAAGGACGAGGGCTACATCGAGGACTTCGCCCGCGCGGACGTGGAAGGCAAGCCGGTGATGAACATCACCTTGAAATACCACGAAGGCCGTCCGGTCATCGACCGCCTGGATCGCGTGAGCCGTCCTGGCCTGCGCGTGTACAAGCGCAATGACCAGCTGCCCAAGGTGCTGGGCGGCCTGGGCGTGGCCATCGTCTCCACTTCGCAGGGCGTGATGAGCGACCGCGCGGCGCGCGCTGCCGGCCACGGCGGCGAAATCATCGGCGTCGTCGCCTAAGGATCGAGGGAAAAGCCATGTCCAGAATCGGAAAACAACCGATCACGCTGCCGAAGGGTGTCGAAGCCAAGATCGACGCTAACAGCGTGACCATCAAGGCGCAGAAGGGCGCCTATACGCTCGTCCTGAACCCGCACATCGCGGTGAAGAACGACAACGGCACGCTGCACGTCGAGCAGAAGTCGGACCTGCAGGAGGCCAATGCGGCCGCCGGCACCACCCGCGCGCTCCTGGCCAACGCCGTGAAGGGCGTGACCGAGGGCTTCTTGAAGAAGCTGGAGCTGGTCGGCGTGGGTTACCGCGCCCAGGCCCAGGGCAAGGTGCTGAACCTGACGCTCGGCTTCTCGCATCCGGTGGCCTACAAGGTCCCGGAGGGCATCACCATCGAGACCCCGACGCAGACTGAAGTGATCATCAAGGGCCTGGACCGCCAGAAGGTGGGCCAGGTTGCCGCAGACATCCGCGGCTTCCGGCCGCCCGAACCCTACAAGGGCAAGGGCGTGCGCTACTCGGACGAACGAGTGGTGCTGAAAGAAGCCAAGAAGAAGTAAGAGGTACGAGCGATGGACAAGAAGCCCATGGAGAAGAAAGAGGCGCGCCTGCGTCGCGCCCGCCGCGCCCGTGCCCACATCCTGGAACTGCGCGCGTTCCGGCTCACCGTGCACCGCACGCCGAGCCACATCTACGCGCAGATCATCGCCCCTGAGGGCGGCAAGGTCGTGGTCGCCGCGTCGACGCTGGAAGCCGAAGTCAAGAAGGGCCTCAAGCACTGCGGCAACGTGACGGCGGCACAGGCGGTGGGCAAGGCCATCGCCGACAAGGCCAAGAAGGCCGGCATCACGGCGGTCGCGTTCGACCGCTCCGGTTTCCGTTATCACGGTCGCGTCAAGGCTCTGGCCGACGCCGCGCGTGAGAACGGCCTGAAATTCTAAGGGTGACACATGGCTAAATTCGACAATCTGCCGGAATCCAATGACGGGATGCAGGAGAAGCTGGTCTCCGTCAACCGCGTGTCCAAGACCGTGAAGGGCGGCCGCCTGTTCGGCTTCACCGCGCTGACGGTGGTGGGCGACGGCAACGGCAAGGTCGGCTTCGGCTACGGCAAGGCGCGCGAAGTGCCGAACGCCGTGTCCAAGGCCATGGAGCAGGCCCGCAAGAACCTGAAGCAGGTGTACCTGAACAACGGCACGCTGTTTTATGCGGTCCGCGCCAACCATGGCGCCACCCGCGTGTTCATGCAGCCGGCGTCCGACGGTACCGGCATCATCGCCGGCGGCGCCATGCGCGCCGTGCTGGAAGTGGCGGGCGTGAAGAACGTGCTGGCCAAGAGCCACGGCTCGCGCAATCCCATCAACGTGGTGCGCGCCACCATGAACGCCTTGACTGACGTGAGTTCCCCGCACCAGATCGCGGCGAAGCGCGGCAAGTCCCTCGAAGAGATCAAGGGTTAAGCCATGGCCAAGAGCGAACACAAGAAACTGATCAGGGTGACGCTGGTGCGCAGCTATTTCGGCCGCCTGGAGCGTCATAAGGCAACCGTGCGCGGCCTCGGCCTGCGCCGGATGCACCATACCGTTTCCGTGCAGGACACCCCGGAGAACCGCGGCATGATCGCCAGCATCTCCGACATGCTGCGCGTCGAGGAGTGAGCAAGATGCGTCTCAATACCCTGTCTCCCGCCGTCGGCAGCAAGACCGGCAAGAAGCGCCTGGGCCGCGGCCTGGGTTCCGGCCTCGGCAAGACCTCCGGCAAGGGCCACAAGGGCCAGTACGCCCGTAAGGGCGGCTACCACAAGGTGGGTTTCGAAGGCGGCCAGATGCCGCTGCAGCGCCGCCTACCCAAGGTGGGCTTCCGCTCGCACATGAAGCCGACCCGTGCTGAAATCCGCCTCGATCATCTGCAGAACCTCGAGGCCGACGTGGTCGACGTCGCCGTGCTGAAGGCCGCGGGCCTGGTCAACATCTACGCCGACAAGGTGAAGGTGGTGAAGTCGGGTGAGCTCAAGAAGAAGGTCACGCTGAAGGGCGTGTACGCCACCGCGGGCGCCAAGCAGGCCATCGAAGCCGCCGGCGGCAAGGTCGAGGAATAATCAGTGTCACGTAGCGGCGCAGGAATGCTGGGTGGACTGGGCGATATCGGTAAGCTGACCGATCTGCGCCGTCGCCTGCTGTTCCTGGCCGGCGCGATGGTGGTGTTCCGCGTCGGTTCGCACATCCCGGTCCCCGGCATCGACCCGGCCGCGTTCGCGCGCATCTTCGACCAGCACAACGGCGGCATCCTGGGGATGCTGAACATGTTCTCCGGCGGCGCGCTACGCCGTCTGTCGATCTTCGCGCTTGGCGTGATGCCCTACATCTCCGCTTCCATCATCATGCAGATGCTGGCGGTGGTGATCCCGAGCATGGAGCAGATGCGCAAGGAAGGCGCCTCCGGCCAGCGCAAGATCACCCGCTATACCCGTTATGCGACCGTGGGCCTGGCCCTGTTCCAGTCCCTGGGCGCCGCCATCGCGCTGCAGAAGCAGGGCGTGGCGCTGCACCCCGGCCCGAGCTTCATGCTGGTGGCCACCGTGAGCCTCGTCACCGGCACCATGTTCCTGATGTGGCTGGGCGAGCAGGTCACCGAGCGCGGCGTGGGCAACGGCATCTCCATGCTGATCTTCGCCGGCATCGTGGCCGGCCTGCCGGCGGCTTTCGGAGGCACCCTGGACTTGGTGCGCACCGGCCAGATGAATCCGCTCATGGCGATCGTGATCCTGGCCCTGGTGCTGGGCGTGACCGGCTTCGTGGTGTTCGTGGAGCGCGCCCAGCGCCGCATCACCGTGAACTACGCGAAGCGCCAACAGGGCCGGCGCATGTATGCCGCCCAATCGAGCCACCTGCCGTTGAAGATGAACATGTCGGGCGTGATCCCGCCCATCTTCGCGTCTTCGATCATCCTGTTCCCGGCCACCCTGGGTAACTGGTTCAGCGGCACCCAGGCGACCACCACGGTGGGCCGCTGGGTGGTGGACGGCCTGCAGCGCTTCGCCGCTGTGATGTCGCCGGGCCAGCTGCTGTACGCCCTGGTGTACGGTTTCCTGATCATGTTCTTCTGCTTCTTCTACACCTCGCTGGTCTTCAACTCGAAGGAGACCGCCGAGAACCTGAAGAAGTCCGGTGCTTTCATCCCGGGCATCCGTCCGGGCCAGCAGACCGCCGCCTACATCGACAACGTGCTGACCAAGCTCACCCTGTGGGGCGCGATCTACGTGACCCTGGTGTGCCTGCTGCCGGAACTCTTGATCGTGAATTGGAACGTGCCGTTCTATTTCGGCGGCACCTCGCTGCTCATCATCGTGGTGGTGGTGATGGACTTCATGGCCCAGCTGCAGGCGCACATGATGTCCCACCAGTACGAGGGGCTGCTGCGCAAGGCCAACCTGAAGGGCTACGGCCCGGCCGGCCAGATCCGCTGATTTTTGGGTTTTTTACGGCGCCACCCCCTGGGGTGGGCTAGATGGAGTGAGTCATGAAAGTGCGTGCTTCGGTGAAGAAGATCTGCCGCAACTGCAAGATCGTGCGGCGTGGCGGCGTGGTGCGGGTCATCTGCAGCTCGGATGCCCGGCATAAGCAGCGCCAGGGCTAAAGCACTGGTTAGACATTGATTTGACTGGATTTTTCAGGCAAAATTACCCGTTTTCCCCGGCCCTTTTTCGGTCGGGTGAGTGAAGGAAAGGCAACATGGCCCGTATCGCAGGTATCAACATCCCGGCCAACAAGCATGCCGTCATCGGCTTGCAGAGCATCTTCGGTGTCGGCCGCAGCCGCGCCAAGTGGATCTGCGTCGAAGCGGGCGTGAAGCCGGAGACCAAGGTGAAGGACCTCACCGACGCCGAAGTGGAAGCCCTGCGCGTGCAGGTGGCCCGCTTTACCGTCGAAGGCGACCTGCGCCGCGAAGTGTCCATGAGCATCAAGCGTTTGATGGACCTCGGCTGCTACCGCGGCCTGCGTCATCGTCGTGGCATGCCGGTGCGCGGCCAGCGTACCCGCACCAACGCGCGCACCCGCAAGGGCCGCCGCAAGCAGGCCGGCCCGATGATCTCCAAGCCGGCCCCGTCGGCTTGATAAACGACTGACGAACCCCGATATACAGCAGGACATACGACATGGCTGACGAGAAGACACAGAGCCCCGCTGAAGCCCCCACCGGGGCCCAGGCTCCCGCCGCTGACGGCGCCGCTCCGGCGGCTGCACCGCGCGTCAAGCGCGCCAAGAAGACCGTGGTGGACGGCATCGCTCACGTGCATGCCTCGTTCAACAACACGATCATCACCATCACCGACCGCCAGGGCAACGTACTGTGCTGGGCGACCTCCGGCGGCTCCGGCTTCCGCGGCTCGCGCAAGTCCACCCCGTTCGCGGCGCAGGTGGCGGCGGAGAAGGCCGGCATCGCGGCCCAGGAATACGGCGTCAAGAATCTGGAAGTGCAGGTGAAGGGCCCCGGCCCGGGACGTGAGTCCGCGGTGCGCTCGCTGCACAACATCGGTTTCAAGATCGCGAACATCTCGGACGTGACGCCCATCCCGCACAACGGATGCCGTCCGCCCAAGAAGCGCCGCGTTTAAGAGGTTATAAGAATGGCTCGTTATCTCGGTCCCAAGTGCAAGCTGTCGCGCCGTGAAGGCACCGACCTGTTCCTGAAGAGCAGCGTCCGTCCGCTCGAGAGCAAGTGCCGCATCGAATCCGCCCCCGGGCAGCACGGCGCCAAGCGCGGCCGTCTCTCGGATTACGGCATCCAGCTGCGCGAGAAGCAGAAGCTGCGCCGCATGTACGGCGTGCTGGAGCGGCAGTTCCGCCGCTATTACAAGGAAGCCGCGCGCCGCACCGGCGCCACCGGCCAGACCCTGCTGCAGATCCTCGAGTGCCGCCTGGATAACGTGGTATACCGCATGGGCTTCGCGGTGACCCGCGCCGAAGCGCGCCAGCTCGTGAGCCACAAGGCCATCGAGGTGAACGGCAAGATCGTGAACATCCCGTCCTATCAGGTGAAGGCCGAGGACGTGATCTCGGTGCGCGAGGGAGCCAAGGCCCAGTTGCGCATCGTCTCCGCCCTGCAGGTCGCCAAGCAGGTCGGTCTCCCGGAGTGGGTCGAAGTCGACGAGACCAAGATGAGCGGCAAGTTCAAGCAGGTGCCCGAGCGCACCGACTTCCTGCCGGACATCAATGAGAACCTGGTCGTCGAGTTGTACTCCAAGTAATTAGGTTTTGTAGAGAGGTTTCCATGCAGGGTTCAGTCAGCGAATTCTTGAAGCCGCGCCTCGTCGGCGTGCAGGCCCAGTCCGAGAACCAGGCGCGCGTCGTGCTCGAGCCGCTGGAGCGCGGCTTCGGCCACACGCTCGGCAATGCGCTGCGCCGCATCCTGCTCTCCTCCATGCCCGGCGCTGCCGCCATCGAGGCGGAGATCGAGGGCGTGCTCCATGAGTACACCACCATCGAGGGCGTGCAGGAGGACGTGGTCGACATCCTCTTGAACCTCAAGAACCTCGCGATCCGCATGCATACGCGCGACGAGGCGACCCTGACCCTGGCCAAGAAGGGCCCGGGCGTGGTGACCGCCGCCGACATCCAGCTGGATCACGACGTCGAGATCGTGAACAAGGATCTGGTGATCGCGCACCTGAACAGCGCGGGCTCCCTCAACATGAAGCTGAAGGTGAAGCGCGGCCGCGGCTACCAGCCGGCCAACCAGCGCCTGCAGTTCGAGGAAGAGACCCGTCCCATCGGCCGCCTGCAGCTGGACGCCTCGTTCAGCCCGGTGCGCCGCGTGACCTATAACGTCGAGAGCGCCCGCGTCGAGCAGCGCACCGACCTCGACAAGCTGGTCATCGACATCGAGACCAACGGGACCATCGAGCCGGAGGAGGCCATCCGCCGCGCCGCGACGATCCTCTCCGAGCAGCTGGCTGCGTTCGTGGACCTGAAGGGCCGCGACCAGGGCCGTGGCGCGGGCGGCGAAGCGCACTTCGACCCGATCCTGCTGAAGCCGGTGGACGAGCTGGAGCTGACCGTGCGCTCCGCCAACTGCCTGAAGCAGGAGAACATCCAGTACATCGGCGACCTGGTGCAGAAGACCGAGGTCGAGCTCCTGAAGACGCCGAACCTGGGCAAGAAGTCGCTCACCGAGATCAAGGACGTGCTGGCTCAGCACAGCCTGTCCCTCGGCATGAAGCTGGAAGCCTGGCCGCCGGTCGGCCTCAAGAAGACGGCGTAAGCCGAGCAGCCAAGACAAATAGACAAGGGTTCAAGCGATGCGTCACCAAAATTCCGGCAGACAACTCAGCCGTAACAGCTCGCACCGTGCGGCGCTGATGCGCAACATGGCCTCGGCGCTGCTGCGCTACGAGACCATCCGCACCACCGTGCCGAAGGCCAAGGAGCTGCGCCGCGTGGTGGAGCCGCTCATCACCCTGGCCAAGATCGACAGCGTGGCCAAGCGCCGCTTGGCCTTCTCACGCCTGCGCGACCAGGAGATCGTGGTGAAGCTGTTCACCGACATCGGGCCGCACTACAAGACCCGTCCGGGCGGCTATCTGCGCATCCTGAAGCACGGCCTGCGCCCGGGCGACAACGCCCCCATGGCCATCATGCAGCTCGTGGACCGCGCCGAAGCGGCGGCCAACGACGAATCGGCCAAGATCAAGCCGGAGCGCAAGGACAAGGCCGAGAAGGCACCGAAGGTGAAGGCGGACAAGGCTGAGAAGGCCGAGAAGCCCGCCAAGAAGGCCAAGGCTGCCGCCCCCAAGGCGGAGAAAGCCGAGAAGAAGCCGGCGGCGAAGAAAGCAGCCAAGAAGACCGAGAAGTAATTAAGCGATTCCAAATCGTGAACAAAAAGCCGGCTTTAAGCCGGCTTTTTGTTGCCCTGAAGAAACCGGATTACGCAGCAACCAGCGGCCAGACGTGGGGGATGATGGTCACGGTCACGACCCACATCATGAGGTTCAGCGGGATGCCGAAGCGCAGGAAATCGCTGAAGCGGTAGCCGCCGGGGCCGTACACCATCAGGTTGGTGGCATAGCCGATGGGGGTGGCGAAGCTCGCGGAGGCCGCCATGGTGATGGCCATGACGAAGGGCGTGAAGTTGAGTCCCAGGGACTGGGTGGTGGCGAGGGCGATGGGGAACACGATCACCGCCGCGGCGTTGTGGGTCACCACTTCCGTGAGCAGCATGGTGCCGCCATAGATGGCGGCCAGCAGCAGGTAGGGGTTGTCGTGGGCGAGCGCCACCAGTCCGTGGGCGATGGCGCCCGCGGCACCGCTCACCTCCAGGGCCTTGCCGATGCCGAAGGCGGCGCCGATGGCGATGAGCACCTCGTAGTTCACGCTGCGACGGGCTGCGACGATGCTGCAACAGCGGGTGGCGATCATGAGCCCGGCAGCCAGGAAGGCGACGGTGGAGAGGGGCAGCAGGTTGAAGCCCTTCACCAGCACCAGCCCCAAGAGGATGCCCCAGGCGATCCAGCTCTTGTCGTAGCGGGGCACCACCGCGCCTTCCAGCGAGTGCAGCAGCAGGAAGTCGCGGGAGTTGCGGTGGCGGGTGGGGAAGTCCCGGTCGGTCTCAAGGAGCAGGGTGTCGCCCTCCCGGAGCACGATGTCGCCGATCTTGCCCTCGATGCGCCGGCCGTTGCGGGCCACGGCGATGACGACGGCCTTATATACGGTGCGGAACTGGCCTTCACGTATGGTCTTGCCCACCACCGGGCAGTGGGGCGCCACCACCGCCTCGATGAGCATGCGTGCCGTGCGCGGCGCATCCAGCTTGAACACTTGGTCGGTGGCGGGGGTGAGACCCTTGATGCGCTGCAGGTCCGCCACGGATTCCGTGACGCCGGCGAACACCAGCCGGTCGCCGCCGCGGAGGATCTCATTGGGTCCCGCCGCCGGGATGACCTCTCCGCGACGTTCGATCTCCACCAGATACAGGCCCGGCAGGTGCCGCAGGCCGGCGGCCTGCACGCTCCTGCCCTCCAGCGGGCTGCCCATGGCCACCATCATCTCGATGGTGTATTCACGGGCGTCCTGGGACTGGGCGAAGACCGGGATGCGTTCCGGAAGCAGCCAGCGGCCTACGACCAATACATAAGTTATGCCGATGAGCGCGCAGGGCACGCCGATCCAGGCCAGCTGGAAGAAACCCATGCCCGGCAGATGCGCCTGCTGGGTGAGCAGGCCGTTCACCACCAGGTTGGTGCTGGTTCCGATGAGCGTGCAGGTGCCGCCGAAGATGGCGGCGTAGGACAGCGGGATCATGAGCTTGGAGGGCGAGATGCGGTTCTGGCGCGCCCAGTCCGAGACGTAGGGCAGGAAGGTGGCCACTAGGGGCGTGGAGTTCATGAAGGCACCCATGAAGGCCACCGGCAGCATCATGCGGGCCTGGGCTTCGGTGGCGGAGCGGGGCCGCCCGAAGATGTTCCTGATCACCAGGTTGAGGGCGCCGGTCTCCCGCAGGCCCGCTGCCAGCACGTAGAGGGCGCCGATGGCGAGCAGGCTCTCGTTGGCGAAGCCGGACAGGGCGTCCTGGGGTTTGACGACGCCGGCCAGCATCAGCAGCGTGAGGCCGGCCATCATCACTAGGTCGGTGCCGAACTGGGTGGTGGCGAGGGTGTAGAGGCAGCCCAGGGTGACTGCGACCGCTATCCAGGCGTTGATGGGCATCCGGACCTCGTCCCCGACAGCGCGGAAAGGCGCCGTTTCTAAGAGCCCCGGCAGATTATCATAGGCACCGCGGCCGGGAGCCGCGCTCCAGGACTCCATCCATGTCTGCCCATCAGGCCCTGTCACAGAAGTTGAAGGACAAGACTGCCCGCATCGGCGTGGTGGGCTTGGGCTATGTGGGCCTGCCCTTGGGCCTGCGTTTCAGCGAAGCGGGCTTCGCCCTAACGGGTCTCGATATCGATCCCGACAAGGTCAAGGCGCTGAACGCGGGCAAGAGCTACATCGCCCAGATCCCTGCAGAGCGCATTGCCCAGGCAGTGAAGTCAGGCCTGCAGGCCAGTGCCGATTTCGGTCGGGCTCGGGATTGCGACGCACTCATCATCTGCGTGCCCACGCCCCTCGGCAAACACCACGAGCCGGACGTGAGCTTTATCGTCAACACCATGGCGGAATTGAAGCCGCATCTGCGTCGGGCCCAAGTGGTGTCCCTGGAGAGCACCACCTATCCCGGTACCACCGAGGAACTGGTGGCGCCCGTGGTCCAGGCAGCGGGTCTCACGCCCGGTGTGGACGGCTTCGTGGTGTATTCGCCGGAGCGGGAAGACCCGGGCAACAAGAGTTTCAATACCCAGACCATCCCCAAGGTGGTGTCAGGCTTGACGCCCGCCTGCCGTGAGGTGGGCATCGCGCTGTATTCAGGCGTGATCGACAAGGTGGTGCCGGTGAGCTCGTTGCGCACCGCGGAGATGACCAAGCTCCTGGAGAACATCCACCGGGCCATCAACATCGGCCTGGTCAACGAGATGAAGGTGGTGGCGGACCGCATGGGCATCGACATTCATGAGGTGATCGATGCCGCCGCCACCAAGCCCTTCGGCTTCGTCCCTTATTACCCCGGACCGGGTCTGGGCGGACACTGCATCCCCATCGACCCCTTCTACCTCACCTGGAAGGCGCTGGAATACGGCGTGGACACGCGCTTCATCCGCCTCGCCGGCGAAGTGAACAGCCGCATGCCGGAGTGGGTGATCGAGAAGACCGCCGCAGCCCTCAACCAGCGCAGCAAGTCGCTCAAAGGCAGCCGGGTGCTGGTGCTCGGCATCGCCTACAAGAAGAACGTGGACGACACCCGCGAGTCGCCGGCGGTGGAGATCATGGAACTCTTGCGGGAGCGGGGCGCGGAAGTGGCGTACTCGGATCCCTTCGTGCCGAGGTTCCCCAAGATGCGCGAACACCGCTTCGATCTCGCGAGCGTGGCGCTCAGCGCCGAGAGCTTGGGCCAGTACGATGCGGTGCTGCTGGCCACGGATCACGATGCCTTCGACTATGCGCTGATCGGCGCCAAGGCGAGGCTGCTGGTGGATACCCGTGGCCGCTATCGCAAGCCCCAGGACAACGTGGTCAAGGCCTAGCTGGCGTCGAGCGCCCGCGAGACGGCTGCTATGACCTGCTGCACCGATTCCTCGGTCATGTCCGAATGCACCGGCAGGCACACCACCGAGGGCGCCAGGGCGTCCGTCACCGGCAGCGCAGCGTCGGCGAAATCCTTGAAGTAGGCGGTGCGGTTGAGGGGCTGGTAGTAGCCGCGCTTCGTCTCCACCGCCAGCTCCAGAGCGGCTTGCATCATCCGCGCCGCATCCCGGCCGACCTTGAGCTGCAGCGGATAACTCTGCCACGGCGAGAGGGCTGGCGGCTGGAGCCGGGCCAGGGCTAGATGCCCCTGCAGGGCCTGATGATAGCGTTCCGCCACCTCGCGGCGTCTCTGTACGAAAGCGTCGATGCGCTCCAGCAGCGCGAGGCCCACCGCGGCCTGGAAGTCGCTCATCTTGCTGTTCTGACCGGGACCCGAGACGTCCGGATAGCGCATGCCGAAGTTGGAAGCTTCCCGTAGCGCCGGTTCGTGGTGCGGCGCCGAGAACAGCGCGCCGCCTTCGCCGATGCCGAACACCTTGGTGGCGTGGAAGGAGAACACTTCCAGATCACCCTGCTGGCCGACCTGGCCCCGCCGCGAAGCCTCTCCGCCTATGGCGGCCGCAGAGTCGACGATGAGCGGCAGCTTGCGTGCCTGGGCCAGTCTCTCAAGCCATGCGAGGTCATGGCCGAAACCGTAGGCCCTCACGTGCAGGATGGCGCCGAGCCCCGGATCCTCCAGCGCCTTGACGACGCCGGCGGGGCCCAGCTCCCAGGTATCTTCGGCCACGTCGCAGAACTTCGGCGTGCAGCCGGCCATGAGGATGGCCTGCGCCGTCGCGGGGAAGGTGTAGGCAGGGGTCAGGACCTTGCCTTTCACTCCCAACGCCTGCAGCGCCACCACCAGGCCGTTGGTGGCATTGGGGGCCGTAACCACGGAGCGGCCGCGCGCATAGCGCTGCTGCAGACGCTGCTCGAAGGCCCGCACCGCCGGTCCGAAGTTGGAGTAATAGCCGCTGGAGTAGGACTCGCGCAGGTGGGGCAACCACTCTTCGGGAGTTGGCATCACCGGCTTGATATAGCGTACGGTTTTGGCGCTCATCGGCTCATGCCTGCGTCGTGGCGGCGGCGATTCCTGTGATGATGCTTCGGACGGCGTCTTGCGCCATTGGCATGCCCCGGGGGCGGAGTCTATCATGTGCTGCCCGTCCCTCTGCCCAAGGCCTGAGCCCATGAACCAATCCGGTTTCCTGGACCGCGACGAGATCGCCGCGCTGGGCTTCGCCGAGGTGGGTGCACGCGTGCAGATCGACCGCAGCGCCCGGTTCTACGGGGCGGAGCGGATACGCATCGGTTCCGACGTCCGGATCGATGCCTATTCGGTGTTGAGCGCGGGTGCGGATGGCATCTCCATCGGCAAGCACGTGCATCTGGCGGTCTATGTGTTCCTGACCGGCCGGGCGCGCATCGAACTGCGGGACTTCTGCGGCCTTTCGGGCCGCGTCTCCGTGTACTCCTCGAACGACGATTATCTGGGGGATGCTCTGACCGGCCCCACCATCCCCGAGGAACTGAGGAAAGTGACCCACGCGCCCGTGATCGTCGGCAGGCACGTGGTGGTGGGGGCCGGCAGCGTCATCCTGCCCGGCGTGACGATAGGGGAAGGTGCCTGTGTCGGTGCTCTCTCGCTCGTCAAACAAGATGTCCCTGAATTCACCATCGTCGCCGGCCAGAAGCTGCATGTGATCGGCCCGCGGCGCACGCAGTTCCTGGAGCTCGAGCCGCGTCTGCGGGCTATGGAAGCGGATAAGGGCTCCAGTCGCTGAGCGGCCTGAGCCGATCCCCGAAAGAACCCGGCATGCGATTCCTCTCCTTCCTGCGCTCTCTGGCTGAATCCTCTTCCAAGGGTCCGTTGCTGGAGATCCACATCCCCATCAGTCCCAACCAGCATTTCTTCACCATGCTGCACTATTTCGCGGCGTCCTTGTGGGTGAACGGCGGTCGCTTGGCGGATAGCCGCATCGTGGTGACGGCGGGTGAGGATTGCGAGCCCTACGACCTGTACCGCGACAACCCCTGGTCCAGGCTTTACAACCTGGAATGGCGCTGGGTGGATCGGGAATTGTTCCGCCGGCAGAGCTATTTCGCCACCGGCAACATGCGCTTCCGTCACGACTACCAGGCGCCGGCGGTGATGATCGCGGACGCGGATATCTTTGTGGCGGCCGATTTCGCCGATGCCGTGCGCGACTGCCTACGTCACCAGGCCTTCGAGGGCGTGATCGCCCATGCGCCGCCTTTCATCGCCAAGCAGCACGGCCCGGTGAAAGAGATGTGGACTCGGGTGTTCCGCAGCGCCGGCATGTCCGACCCCCAGTTCACGTATGAACACACCGGTTTCGGGTTCATGATCACGCGCGAGGAGGACCGCTACTGCCCTCCATACTTCAACTTCGGGATGCTGTTGGGTCCGGCCTCGATGATGCGGCAGATAGGGGAGCGCTTCGACGCAGACATGGCGGCGGTGGAACGGGTGCACGACACGGAATTCAAATGCCAGATCGCCCTGTCGCTGTCCCTGCTGCAGCTCGGTGTCAAGATCAAGCCCTTGCCGCTGCGCTACAACCTGCCGAACGACGACCGTTTCCTCAAACTTCACGCTGCCGAGCTGCGCGATGTCCGCATCGTCCACTACCTGCGCAAGCACATCGGACCCTTCGACAAGCGCCGGGACTTCGCCGACTATGCCGCGGTGGGGCGATTCCTGCAGCGCGAGGACCTGGACGGCATCAACCGCGAGATGCAGCGCATGCTGCGGCCGATCCATGCGCGGGTGCAGCAAGACCTGGCGGACGCCTCCGCGGCAGTCTAGGCCTCAGCGGCGGGTGCCGGTGCGTTTGCTGCGGGATTCGGCAGCCATCCCCAAGACCGGCTTGAGGAAATGCCCGGTATAGGAGCCGGCATGGGCCGCCACGTCTTCCGGCGTGCCGGTGACCAGGATGCTGCCGCCACCGGCGCCGCCCTCGGGTCCGAGGTCGATGATCCAGTCCGCAGTCTTGATGACGTCCAGGTTGTGCTCGATCACCACCACGGTGCTGCCGCCGTCCCTGAGCTGGCGCAATACGCCCATGAGCTGCTCGATGTCGTGGAAGTGCAGGCCGGTGGTGGGCTCATCCAATATATATAAGGTGCTGCCGGTGTCGCGCTTGGAGAGCTCGCGGGCGAGCTTCACTCGCTGGGCCTCACCGCCCGAAAGGGTGGTGGCGTTCTGCCCCAGGCGCACGTAGGTCAGGCCCACGGCGGTGAGTGTCTGGAGCTTATGGGCCACGGTCGGCACCGGGCTGAAGAACTCGAGAGCGTCCTCCACCGTCATCTCCAAGACCTCGTGGATGGTCTTGCCCTTGTAGCGGATGTCCAGGGTCTCGCGGTTGTAGCGCTTGCCCTTGCACACGTCGCAGGCCACGTAGATGTCCGGCAGGAAGTGCATCTCCACCTTGATGACACCGTCACCCTGGCAGGCCTCGCAGCGGCCGCCCTTCACGTTGAAGCTGAAGCGGCCCGGGGTGTAGCCGCGCGCGCGGGACTCGGGGGTCTCGGCGAAGAGTTCGCGGATGGGCGTGAAGAGACCCGTATAGGTGGCCGGGTTGGAGCGCGGAGTGCGGCCGATGGGCGACTGGTCGATGTCGATGACCTTGTCGATCTTGTCCAGGCCCTCGATGCCGTCGCTGGGCGCCGCTTCTTCCGAGGCATCGTTGAGATGCCGCGCGGCGTAGCGGTACAGGGTGTCATTGATGAGGGTGGACTTGCCGGAGCCCGAGACGCCGGTGACGCAGGTCATGAGCCCCAAGGGGATCTCCACGTCCACGCCCTTGAGGTTGTTGCCGCGGGCCTTCTTGATGCGCAGCATCCGTTTCTTGTCCGGCGGCAGGCGTAGGCCAGGGATCTCGATGCGGCGTTTCCCCGAGAGGTATTGGCCGGTGACGGAGGCGGGATTGCCCTCGATCTGCTTGGGTGTGCCCTGGGCCACGATCTTGCCGCCATGCACGCCCGCGCCGGGACCCATGTCCAGCACGTGGTCCGCATGCCGGATCGCGTCCTCGTCGTGTTCCACTACGATGACGGTGTTGCCGATGTCCCGCAGGCGGGTGAGGGTCTGCAACAAGCGCTCGTTGTCCCGCTGGTGCAGGCCGATGGAAGGCTCGTCCAGGATGTACATCACCCCGGTAAGGCCCGACCCGACCTGGCTGGCAAGACGAATGCGTTGCGCTTCCCCACCGGACAAGGTCTCGGCGCTGCGGTCGAGTGTCAGGTAGTCGAGTCCGACATCGACCAGGAATCGCAGGCGCTCGGCGACGTCCTTCACAATCTTGGTCGCCACTTCGCCGCGCCAGCCCGCCAGATTC
>Ga0134125_10002465_pt1 | contig 21976 bp, 17 predicted proteins | sample KB31751_FD_96464 | JGI IMG/M metagenome (GOLD analysis project Ga0134125, IMG submission 96464) | Terrestrial soil microbial communities with excess Nitrogen fertilizer from Kellogg Biological Station, Michigan, USA - KB3-175-1 | ecosystem: Environmental > Terrestrial > Soil > Unclassified ... | reverse complement strand
TCGATGCCCTGGTGGACCGCGTAGTCCTGGAGCGTCCGGATCATCTCGAGCCCGGTGCGGTCGCCCACGTGCGCCAGCCGGGGATACTTGTGGCCGCCGAAGTTGCGCTGGAGGATGCGCCCATCGGGCGTACGGTCGAACAGCGCGCCCCACGCTTCGAGCTCGCGCACACGCGCCGGCGCTTCCTGCGCATGGAGCTCGGCCATGCGCCAGTTGTTGATGTACTGGCCGCCGCGCATGGTGTCGCTGAAGTGCACCTTCCAGTTGTCGCGATCGTCGACGTTGCCGAGCGATGCCGCGATCCCGCCCTCCGCCATCACCGTGTGGGCCTTGCCGAGGAGGGATTTGCACACCACGCCCACGGTTAGGCCCTGGCCCTCCGTGGCCGCGGCGATGGCGGCGCGCAGCCCCGCGCCGCCGGCGCCGATCACCAGCACGTCGTGCGAGACGGTTTCGAGCTCAGCCATGCGGCAGGTGCCTAACGGAAGTCACAGGAGGCGGAAATCGTGGAGGACGCCCATCGAGCACAGCCGCACGTACAGATCCGTGAGCGCGACGCCGAACAGGCTCAGCCAGGCCCAGTTCATGTGCCACCGGTTGAAGCAGCTCGCGCACGCATACGCAGTGCGCCGCACCGGACGATTCGCGAGCCGGTCCATGAATCCGCCCACGATGTGCCGAAACGAGTGACATCCGAACGTGTAGCAGCTCAACAGCACCACGTTGAGCGTCAGCACGAGCGTGCCGACGCCGATGCCGAAGTGCGTGTGCCCCGTGGCCGGATCGGTGAACCACAGCGCGTTCCACGCATCGTGCGCCAGGATCACCAGGAAGATGAATGCGATGTAGAGGAAGTACCGATGGATGTTCTGCAGAATCAGCGGGAACGAGTGCTCGCCCAAATACGAATGACGAGGCTCGCGCACCGTGCATGACGGCGGGTCGGCCCACATCGCCTTGTAGTACGCGCCGCGATAGTAGTAGCATGTGACGCGGAACAATCCCGGGAACGGCAAGATGATCAACGCCGGCGAGAATGGGAGCCAGCCCGGCCACCATCCGGGCTTGGGCCCGAACAACGCGTGCGGCGAGCTGCCGAACAACTCAGGCGAATAGAACGGAGAGAGATACGGACCGAACGTGTAGTGCGCGTTCTGGAACGCGGCCCACGTCGCGTACACGATGAACGACGTAAATACGATGGCCACGATCGCCGGCTGGACCCACCATGCGTCCTGCCTCATGGTGAGCGCGCGTGGCTGATCGACAATCGGGAGCTGCGCGTGGGCCATCGTGCTTCCTCCGGGCCTGGCTGATCGCGGGTCGCACTCGAGCAATCCGGCGGATCCACTCGAGTCGGACGTGATACTCCTATCGGGTCCGCCCACTGTCAATAGAGAGATGACGTGATATCGATGGCCGTCGCTCGGTCAGGGATGACTTGCGTAACGCTGACATACCTGACATGCCCAACCACGGACCTCATCGTAGCTTGTCCCAAGACCCTATCGGCGATCGCGTTCGATGCTCTCATTCGTTCGATTGCGCCAGTCGGCGCGCCGGTTGGTACGCGCGCCCGGATTCACGCTCTCCGCCACGCTGACGTTGATGTTGGGGATCGGGGGCACCACGGCGGTCTTCACCGTCGTGAACGGCGTGCTGCTGCGCCCGCTGCCTTACGCAGACTCCGATCGGCTCGTCGATCTGTCGCACACGCTGGCGGTGCAGGGCATTCTGCACGTCGACCAATCGGACGCGACGTATCTCGTCTATCGCGCGCAGAACAACGTCTTCACCGAGGTCGGCGCCTACGAAGCGACGTCGGCGAACGTGCTGGCATCGACGTCCGCGGGCTCGGGCGCGGGAAGCGGTGAGGCCGAGCGTGTGCCGGCCGCGTTGATGACCGCGGGAGTGTTCCGGGTGCTCGAGGTCGCGCCGCGGATCGGCCGAGCGTTGAGCGACGCCGACGTGCAGCCGGGGGCCGCGCCCGTGGTGCTCATAGGCGAATCCTTGTGGCAACGGAAATTCGGCGGCGATCCGTCGGTGATCGGCCGGCAGGTGCTGGTGGATGGCATCGAGCGGACGATCGTGGGTGTGATGCCGGCGCGCTTTCACTTTCCGGAGCCCGCGAGCGCGATGTGGATTCCGTTAGTCATCGATCCCGGGCACACCGCATCGGCGGCGTTCGATTTTCGCGGGATCGCGCGGCTCAAGGCCGGCGCGACGCTCGACGCGGCGCGCGCCGATCTCGCGCGGCTGCTGCCGACGGTGCCGGTGGTGTATCCGGGGCGGCTGTCGGTGGATGGGATCCGGCTGACGCACATGCAGCCGGTGGTGCGTCCGCTGCGCGACGTGGTGGTGGGCGATGTCGGAAAGATCTTGTGGGTGGTGTTAGGCGCCGCCGTGGTACTGCTGGCGATCGCGTGCGCCAACGTGGCCAACCTGTTCCTGGCCCGCGCCGAAGGGCGGCAGCGGGAGCTCGCCGTCCGGCGAGCGTTAGGCGCGGGACGCATGCAGGTGCTCGGCGAGTTCCTGATGGAGGCCGGCATGGTGGCCGCCGTGGGTGCGGTGCTCGGCATCGCGTGCGCGCTGGCGGCGGTGCGGGTGTTGGCGGTGGCCGGCGCGGCGAGCAGCGTGCCCCGGTTAGGCGACGTCCGCGTGGACGCGATGGTCGTCATCGTGGCCGTGGCGGCGGCGGCGCTGGCGGCGTTCCTGGTGAGCCTCGTGCCCCTCGTGCGCGCGCGGAGCCTGTCGCTGTCGGCGGTGTTGGGCGCCACGGGCGCCGGCACTTCGGGCGGACGGGCGCGGTCCGGCGCGCGTCGCGCGCTGGTGGTGGCCCAGGTGGCGCTGGCGCTGGTGCTGCTGGCCGGCGCCGGATTGTTGGCGCGGAGCTTCGCCGCGCTGCGCGCCGTGGATCCGGGGTTCGCGCCCGGCCACGCGCTGGCGTTCCGGATGGCGATGCCTAACGTGGAGTATCCCACCGCCGGCGACGTCGCGCGCCTCGTGGCCCAGGTGGCGGACTCGCTCGCCGCGCTGCCGGGCGTCGGCGCCGCGGGCGTGGCCACCAAGCTCCCGTTAGTCGACGAGGGCCGGCAGGACAGCGCCGTGCTCGTCGAGGACCGTCCGCCCAAGTCCGGGACCATCCCCGGTATCCATCCTATGGTATTCGTCACGCCGGGATACTTCCACGCGATGGGCATTCCGCTCCTCGCCGGCCGCGTGTTCGACCGGATCGATGGCGCGATGGACCCGGCCAAGCGGCCGCGGGAAGCGATGGTGAGCGAAGCGTTCGCCCAACGGTACTGGCAGGGCGCGTCGCCGGTGGGCCGGCGCATTCGCATGAACGCGGGCGATCCATGGTCGACCATCATTGGCGTGGTGGGCAGCGTGCGCGACGCCGGACTCGACCAACCGCCGGCGGAAACGGTGTACCTGCCGCTCGAGACGCTCAACGTTGCCGGCAAGGCGTGGACGCCGCGGGATGTGGCGTTCGTGGTGCGGACGAGCGGGGAGGCGTCCGGGCTCGTGGCACTCGTTCGTCGGATCGTGACCAGAATCGCGCCGGCGGTTCCCGTGTACGCGGTGACGCCGGTGAGCGAGTTAGTCACGCACGCGGAATCGCGGACGACGTTCACGCTCACCATCCTCGGCATCGCCGCACTCATCGCGATGTGCATCGGGGCGGTCGGCATTTACGGGGTGATCGCGTACCTGGTGACCTTGCGGACGCGCGAGATCGGCGTGCGCATGGCGCTCGGCGCGGAGCCGGCGCAGGTACGGCGCATGATCGCGCGCCACGCGCTCACCGACGCCGGTGTGGGCGTCGCGGCTGGCCTGGCGTGCGCCGCGGTTCTGACGCGGGTGCTCGGCTCGGTGCTGTTCGGCGTGAGTCCCACCGATCCGCTTGCGTTAGGCGGAGCCGCGCTGGTGTTGATCGCCACCGCCGCCGCCGCGAGCTGGATCCCGGCGCGGCGCGCGGCCGGACTCGAGCCGTCGATCGCGCTGCGCGTGGAGTGATGCGTTAGGCCGACTGACCTGGAGGCGTGTATGACCGCGCTCGTCGTGTTGGCGTACCTGGCTGGCGTGCTGACGATCGCCAGTCCGTGCATTCTCCCGGTGGTCCCGTTGGTCATGGCGCGCGCGGGCCGTCCGCTCCAACGCGACATTCTCCCGATGCTCGCCGGGATGGCGATCACGTTCGCCGCGGTCGCATCGGTGGCGACGGCGAGCGCGGCGTGGCTCGTGCGCGCGAGCGAAGACGGGCGCATCGCGGCGCTGGTGCTGCTCGGCGTGGTGGGCGTGAGCCTCGTGGTGCCGCGCGTGGCCGCGGCGCTCGCGGCGCTGCCGGTCCGGTTAGGCGCGCGGCTCGATCGCGCGGCCGCCGGCCGCGGGCCGGGCGTGGTCGGCAATGGACTCGTGGGTGCCGCGATCGCGTTGTTGTGGGCGCCCTGCGCCGGTCCGATCCTCGGGCTCGTCGTCGCGCTCGCGGCGGCCGGCGGACCCACCGTGCGGTCGGCCGCGCTCTACCTGGCATTCGCGGCCGGTGCGGCGACCTCACTCGCGGTGGTGCTGGCGGCGAGCGGCCGGCTGCTCGAGCGCCTGCGCGGCGCCGGCGCCGTGGATCGTTGGGTCCGCGGTGCGTTAGGCGCGGCGACGCTGGCGGTAGTGCTGCTGCTCGCGTCGGGTCGCGATGCCGCCGTGTTCGCGCGCGCCGGCGTGAGCACCGCGCCGGCCGAGGAGCGGCTCCTTGCGTGGCTGCATCCCGGGGACAGTGCGTCGTCGCCCAATGTCACGGCGCCGATCAAGGCGCAGACGCCGCCACCGCCGCCACCGCTGCCGCCGCTCAAGGTCGAGGGCACGTTTCCGGGTTTCGGCGGCGGCGGCGCATGGATCAACTCGAATCCGCTCACGGCCGAGTCGCTCAAGGGGAAGGTGGTGATGGTCGATTTCTGGACCTTCCTCTGTTACAACTGCCTCAATGCGCTGCCCCACGTGGAAGCGCTCGCGGCGAAATACCGTGACAGCGGGTTGGTGGTGGTGGGTGTTCACACGCCCGAATTCCCCACCGAGTACGATGAGGCAAACGTGCGTGACAACGTGAAGCGCCTGGGTGTGGTCTATCCGGTGGTGATGGACAACAGCTACGCCGTGTGGCGGGCATTCAAGAATCAATATTGGCCGGCGGCGTTCTTCATCGATCGGACCGGCAAAATCCGGTACCACCATTTTGGCGAGGGTGCGTACGAGCTGCAGGATCGCGTGGTATCACAACTCCTGTCCGAACACGCACCTTAGGTCTCGAGCGGACGTCGGCGGCCAAGAGCCTCGCCCTGCGTCGTGATACATTTGAGGGAACCGGTTCGGGCGGCCCACGCGTTGAACAGCCGTCCGAACCGTGTCGCGTCCGGACGCATCATCGAAACGGGAGACGAGCTGGGCTGTGTCCGCACCCTCACGCACCACGCACGCCGCCGCGTCGTCGGCTGCCTCGCTGGCGGCCAACGATGCCGCCGACGCGGAGCTGAACAAGCACCGCTGGCTGATTCTGTTAGGCCTGATCACCGCGGCGATCATGGAGGTGCTCGACACCACGATCGTGAACGTCGCGCTGCCGCAGATGGCCGGCAACCTCGGCGCCACGTTCGACGAGATCGGCTGGGTCGCCACATCGTACATCCTGTCCAACGTCATCGTCCTGCCGATGACCGCGTTCTTCACGGCGCGGTTCGGCCGCCGCAACTACCTCACGGCGTCGATCGCCATCTTCGCGTTCGCGTCGTTCATGTGCGGCACGTCGCACAGTCTCACCGAGCTGGTGTTGTGGCGCGTGATGCAGGGCGCGGGCGGCGCGGCGCTGTTGTCCACGGCGCAAGCGACGCTCAGGCAGGTGTTTCCGCGCGAGCAGCAAGGCATGGTACAGGCGCTCTTCATCCTCGGCATCATCGTCGCGCCGACCATCGGCCCAACGTTAGGCGGCTGGATCACCGACAACTACAACTGGAACTGGATTTTCTTCATCAACATCCCGATCGCCGCGGTGTCGGCGTTCCTGGTGACCGGCTTCCTGCACGATCCGCCGTGGATGAAGCGCCAGAAGACGGACGTCGACTGGTTGGGCATCGGCCTGCTCACCGTCGGACTCGGCACGCTGCAGTACGTGCTCGAGGAAGGGCGGCGCAACGACTGGTTCCAGGATTCGTTGATCATCAAGTTGGCGATCATCGCGGGCGTCGCGCTGATCGCCATGCTGTGGTGGGAGCTGTCGAAGCGGAACAAGCATCCCGTCATCGAGTTTCACGTGCTCCAGAACCGCGAGCTGAGCGCGTCCATTTTCCTGTTCCTCGCACTCGGGTTCGGACTGTACGGCGGCGTGTTCATCTTTCCGCTGTTTACGCAGACGATCTTGAACTTCACACCAACGGAAACGGGGCTCGCGCTGCTGCCGGGCGGTATTGCGACCGGCGTGGCGGCGGTGATTTGCGGCAAACTGCTGAACGGCGCCAAACCGTTGGTGGACGGGCGCATCTTGATCGTGATCGGCGTGTGCATCTTCCTCGTCGCGATGTGGCAGTTAGGCCACTTGACGACGGCGGCCGGAGAGCCCGACGCGCGCGCGGCGCTCATCATTCGCGGATTCGGACTCGGCCTGCTGTTCACGCCGATCAACAACTCGGCGTACGGCAGCCTGGATCCGAAAACGGCGCAGCAGGCGTCGGGGCTCATCAATCTCGCGCGCCAACTCGGCGGGTCGTTCGGCATCGCCGCGCTCAGCACGTTCGTCGACAAGCACACCCAGCTCCATCGACTCGATCTCGTCTCCAACATCTACGCCGGCAATCCGGCGCTGGTCGAGCGGCAGCGCTTGCTGACGAGCGGGTTCATTGCGCACGGATACACACCGCTCGAGGCCGCGCACGCGGCGATGGGTGCGATCGAGCAGATGGTGATGCGCCAGGCGGCGATGCTGAGCTACAACGACGCCTGGATGCTCATCATGATGGCGTTCGTGATCGCCTCGCCGGCGATCATCCTGTTGCGGAAGCCGAAGGGCGGCGCCGCGGCGCCGGCCGGCCACTAGCGTCCGCGCCTAACGCACGTCACCAGGACTCGTCGGCCGTCGGTCCGTAGATCGGCGGCAGCGGGACGTCGATGAGCCGCAAGTACACCGTGAGCTGCGCGCGGTGGTGCACGATGTGATTCAGATGTTGGCGCACCACCACGCGTCGCGGCATGGTGAAGAGCACGCGATCGCCGTTGACGAGCGACCACGGCACATCGAGCTCGCGGTCCGTCGTGGCCGCGAGGGCCTCGCGTCCCGTACGCACGCCGCGGTCGAACGCGGCGAGAAGGGCGTCCGTCTTCTCGAGGCTGTAGCCGGCTCCGCGCGCCAGGTCGAGCGTGTCGCTCTGCAGCATCGAGACGAGCCAGCCCGGCATGCCCGCCACCAACTGGGCCAGGTGGCCTAACGGAAACGACTTGGGGTGCGGCTTCCAGGCGCCGCGGTCATCGGGCACGCGCTCGAGCAGCTTGCGCGTGGACGGCATCTCGCCGTCGAATTCGGCCAGGAACTCCTCCGCGATGCTCATGCCGTCTCCTGTGACGAAGGGCGCGTGATGGTGCAGTCGAAGAATGGCGGCGCCCGTGGCGCTTTGTACAGCGCGTTCAGGCGACGGCCATTGACTTTGCATCCGTTCCGGGTAGCCTTGGGTTCGCCCCTTCCCTCGCTATAATCGCCCCTCCAACGAGGTCGCTGGCCTCGGAGGCCCCATGTCGCTCGCTGTCCTCGCCGTGGCACTGTGCTGCGGCATTCCGGTACATGCGCGCGTCGACGCGCGGCCGAGTCCGCCGCCCATCGAGGCGAACGATAACCGGCGCCCGGCCGGCACGCTGCACGACGGCGTGCTTACCGTGTCGCTCGAGGCGCGGGACGGCATGTGGTATCCCGAAGGGCCTAACGGAATGGGACTGGCCACGGCGGCCTTCGGCGAGAGCGGGCGGCCGCCGCAGAACCCGGGTCCGCTCATCCGTGTGCCGGTCGGCACGCACGTGCGCGCGACCGTGCGCAACATGCTCGCGGTGCCGATGACGCTCTTTGGGTTCGGCGTGTCACGCGGCAACAACGACAGCGTCGTGATCGCGCCCGGCGCATCCCGGGCGCTGCAATTCACCGCCACCGAGGCCGGCACGTACTATTACGCCGCAAAGACGACGCCCGGCCCGATCAGCGCGCGGCTCAACGACGGTTCGCAGCTCAACGGCGCGATCGTGATCGATCCGAAGGGCGCGGTGGCTGCCGACCGCATCTTCCTCATCTCAGCGTGGTTCACGATCGATACGCTGAGCCCAACCGGATTGGGTCACGGCACGATGGCGATCAACGGCTTGTCGTGGCCGCACACCGAGCGATTGGAGCTCGTGCAGGGAGACACCGCCCATTGGCGCGTGGTGAACGTCACCCACTTCGACCATCCGATGCATCTGCACGGTTTTTATTTCCGGGTCGATGCCAAGGGCAACGGTGCGCGCGACACGCTGTACACACCCGCGCAGCGCCGGTTAGGCGTTACCGAGATCGTCGGCCCGGGCCAGACGGCGATGCTGTCGTGGGCCGCGACGCGTCCGGGCGACTGGATCTTCCACTGCCACTTTGCCGGCCACCTGTCGATGCTCGTGTCGCTCGACGATCAGAGCGGCATGATGGACTCGACCGGCCCGATGCGGCACACCTCCGACCGTCCGCACCAGATGTATGGATTGGTGTTGGGCATTCACGTGGCGCCGCGCGGCGCCCCCGCGCCCATCGCCGCCGCGCCGCCGCGCCACATCCGGTTGTTGGTGCGCGAGAAGCCGAACGTGTACGGCGCGTCGCCCGGCTATGCATTCGTGTTAGGCGGATCGGCCGACGACAGTAGCGGCGCGATGCCCGTGCCAGGCCCAACGCTCGTGCTCGAGCGCGGCCAGCCGGTCGCGATCACCGTCGTGAACCAGTCGCAGGATCACGCGGCGATCCACTGGCATGGCATCGAGCTCGAGGACAGCTACGCCGACGGCGTGCCCGGATGGAGCGGCAGCGGCGACTCCCTGATGCGAGCAATTCCACCCGGCGACTCCTTGACCGTGCACTTCACGCCGCCGCGCGCCGGCACGTTCATGTATCACTCGCACTTCAACGAATTCCGTCAGATCCCGTCCGGACTCTATGGCGCGCTGGTGGTGGTCGATAGCGCGCACGCGCTCGACGCCGACGCCGATCGTATCTGGATCTTCAGCGATCGCGGCCCGACGATCAACGTGATCCGGGGCCCGTTCGCGCCGGCGACGCTAAATGGCGACTCGGCGCCGCCGCCGATGGACATGCAGGCAGGCCGCATGTATCGCTTGCGGCTCATCAACATTCGTGGCGACGCCTCGCTCGAGCTCTCGCTCCGGCGTGGGAACTCCGTGCTCACCTGGCGCTCGGTGGCCAAGGACGGTGCCGACCTACCCGCGGGTCAAGCCAAGGACCAGCCTGCCACACTCTACTTCGATCCGGGCGAGATCTACGATTTCGACTTTACCGCGCCGGCCGCCGGCACCTACACGCTGCGCTTCGGCGATCCAGCCGCGGTCGGTCCCTCCGGTATCACGCGCGACGTTGCACTTCGGGTCCACTGAGTACCTGCGCCGCCGGCCGGTCGTCTGTTGAGGTCGGTCGACGATGCGACGTGAACTTCGGAGGCAAGCCATGGGCAGCAAACTCGACGGCGCCGGGATTGAAAAGCTGAACACGATCGAACAGGCGTTGACGACGATGCAGACGATCCACGGCCACGTTGAGCGCATGGCGATGGAGGTCAAGGGCCGCCGTGGGGCGGGCGTGATTCCGCAGCAGATCAAGCGCATCGCCGGGCCGTTGCAGGGTCGTCTCAAGGGGCACTTCGGCATGATCGCCGACCAGTTGTCGAGCATGATCATTGCGTTAGGCAGGGGCGGCAGCGACGACGTGCGCGTCCGCACGGCGCGCGAGTACGTCGGGCAGATCCGCCAGTCGCTCGACATCGCGACGTACAAGGTGCAGGCCGCCCACACGGTCACCGACGACGCTCCGGGGGCCGACGCGGCTTCCAGTTAGGCGCGCGGCCCGCCGGGCGCCAGGCGCACCGGCCGGTACACCGTGACCGCCGACCCGTCGGCCACGAACGCCGACCGCGGCTCGCCGCGCAACAGGTTGCCTAACGGCGCGCCGTAGAGCGCCCGGGTGTCGGCATCGAGCTGCGCCTCCCTCGCCGACGCGGCGCGCCACCTGGGATGCACCACCCGATACTCGATCGTCGATCCATCGCGCTGGCGCGTGTAGCCCCAGTAGTGCTCGGCGATGAATGCTGCTTCGGATCCGTCGGCGAGCGGCACCGGGTCTCCGTCGGTCCGCACCGACAGCCCCTCCCATCGGCCGTCGCGGCGCCATTGGTACCGGGCGGCAACGGGCCACCCGTCGGCGCGGCGGGAGAGCTCGTGCCGCATCGGGAGCGTACGGTACGGCTCGTTGTACCATGCGCGCGCCGTCCAGGCGATGGCGCGCCGCGGGACCAGCTCGCGAAGGAACACCACGCCGCGCCGCCACCCCTCGGGCGCCAGGCGCCTAACGTAGAACCGGAGATTCACTTCGTCGAAATTCACGTGGCCGGGAATCGGCACCCCGAACACGCGCGTGCGCGCAAAGCGAAAGCCGACGACGCTCACGTAGGTCGTGCCGAGGAACGCATCGAGCTCCGTGCCGGCGGGGACGTAGGCGCGGAGCGCATCCGGGTCGACCGCATAGCTGAGCATCGCGAGGTCGAGCCATGCCGCGTGGAGTGCCGGGCGCTCGCGCGGCGGCGGATCGGCTGGCGCGCCGGCAAGCGGCGCGGTCACTCGTGCGCGTCGCCGCGCAGCTCGTCGCCGGCTTGTTCCATGCCCCACGCCGGCGACGAGCTGGTGAACAGCAGCGCGCACCCGGCGGGCAGGTCGGCGCCGGGAACCACTTCGAGCACCGCCGGCGCGCCGAACGCCTCGACGGTGGCGTGGAGCGCCGCATCGCTCAGGTAGAGATCGACGGTGTCGGAGGTCGATCGCGTGCGCGACCAGACGACCGCATTGTGCGCCGCGTCGCGATACGGCGTGCCGCGCGGACCGCCCACGAACCGTGACAGCGCGGCGACAAACGCGGCGGCCTGCGCGCGATCGGGGAACGCGCACCGGTGGTACGCTTCGTTAGGCGTGTGCGCCGCGTTGGTCGGGTCGTCGGGCATGCCCAACGGAATCGTCACGGCTCCGGCCGCTCGAAGAGCGGGCCGGGCGAGCGCTCGATGGCGAGCATGCGCAGCTTGGTCGGCACGCCGGCGCCCCCGGAGAATCCGCCGGTGCGTCCACCGGCGGCGAGGACGCGGTGGCACGGCACGACGATCGGAAACGGATTCTCGCCTAACGCTTGACCCACCGCCCGCGCGGCCCCCGGATCGCCGAGTCGCGCCGCCAACTCGCCGTACGTGAGGGTCTCGCCGGGCGCGATGCGCCGCGCCACCTGATAGACGCGCCGGTTGAATTCCGGCACGCCCTGCATGTCCAACGCGACGTGCGCGAGATCGCGCGGCTCGCCGCTCAGGAGTGCCACGATCTCGTCGATCGCCGACTGCACGCGAGGCGGCGGCGACATCTCGTGCGCGCTCGGGAACCGGCGTCGGAGCCGCGCCCGCGTGGCCGTCGGCGTCCGCTCCGGCAACTGCACACCGGCGATCGCGTCCTCACGCCACGCGATGCCGCAGTCGCCGAGCGCGGTGGCGAAAAAGGTGATCCCGGTGTCGGCGGAGGAGTGGTGCATCAGGCCCATAATAGCAGCCTAATGCTCCTTCATTGGCATAGGTAGGCCCGGGGTGGCGGCTCAGTATGAAAGAATCGACGCCGGATCCCGCGCCCCCCACTGCCCGGGACGCTACGGCGCTCGCGGCAGTACTTCGCCGTGCCCCAGGTCCAACGCCGACACCTTCCCGTTAGCCCCGAGCCGGAACGTCACCAGGTCGTGGCCTTCCCACCGGTTGCGGTAGCGCGCGAGGAACGTGTCGTAGTTCCACGCCTCGAGGTCGGCGGTCATGAGCGGCGTGGTCTCGAGCACCAGGGCGCCGTGCTCCAGGCGCACGGCGGCGATGCCATACAGGCTATCGGCGTAGGTGCCCGCGTACTCGCCTAACGCAAGCGACGGCGACGTGCCGCGCACACGATTCGCCAGCGACGCGTCGTCCTGCGCCCGCTGCTCCCGCTCGAGCCCGCGATACAGGTCCAACATCTCGGCACTCCAGTCGTGCGTCGCGCCGCCCAGGTAGCGGTCGAACACGGTGTACATGAGCGCGTGGCGCACCTCGGTGTGGTCGACGTTGGCGAACACCACTACGCCTAACTTGCGATCGGGAATCAGCCCGACGATGGCCACGTAGCCGTCGATGCTGCCGGTGTGGAACACGACGTACTCGCCGCGATAATCCTCGAGAAACCAACCCAAACCGTACGCGGTGAAGTGCGGGTGCGTGAGCTGCGCCGTGGGATAGAACCCGTCGGAGCCCACCGGCATCTGCGAGCGGAACAATTCGTTGAAGTGCGCGCTGTCCACGAGACGCGTGCCGTTCACGCGGCCGCTGTCCAACAGGAATCGCATCCATTTCGCCATGTCGCCGACGCTCGAGAACATCGCGCCGGCGGGACCGATGTTGTCGATCGCGAGCCGCGGGATGGCGCGCACGGTGTCGTTCACCATGAAATGCGGCGCCGCAATGTTGGACTGCGCCGATGCCGCCCGGGTGTTCGTGTACGTCTCGTGCATGCCGAGCGGATCGAAGATGCGCCGCTGGTAGAATCGCTCCCAGGATTCGCCGGTCACCTGCTGCACGATGAGACCCGCGGCGGCATACGCATCGTTCTCGTACGTGAAATGCGAGCGGAAACTCGTTTCGGGTTTCACGTACCGCAGCCGCCTAACGACCTCGGCCAGGTCGTTGGCGGTGCCGTACCAGAGAAAGTCTGCCTCGGGCAGGCCGGTGCGGTGGGTGAGCAGATCGCGCACCGTCGCCTCGCGCGTGGCGTACGGGTCGTACAGTTGAAACGCCGGCAGGTACGTCGTGACCGGAGCGTCGAGCCGAACCTTCCCGCTGTCGGCGAGCATCTCGATCGCGAGCGCGGTGAATGCCTTGGTCGTGGAGGCGTTCGCAAACAACGTGTGCGTGTCCACGCGATCGTGCGATCCAATCGTGCGCACGCCGTACCCTTTGGCGAACACCACCGAGTCATCCTTTACGACTGCGATCGCGAGACCGGGCACATTCCAGTCTTTCACTGCTTTCGCGACGTATCCATCGAAATCGCCGAGCGGCCCCTGCGCGAACAGCGCCGGGCCGGTTACGGCGATGGCGAAGACGAGCGCCGCGCCGCGCGCAGCCGCACGCGTTGCTCGGAGGCCGAAATGGGAACGCCCGCATACGGGACGGCAAGACAGGTCGGGCATGGGTACACAAAAGTAGGATGGGGACTGATCGTGTTTACGGGCTCAGCCGTACGCTACGTCCCGCAAAACTGGTCGTTCCGGAACGGGCGCGCTAGATTCGCGAACACGATCCAGAGCTCTCCCCCCAAGCGGGTGCCCGGTCATGAGGCCACGTTCTTCGTCGACGGCTGTGCTTGCCGCGACCTTTGCTTCTTGTGTCATCGCCGGCGGACTGTCGGCGCAAGCGCCTAACGTCGACTCGGGCGAGGCCGCCGCGATCGCACAAGCGCGGGCCGACAGCGCACGATATCCGTACACGGACGCCGACATCAAGTTCATGAGCGGGATGATCCCGCATCACGCGCAGGCCATCGTGATGGCCGGGTGGGCGCCGTCGCACGGCGCGAGCCCGTCGGTGCAGACGTTGTGCGCGCGCATCATCAACGCGCAGCGCGACGAGATCCACCTCATGCAGACCTGGCTGCGCGATCGACAGCAGCCCGTGCCGCAGCCGGATTCCACCGGCACCGTCATGATGGAGATGAACGGGATGCGGATGGCGATGGTGATGCCGGGCATGCTCACGCCGGAGCAGATGAAGCAGTTGAACGCGGCGCACGGCGAGGACTTCGACCGGCTGTTCCTGCAGTTCATGATCCAGCACCACCACGGTGCGGTGTCGATGGTGCAGGACCTGTTCGCGTCTAACGGAGCGGGGCAGGATCTGGTGGTGTTCAAGCTCGCCACGGGCATCAACGTGGACCAGACCACCGAGATCGCGCGCATGCAGCGGATGCTCGCCGACATTCTGTTCGCCGGCAGTTCTCCCACTCAATGACGGGCTGAGTCGCGCCCCTCCAGCCGAGGAGTCCACACATGCAATTCGTGAAACGGACGCGACGGGGCATCGTGCCACGGAGCGTCGCTCGACTCGTCCCGCTCGCCGCCGCCGCTGGGCTCGTCACGGCGATCGGCTGCACGCATGCGGGCGCGTCGATGGCCGCGAGCCCGGCACCCGCGTCGCGCCCGTCCGATGCCGCGCCTAACCCAGATCCGCGCGTCGGTCTCAAAGCCGGCTTGAACGATGCCGGCCAGGCGTTGTGGAACATGAAGCAGGTCTCGTTCACGCCGCCCTCCGAGCAATTCGTGAACGGCGTGAACAGCGACCTCGCATTCACCGGCCACTACGCGATCCAGGGCAGCTTCAACGGCTTCCAGGTGTGGGACATCGCCGATCCCAGCCACCCGGTGCTGACGAAGGGGTTCTACTGCCCGGTGTCGCAGAGCGACGTGTCGGTCTACAAGAACCTGCTCTTCGTGTCGGCGGAAGGACTCGAGGGCCGTCTCGACTGCGCGGGCGGCGGTGTGAAGGACACGGTGAGCGCGGAGCGCGTACGCGGGCTCCGCATCTTCGACATCACGGACATCGCGAATCCCAAGTACATCGCGAACGTGCAGACGTGCCGCGGGTCGCACACGCACACCGTGCTGGCCGATCCGAAAGATCCGGACGACGTGTACGTCTACATCTCCGGCTCGGCGCCGGTACGTTCGCCTAACGAGCTACCGGGATGCTCGGCCGGCCAACCGGGCAGCGATCCGAACACGGCGCTCTTCCGGATCGAAGTGATCAAGGTGCCGCTGGCGCATCCCGAGCAAGCGGCGATCGTGAGCTCGCCGCGCATCTTCAACGACCTCGTCGCGCCGGCCAGACACGGCGAGACCAAACAAGACGTGGAGAAGGCGGCCACGGCCGCGGCGGCGGCGCGCGCCAAGGGCGCGTTCACGGCGGACATCCTCGGCGTCGAGCGCGTGCTGTCGCCGCGGTTCGTCAACCCGATGCTCGACAGCATCGTGAAGTCGCGGAACGGCACGGGCGCACCGACGGCGGCGGACAGCGCGACGCTGCGGACGGCGCTGCCCGGCATCATCGCCAAGATGTTAGGCGAGCCGGCGCCGGGATCGACCGCCGGTCCGCGGCCCGGTCCAACGCAATGCCACGACATCACGGTGTATCCGTCGATCGGATTGGCCGGCGGCGCGTGCGAAGGCTACGGCATGCTGCTCGACATTCACGACCCCGAACATCCGACGCGACTCTACGCCGCGAGCGATTCCAATTTCTCGTACTGGCACTCGGCGACGTTCAACAACGATGGCACGAAGGTGTTGTTCTCCGACGAGTGGGGCGGCGGCGGCCAGCCCAAGTGTCGCGCGACGGATCCCAAGGACTGGGGCGCCGACGCGATCTTCACGATCTCGAACAACGCGCTGCACTTTCAGAGCTACTACAAGATGTCGGCGCCGCAGACCGAAATGGAGAATTGCGTGGCGCACAACGGGTCGCTCATTCCGATTCCGGGACGCGACGTGATGGTGCAGTCGTGGTACCAGGGCGGCATTTCGGTGTTCGACTGGACGGACGCCGCGCACCCCAAGGAGATCGCCTTCTTCGACCGCGGCCCGATCGACTCGACACGCATGGCGTTAGGCGGCACGTGGTCGGCGTACTGGTACAACGGCGTGATCGTGAGCTCGGAGATCGTGCGCGGCCTCGACATCCTCGAGCTGACGCCGAGTCCGATGCTGTCGCAGAACGAGATCGACGCGGCGAAGACCGTGCACCTTGACTACCTCAACGTGCAGGGCCAGCCGAAGTACGTGTGGCCGCCGAGTTTCGCGCTGGCGCGGGCGTACGTGGACCAGCTGGAGCGGTCCAACGGCCTCTCGGCGACGCGGGTGACCGCGGTCCGCAAATCGTTGGCCGACGCCGAGCAGGCGTCGGGCTCGGGTCGTCAATCGGCGCTCACGCAGCTGGCATCGCAGCTCGATGGCGACGCGGGCGGGTCGCGCGATGGCGCCAAGGTCAAGACGCTGGCCGGCGCGGTTCGCGCCCTGGCGGGCGCGTCGCAGTGAGGCGGTGAGTCGGGCCTATAGTTAGGCGAAGGGCATCCGACGGCGGGTGCCCTTCGTCGTCTGCGGGTTTTCACGCCGGTCCGGGAGGAGTCGAATGTCGGGGAAGGAGCACAAGTACGTCGCGCGCCTAACGTGGGACGGCAACCCGGGCGATGGCACCGCGAGCTACGAGCGGTACGGGCGGCAATATGTCGTGCAGATAGACGGCAAGCCCGATTTGCGCGGTTCCGCCGACCCTCAATTCCGCGGCGACGCCGCGCTGCACAATCCGGAGGACCTGTTCCTCGCCGCGATTTCGACGTGCCACATGTTGTCGTATCTCGCGTTGTGCGCGCGGAGGGGTGTGCGCGTGGTGGCATACGAAGACGAAGCACGCGGAACGCTGCGGTTCGACGGCACGGGCGGCGGCCGATTCGTGGAGGTCACGCTCCATCCGCGCGTGACGATCAGCGCGGACTCGGATCTGGCGTTAGCCCGCGAGCTCCACGGCGAAGCGCACGAGACGTGTTACGTCGCGAGCTCGTGCAGCGTGCCCATTCATCATCAGCCGGTGGTGGCGACGGCGTAAATACGGCGCTGTTCGCCTGAGCTCACCTACATCGCCACGCGGCGCGGGAGATCACTCGAGCGTGATCGTACCGCTCACGTACACGGAATCCGTCACCGAGCCGCGGCTCACACTTCGCCAGACGACCTGGGCCGCGCGCCTGCCCGCTGGTGCGTCGCGCACCGTGATCGAGTAAGCCTGCACGCGGGCGGTCAGTGGGCACGGGACGCTTTCGACTCGAGTGGTCACCGTCATGACTAACGTGGTTGCGCGCAGACCGGCGACGGCGGTCGGTATGGATCCTATTGCTCAACCCGCCGACCGCAAATAGTGTGGAGGCATGCCCCCTCGTGCGGCTCGCGCGCGGGCGGGCCGCTCCGACGCCCGCCCATCCCGGCCCGGCGCGGTGCGACACCGGCACCCGTCGCCAAGGCTCGCCGCGATGTCGCTCGCCGCCGTGGGTCTCGTCTTCGCCTGCGCCACCGCGTGGGGGCAGCGGCTGGCCTCGCTTCCGGAACGCGAAGCGAGGCACGCGCAACGTGAGTTCGAGTTCCTCCGCCGCGCGCTTCTCCCGCGCGTCCCGCCGCGCAGCGGCGGATGCGACCTCACCATCGGCGATATGTGCTATTGGGATGACAACGCCGACGCCCCGTTGCCGCCCGAGCGCCCGCGCGTCGCGCAGGCGCGCGACCATCTGCGCGCGTCGCTCGATTCGTTAGGCGCGATCGATTCGACCAACGACTATATCATCGGCCAACGCGTACGCTATGCCCTCGAGGCCAGCGATGCCGCCGGGGCCGCGGCGGTGGCGACGCGGTGCGCCGGAACGCCGTGGTGGTGCGCCGCGTTGCGCGGCTTCGCCTGGCACCGCACCGGCAAGGAGACCGAGAGCGCCCAGGCATTCGATACCGCGCTTGCCGAGATGCCCGACACCGTGCGATGCGCGTGGCTCGATGTGCGGTTGTGGGTGCCCTCCGGTACGCACGTCGGCAAGACACGCGATTCCGGAGACTGCGCGGCGCGCGCGGCCACGGATGCGAGAGTATTCTGGCTCGCGGCACCGCTGCTGACGTGGCGGCGCGATGCGGCGCGCGATGAGTTCCTCTCGCGTCGGACGCTCGTGACCCTGCTCTCGGGCAGCGCCAATCCGCAGTATTCGTCGTGGCGCTGGGACAGCGAGGAGCTTTCGATCCGATTCGGGTGGCCCGACCAGTGGGCGCGCGAGAATGCGCCGATCGGCTCGGTCGACTTCCTCGACACGCGCGTCGTGGGCGACGAGCCGCGGCCCAGCTTCAGCGTCGTCCCCGACCGGAGCGCGCTCGAAGCGCCGTTCGCGTCGAAAGCCGACGATTGGCGATTGACCGACGATCGCAAAGCGCAGATGCGCTACGCGCCGGGTTGGCTGCGGTCCATCGATACGCTTCCCGTGCAGATCGCGCGCTTCCGCCGCTCGGGCGACAGCATGCTGGTGGTCGTGGCATACGACGGGCAAACGCTGCGCGACAGCGGCAGCACCGCAATGACAGCGGCGGCGTCCCTGTCGGCCGGCCTCGAGCCCGAGAGCACGCTGGCCATTGGCCTAACGACGAGCGCGCCGACGGGCGCGATCGTGCTCGAGGCGCCCGCGCGGCCGGCGCTCGCGTCGGTCGAGGTGTTCGACACCGTGGGCGGCCGTGCGGCGCGGTGGCGTGCCGGTGTCGCGCCGCTGCCACCCTCGTCGGTGGTGTCCGATTTGCTCGTGGGCCGCGCGGGGCCGGGCTTCGCGCCGGCGTCGGCGGATAGCGCGGCGCGCACCGCCATGCCTCGCCTGGTGGTGACGGCGCGCGACACCCTCGCGCTCTATTGGGAAGCGTACCTGAGGCCGCCGCCCGGCGTCCGGCCGCGCGTCACCGTGCGCCTAACGCGGGCCGCCGGCCTGTTCGGCCGCCTGGGCCGTGCGTTGGGCGTCGCACACGGACAGGCAGGCCCGGCGCTGTCGTGGGAAGACGCGCAGCCCGATTCGACTCCCGGACGGTCTCTCCGGTTCGGCCTCGCCGGCGTGCCGCCCGGCCGCTACCGGCTCGAGGTGTCGGTGGACACGCCGGGGGCGCACGGAACGGCGGCGCGCGAGATCGTCGTGGTCGAATGAGCGCCCGCCCGCCTAACGGGGCCGTTGCGTTCGCGCTGGCGGGCATGCTGTGCGCGGCCGGATCCGTGCGCGCCCAACGCGCCGTCTCCCCGGAGGCGCATGCCCGGCAGGAGCAGCTTGCGTTCGCGCAGCTGCGCCGCCATCTGCTGCCGGTGATGCCGCTGGGCGACCACCTCTGCGAGTACAGCATCGGCCGCCTCTGCTACTGGGATGACCCGAGCGGCCCGTCGATTCCCGCCGAGGACGCCGGGGTGACAACGGCGCGCGCCCGGCTGCGGACGTCCCTCGATTCGTTAGGCGAGGTGGATCCGGCCAGCAACTACATCGTCGGCCAGCGCGTCCGCTACGACCTCGAGGGACACGACGACGCGGCCGCCGGGCGCGCGGCAGCTGCGTGCGCCGCCACGCCGTGGTGGTGCGAGGCGCTCCGCGGCCTCGTTAGGCACCGGACGGCGTCCGAGGCGGCCAGCGCCGCCGCCTACGACAGCGCGATCACGGCGATGCCGGATACGATCCGCTGTGCCTGGCTCGACGCCGACGCGTGGCTGCCGCCCTATGCCCAGTCGCACCGGCGCACCGACGGCCATCACTGCGACGCGGAAATGAAGACGAGCGCCCGCGTGTTCTGGCTCGGCGCGCCGCTCCTCACCTGGAGACGTAACGCGCTCCGTGACGAGTTCCTGTCGAGGCGCACCATGCAGTTGCTCCTCGCCGACTCCGTGAACCGCGGGCTGCCCTCCTTCGATTGGGATGTCGGCGTGCTGTCGTTGCGCTATGGCTGGCCCGACCGCTGGGCGCGCGGGAACACGTCGCGCCAGGACCCGCCGCTCATCGGCCAATTGCCGAAGCCCAGCTTCGACTTCGTGCCGAATCCCGACGTGCTCGGCAAGCCGTTCGACGCGACGCCGGCCGATTTTGCGCTGCCTAACGACCCGGCGGCGCGGATGCGCTACGCCCCCGGATTCGTGCGCGCGATCGGCACGATGGCGGTCCAGACCGCACGCTTCCGACGCGGCGACACGATGATAGTGGTGGCGGTGTACGACGGCCGCGCCATGACCGACAGCGTCAGCTCGACGGTGGTCGCCGCCGGCTCGCTGTCGGCGGGCCTCGCGCCCGAAAGCACGTTCGCCATGAGCCTCACGCCCGGCGAAGCGACGGGCGTCATCGTCCTGCGTGCACGGGCGCGACCGGCGCTCGCGGCGGTCGAGCTCGTCGACTCAACCCGTGCCATCGCCGAGCGATGGCGCGCCGGTATCGAACCGCTGCCTGCCAGCTCGACGATCTCGGATCTGTTGATCGGCGTCGGCGGACCAACGTTCAATCCGTTCTCGCCGCAGACCGCCGGCGACTACGCGGTCCCGGTGCTCACCTTCACGCCCCACGACACGGTCGCGCTCTACTGGGAAACCTATCTCGAGCCGCCGCCGGGCACGCCGGTGCGCGTGAGCGTCCGCCTAACGCGGCTCGCGACCGGCTTCTTCGGCCGGCTCGGCCGCGCGGTCGGCCTGTCGCACGGCGACGCCGAGCCCACCATCGCGTGGACCGAGATCCGCCCGGACTCGTCCGTGGCCCGCTCGATCCGGCTTGGCATCCCCGACGTGCCGCCCGGCCGCTACCGGATCGAAGTCTCGATGCAAAACCAGGGCGCCGCCGGGACCACCTCGCGCGACATCCGGATCGACGCCGCGAGGTAGCGCCGGCGGTTCCTGGCGTTATCCGCCTCCCAAAGCCGCCGACGATCCGGCAAGACCCCGAGGGCCCGGGCCAAACCGGACCGGCACGCACCGTGCGATGGTCTTCGCCCGGCCGCATCGCACTGAAGCCGGTGTAGCGGCCGTTTCCACATCCCGGAGCCGGACTCATGCGCATCGGTGTCAGGTCGGTCCCCCGCGGCATCGCCGCCGCCGCCATCGCGTTGGGCGCGATCGCGTGCGGCAGCAACAACAGCCCGACGGGCGGTAAACCGCAGGCGTCGTCGATCACCGTTAGTCCGCCGACGACGTCGCTCGTCGCCGGCGACAGCGTCGTACTCAGCGCGACGGTGAAGGACGGGCAGGGCAACACCATCAGCAATCCCACCATCTCGTGGTCGGCGAGCGACACCGACGCGGTATCGGTGTCCGCGAGCGGCACGGTGTCCACGTTCCTGCCGGCGACCGACACGATCACCGCCACCAGTGGCGGCGTGTCCGGTACGGCGGTGGTGACGGTGCAGCCGCAGGCCGCCATCCAGATGCACGAGGGCGGACTGGTCGGAACCGTCACCTTCCCCAACGGGAGCACGGCGAGCGGCGGGCTGGGCGATCCGGTCGACACGATTCCGTGCGGCAGCGGCGCCGACGCCGAACATTATCACGTGCACCTGAGCCTGATCGTGAACGGCCAGCAGCAAGCCATTCCGTTAGGCATCGGCATCAAGAACGCGGTGGTGGTGGGCGACAGCCTGGCGATCGCCGGGACGTGCTTCTACTGGCTGCACTCGCACGACCGGACGGGCATCATCCACGTCGAGCCGTCGGCCACCGGCCACACGTTTACGTTAGGCGAATACTTCGACGTCTGGGGCGAGCCGCTCACGTCGGGCAACGTCGCCGGGAATCAGGGCACGGTCACCGTGTACATCGACGGCGCCCGCTACGTCGGCGACCCGCGCGCGATCGTGTTGTCCGCGCATCAGCAGATCACGCTCGAAGTGGGGACGCGCGTCGCGCCCCCGGTGTTCGACTTCCCGCCCGATTATTGATCGGAGTCAGCGCGCGGCGGCGCGCGTCTCGCCCGTGTCCAACGTCGGATCGCTCATTGGACGCGTGGTGCGGCGCGTGCCGTCCAGCGTCTGCACCGAGATCGCTTCCGTTGGGCAATGCTGCACGAAGTCGCCGTCGGCCGGCGACCATTG
>Ga0134125_10002464_pt1 | contig 21978 bp, 27 predicted proteins | sample KB31751_FD_96464 | JGI IMG/M metagenome (GOLD analysis project Ga0134125, IMG submission 96464) | Terrestrial soil microbial communities with excess Nitrogen fertilizer from Kellogg Biological Station, Michigan, USA - KB3-175-1 | ecosystem: Environmental > Terrestrial > Soil > Unclassified ... | reverse complement strand
TTGCGGATGGTGGTGTGCAGGACGTCTTTGATCTTCTCGAACGACTGCTTCTGCGAGCGCTGCGCGATCTCGAAGATCTCGCGCTCGGCGGTGTCGATGTACTCGTCGACGTCGCCGTACTCGCCGTAGCCGCGCGCCGAGATCTCGCGGCACGCCTCGACCAGGCGGCGCGCCGTCGCCTTGCCGCGGATGATGCGCGCGTGATAGCCGATGTTCTCGACGGTGACGACCTTGGCCATCAGCTCGGTCAGGTAGTCGGCGCCGTTGAACGCGCGCAGCTTGTCGAAGGTCTCGAGCGCCCGCATCTGCTCGACGACGGTGAGCGAGTCGATCGGCTTCGACGTGGCGTCGAGCTCGAGCATCGCCTCGTAGATGGCGCGCAACGCCGGGTGGTAGAAGTCCTCGGCGGTGAGGAACTCGGCGACGTCGTTGAACTTGCGCGCGTGCACCAGGATGCCGCCGATGACCGACTCCTCGCCTTCGAGGGAGTGGGGCGGCGTCAGGCGCGTGGAAGAACTATCTTGCGGCTGCGGTGCGGCAAACGGCATCGATTCGCTCGATGTTAGCAGCTTGCTGCTAAGATTCGTCTCATGAAAACGATCCATCTCGCCCTGGCTGCGTTGTTTCTGCTCGTGCCGGTGGTCGCGCGCGGAAACGCCGAAGGATTCGGCTCACTCACTCCACAGGAGGTCGCGGCGAAGCTGAAGCAGAAGAACGTCTACGTCTTCGACAACAACGATCCGAGCGTGTTCAAGGAGGCCCACGTCCCGCACGCCAAGTGGCTGCACCCGTCGGAGTACGACGCCAAGGAGCTCCCGTCCGACAAGAACGCGACGCTCATCTTCTATTGTCACAACGAGCATTGAATGGCTTGCCACGAGGGCGCCGGGCGCGCCCTGAAGTTCGGTTACAAGAACGTGTTCGTCATGCCGGCCGGGATCATGGGATGGCAGAAGGCCGGTCTCCCCGTCGAGAAATAGCCGCTCGAAGCTGCCGCCAGAAGTAGTAGCCGCTCAGTAGCCGCTAGAAGATGGGCGCGTGCGCCGTCGCCATGAACGGCTGCGCGTCCGACAACAGCCCTTCGATCTTCACGTCGAACGAGTCGCCGGGCGCGCTCGGCGCCGACACCAGCGCGGCCGTCGCGCGCGCGACCGAATCGTCGCTGCACTCGACCGACAGCGACGCCTCCGGCCCGAAGCTCACGACCACGTCGACGACGCCGCTGGCGCCGCCGGGCGGCAGCGTCCACGGCGATCCCGCGCAGCCGATCGCGCTGCCGTTCTGCAGCGGCGCGCCGCCCGTCGAGAGCTGCACGTCCTCGACGCGATCGATCGCCTTCTGCGCGTCGTTCTGCAGCGCGAAGGTGAGCTGATAGCTCGCGCACGGCGCCAGCGCGCCGCCCGCCGTCGGGCAGGTCCCGCTCGTCATGAGATGCGCCGTCGCGTTCTCCAGCTTGACGTCGCTCGACACCGACACCCCGTTGCCGCAGCCGGCGAGCGCCGCGATCGCGATGACCCAGACTCCACGCATGCTCGTCCTCCTCACAGGATCGGAATGTCGACGCTGGCGGCAAAGCGCGTGGCGTCGCTGAACACACCGTCGACTTCGAGCGTGATCGACTGCGTCGGCAGCGGCTGCTCCGGGCCGAGGAACACGGTCTCCGGAATGTCGCCGCACGGCAGCGTGACCGAAGTGCCGGACGACTCGTTGTCGTACAGGTCGACCGACACGACGGGGCTCGTTTGGATCGAGGGCGCCACCCACGGCGTCGACACACAGGCGAACTGCGCGCTGAGCGTCGTCGTCGCGCCCCATTTCATCCGAACCACCTCGGTGTTCTCGGCGAACGGGGACGACTTCGGATAGTCGATGATGAACACGATCACGTAGTGCCCGCCGCCGAAGTCGCGCGCTGACGCGTTCTTGAAGCCGTAGCTCGCCGGCATCGAGCTGCCGTTTCCGCCGCTGCCGCTTCCGCCCGCGCCGCTGCCGTCCGGCATTTGCGCGCCGCCGCACCCGACGAGTGTGATCAATGTCAAAAACGCAAAGATTCCACGCATTACGGCCCCCCGACCGAGAGAGGTCGGACCAATAACGCGGGGCTATGGAAGAGTCAACAGGAAAGCGAGGAGGGACGAAAGAAGGCTAGGCCTGCTTCGGAACGACGACGACCTTGATCTTGCCGGTCACGCCGGTGCCGAGGCGGATCTCGACGGTGTGGTACCCGATCGTCTTGATCGGCTCGGGCATGTGGACCTTCTTGTGGTCGATCACGATGCCCTTGTCCTTCAGCGCCGCCTCGATGTCGCGCGACGTGACCGAGCCGAAGAGCTTGTCCTCTTCGCCGGCCTGACGCTCGATCTGCACCTCGACCGACGCGAGCTTGTCGCTCATCGCCTGCGCGTCCTTCGCCAGCGTCGCCTGCTTGGCCGCGATGATCTTCTTCTCGTGCTCGATCTGCTTGATGTTGCCGGCGGTGGCCACGATCGCCTTCCCCTGCGGGATGAGGTAATTGCGCCCGAAGCCCGGCTTCACCTTCACCAGCTCGCCGGCCTTGCCGAGGTTGTGCACGTCTTCCTTGAGAATGACTTGCATCGCCATGGTCCGCCTACTTTCCGGTCACGGTGAACGGCATGAGCGCGATCATGCGGGCGCGCTTGATCGCCGTGCCCACCTTGCGCTGATGCGTGGCGCAGTTGCCGCTGATGCGACGCGGAATGACCTTGCCGCGATCGGTGATGAAGTACTTCAGCGTCTGCGGATCCTTGTAGTCGATGGCGACGTTCTTGTCGGCGCAGAAGCGGCAGACCTTGCGACGGGCGAAGCCACGCTTGCGCGCGTCCTTGCCCTTCTTGTCCTTGTCACCGCGACCGCCGCGACCGCCGCGGCTCTCGTTCTCGCTCTCGGGCATCATGGCTTATTCCTTTCCGCCCTTGAGCGGGAGATCGTTGTCGAGCGACGGCAGGAAGTCGTCGTCGAGATCCGGAATGTCCTCTTCCTCGAAGCGCGGCAGCTGCGCAGCGCCCGTGGCCAGCTCCTCCTCGTCGGGAACCGTCGAGGCGGCCTTGTTGAAGGTCTCGTCGTCGATCGCCGCCGGCTTGACGTTGGGATCGACGTTCTCGTCGACCTTGACCGTGTAGTAGCGGATGACCTGATCGAGCATGCGCAGGTTGCGCTCGATCTCCTCGACGACGCCCGTCGAGCCGAGGTACTGCCAGTAGAGGTAGATGCCCTTGAGCTGCTTCTTGACCTCGTAGGCGAGCTTGCGCTTGCCCCAGTTGTCGAGCTTGAGCACGCGACCGCCGAGCTGCTCGATCACGCCCTTGACGCGCGTGTTGACCAGCTGGATGCCGTCCTGGTTGGTGTCCGGGCGCAGGATGAAGATCGTCTCGAACTCCCGCTGCGTGCCCGGCTCGTCTCGCATCGATTGAGCCATGTTTCGTGTCTCCCTCTTGGGTTTGCCCCCGGACTCGCCGGGAACGAGGTTGCTACCGATCGGTGTTCACCTTGTTCATCGCAGCCGTTGCGCCCTTGTCGAGCACCATCTGAACTGCGTCCGCCGCTCCACCGATCAAGAACGGCAGCTCATTTTGTTCCGCCTTCGAGAAGCCACCGAGTACGTGGCCGGTAACCCTTTCTTTGCCTCCGTCCGGCTTGCCCACACCGCAGCGCACCCGAACGAACGCGTCCCCCGACATCTGGATGATCGATCGCAGACCGTTGTGTCCTCCGTGACCGCCGCCCACCTTGACGCGAAGCTTGCCGAAGGGGAGGTCGATCTCGTCGTGCACGACGATCGTGTGGCTCGGCTCGATCTTGTAGAACGCCTGGGTCCGCTGCACTGCCTGGCCCGAGACGTTCATGTACTCCTGCGGCCGTAGCACCACGATGTCTTGCGTCTGCGCGATCTCACCTCCGAACTTTTCGCGCCAGCCCGGCGCCTTCCAGCGACGGGCCAGCTCGTCTGCCACCATGAACCCGATGTTGTGACGCGTGTGCTCGTACTCTTCGCCAGGATTCCCCAAGCCAACCACGAGCCACATCGAGCGCATCTCCGGGTCGCCTTGCGGCGTACGTCCTCGCTTCCTCGGTCACGGGCCCAGAGCCCGCTCCCTCGGTCGCTGCGGGCGTGCGCCGCAATGCGCCTCCGGAGCTGCGCTCGAGCCACTTGATTACTTCTTGCCGCCTTCCTTGGCCGGCGCGCCGCCCTTCTTGTCGCCGCCGGCCGCCGGGGCCGCCGCAGCGCCTTCCTTGCCGGGGGCCGCAGCGCCCGCCGCCGGAGCCGCCGCAGCGCCTTCCGCCGGAACCGCGCCTTCGGCAGTCGCCGCCGGAGCCGCTTCCTTCTCGGCCTTCGGCGCCGTCACCGCGCACACCGTCGAGCCCGGGTCCGGAAGCGGACGCACGCCCTCGCCGAGCTTGAGGTCGCTGACGTGGATCGCCTCGTTCATGCCGAGGGCCGACACGTCGACCTCGAGCTTGACCGGGATCTTGTCCGGCGTGCACGAGATCGGCAGCACGCGGATGACCTGGTGCATGATGCCGCCGAGCTTGACGCCCTCGGCCTTGCCGGTGAGCACGATCGGCACCGTCGCGTGGACGGGCTTGTTGAGATCGACGCGGATGAAGTCGGCGTGCGTGACGTGGCCGCGGATCGCGTCCTTCTGATAGTCGCGCACCATCACCGTGAGCGCGCCTTCGCCGTCGGGGGCGCCGGCGATGGTGAGCGTCAAGACGGTGTTGGTCTTCTTGACCGGATCGAGCGACTTCAGGAGCTCGGCGGGATCGACCGCGAGCGGCATCGGCTGCTTGGCCTGGCCGTAGCAGATCGCCGGGATCTTGCCGGCGGCGCGCAGACGGCGCACGGCCGACTTGCCGATGTCGCCACGAAACTGAGCATTCAACTTTCCGACTTCCATGATCGCGTCCTTTCGAATCTAGAGTTGCTTCGCTCGCTCACTTCGGGCTCGGCGCAACAAGTCGGCTCGCTGCACTCGCCTCCGGGTTGCGAAAACCCCTCGCCTACGTTCGCTCGCTCATATGAACAAGCTCGAGATCGAATCGCCGTGGTGGATGCGCTTGATCGCCTCGCCGAGGATGCGCGCCACCGAGAGCTGCTTCACTTTGCTCGAGGCCTTGGCTTCGGCCTTGAGCGGGATCGTGTCGGTCACGAGAAGCTCCGACAGCGGCGACTTCTCGATGCGCTCGATCGCCGGGCCGGAGAGCACGCCGTGCGTGCAGCAGGCCGAGACCGTGCGCGCGCCGGCGTCGATGAGCGCCTTGGCCGCGTGGGTCAGCGTGCCCGCGGTGTCGATGATGTCGTCGACGAGGATGGCGTCCTTGCCCTTGACCTCGCCGATGATGTTCATGACCTCGGAGACGTTGGCCTTCTCGCGGCGCTTGTCGATGATGGCCAGCGTCGAGTTGAGCCGCTTGGAGTAGGCGCGCGCGCGCTCGACGCCGCCGGCGTCGGGGGAGACGATGACCGTGTCCTTGCCGAGGTGCGTGCTCTTGAAGTGATCGATCATCACCGGCATCGCGTACAGATGATCGACGGGGATGTCGAAGAAACCCTGGATCTGGCCGGCGTGCAGATCGACGGTGAGCACGCGATTGGCGCCCGCCGTGGTCAAAAGGTTGGCCACGAGCTTGGCGCTGATCGGCGTGCGCGGCTTGACCTTGCGATCTTGTCGCGCGTACCCGAAGTAGGGCATGACCGCGACGATGGAGCCGGCCGACGCGCGCTTGAGCGCGTCGATCATGATGAGCAGCTCCATGATGTTGTTGTTCGCCGGCGAGCAGGTCGACTGCACGACGAAGCAGTTCACCCCACGCACGTTCTCGCCGATCTCGACGAAGACTTCGCCGTCGGAGAACGTGGTGACCTCGCATTGGCCGGGACGCACCTCGACGGTTCGACAGATCGCGTCCGAGAGCTCGCGATTGCCGTTGCCGCTGAAGATGGTGAGCGCCTTGATCATCTACTGTCGCTCCGCTCGCTCACTGCGGCGCGGCGCAACAGGTCGGCTCGCTGCACTCGCCTCCACGTTGCGAAAATCCCGCGCCTTCGTTCGCTCGCTCATTTCGTCCCTAGCTCTTCTTCGTTGGGGCGGTAGGATTCGAACCTACGAATGCGGGGACCAAAACCCCGTGACTTACCGCTTGTCGACGCCCCAGGAAATTCCCGGAAAGCCTCATAAATCCCAATGAAGAGCGGACGATCTAGCAGACCCGATGCACGTTTGTCAAGGAGCCCATAAGACTGATTCCGTGTAAGATCTGCATGTGAAACGGTGTCCGGCCTGCGCGGCTGCCTGCTGGGACAGCCACAGGCACTGCCCCTCGTGCGGTAACGACGTGTCGGCGGCTCTCATCGAGCCTGGGGACCCCTATGCCGGCACGACCCTGGTGGGGAAGTATCATATCACCGAGCTCATCGGCGTGGGCGCCATGGGCCGGGTATACCGCGCCGACCACCTGCAGCTCGACGCCCAGGTAGCGGTCAAGCTCTTGAGCCCGGACGTGGCGTCCGATACCCAGAGCCTCAAGCGCTTCCAGACCGAGGCGCGGGCGGCGTCACGCCTGCGACACCCGAATACCATTCAGGTCTACGACTTCGGGCAGTCGGACACCGGCATCCTGTTCCTGGTCATGGAGCTTTTGCGGGGGCGTAATCTCGCGCAGATCATCGCCGACGAGCCGCCGCTGTCGCCGCCGCGAATGGTGGATCTGCTCGGCCAGGCCCTCTCGGCGCTCGACGAGGCGCACGCCGCCGGCGTGGTGCACCGCGACTTCAAGCCGGAGAACATCTTCGTCGAGACGCTGCGCACCGGCAAAGAGCACGTCAAGGTGCTCGACTTCGGCATCGCCAAGCTGCGCGGCGAGGCCGACGCGAACCTGACGTCGCGCGGGGCGGTCTGCGGCACGCCCGACTACATGAGCCCGGAGCAGATCCGCGGCGAGGAGCTCGACGCGCGCTCCGACGTCTACGCGGCGGGCGTGGTGCTGTACGAGACGATGACCGGCACGCGGCCCTTCGCCAGCGACGGGCCGCTCATCGACGTCCTGATGTCGCATCTCAACCTGCAGCCGCAGCCGCCCTCGAAGCGGCGGCCGGATCTGACGATCCCGCGCGCGCTCGAGCAGGTGTGCCTGCGCGCGCTCGACAAGAACCGCGAGAACCGCTTCCGCTCGGCCGCGGAGATGAAGCAGGCGATGGAGTCGGCGGTGCGCGGCATGTCGGGCGAGCGCTGCAAGCAGTGCGGCACGCCGCTGCCGGGGACGGCGCGCTTCTGCCCCGAGTGCGGCGCGGTGCTGCGGCCGACGGGATCGTTCGCCACGGTGCAGGCGGCAGTGACCGGTCCGTCGGAGACGCGGACGGCGCGGCTGCCGCTGCCGCTCGTCGGGCGTGACGACGTCCTTGGGCGCCTCGAGGCGCTCGAGCGCGAGGCGCTGGTGGTCGTGGGCGACCCGGGGATCGGCAAGACCGCGATCGTCGAGGCGTGCGTGGCGCGCGAGGAGGGGCGCTTCAAGAAGGCGGTGGTCGCCGGCGCCGATCCGTCGGGAGCGGCGACGCCGTGGTATCCGATCCGGCGCGCGCTGACGCAGCTATTGTCGCTGTCGGAGCGCCCGACGCGCGAGGAGCTCGACCGGGCGAGCGCGGATCATCCGCAGGATCGGACCGGGCTCTACGAGCTGTTCGGCTTCGGCGGCGCGGCGTCGAAGCTGCCGCTCGACGTGCGCAAGCGCGAGTGCGTGGCGGCGTCGCTGCAGACGATGCGGCGCGCCGATCTGACGCTGGTGTTCGAGGACGTCGATCGCTACGACGCGCCGTCGCGCACGATCCTCGGCGAGCTCATCATGCAGCCGGGAACGGCGACGCTGCTGGCGACCACGACGCGGCCCGAGCTGCTCGACGTGGAGGTCGAGCTGGTGCGCTTGCCGCCGCTCGATCCGATGGCGCTCGCCGATCTGCTGCTGCCGCCGGGCGTGGCCGATCGCTCGGGCGGCAATCCGCTCGTGATCGTCGACGAGCTGCGCGCGCTCGCCGGCGTCAAGCTCGGCGAGGCGGCGCAGGCGCTGCTCGATGCGGCGGTGGTGGCGGGCGGCGACGTTCCGACGCCGGTCCTGGCGCAGGCGGCGGGCATGACCGACGTCGGGCGCGCGCTCGCCGAGCTGACGCTGCACGGCTTCATCCGCGCCACGCAGAAGAGCGTCGAGATGCCGTCGCAGACCTTGCGGCAGCACATCTACGACGCCATGCCCGTCGAGCGGCGGCAGAAGCTGCACGGGACGCTGGCGTCGCTGCTCGAGACGCGCGGCGCCGAGCCGGTGGTGGTGGCGCATCACGCCTATCGCGCCGGCGAGACCTCGCGCGTGGCGCTGCTCGAGCGCGCGGCCGATGCGTCGCGGCAGGGCTTCGACGACGACGCGGCGGTCCGCTGGTATCGCGCGGCGCTCGAGCGCGGGCGGCAGGCGCTGACCGAGGGCGCGGGCGACGAGCTGACGCAGATCCGCCTGGCGCTGAAGCTGGCGCTGGTCCTGCGCTACATGGGCGAGGTGGTGGCGTCGGAGAGCGTGTTGCGCGAGGCGCTCGAGCTGGCGGTGGCGCGCGGCGACCGCTGGGCCGAGGTGCAGGCGCGGCGCGGCCTGGCGCGCCTGGCGGCGCAGTGGGACAACCTCGACGGAGCCAAGGAGCATCTGACGCTCGCCCTGCAGGCGTCGCTCGCGGGCGGGGATGCGGCGACGCTGTCGGAGCTGTACCTCGAGCTCGCCGAGATCCTGGCGCGCCTCGGCGACGGGGCGACCGCGGAGCGCGAGCTGTGGGAGGGCCTGATGCTGGTCACCGCCGGCGACGGGCCGGAGGCCGAGCGCGGGCCCGAGCCGCTGTGGCGCATGCTGCTGGCGCTCGGGGAGCTGGCGCGTGACGCCGGTGACTTTCCGGGCGCGCGGTCGTACGGGCTGCACGCGCTCCGGCACGCGGCGCGCGTCGATAGCCCGGTCGGGTCGGGGCGGGTCCATCGCTTCCTCGCCGAAGTGCACGAGATGCTGGGGTTCGCCGATCACGCGATCGAGCATCGGCGCTCGGCGGTGGAGGAGCTGCGCCGCGTCGGCGACCGGCGCTCCACGGCGGAGCTGCTCATCGCGCTCGCCGATCCCGAGGGGGCGAGCGCGGTCGAGGCCAAGGCGTGGCTCAAAGAGGCCGACGTGCTGGCGGCCGAGGTCGGGTGGCAGGAGGGCGTGGATCGGTCACGGGCGGGTCTCGCCCGGCTCCCCTGAGCCAAACGTCACGCTGCTCCGTTTATCTTGAAGCCCAGCGCGAAGGCGCTTACTACTTCCCTGAGCGAGGAGAGCCATCGAATGTGCGGAATCGTTGGGTATGTGGGCGACAAGGAATGCACGCCGATCCTGATCGAGGGCCTCCGGCGCCTCGAATATCGCGGTTATGACTCGGCCGGCGTGGCCGTCCTCGACCCGGCCAAAGAGGGGCTGACGATTTCGCGCGTGGTGCGCTGCCGCGGCAAGCTGTCGAACCTGGAGAACCTCCTGCGCGACTCGAAGCCGCAGGGGCACATCGGCATCGGCCACACGCGCTGGGCGACGCACGGGCGGCCCAGCGACGAGAACGCGCATCCGCACAAGTCGGGCGGCGTGAGCGTGGTGCACAACGGCATCATCGAGAATCACCAGGTGCTGCGCGATGCGCTGCGCGCCAAGGGGCGCACGTTCTCGTCGGAGACGGACACCGAGATCATCGCCCACCTCGTCGACGAGGAGCTCAAAGTCGACGGCAAGGTGACCTTGCGCGAGGCGGTGCGGCGCGCGCTCAAGCAGGTGCAGGGCGCGTACGCGATCGTGGTGATGGCGGACCAGATGCCGGATCAGATCGTCGCGGCGAAGAACGCCTCCCCGCTGGTGCTCGGCCTCGGCGACGGCGAAAACTTCATCGCCTCGGACGTGCCGGCGATCCTCGAGCACACGCGGCGCGTGATGTTCCTCGAGGAGGGCGAGATCGCCGAGGTGCGCAAGACCGGCATCGAGGTCGTCGATCTCGAGGGCCGCAAGATCGAGCGGGCGCCCAAAGAGATCACGTGGAGCGCGGTGTCGGCGGAGAAGGCCGGCTTCAAGCACTTCATGTTGAAGGAGATCCACGAGCAGGCACGCGCGGTGACCGACACGCTGCGCGGGCGGCTGTCGGTCGAGCACAACGACGCGTTCCTCGACGGCATCGAGCTCGACGTGGCCAACATGAAGAAGGTCACGATCATCGCGTGCGGCACCTCGTGGCACGCGGCGCTCGTCGGCAAATTCATGATCGAGCAGCTGGCGCGCGTGCCGGTCGAGGTCGATCTGGCGTCGGAGTATCGCTATCGCGATCCGATCATCGGCAAGGGCGACGTGATCCTGGCGATCTCGCAGTCGGGCGAGACGGCGGACACGCTGGCGGCGATCAAGGAGGCCAAGAAGCACGGCGCCTTCACGATGTGCATCGCCAACGTCGTCGACAGCTCGATCCCGCGCGCGTGCCACGCGAGCCTGTACACGCACGCGGGGCCGGAGATCGGCGTGGCGTCGACCAAGGCGTTCACCACGCAGCTGGCGGCGCTGATGCTGCTGGCGATCCACCTCGGGCGGCGCACCAAGGCGCTCAAGGACGAGAGGGCGACGGCGCTCATCAAGGAGTTCCTGACGGTGCCGCAGAAGATGTCGGACGTCGTCGGGCTGGCGCCGCAGATCCAGGTGATCGCGCGGCGCTACGGGCAGGCGCGCGACTTTCTGTTTCTCGGGCGCGGCAACAACTACCCGATCGCGCTCGAGGGCGCGCTGAAGCTGAAGGAGATTTCGTACATCCACGCCGAGGGCTACGCGTCGGGCGAGATGAAGCACGGGCCGATCGCGCTCATCGACGAGCACATGCCGGTGGTGGTGATCGCGCCGAAGGGCCCGGGGTACGACAAGGTCATGTCGAACCTGCAGGAGGTCAAGGCGCGCGAGGGCAAGATCATCGCCGTATGCACGCGCGGCGACCACGAGATCGGCACGCTCGCCGACGAGTGCATCCTGATCCCCGAGACGGCGCCGGAGCTGCAGCCGCTGCTGACCACGCTGCCGCTCCAGCTCCTCGCCTACTACGTCGCCGACTTCAAGGGCACCGACGTCGACCAGCCCCGCAATCTCGCCAAGTCTGTTACCGTCGAGTAGTGAAGCCGTACCGCCCGCTCCAATCGCTCGCGACGGCTCTGAGCCTCGTCGTGATGGCGAACGTCGGCTGCCACTGCTGTTCATGGATCGCGAGCGGGTGCTTGCCTGGCTTGGCTCGCTGCTGGTGGCTGTTGCGCTGACGTTGGTTTTTCTGGTTCGCGGCGCGCAACCTCGAGGCGATTGGCGACGGACGGCCGCGCTTCACGCCGCGACAGTGCGTGGGATGGATGTTCGTTCCCCTTTTGAACGTGCACATGGCCCACCAGGTGCTGACGTCGCTGTGGCGCGAAAGCCAGCCTCGGCCGCGTGAGGCATTGCGTCGCGCCGGGGACTTCTCGGTGCGCCAGACGTGCTGAAGGATTCCAGCCGGGTGGTTGATTCGCTCGTGGCCGCGACGCCGTCGCTGCTGAACGCGCTGCGCCTGGTCCAGGGGGTCGCCTTCATCGCCGTCGTCCAGCGCATCGCCCTGCGCCAACGCGAGCAGCATCTCGACCTCACCCGCCGCCGCGCCGTCCCCCAGCCGTCCAGCACGCTCCGCTAACCAGCCGCCCAGAGCGAACCGAGGGTGCTTGCGGGAGGGTGACAGCGCCTTCGTTTTTTCGCGCCGCGCGAGCTCCGCAGCCGGCGGCAAGGGTGCGACGCGAGCACGGCGTCCCGCCCGGCGGGGACTGTCTGAGCGCGGCGCGAAAAAACGAAGGCGCTGGCAGCGCCAACCGCACCCCCCGTGAGCTACCCCACTCGACAAGTGGTCGGACCGATCGCATGATCAGGGAATGCGTGGCTATGTTTCCGCGCGCGCGCGCGCGCAGCTCGTCGATGTGCTGCTCGCCGCCCAGATCGCGATCTACAGCTTGCGCGTCGCCGGCGCGCTCTACCTCGGCGTCGCGCCCGCGGACAGCGACTTCGGCTTCGTGCTCGCGCGCGGGGCGCGGCTGTCGCAGCCGTTCCTGCTCGTCCTGTTCATCGCCACCGCCATCGCGTTCCTCTTCTGGCTCGACCGCGCCGCGCGCAATCTGCCGTCGCTGGGCGCGCGCGAGGCGATCGCCTCCGAGCACGTCGTCGGCGTGTTCTTCGCGCCGGTGGTGAACCTCGTCGCGATCCCGTACGTCGTGCGCCACGTCTGGCTCGGCAGCGATCCGACGCCGCCGGCGCGCTCGTGGCTCCTGTGGGGCTGGTGGCCGGCGCTGTTCGTGGGCGCGCTCGCGCTGTCGCTGCCGCTGGTGTCGGCGCCGCTGTTCCTGCTCTCGGCGGTGTGCCTCACCGGCATCGTGCGCGACGTGCAGCGGCGCCAGGACGAACAGTTCCTCGACGACGAGCGGCGCCGAGCGGTGCCGCTCCCCACGGCCGACGCCCTCCGTTAACCCTCAGGAAGGACCTTCGACGAATGACGTACGCTCAGAACATGAACGGCTACATTTCGGCGCGGGGGCGCGCCCTGGCGCTGACGATCCTCGTCAGCATTCAGATCGTCACGCTGCTGGCGGCTGCGGCCGCGTGGGCGTCGTACGCCTCGACGCTCGGTCACGACCTGAGTGGAAGGATGGCGGCAGCCGCCATGGCGACGGCGATCGGCTCGTTCGACACGCTCCTCTTCTATGCCGCCACCGTCGTGTTCTTTACGTGGGTCTATCGCGCGATGGCGAACCTCGCCCCGCTCGGGTCGATGAGCACGCGCTTCAGCCCGGCGATCGCGGTGTGGGCCTACATCATTCCGTTCGTGAACTTCGTCTGGGGCCACACGGTGATGGCGACGATCTGGCAGGAGAGCCAGCCGCCGGCCGTGACCGGGGACGGCGTCTACACCAGGCGCAGCACCGCGCTCGTCAACTGGTGGTGGGGCCTGTACCTCGGCGGCATCGTCCTGGTGTTGTGGACGACGGTTTCGGCGCTGTTCACGAGCCCGCGCAGCGTCGACGAGCTGCATTCGTTCGCGAACAATCAGATCCTGTTCATGATCATCCGCGCGGTGACGGCGCTCTTGTTCATCCTCATGATCCGCGGCGCGCAGAAGCGTCAGGACGAGCAGTGGCAGGATCTGGAGCGCCGCCGCAACGTGCCGAAGCCGACCGCCGAAGCGCTCCGCTAACCGTCGCTACTGCGAGATCGGGCCGTGGTAGGCGCCGCCCGACGCCGTCGGTGAGGTCACCGCGGTCGGCGGCGGCTGACCGAAGGGCGGGCCGCCGCTCTGCGGGCTCGCCTCGGGCGTCGACGCCGCCGCCATCGCCGCGTCATGACACAGCCCCTCGACGGCGCCGGCGGGCCTGGCCTCGTCGCGCACCAGCCCGCGGCTCGGCGACAACACCTGCAGCCGCGTGCCCGTCGGCTCGAGCGTCACGTACGCTTTGACCGGCGCCGTGAGGTCGATGATCGCGCCCGTGCGCTTGACGGCGTCGACGCAGCGCTGCCGCTCCGGCGCGCCCGCCGATGCGCCCTGGATGGTCAGCGCCACCCGCGCGTTCGCCGCGTTCGCGGCACATCCACCGGCCGCCGCCGCGAGCGCGAGAACCGCGATGAAACGCATGATTGCCACATTTTACCGCATCCGCTAGCGTGGCCGCCATGGCCAAGCTCACCCACTTCGACGATGCCGGTGCCGCCCACATGGTCGATGTGGGGGCGAAGCCCGAGAGCGAGCGGATCGCCATCGCGGCCGGCGCGATCGAGATGCAGCACGAGACGCTCGACGCCATCGGCGCCGGCATCATGGGCAAGGGCGACGTGCTCGGCGTGGCGCGCCTGGCCGCCATCGCGGGCCTCAAGCGCACCAGCGAGCTCATCCCGCTGTGCCACCCGGTACGCGTCACCGGCGTCGACGTGTCGCTCGCCGGACGAGACGACGACGGCCGTCCGCGCATCGAAATTCTGGCGACGGTGCGCGCCTTCGATCGCACCGGTGTGGAGATGGAGGCGCTGACCGCGGTGAGCATCGCCGCGTTGACGGTCTACGACATGTGCAAGGCGGTCGACCGCGGGATGCGCATCGTCGACGTGCGCCTCATAGAAAAACGAGGCGGCAAATCAGGCACCTGGACCCGCGACGAATGACGTAGAATCCGGCCACCCACGGAGCCCCCCATGCAAGCTGCGCAGAAAATCGATCCCGCCTCGCAATCGACGGCGCGCCCCGAGCTCGACAAGCAGCTCGAGACGCTGCGCGCCCGCGCCACCGAATGGGCGCGCTCGCCGCTGGCCGAGCGCATCGCGCTGGCCAGGAAGATGCTCGACGGCTACGTCAGCGTCGCCGAGGCGAGCGTGCTCGCCGGCTGTCACGCCAAGGGGATCGACCCGAGCTCGCCGCTCGCCTCCGAGGAGTGGCTGGCGGGGCCGACCATCGTCATCCGCAACCTGCGCCTGCTCTGCGAGACGATGGAGCGCCTGGCCGCGGGACGGCCGCCGTTCGATCCGGCCAAGGTGCGCACGCGTCCCGACGGGCGCGTCACCGTCGACGTCTTCCCGTCGAACGGGATGGACAAGGTGGCGTTCGCCGGCTTCACCGCCGAGGTGTGGCTGCAGCCGGGCGCCAAGGCGCAAGAGGTGACCGAGCGCGCCGCGGCGCACTATCGCGTGCCGGCCGAGAAGCGGGAGGGCAAGGTCTCGCTCGTGCTCGGCGCCGGCAACGTGGCGTCGATTCCGCCGACGGACGCGATCTACAAGATGTTCGTCGAGGGCAAGGTCTGCCTCATCAAGATGAATCCGGTCAACGCGCACGTCGGCCCGTTCATCGAGACGGCGTTCAAGGACGCGATCGATCGCGGCCTTCTGTTCGTGTGCTACGGCGGCGCCGACGTCGGCAAGTACCTCGTCGAGCATCCCGGCGTCGACGAGATCCACATCACCGGCTCGGACAAGACGCACGACATGATGGTGTGGGGCCCTCCCGGGCCGGAGCGCGAGGCGCGCAAGGCGAAGAAGGATCCGCTGCTCAAGAAGGAGATCACCTCCGAGCTCGGCAACATCTCGCCGGTGATCGTGGTGCCGGGGCCGTACAGCGATGCGGAGCTGGCGTTCCAGGGCGAGAGCATCACCTCGGCGATCGCCAACAACGCCTCCTTCAACTGCAACTCGGCCAAGCTGCTCGTCGCGGCCAAGGGCTGGGACAAGGCCGACAAGCTCAAGCAGTCGATCGCCGACGCGCTCGGCAAGGTGCCGGTGCGCAAGGCCTACTATCCGGGCGCCGAGCAGCGCTGGAACGAGCTGGTTTCGTCGCACCAGAAGGTCAAGCGCATCGGCGAGGCGACTCCGGGCACCCTGCCGTGGGCGATCCTCGAGGACATCGATCCGGCCTCGACGGACAAGGTGTTCTCGATGGAGCCGTGGTGCTCGGTGCTGTCGGAGACGGCGATCGGCTCGAGCGATCCGATCGCGTTCCTCGACGAGGCGGTGCGCTTCTGCAACGACAAGGTGTGGGGCACGCTGTCGGCCACGATCATCGTGCACCCGTCGACGATGAAGGATCCGAAGTTCGCCGAGGCGCTCGACCGCGCGGTGCAGGCGCTGCGCTACGGCACGGTGTGCATCAATCATTGGCCGGCGCTCGGCTTCGCGTTCGGCACCACGCCGTGGGGTGGGCATCCGTCGGCGACGCTGGAGGACATTCAGTCGGGGCGCGGCTGGGTGCACAACACGTTCATGCTCGAGGACATCGAGAAGTGCGTCATTCGCGGCCCGCTGGTGGTGAAGCCGAAGCCGACGTGGTTCGCCAATCACAAGACCGCGGCGGAGATCGGGCGGCGCCTGGTGAAGCTGGAGGCGCAGCCGTCCTACTTCAAGCTGCCGGGCATCATCATGGCGGCGCTGCGCGGTTAGTCCGCACGAATTAGATCAGAGGGAAGATGAAAGAGGTACACGACAAGATCGTCATCATCGGTTCGGGCCCGGCGGGGCTCACCGCGGCCATCTACGCGGCGCGCGCGGCGCTGCCGCCTCTGGTGATCGAAGGGCTGGTCAAGGGCGGACCTCCGGGCGGGCAGCTGGTGAACACGACCGAGGTCGAGAACTACCCCGGCTTCCCGAAGGGGATCCTCGGGCCTGACCTCATGAACGAGTTCCGCAAGCAGGCGGAGCGCTTCGGCACCAAGTTCCTCGCCGGCGACGTCGAGAAGGTCGATCTGTCGAAGCGGCCGTTCACCATCGAGGTCGCGGGCATCGAGGAGTACCACGTGACGGCGGATGCGCTCATCATCGCCACCGGTGCGCAGGCCAAGTGGCTCGGGCTGCCGTCGGAGAAGACGCTGGCCGGCTACGGCGTCTCGGCGTGCGCCACCTGCGACGGCTTCTTCTTCCGCGATCAGCACGTGCTCGTCGTCGGTGGCGGCGACACGGCGATGGAAGAGGCGACCTATCTGACCAAGCACGCCAAGCGCGTCACCGTCGTGCACCGGCGCGAGGACTTCCGCGCCTCGGCGATCATGGTCCAGCGCGCCAAGGACAACCCGAAGATCGACTGGCTCTTGAACACGGCGATCGAGGAGATCATCGGCGCGCCGGGCAAGACCGGCGTGACCGGGGCGCGCATCAAGAACCTGAAGACCGGCGCCGTCGAGACCATCACGTGCAACGGCGTGTTCGTGGCCATCGGGCACCAGCCGAACACCGACCTGTTCAAGGGGCAGCTCGACATGGACGAGAACGGGTACCTCGTCCTGCCCGGCAAGAAGGGCGCGCAGACGGCGACCAAGGTGCCGGGCGTGTTCGCCGCCGGCGACGTGGCCGACCACGTGTACCGCCAGGCGGTGTCGGCGGCGGGGACCGGCTGCATGGCCGCCATCGACGCTCAGCGTTTCTTGTCGCATTAGCCGAAGCGGTCGCAGGAGGCGACGCGGGCCGCTGCACTCCGGCGACGACGCAAAACCCGGTCGCGCGCAGAGGTGCCTTGCCGCGCTCGAACAGTCCTCGCCGGCCGTAACACAAGTGCTCGCTTCCGCCGCCGTGCTGGCCGGCTGCGGAACTCGCGCGGCGAGGCACCTCTGCGCGCGACCTCTTTGGACGACGCCTACGCAAACGCTGATCCGAGGGCCTTCGACGCGCCCAAGGAGGCGATGCGCACAGTGTCTCTGCGGCGCGAGTTCCGCAGCCGGCCAGCACGGCGGTGGAATCGAAGACGGGTCGTCCGGCCGGCGAGGACTGTTTGAGCGACGCAGAGACACTGTGCGCGTCGCCGGCCCCCAGCGTCATACCATTCGAATCGCTAGCGCGTTCTTGTCGCTACCGTAAATCCTCGATAAGATGGCGGGACGATGACTCCTGCCGAAGCGGTCGACCTGCTTGGCAAGATCAAGTTCTTCGCCGGGCTGCCCGCGGCCTATTTGCGGCGCATCGCCGACATCGGCACCGAGGAAGAGCACAACGGCGCCACCACGATCTTCCAGGAAGGCGACAAGGGCGACAAGTTCTACCTCATCATCGACGGCGCGGTGCGCATCTCGCGCATGGTGCCGGGGATGGGCGAGGAGGCGCTGGCGGTGCTGAAGGCGGGCGCGTACTTCGGCGAGATGGCGCTCATCGACGACTTCCCGCGCTCGGCGCACGCGATCGTGCACGAGAAGTGCCGGCTGTTCGTGATCCGCAAGGAAGACCTCGAGGACCTGCTGTTCATCGATCGCGACCTGGCGTACGAGCTTCTGTGGAACTTCGTGCGCACGCTGTCGGGGCGCCTGCGCGAGACCAACGACAAGATGACGTTCCTGTCGGTGACCAATAAGTTCTGACGACGATCTGGTGCGCGAGGTGTTGCGCATCAACGAGCGCTGGATTCACGAGGTGGTCGAGCGCTTCGGCGTCTGCCCGTTCGCGGAGAACGCGATGAAGGCAGGGCACGTGGCCCGGCGCGTGGTGCTCGGGCGCGACGACGCCGAGCGGGCGGCGGCGGCGCGCGTGCTGGTGGAGGAGCTGGCGCGCGACGAGAAGATCGAGGTGGCGCTGCTCATCTTCCCGACGGTGACAGCGGAGCCCGAGGCGTTCGACGCGTGGTGCGCCCCGTTGCGCGCGGCGCATGCGGCGTTCGTGGCGGCGGTGTTCCATCCGGCGAGCGCGTACGATCTGGCGACGCCGGCGCAGGCGGTCGGCTTCTTCCGGCGCGCGCCCGATCCGACGCTGCAGCTGGTGCGCGTCTCCGCGCTCGACGCGGTGCGCGGCCCAGGCAATCGAGACGGAAAGTTCATGTTCGACTTCTCGCCGGCGGCCTGGGCGGAGCTGAAGAAGCGCGAGCATCGGCTGCCGACGTCGGAGCGCATCGCGCGCGACAACCACGCGATGGTGGTGCGCGAAGGGATCTCGACGCTGCAGGCGATCTATGATGACATCCGCGCCGACCGACAGCGATCGTACGGCGGAGGGTGATCATGGCTGGGCATCCGTGGTTCACGAGCGCGCTCGAATGGCACAGCGGCCTCGACGAGGCGATCGCCGAGGCGACCGCGGGCAACAAGCGCCTCATGCTCGTCATCGGGCGCGCCACGTGCGCGGGCACGCGCGCGCTCGTCGAGCGCACGCTGGCCAAAGAGGAGCTCGAGGAGTTCGTGCGCGCCAAGTTCGCGCTCGTCGCCGCCGACGCTGATGCGCCCGAATTCGGTGACCCGCGCGTGCGCGCAGTGTTCGAGGCGCTGCCGGTCAAAGCGCCGACGCCGCTCATCGCCTATCTCGCCGTCGACGCGCGCCTGTTGATGTCGACGGCGGGCGGGCGGCCGCCGGCGGTGCTGCTCAACGACATGCTCAACGCGACCACGCGGAAGTAGCTCGTGTACGCGGCGCTCGCCGCGCTGTAGGCGGCGCTGTGGACGCTGTTGACGCTGACCCGGCGTGAGGCTCGGCGCGCATGTGGCGCGGGCGGCCCGCCGAGCTGCGCGCGGCGCTCGACGCGGCGCTGGCGGATCCGACGATCGGGCCGCCGGCCGAGGATCCGCCGGGCTTCGATCGCGCCGCCTTCCACGCGCGGCTCAACGCCGAGATTTCGGCGTTCTTCGATCGCACGCTGAAAAAGTAGGCGCAAAAAAAAGACGCCGGACGGGACGAGCCCGCCGGCGTCGAGAAACAGACGATCCGCTACGGCCTAGTGGATCTTCAGGTACAGCATGATCGCGATGACGAGCGAGTAGATCACGAGCGACTCGATCAGCGCGAGGCCGAGGATCATCGGCGTGAAGATCTTGTCCGACGCGCCCGGATTGCGGGCGATGCCGTCGAGCGCCGCCGCGGCCGCCTTGCCCTGGCCGAGGCCGCCGCCGAACGCCGCGATGCCGATCGACAGGCCGGCCGCGAGACCAAGGAACTTGTCGCGATCGTTGAACGCCGTCGCGCCGCCCGCCTCCTGGGCGAAGGCCGTCGCAGTCACCAGCATGGTGAACAGCGCCGCGCCCATCGACATCAGAACCTTCACGAACGTTTTCATTTCATCTCCTCCGAGAAACTAGTGGTGGGCCCCATGCGCGTGGTGACCTTCTCCGTGGTCATCGCCGTGTTCCGGCTCCACCGCACCTTGGATATAAACCATCGACAATAAGCAGAAGACCATCGTCTGGATGATCACGACGAGCACGCCGAGGATCAGGAAGGGTACCGGGACGAACAGCGGCACCAACCCGAAGAAGGCGGCCACGACCTTGTGGTCGGCGGCCATGTTGCCGAGGAGGCGCAGCGACAGCGAGAGCGGACGCGCGAGGTGGCTCACGATCTCGATCGGGATCATGAGCGGCGCCAGGTAGATCGGCGCGTGGCCGAGGAACTTCTTGAAGTAGCCGAGGCCGTTCGCCGCGACGCCGTAGACGTGGGTCAGCACGAACACGGTGAGCGCCAGCGCGACGTTGGTCTTCAGCGTCGCCGTCGGCGGCGCGAAGCCCGGGATCAGCGCGAAGCAGTTCGAGAAGAAGATGAAGACGGCGAGCGTGCCGATGAGCGGCAAGAAGCGGCGCGCGTTCTCTTCGCCCATCACGCCCGTCGCCACCGACATGACCGCGTCGGTGAACATCTCGAACAGGTTGCGCAGCGAGAGCCGCGACGGCGGGACGATCTGCTCGCGCCCGCCGTTCTTCGTGGCCGCGCTGAAGGCGAAGGCGCCGAGGCACGCAAAGATGAGCACGCAGAAGACCGCGAGCACATGCGAGATCGAAAACGCCGACGGGAACATCGCGATGGCGGCGTGATCGCGCCCGAAATAGTGCTTCGCGAACAGCTCCAGGTTCTTCACTCCCGGAAGGAGGTCGAACCAGGTGGTCTCCTCACCCATTGGTCTCCTCGTGGTCGGCGCTGTGGTCGAGGCTCGACTTCACGGCGACGATCATGATGGCGAACGGCAGCACGGAAATTCCGATGATGAACGGGATCGGCTCGACGTGCAGATAGCGCAGCGCCACGAACACGAGCCCGATCAAGATGACCAACTTGAAGTTGAAGAGCAGCACCGTCAGCGACGGCTTCTTCTGCAAGACCACGCCGAGCTTCTGGGCGACGCGGCGGAGGGCGACGGCGTTGAGCGTCATCATCGCGGCACCGACGGCGATCGAGAAGGCACCGTGGCGACCGAGCAGCAGCATGCCGCCGCCGAGCGCGATGAGCGCCAGAAGGCAGGTCCACTTCTCGATGGCTATGAGGTGCTTGAGGCCCACTACCGTTCTTCTTCTCGTAACGCCTTCTTGCTCAGTCTATAAAGTTCTCGAAACCCCGCCGCCACCCCGATCACGATGCCCACGAGCGTCAGCCACGGCTCGGTATGCCAGCGACGGTCGGCCCAATGACCGGCGAACAGTCCGAGACAGACAGCCACTCCGAAGAAGATCCCGACGTAGCTGTACGTCCCCATCGCCTGGATCATCTTTTTGTCGATGCGTCGACTCCCGTTTCCCCGTTGGCGTGCGTGCTCTTAACACGGCGTGTCGTCGTGGTCAACGGCTCATTGGCGCGGGCGCGGCAGTCGGCGGCGACGGCGTCGAAGTCCTCGGTTTTGAGGGCCGGCGTCTCGGGATGGGCGCGGAACTGGGCCTCGGCTTCGGCGCAGCGGCCGAGGCGGGCCCAGGCGTAGGCCTCGAGCGCGAAGGCGGCGTGGACCTCCTCGGTGCGGTCGAGGGTGGTGGCGCGGTGGAAGCAGTCGGCGGCTTCGGCGTCGCGGGCCTGGGCGAGGCGGACGGTGCCGAGGGCGCGCCAGGCCCAGGCGTCGGTGGGGGTCTCGTCGACCATGGAGGCGTAGAGGGACTCGTCGTCGCGCCAGGTGGCGGTGGCGCGCTGGGCGAGGAAGGCGAAGCAGGCGCCGACGGCGACGGCGAGCGGGAAGCCGAGGCGGACGGTGCGTGCGGGCAGGCGATCGGCGAGCGTGCGCGCGGCGAGGTAGACGGTGAGGATGAGGCCGGGCAGGCCGACGTAGAGCCAGCGGCCGAGGCCGGGCCACGGATAGTCCAGAGCGGCGATCGTCGCCGTCGGGGCGATCGAGGCGAGCCACCAGGCGAGCGCGATCGCGGCGAGCCGGCGACGGCCGGGGCGCAGCGCGAGCAGGAGCACGGCGCAGACGAGCGCGGCGCCGGCGAGCGACCAGGCGAGGCGCGCGTGCGGCGAGAGCGCGGCGATCCACGTCGAGAGCTCGATCGGTGCGCGGCGCCAGGGCACCAGCGCCGCGACGGTGGCGTGGGCGAGCACCGGACCGAGCGTGTGCACCGCGGCGGCGGCGTTGCCGGGCACGGCGCCGTGCCCGAGCGCGAAGGCGCGCAGCGACGCGTACGCGGCGACGGCAACGATGGCGCCGATCAGGGCGCGTCCACGTCGCCCGGTCGCGAGCGCGATGGCGACGGGGGCGAA
>Ga0134125_10002462_pt1 | contig 21989 bp, 24 predicted proteins | sample KB31751_FD_96464 | JGI IMG/M metagenome (GOLD analysis project Ga0134125, IMG submission 96464) | Terrestrial soil microbial communities with excess Nitrogen fertilizer from Kellogg Biological Station, Michigan, USA - KB3-175-1 | ecosystem: Environmental > Terrestrial > Soil > Unclassified ... | reverse complement strand
TTGCGCAGGATCCATTCGCGCGTGTTGTGGATGTTGCGGCCGGTGGAGAGGTCCATCACCGTGTCGGCGCCCCAGCGGATCGCCCACACCATCTTCTCGACTTCCTCCTCGACCGACGAGGTGACGGCGGAGTTGCCGATATTGGCGTTGATCTTCACCAGGAAGTTGCGGCCGATGATCATCGGCTCGAGTTCGGCGTGGTTGATGTTGGACGGGATGATGGCGCGGCCGCGCGCGATCTCGTCGCGCACGAATTCCGGCGTGATGAAGGCCGGCACCGACGCGCCGAAGGATTCGCCGTCGGCGAGCGCGGCGCTGGCGCGATCGAGCATCTGCTTGCGGCCGAGGTTCTCGCGCTCGGCGACGTAGATCATCTCCTTGGTGATAATGCCGCGCTTCGCGAACTCGTATTGCGTGACCGGCGCGTCACCGACGCCGCGCCACGGCTTCGGCGTGTTCGGGAAATTGCGGGCGAGGTGCTTGCCCGAGACGTTGCCGTTGTCGACCGGCTTGATCGGACGGCCCTCGTATTCCTCGACGCCGCCGCGCTCCTTGACCCATTCGATGCGCGCGCGCTTGAGGCCGCGCTCGACGTCGATGGCGACGTCGTTGTCGGTGTAGGGGCCGGTGGTGTCGTAGACCGGCAGCGGCGGCTCGCCCGCGCTGTCCGAGATCGTGATGGCGCGGTGCGGCACCCTAAGGTCCGGCGCGGCGGCGGGCGCGGTGTGCACCTTGCGCGAGGCCGGCAGCGGCCCGGTCGTGACCTTCGGCGTGACCAGATCGGCGGACGTGACGGGCTTGTTCATGATCTTCTCCTCGTAACCTGGAGCCTAGGCCGCCGCACTGGCGGGATCGGCCGCGAGCCAGGCGCGCACGCGCGCGTCCGGGTCGGCGTTCCTGGTGATGTCGGTGACGACGGCGATGGAATCTGCGCCGGCGGCGTAGACGGCGGCCGCGCGCTCGAGCGTGATGCCGCCGATGGCGCAGAGCGGCGTCGCGCCGATCAACTTCTTCCATTGCGTGATGCGGGCGAGCCCCTGCGGCCCGGCGCGCATCGGCTTGACCGTGGTCGGATAGATCGGGCCGAGCGCGACATAGTCGGGGTCGTGGCTCATCGCGCGGTCGAGCTCGGCTTCGTCGTGCGTCGACAGGCCGAGCGTCAGGCCCGCGCGGCGGATCGCGGCGACGTCGGCGGTGGCGAGGTCTTCCTGGCCGAGATGCAGATGCTGCGCCTTCGCCTCGATCGCGGCGTGCCAATAATCGTTGACGACGAGCCGCGCAGGACCGGCGGCGGCCAGCGCCTCGCGCACCAGTGCGAGCGCGGCCGCGTGCGTCAGGTCCTTGACGCGCAACTGAATGGTGTCGGTGCCGAGCCGCGCGAGACGCGCCACCCAGGCGACGCTGTCGACGACCGGATAGAAGCGGTCAGGATACGGCATGCGCGCGCTCGAGGCCGGCTGCCGCGGGGAACGCTGTACTGGCGTGATTGTCTCGCATCTTCCGTCCCTTCGCCGGCATGACCCGGATCAGGTTCAAAGGGTGTTTCTCAGCCCGCCCGCGGGCACCCCTCGGAACGCCCCGTAATGTAGGCCGGAGGGGGGTCGTGTCAATCCGAGCGGCGGGCCGCGGCCGCGACGCTTTTATGACGGCGGGATAAGTGCCGGCTGCGGCACACCGGGCCGCGCAATTTTGCTACACGGAGAGTCGGGGCGGACGGACGGGGCGGAATGGCGCGCAAACCGATCCAGGCGGCGGGCGGCATCGTGGTGCGCAGGGGTGCCGGGGCACGGCGGCTGTTCGCCGTCGTGCAGCGCGCCAAGGACGACCGCTGGGTGCTGCCGCGCGGCAAGCTGAAGGCGCGCGAGCGGCCGGTGGTGGCGGCGCGCCGCGAGGTGTTCGAGGAGACCGGCCACCGCGTCGTGGTGCACGCGTTCGCCGGCGCCATCACCTACCGCGCCCAGGCGCGCCCCAAGCTGGTGCAGTTCTGGCACATGGCAGCGGCGGCGCGACCCAGCCGCGACCTGATGCGCGACATCGCCGCGGTCGCCTGGCTGCCGCTGCGGCAGGCGGTGAAGCGGCTCAGCTACCCGCTCGAGAAGCTGTTCCTCAACAGTGTTGGCCGCAATCCGGCACGACGGATGCGCAAATCGAGACGCAAGACCGTGCGCAAGGCGAACCGGAAGGCCATGCGCAAGGCGAGGCCGCGCCGCGGCTGAATGTCAATTTCCACTACGCGTAAGCGAAACAGCGCATGCACACGCGCGCCGCATTTAGGCCGCAAACCTCACAAAAATTTAATCTGCCGCCGCCGGTAACTATTTGCCTTCCCAACGCGCCATTCACGGCCTGTTCACCGCAAAAAACGGAACATCGCCTCCACGCCAGAGTTGTCGCTGCGACTGTTGGCGCAGGAAACCCTTTCGCGAGCCGTTCAATCGATACGGGCTCGCAAGCGAACTCGAAGGAGGTGCGCATGACCAGAATTAGCAAGACGCTGACCGCAATCGCGGCTGCCGCGACCCTGAGCGCCGCGGCGCTCGTCCCGACGCAGCCCGCGCAGGCGCGCGGCGGCGCCGTCGCCGCCGGCATCATCGGCGGTCTCGCCGCCGGCGCGATCATCGGCTCCGCGGCCGCCCATGGCCCCTATTACGGCCCCGGCTATTACTATGGCCCCGGCCCGGTCTATTACGGCCCGCACTGCTGGTGGCATCGCGAGCGTGTTTGGGACGGCTGGGGCTGGCGCGTCCACCGCGTCCGCGTCTGCGACTGACCCGTATCAGGATACCATAGCGCGAAAAGCCCCGGTCTGGCGACGGACCGGGGCTTTCTTTTTGTGCAGGCCGCAGGCCGGCCGGTTCCGCCGACCCAATTCCGCCAAAGTGCGGCGGCCTCTTTCCATGTCTCGGGAACCGCGCCATGGTTCTCAATCCCGGACCGGAGTCGCGCCGGCCGGAGGCCCTGGAGAACATCCATGCAGAAGACCATTCTTGCACTAGCGGCCGCTGCGACCCTCGCCGCGGGAACTCTGACCGCTCCGGCGCCGGCCGAAGCGCGCTGCCACGGCTGCGGCGTCGGCGCCGCGGTCATCGGCGGCATTGCCGCCGGCGCCATCATCGGCGGCGCTATCGCCAACAGCCAGCCGCGCTATTACGGCCCGTCGCCCGGCTACGTCGTGTACGATGGCTACGGCGCGCCCTACCCGGCCGCCTGCCCGGGCGGCTACTGGGCGCGGCGTCCCATGCACGACCGCTGGGGCAACTTCGTCGGCTGGAGCCGGCCGCGTTTCATCTGCCCTTAAGCATCTCGTAAGGGCTTGATCGCATCATCGCGGCTCTCTTCCAGGGCCGTAGGGGATATTCGATGAAGCACACTGTGATCGCTCTCGCCGCGGCCGCTCTTGCTGCCGCGGCTGTTCCGACCGTCGCGCAGGCGCGCTGCCATGGCTGCGGCGTGGCCGCCGCTGTCGTCGGCGGGCTTGCCGCCGGCGCCATCATCGGCTCGGCCATCGCCAACAGCCAGCCGGCGCCGGTCTATGTCGAGCCCGGCCCGCCGCCCCCGCCCGACTACTACGTCGAGCCCGCCGACGTCGGCCCGGTGTGCCACATGGTGCGCCGCCGCATCTTCATCGACGGCGTCGGCTACCGCTGGACGCGCGAGGAAGTCTGCGACTGACCGGATGCAAATTGGAATGCAAAACGCCCGGCCATGCGCCGGGCGTTTTCATTTGCGCATGTGCTGCAAGACTGCGGACGTCGGCCAGCAGTCGACCTTGAGCCCGTTCTTTTTCTGATAGGCGCCGAGCGCGGCGCGCGTGAGCATCCCGGCCTTGCCGTCGACCTTGTCCTTGTAGAGCCCGAGCGCGGTCAGCCGCTCCTGCATTGTCTCGACCTCGCGCGTCTTCAACTGCGCGTTCTTGCTCCACGGCGTGACAAAGGCGCCGGCGCCGCCGATGCGGTCGCTGAGATGGCCGACGAACAGCACGTAGAGATCGGAATAATTATAATCCTTGAGCACGAAGTAGTTCTTGGTCGCCAGGAAGGCCGGGCCGTAGGCGCCTTCCGGCTGCAACAGCGACGCCGCCGTGGCGAGATCGCGCGGCCCGGGACGCAGCGCGCCGATGGGCGCAAAGCCGCGCTTCTCCCACTCGCCGATCGTTGCCGTCACCTCCGGCACGCCCATCGTGCAGTCGGCATTCGCCGGCGCCCTCACCTCCCAGGCCCAATGCACGCCGGTGACCCAGCCTTTGGCCGCGAGTTGCTTCGCGGCGGAGGCGAGCGCATCCGGCACCGAATGCCAGATGTCGGCGCGCCCGTCATGGTCGAAGTCGACGGCGTATTTGTAGAACTCCGACGGCAGGAACTGCGTCAGGCCCATCGCACCACCCCATGAGGAGCGCAGGTCGGAGCGCGGCACGCCGTCCTGCAGCATCTTCAATGCGTGCAGAAACTCGTTGCGGAAGAAGTCCTTGCGCTTGCCGGTATAGGCCTGCGTCGCCAGCACGCGCAGCGCGTCGTGCGGCAATTTGTAACCGCCGAAATCGGTCTCCCGCGCCCAGATCGCCAGCACGACATTGCCGGGCACGCCGAACTCGCGGCTGATGCGCGCGAGCGTGTCGTGATACTGCTTCGCCAATTGCTGACCGCGCGTGGCGAGACGCTGGAACGTCGTCTCGCGCAGATACTGCGCCGGCGTCTGAACGAATTCCGGCTGCTGCGGCGCCTGCTCCGGCCGCCCCGGAATGGCGAGATCGGGCAGCGACAAGTCCGGCTCTAGGCCGGCGATCGCCTTGTCGAAGATCGCGCGCGAGACGCCGAGCTGCTGCGCCGCCGGCCACTGCTCCGCGAGCCAGCGGTCGAACGCCGCGTCCGCGCGCGCGTGCGCGGCAAAAAGCAGGCAGCAGAAAAGCGCGGTGAGCGCAGACTTCATGAGTGTCATGGCCGGGCTTGTCCCGTCTATCCCGATCAATGAGGCACCGCCGTGCCGGACCACTCAGTGCCCGTTGCGGACGTAAGCCGCCTGGCTCAGCTTTTCCACGTAGGCGATGCCGATGGCCGAGAGGATGAACAGGCCGTGGATGATCGTCTGCCACATCACGCCGGCTTCGGTGAACGGCACCTCAGGCTTGCCGAGCGAGCCGGCATAGATGAACGTGCGCAGGAGATGGATCGACGAGATGCCGATGATCGCCATCGCCAGCTTGATCTTGAGCACGCTGGCATTGACGTGGCTGAGCCATTCCGGCTGATCGGGGTGGCGCTCGAGCTCGAGCCGCGACACGAAGGTCTCGTAGCCGCCGACGATCACCATGATGAGCAGGTTCGAGATCATCACAACGTCGATCAAGCCGAGCACGATCAGCATCATCTCCTGCTCGGTGTAGCGGATGGCGCCTTCGACGAGGTGCCACAGTTCCTTCAGAAACAGCACGACGTAAACCGCCTGCGCCACGATCAGCCCGAGATAGAGCGGCAGTTGCAGCCAGCGCGAGGCGAAGATGAGCCGCGGCAGCGGCCGCAGCGCCGGGGCGTGGGGCGGGACGGCAGGTTCGTCGGCGGCCATGGACATGAAGGGCACCCCGTTGGGCGCGCCGTGTTGCGCGGCCCAGCCGATTTATAGGCGATTCGGGGGGAGGCCGGGGCGGCGCGGCGGGGTGACGCGTCAGGTCGTTTCCGTCGGCTCAACCCTCATCCTGAGGAGGATCGCGTAGCGATCCGTCTCGAAGGATGAGGCCGTGGCCTCATGGTTCGAGACGCCCGCCTGCGGCGGGCTCCTCACCATGAGGGTCGGATGATCACCTCGTGAACTTCTTATACTTCAGCCTATGCGGGATGACGCTGTCGGTCCCCAATCGCCGCATCTTGTCGGCCTCGTAGTCCTGGAAGTTACCCTCGAACCACTCGACGTGGCTGTCGCCCTCGAAGGCGAGGATGTGCGTCGCGATGCGGTCGAGGAACCAGCGATCGTGGCTGATGATCACGGCGCAGCCGGCGAAATCCTCGAGCGCCTCTTCCAGCGCGCGCAAGGTCTCGACGTCGAGGTCGTTGGTCGGCTCGTCGAGCAGCAGGAGGTTCGCGCCGGTGCGCAGCATCTTGGCCAGATGCACGCGGTTGCGCTCGCCGCCCGAGAGCGAGCCGACCTTCTTCTGCTGGTCGGCGCCCTTGAAGTTGAATGACGCGCAATAGGCGCGCGAATTCATCTCGCGCTTGCCGAGCTGGATGATGTCGTTGCCCTCGGAGATTTCCTCCCAGACGGTCTTCTTGCCGTCGAGCGTATCGCGCGACTGGTCGACATAACCGAGGTGGACGCTTTCGCCGACCTTGATCGTGCCGCCGTCCGGCTTCTCCTGGCCGGTGATCATGCGGAACAACGTCGTCTTGCCGGCGCCGTTCGGTCCGATGACGCCGACGATGCCGCCGGGCGGCAATCTGAAGGTGAGATCGTCGATCAGCAGCCGGTCGCCGAAGCCCTTCGACAGATGGTCGAAGTCGACGACGTTGTCGCCGAGACGCTCGACCACGGGAATCGTGATCTGCGCCACCTGGTTGACCTTGGCGTTGGCGATCTTGATCAGGTCCTCATAGCGCTGGTAGCGCGCTTTCGATTTGGCCTGACGCGCCTTGGGCGAGGACTGCACCCATTCCTGTTCACGCTCGAGGGTGCGGCGGCGCGCCTCGTCCTCGCGGCCCTCCTGCTCCATCCGCTTCTGCTTCTGCACCAGCCAGGACGAATAGTTGCCCTGGTAGGGAATGCCGCGGCCGTGATCGAGCTCGAGGATCCAACTCGTGACGTTGTCGAGGAAGTAACGGTCGTGGGTGACGATCAGGATCGCGCCGGGATAATTGCGCAGATGGCCTTCGAGCCAGTTCACGCTTTCGGCGTCGAGATGGTTGGTCGGCTCGTCGAGCAAAAGCAGCTCGGGCTCTTCCAGCAGCAGGCGGCAGAGCGCGACGCGGCGCTTCTCGCCGCCGGAGAGCTTTCCGACCTCGGCGTCGTCCGGCGGGCAATTGAGCGCGTCCATCGCCTGGGTGACCTTGGAGTCGAGGTCCCACAGGTTCTGTGAATCGATGATGTCCTGGAGCTTCGCCATCTCCCCGGCGGTCTCGTCGGAGTAATTCATGGCGATCTCGTTGTAGCGGTCGAGCAGCGCCCGCTTGGCGGCGACGCCGATCTCGACATTGCCGCGCACCGATCTCGACGGGTCGAGCTGCGGCTCCTGCTCCAGGTAGCCGACCCGGGCGCCCTCGGCGACCCAGCCCTCACCGGAGAAGTCGGTGTCGATGCCGGCCATGATCTTGAGCAAGGTCGACTTGCCCGAGCCGTTGACGCCGAGCACGCCGATCTTGGCGTCCGGGTAGAAGGACAGGTGGATGTTATCCAGCACCTTCTTGCTGGGTGGGTAGGTCTTGGCCAGACCCTCCATGTGGTAGATGAACTGGCGTCCGTTCATGGCGATCCTGAACCCCGATTTTTGCCCGAATCCACGCCCGCGCGCGGCGTGCGCCCTGCGCCGGATACCGTTGTCGGGAAGACGCGGCTGATGTAGCGAGCGGCCCCGTAAAGAGCAAGCCGGAGCAACCCTGCGTCCGCACCGGCATCAACTTTTCAGAAAGCTTGTAACGAAAATTCGGGCGTTTCGCGCACAAACCACCCGAATTTAACCGTTGCTGCGCCATCATCCCCGGTCATGAACCCGGACGTCGCCGCGCGCGACAAACCGGGGTGCGGACGGATCGACCGGCCGCAAATTCAGTGGGACTAGGTGTCATGACACGGGCCATCGCGGTCCTTTCGGCGGCGCATCTGCCGCGCCCCTTCACCGGCTTCGCACATGTGCTCGTCGCCTTCTGGCGCGAGATCACCCGCGACGCCGTCCGCCCCTACCGGCCGGAACAGCATTACATGCGCGGGCCGGGACCGGCCTGGCGCGCCAAGCACGGCGGCGGCGCGCCGGCGTAAGGGACCCCTCTTTTCTTTCGGATCGTTCGTCCTAATCTGGCGCCGCCCGGAACTCTCCGGGCCTCTTCCAGAACAGGACTTCAGGGCATGATCCGCGCCGCGATCCTCGACGACTACCAGAATGTGGCGCTGTCGATGGCCGACTGGTCGCCCATCGCCAACGACGTCGAGATCAAGGTCTTCAATCAACCGTTCAAAAGCCGCGACGAGGCGATCAAGGCGCTGCAGGGCTTCGCCGTCATCGTCGGCATGCGCGAGCGCACCCCCTTTCCGCGCGTGATGATCGAGGCGCTGCCGGACCTCAAGCTGCTCATCACCACCGGCGGCCGCAACAACTCCTTCGACCTGAAGGCCGCCGCCGAGCGCGGTGTCACCGTCTGCGGCACCGGCGGCTTCGGTTCGCCGACCACCGGCATCGTCTTCGGCCTGCTTCTGGAACTGACCCGCCGCATCGGCTTCGAGAATGCGCGGCTGAAGGCCGGCCAGCCCTGGCAGGTGACCATCGGCCCCGACCTCGAGGGCCTCACCCTCGGCGTGCTCGGCCTCGGCAAGCTCGGCCAGCGCTCCGCCGCCGTCGCCAAGGCGTTCGGCATGAACGTGATCGCGTGGAGCCAGAACCTGACGCCGGAGAAGGCGGCCGCCGCCGGCGCGACCTACGTCTCGAAGGAGGATCTGTTCGCGAAGGCCGACGCCGTCACAATCCACGTCGTCCTCAGCGACCGCTCGCGCGGGCTGGTCGGCGCCGCCGATCTCTCCCGCATGAAGAAGAGCGCCTACCTCATCAACACGGCGCGCGGGCCGATCGTCGACGAGAAGGCGCTGATCGCCGCGTTGAAAGCGAAGCAAATCGCCGGCGCCGGTCTCGACGTGTTCGACGTGGAACCGCTGCCGCTCGATCATCCCTACCGCGCGATCGACAATGTCGTGATTACGCCGCATCTCGGCTACGTGAGCGCCCAGAATTATGCCCGGTATTTTCCGGATATCGTCGGTGATATCCGCGCGTGGCTCGACGGCAAGCCGGTGCGCGTCGTAACCTGACGCGCTCGGTACGAACGTAAGACTTCAGCTATTCCTCTGCGCTGCGCATTCGCCACAGTTGTTGCCACGAAGGCACAAAAACAGTGGCGGGCGCGCAACCTCGCGCGGCATTCCGTGCAATGCCCGATGCGCGTCAGCACACAACTTTATCGCAATTTGCCCGATTAGGCTTAAACGGACATATCGCTGTGAAGTCGTGGTCTCGTACCGTGGCGCGCCCTGTTCATCGTCTCATATGACGCCTCGATGACGTCGATGAGAAAGGACTTCCGATGAACCGACCGATGCTCGAAGTGGTAACGCCCGCGGCCGCGTTCGGCCGCCGCAAGGTCGCGCCGCGCGTTTGCATCGCCGACGGCAAGAAACACATCCGCGACTTCCTGCGTGAGGCGCTCGAGGAGCTCGGCTTCATCGCCAGCGAGTGCGCCGACGCGGCAAAGCTCGCCGACTCCGTGATCGAGCATCAGTCGGATCTCGTCGTGCTCGGCCTCTCGGCCGGCGGCATCGCCGCCAGCACCGAGCTCGAGGCGCTGCGCGAAATCGGATTCGCAGGCCGTGTGCTGGTGTTCGGCCCGCCGGCCTCGCCGATGGTGACGGCGATCGCGGCGATCGGCGCCGAGATTGGGCTCGACATGCTGCCGCTTTTGCCGACGCCGTTCAGCGACAAGGATCTCAGCGACCGCGTCGCGCCGCTGCTGCCGAAGGACGCAATTGCCGCCCCCGCGGTCGACGTCGGCGAGGCGCTGCACGGCGACTGGCTCGAACTGTGGTACCAGCCGAAGGTCAACGTGCATTCGCTGAGCGTCGTCGGCGCCGAGGCGCTGATCCGCATGCGTCATCCGACCTGGGGCGTTTTCCCGCCGGAACGCTTCCTGCCCGAGGACGGCGACCCGCACTTCTTCACGCTGTCGGAGTTCGTCGCCGCGCGCGCCGCCGAGGACTGGCGCTATTTCCTCGACAGCAACGGCCCGGTCGAGCTCGCCATCAACCTGCCGATGACGTTCTTCGAGCGGCCCGACGCGGTCGGCGCGCTGGCGCGGCAGATGCCGCGGCATCCGGCCTTCGCCGGCATCATCGTCGAATTCGACGCCATCGAGCTGGTGCGCAAGCCCGAGCTGGCGCAGCGCACGGCGCGGCAGCTCCAGCTCCACAACATCGCCGTCGCGATCGACGACGTCGGCGCCGACTGGCCGGCGCTCTTGGAATTCGACGCGTTCCCCTTCGTCGAGATCAAGGTCGACCGCGCCTTCGTCGGCGGGCTTTCGACCGACCGGCTGAAGGAGACGACCTGCCGCAGCATCGTCGAGTTCGCCGATCGCGTCGGCGCGCGCACAGTGGCGGAAGGCGTCGAGACACGCGCCGATTTCCTCGCCGCGCGCGCGCTCGGCTTCGACCTGATCCAGGGCTTCTTCTTCGCGCGGCCGATGGAAGCGCAGAAGTTCACCCGCCGCGTGCTCGGCAAGCCGATGACCGTGCCGGCCGACTAGAGCCTCAGCAGCCGCGCGGCGTTGTTGCAGGCGACGTCGGCGCGCAGATCCTCGGGGATGGCGGCGTCGTCCATGAAGCGGCCCGCCTCCTCCGCGTTCTCGAACGGATAATCGGCCGCGAACATCACCTTGTCGCGGCCGAGCGCATCGACCGCGCACATCAGCGGTTCGCGCGCGTAGACGCCGGACACCGTCACCACGATGTTGTCCTTGATGTATTGCGACGGCGCCCTGGCGAGCTTGACGTTGTAGAGTTTCGCCCGGCTGTCGAAGCGCGCCAGCAGGTAAGGCAGCGTCTCGCCCATGTGGCCAAGCGCGACCTTCGCCTTAGGGAAGCGGTCGAACAGGCCGGAGAAGACCAACCGCAGTGCGTGCGAGCCGGTCTCGAAGCCCCATTCCCAGGTGGCGCGGCGCAGCGCCGGCACGCCGTTGAGCACCGGCGCCGGGACCAGCGGGTCGGTCGGATGGATGTAGACGAGCGCGCCGAGCGCCTCCGCCGCCGCCCAGAACGGATCGAGCGAGCGGTCGTCCAGGTACAGTCCGTTGGTGTGGCCGTTGATCATCGCACCCTTGAAACCGAGCTCGGTGACGCAGCGCGTAAGCTCACGCGCAGCGCCCGTCGCGTCCTGCACGGCGACATGCGCGAAGCCGGCATAGCGGTCCGGACGGCGCACGATCTGCTCGGCAAGGAAGTCGTTGGCCTCGCGCGCCTTGCGGGTCGCAACGCCGGCGTCGCGCTCGGCCTGCACGCCGGGCCCCGAGACTGACAGCACCGCCTTGGCGATCCCGGCCCTGTCCATCGTCTCGAGCCGCTCGGCGTCGAAATCGGTGAGCTGCCGGTAGAGCCTGTCGACGTGCGGCGCCACCACCTCGGTCATGGTCGGCCGCCAATAGTCGACCAGCCCGGGCGAGAGGAAATGCTCTTCAAGCGCGATTTTCTTGACCATGCGTCGCCTCGGCGCGCGGCCCTCGGCCGCTATTCTTTGGCATTCTCTTGTACCGTATTTTGGGCTAACGTGTCCCACGATGCAAGGCGGCAGAGACCGCCGGCGGAAAAGCGGGAGCGGGAGTGTTCATGAGTAGCGTCGCGTCGAACGCGAAGAGCCAGGTGCAGGTCATCGCCCGCGCGGCCAGCATCCTGCGCGCGCTCGAGGACGAGAACGCAGGTCTTAGTCTCGGCCAGATCGCCCAACGCGTGAACCTCGCGCGCTCCACGGTGCAGCGCATCGTCGCGGCGCTGGAGAACGAGAAGCTCGTCATCGCGGCGACGCCGAACGGCCGCGTGCGGCTCGGCCCCACCATCCTGCGGCTCGCCGCCTCGGTGCGCAGCGACTACATCGCGCTGGCGCGGCCGCATCTGGAAAAGCTGTCGGCCGATCTGCAGGAGACGGTCGACCTCGCCACCGTGAAGAAGGACCACCTCGTCTTCATCGACCAGGTGATCGGCTCGCATCGACTGCGCACGGTGTCGGCGGTCGGCGAGACCTTTCCGCTCTACTGCACCGCCAACGGCAAGGCTTATCTCGCGCAGCTGACCGACGCCGCGGTCGAGGCGCTGATCGGCAAGACCTATCCGGCGCGCACGCCGCGCACGATCACCAGGCTCGACGCTCTCATCGCCGAGCTGAGATCGGCGCGCGCGAGCGGCGTCGCCTTCGACCGCGAGGAGCACGCCTCCGGCATCTGCGCCGCAGGCGTCGCGCTGTACGACCCGCTCGGCAATGCCGTCGCCGTCTCGGTGCCGGTGCCGTCGCAGCGATTTGCCGGCCGCGAGAAGGAGATCGCCGAGCGCCTGCTCGCCACCAAGCATGCGCTGGAGAGCAGCATGAATGCCGCGCGCTGAGCGCGGGTTCCGTTTGAAGCAAAACACGAGAAGGGAGGATGCCGTGGCCAAGAAAATTCGCGGCGTGATGTTCGAGGAAAACCTCAACAACAGCATGGGGCTGCAGTTCTTCAACCTGTCCCACCGCTTCGGCTACCAGTCGCCGAACTGGCCCTATTTCGAGGACGTGAAGATCGAGCGCATCCACTACATGGCCAAGTCCGGCGTGCTGTCGCAGCGCATCACCACCTCGATGCACAACACCACGCATATCGATGCGCCGGCCCACGTCGTGCAGGGCACGCCGTTCATCGACGAAGTGCCGCTGCCGCACTTCTTCGGCTCCGGCATCGTCGTCTCGGTCCCGAAGAAGAAGTGGGAGCCGATCACCTATGACGATCTCGAAAAGGCGGCCGGAAAAATCGTGCGGCCGCGCGACGTCGTCATCGTCAATACCGGCTGGCACAAGCTCTACGAGGACTCCGAGGATTATTTCTGCCGCTCGCCCGGCTTCGTGAAATCGGCCGGCGAGTGGTTCGTCGAGAAGAAGGTCAAGGTCGTCGGCCACGACACCCAGGCCAACGATCATCCGCTCGCCACCGCCATCGGCCCGCAGCGCAACGGCCCGCTGCATCCCCACCTCAAGGACGAGTATTTCAAGTGGTCGGGCGGGCGCGACTGGAAGGACGACTTCCCGGAATGGGAGCCGGTGCACCGTATTCTCTTCACCAACGGCATCCTCGGCATCGAGAACGTCGGCGGCGACATCGACAAGGTGACCGGCAAACGCTGCACCTTCGCCTATTTCCCGTGGAACTGGGATCGCGGCGACGGCTGCATCGTGCGCCTCGTCGCCATCGTCGATCCCGACGGCAAATACCGCATCGAACGAGGGGAGAAGTTCTGATGGAAGTCCGCAAACTCAGCCAGGCGAAGCGCTACGAGGCGCCGAACCACCGCAAATATGAATCGCTGCGCATCTTCGGCGCCGAGACCGGCGGCTCGCAGGCGCTCGTGTTCGGCATCTCGCACTTCCAGCCCGGCGGCGGCGCCGGTCCCGACGCCTCGCCGCCGGAGAAGATCTATCACATCCTCGACGGCGAGCTGACGGTAATCGCCGGCGGCAAGGAAGTCGTCGCGCGGCAGGGCGATACGGTGTTCATCGCGCCGAACGAGAGCCGCGAAATCGTCAACCGCGGCGCGGGCGTGTGCACGCTGCTGGTCGCGGTCGCGGCGGTGAAGTGACGGGCCGCTTGGCCCGTCATCGCCGGGCTTGACCCCGCGATCTCGCGCCACAAGGCAGTGCCCACCTAAGCGAGATGGCCGGGACATAAGGGCGTTCACGCCCGTCTTCGACGGGCTATGCCCGGCCATGACAGAAAAACAGCTCTGGGAGAAACACAATGTCCGAAGCCTTCCTGAAAAACCCCGCCTCGCTCTTCGACATCCGCGGCAAGAGCGCCGTCATTGTCGGCGCGTCCGGCGCGTTCGGCGCGCTGGCGGCCAAGACCCTCGCCGGCGCCGGCGCCAAGGTCGTGTTGGCGGCGAGCAAGGAAGCGGAGTTGAAAAAAGTCGCGGCGGAATGCGAGGCGCTGGGCGCCAAAGCCGCCGTCATCGCGCTGCGCCCGTCCTCGGAGGAAAACTGCGAGAAGATCGTTGCCAAGGCGGTCGAGGCGTTCGGCGGCGTCGACATCCTTGTCGTCGCCTCAGGACTCAACAAGGTCTCTAAGATCGTCGACCAGAAGGTCGAGGATTTCCTCGACGTCATGGACGCGAACGTCAATCAGGCCTGGCTGATGGCGCGCGCCGCCGGCAAACAGATGCTCAAGCAGGGTCACGGCGGCAAGGTGATCCTGACGTCGTCGGCGCGCGGCCTGCTCGGTCATCCGGCCGGCTACACCGCCTATTGCGCCTCGAAATCGGCGATCGACGGCATCACCAAGGCGCTCGGCTGCGAATGGGGCGAGACCGGCATCACCGTCAACGCCATCGGGCCGACGGTCTTCCGCTCGCCTCTGACCGCATGGATGTACGAGGACACCGAGCGCGCGCAAACCGTGCGCAAGGGCTTCCTCGCCCGCGTGCCGAAGGGCCGGCTCGGTGAGCCGGAGGATCTCGCGGGTCCGCTGCTGTTCCTGGCCTCGAAGGCTTCGGATTTCTACACCGGCCACGTGCTCTATGCCGACGGCGGCTACACCGCCGGCTAAGACTAGTCCTTCTTCTTCTTGATGTCGGACGCGCCGGTGATCCCCGGGTTGAACGAGGGCGGATCGCTGGCCGGGAAGCTTTCGTCGGAGGACACGACGACCTGGTCCTCGTGCTCCATCATGTCCTCGCGGTCCTTTACGGCCTCCTCGCGGACTGGCTGCTCTTTGGACTTCGAATGTCTGCCGTGGCCGCTCATGTGGCTTTCTCCCTTTCCGCCGCCGGTCTGGAGGGAACTCCGAAGCGCCGCGGACGTTCCCGGCGGCCCTACTCCGCCGCGGCCATCCGCGCCTTCACCACCACCTTGATCGCGTCCTCGACGCGGTCCTTGGCGTAGCGCAGCGCGGTCGGCAGGTCGGCGAGCGGGAAGGTGTGGGTGTGGATCTTCGTCGCGTCGAAACGCTTCTGCCGCATGAAGGCCTCGGCGCGGTGCGTGGCGCTGCGGCCCTCGCCGCGGATGCCATAGACGTAGATGTTGTTGCGCACGATGTGCGCGACGTCGACCGGCACCTCGCCCTCGTGCGCGAAGGCCGCGAGGCAGACTTTGCCGCCGCGGTTGACCATGCGCACGGCGTCGTTGACGGCACTCGCCGCCGCCGAGCATTCGACGACGTAGTCGACGCCCTTGCCGCCGTTCGCCTTCTTCACCTCGGCGACGACGTCGGGCGTCTTGCGCACGTTGACGACCGCGTCGGCGCCGAGCGCCTTGCCGATGTCGAGACGGTTGTCGCGTGTGCCGGTCAGGATCACCGGCTGCGCGCCGAGCGCCTTGGCCACCGCAACCGCCAGCAGGCCGATCGGGCCGGGGCCGGTGACGCAGACGCTCTCCCCGGCGACAAGCCCGCCGAGCTCGGTCAGCGCGTACATCGCCGTGCCGGCGGTGACGACGAGCGTCGCCTCCTCGTCCGGCATCTCGTTGGAGATGGCGACCAGCGTGTTGATGTTGTTGACCTGGTATTCGCAGAAGCCGCCGTCGGTGGTGAAGCCGTTGGCGCGATGGCCCTTGTCGACGTCGCCGTAATTGAGACCGTAGTTATGGCACGACGTGTACATGCCCTCGCGGCAGCGCTTGCACTGGCCGCAGCCGGCGTGGATTTCGACCGAGACGCGCGTGCCGATCCGATACTCGTCGACGCCGGGGCCGAGCGCGACGACCGTGCCCATGTATTCGTGGCCGGGCGTGAAGTTCTTGTTGAACGGCGCGCCGCCTTCGATCATCGCCGGCGGGCCGTGATAGATGACGTCGAGATCGGTGGCGCAGATCGCCACCGCGTCGATCCGCACCAGCACCTCGGCCCGCTTCGGCACCGGCACGGTCTTCTCGACGAAATTCAGCTCGCCCGGATTGCCCAGCACCCAGGCGCGCATCCGGTCAGGAATCGGGAACTCGTTGTGGTTGGTCTTGACGCCGGCCGGTGCGTACATCGTCGTGTCCGGAGAGAGTGAGCGGGCCGCGAACGGCCCGCTTGTCTCAGTTGACCGCGGCGAGGCGATCGGCCTGCGCCGCCGGCGCGCCGAACTCGGCCGACAGCGCGCTCGCCGCCGAGGTGATCTCCTCACGCATCAGCGCGAGGTGCTCGTCGGTCGCCCGCATCAGCGGCGTCGAGGCGCTGATCGCCCCGACCACCGTGCCGGCCAGGTCGCGGATCGCCGCGCCGATGCAGATCACGCCCGGCAGGTGCTCCTCGCGGTCGAAGGCGTAGCCCTCGCGCCGGACCGTGCACATGGCGTCATGGAACGCCCTCGCGTCGGTGATGGTGTGCTCGGTGCAGCGCTTCATGCCGTTGCCGAAGAAGCGGTTGAGGTCGCTTTCGGGCAGCCAGGCGAAGATCGCCTTGCCGAGCGAGGTCGCGTGCGGCGCCTCGATGCGGCCGATGCGGCCGGTATCGACGCGCACCGCGTGCCGCGCCTCCTTGACCGCCAGCATGACGACCGAGTCGCCCTGCAAGGTCGCAAGGTGGACGGTCTCGCCGGTCGCCGCGTTGATCTTCTCCAGCCACGGCTCGGCCCGCCGCGGCAGGTCGACCTGCAGGCAGGCGTGGCTGAGATAGACGATGCGGTTGCCGAGCGCGTAGAGCCGCCGGCCCGGGATTTTGGCCACGAAACCGCGCTGGATCAGCGTCGCCAGCAGGTGGTGGCAGGTCGAGATGTTCAGGCCGGTCCGGTTGGACAGGTCGGTCAGCGTCGTCTCGCCCCCCGCCTCCGCGATGGTTTCGAGCAGGTACAGCGCCCGGTCGACCGACTGGATGCTGTGACGTTCGCCTTCGGCGCGCACGCGCGGCGGGCGGACCTTCGAGCCAGGTCCGGGCAGTATTTTTGCTTCCATTGGTTCGTTTCTCCCTGCCTCAAATCGAAAGGGCAGGACGAGGGAGAGTCAACACTTTTCAGGATCGCCAACGTCGTTTTCTCATTCTGAAATCGCTCGCCCCGCATCTCGGGCCGGACGGTACAAACGACAACGGCCGGCGCCCTCCCGGACGCCGGCCGCTGGTATCGAAATGAGGTGATTTACCGGGCGCTGCCGTGCTTTGCGCCGCGCGCCCGCATCATGCGGTCCTGATCCACGACCATCAGGATGAAGATCGCCACGAAGGCCGCGGTGAACAGCCAGGCGAACACGTCGGTCGCGGTGCCGACTTCGCTACCGAGCGGTTTGCCGTCGAAGGCCAGCGCCACCGCCTCGCCGGCCAGCGTGATCGGCAGCGTGACCGCCATGGCGGCGGCCAGGATGAGCTTGACGAGACGGGACTGGAAACGGGGCATAAGCGGTTCTCCGCGCCGGCGGATTGGCGGCATTGCCCCCGATGAACGCGCGGGCGCGCCAGTATTTCCGCCGCCCGTCAAAAGACAATTGCGGCAAGACCGCGCAGGTCAGGCGGAACTTGCCAGCCCGAGCTCGATCTCGATTGCCCCGCACAGCATCTGCCCGAGGGTGATGTGCATCTCCTGGATGCGCGCGGTGGTGTCCGACGGCACGATCAGCACGTGCTCGGCCAGGCCCGGCAGGCCGCCGCCGCCCTTGCCGGTGAAGGCCGCGGTGACGATCCGCATCGCCTTCGCCTGCTTCAGCGCCGCGGCGACGTTCGGGCTTTTGCCCGAGGTCGAGATGCCGATGGCGACGTCGCCCGGCCGTCCGATCGCCTCGATCTGGCGCGAGAAGATGCGCTCGAAGCCGATGTCGTTGCCGGCCGCGGTCAGCGCCGAGGTGTCGGTGGTGAGCGCGATGGCCGCGATCGCGGCGCGGTCCTTCTTGTAGCGGATGGTCAATTCGGTCGCGAGGTGCTGCGCGTCGGCGGCGCTGCCGCCATTGCCGAAGAACATCAGCTTGCCGCCGCTCTTGAGCGAGGCGACACAGGCGCCGACCAAACCGGCGAAGGCGGCGCCGAGCGCGGCCTCGCTGCGGCGCGCCACGTCGTGGTGCTCGGCGAATTCCGATTTGAAGAAGGCCGCGAGGTCCAAGCCCGTGTTCTCCGTCGGCGCCGAGGGGTTGTTGCCGCCCGCCGGCGGCGCGGGCGCAAACTATAGGGGCGCCTGCCTGCACGCAACCGGCGGGCCCCATCGGCTAGACTACCGCATCTGATTCGCGCGGCACGAGGTCGTCCGGATGATCAGGCTGTCCATCGTCATCCCGTCGAGCCGCGCCGGCCTCACCGCCTGTTCCCGCATCCTTCAGGCCTGCTCCTGGGCCGGCCCGCGCGTCGAGATCGTGGTGCGCGACACCTCCGCCGACGCCGCCAAGGGCGATTTCCTGCGCGGCGTCGCGCACGAGAACTGCCGGCTGATCGTGGCGCTGCCGGGTGACGGCGGCCTCGCGGATGCGTTGGCCGCGGCGCAGGGCGACTTCGTCTACCTGCTCGCCGACGACGGCCTCTGCTTCGACCGCGCGCTGGCGATGCTGCCTGGCGTGCTCGAGAGCGTCGCGGCCGACGCGTCGATCGTCGGTGTCGCGGCCCCGGTCCTGCTCGAGACGGCGGACGCGGCGCAGGCCTTCGCCTATCCCAACATCGACGCCGGCGACGCGCTGGTGCGCCTGTCGGGCTATCTGAGCGCCGGCGGCCCGGACCTTCTGCTGTTCGCGCCGATCCGGCGCGCGGCGATGAGCTGGGCGCTCGACATCGTCGGCCGCAGGCCCTTCGCCTTTCCGTTCGACGACCGGATCACCAGCATGCTCTATCTCGTCAGCGGCAAGTTCGCGCGCATGACGCGGCTGATGAGCGTCCACGCCGCCGATGGCGCCGAAGCGGAGCGCCGCGCCGGCCTTGCCTTCTACCAGCAGGGCCATCTCGATCCGGCGACCGACAAATTGCACTGGTTCCTGTGCGGCTTCGAGGGCGCGACCCTGATCCGCAACCTCGCTTTGCAGCAGAGCTATTCGCCGCAGCAGCGCCAGGCGCTCGCCGACCTGTGGTTCTCGGCGATGTTCACCCGCTTCCGGACCGACCCGCGCGATGCCTACGGCTCGCCGCTCGCGGGCGAGGCGGAGAAGCTCTGCGCGCGGTGGAAGGAGGCGGCGGGCCGGCTGTCGTTTGCCGACATGCTCGCCGACATCTGCCAGTTCCTGGCGCTGACGTCGCAGGACAACGCGCTCAAATATTTCGCGTTCTGGAGCACGATCCTGGGCTTGCGTCAGGCGCCGGCGGCCTGACGTCGGGGCGCGCGGCGGCGGCTCAGGCGCCGGCCGCGGCCGGCTCTTTCGGCGGCGTCAGGACCGGCTGCTGCTCGAGGTGCCGCCGCTTGATGCGCAACCGCTCCTCGATCTCGGTGAGCTTGGTCTGGAGGTCGGCGGCCTTGAACGGCTTGAGGATGAAGCCGTCGACGAACTCGTGGACGCCGTCGCGCACGCATTGCGCGGCGCTCTCGCGGTTGGCGGTGGTGATGACGATCGGGCACTGCACCGCGTAAGGGTTTCCTCGCGCGCGGCCGGCGAATTCGGCGCCGGTCATGCCGTCCATTTCGAGGTCGCAGAGGATCAGGCCGTATTTGCGGCTGCTGAGCTTGGCGAGCGCGGCTTCGCCGCTCTGGCAGGTGTCGACCTCAACGAAGCCGAGCTGCTGGACGATGCCCATCATGATGCGGGTCATCGTGGCGAAGTCGTCGATGATGAGGACGGGCTGGGTTGGTTCAGGCATGTGATATATCAGCACCATTCTTTCAGCATGGTTTTTGACACAAAGCCGCTTAACAAGCGGTAAAATCTTCCGGCCATGGGTCACGCTGTAACAGACTGCCTAATCTGCCAAAATCTTATAATGCGCTCGGCCGTCGCCCTCGTCATGTTCACGAAGTCTCTGTGAGCTTGCTCGGTTTCCTCGCTGCTCACCTGGTTCTGCGATCTTACAAGCCTCAATATCTCGTCGACTGTCCCCCATGCGAAGCCGAGCGCCTTGAAGACCAAAATTGTTCCAGACACGCGACTTGGCTGCATCATATTGGCGACAACTTCGCAATTTAGCCGGCCGAGTATCGACAGAGACGCAACTACACCTTCATAGTCGTTCTTGGAGGCGAAGCCTTTGACTTCCGCTTCCCCAATGGGATCTCCGCCAAGCAATATTTTAACTCGCTCCTCCACCATGGCCGTCATCCAGCCGTGACGTACCACGGCGTCCGCCAACTGTTCTCTCGCTTCACTTATTAATTCCTCAGAAATCTCGGGTCGGCGTTGAAGGCCATCAATAAGTGCTTGATCTGTTTTCCCTCGATGAAGAATTTTTCCGATACCGCGGTTCGAGAGCCTTGCGCCCGCATTTCCGACCACAGTCCTTGCAACACATTCATCGCCGCGCTCGAGCAAGATGTCTGTCACTGGCTCACTTATTTCCGAACGGTGCGAAATTGCCAGCATATGCAAGCTGCCCTTTGATCGCGCTATATCGCAAAGATCGCTTGTCGAAAGCCGAGGCGACTGACTTAGCACAGGCCCCGCAATCGAAATTTCAGGGTTTTCGGCCAGCTTCTTGATTAGCTTGCGAGGCGCATTTTCAACTGGAGCCATGCGACGACTGATGTCCAGCATATCGGCGTGTGTCGAGCCATCGAGTAACGCGCCGAACACGTCATCAAAGAACTCAATTTTGTCGTCGCTGTATTGAGGCGCACTTTCCAGAAACAGGCTTGCGACCGCTCGAAGTGTCCTGTGGCGTGTATGCGAATCCGCACTTTTGAGCGTCTCTTCCAAGGCCTTTAAGGAAAGCACCTGCATTGCATTCCAATTCCAATCACCGCCGGACACCGATACCGTATGCAAATTGCATTCAATTAACGCGCGAAATGGAACATTTTGACAACCATTTATTGAATCATAACGATTTCGCGGTTTTCTGACCCGTTTTGTTCTGCTGCCAAGTTGAGACGCCCGGCCAAAGCTGATTTTATAAATTCTCATTATGGACTATAAAATTACGGAATGACCCCGCGCGGAAATTATCTTCCAAATTATTTCCTACTTTTAATTGACATCATTCCTGCGATTATTTACCTTCATTTTGCTCCTTTCCCAAAGGGGGGTAGCGAACCGGTTGCTCCGGCTCGTGGGGAGGGAGCCGGCGCCCGCGGGCGCGGGCTTAGCAGGCCCGCTCTCCCGGGCGGTGGCGGGCTCCGCCCGGAGGCACTATGACCTCCTGCCAGGAGCTTGGCTGACGGACGACATCAAAATCGTCCGAAAGCGCGGTCCGCCACCGAAAACCGCCGGACGGCGCGCCGAGAGGCGCCACGCGTGCCGCGAGGTGCGCGTGCCGATAGAAGGATCGCGCGCTTCAAGGCGCGCCGTCCCCCTCGCTTTTACACAGCGAGGGAAAGCTACCAAACCTCGGACGCTGCCGCGTCGCGAGACAATGGAGCGCGCCCAAGACTACCAGCGAGCCAATCAAGGAATTGCAGGCCAGAATTCGAGCCCGCATACCCGAGCTCCAAATCAAAGCGCTCGATATTCTTGAGCAGCAGATGGAAAGCCTGAAGACTAATACCGAAACTCCACGTCTTCCGCTGCACGTTGCTCGCCGTCGACTCTCAAACATTTTGAACTTGTGGAAGTTTTGTCATCGCGCCCGGTGCAGTAGATCACATTGCTGCAAGGGCGAACCGAACGAGTGTTTAAACGCCTGCCTATTCCTTCTTCCTCACGAGCTTTTGGCTGAAGTGCTTTCGAACAAACAGGTTCGTGAGCACATTCGTCAAAGAGTAAATGAACCCCCTTGAGAACGTCGGCGATACGCGACGCCGGGAGCGCCCGTTGCCAGCCGCTTCACCCTGTGCCAAAGCACGCGCCGACGGTTACAGGACTCCGATCGCTCATGAGCACCGCGCGCGCCGCAGCCTTCCTCGACCGCGATGGCGTGCTCAACGTCGATCACGGTTACGTCCACCGCCTCGACGCGCTCGACCTCATCCCCGGCGCGGCGGACGCGGTGCGGCTCCTCAACGAGGCCGGCTATCTGGTGATCGTCGTCACCAACCAGTCGGGCGTCGCCCGCGGCTAC
>Ga0134125_10002459_pt1 | contig 22000 bp, 19 predicted proteins | sample KB31751_FD_96464 | JGI IMG/M metagenome (GOLD analysis project Ga0134125, IMG submission 96464) | Terrestrial soil microbial communities with excess Nitrogen fertilizer from Kellogg Biological Station, Michigan, USA - KB3-175-1 | ecosystem: Environmental > Terrestrial > Soil > Unclassified ... | reverse complement strand
GTCGAGCATCTATCTCGCAGACCTCGCGCGAGGCGGCCGGTGGGCGGACCTGTCGCGCGAATGGCGCGCGCGCGGAGGCGGCGCGGCCGCCCTGGTACGCGACGCGATGCTCCCCGCGTTGCCGAACGCGTTCCTGCGCGCCGCCGACCGGATGAGCGGCTTTCGCACCACGTTAGGCGACCAGTTCTCGCGGCGGCCGCCGCGTTGGCTACGCACGGACTTCGTGCGCGCGAATGGTCTCGAGGCACGCGAGCGCGAGCGCGCACCCTCGCGCGCCGGCCGGAGTCTCGCCTCCACCGAGTCGGCATGGCAGCTCACACGTCCCGTGCTGGGTCGCATGGCATCATCGCTGGCGTCGTTCACCCTCGACGAAGGCGCGGAGCATCGGTCGCCGCTCTACGACGGTCGGATCATTCGATTCGCGGCAACCCGTCCGGTGTCCGAGCGTCGCAGCGGTGGCGAGACCAAGCGCCTGCTGCGCCGCGCGATGACCGGCCTCCTGCCTCCAGAGATCCTGGCACCGCGGCCCACACGCACCGGCGTTCCGATTCGGTACCTCACCTCCGCGATACGTGCCGCGCTTCCCTTCTGGCGCGAGCGTGTCCTCCACGGCTCGATGCTGGCCGAGCTCGGGATTGTCGACCCGATCCGGTTAGGCGAGGCGTACGAGCAGTGCATGGGCGGCGGCGGTGCGCATCAAACCGTGGCGCTGTACCTCGCGCTGGAAACGGAGGTGTGGCTGCAGGCGCACGCGAACGGCGCGCGCACTACCGATGGCAGTATCGACGCGGCCACGAGGGCCGCATCGCGAGCGGGTCACGACTGGCCCGACAACCTTGTCACACTGGAGGGAATGGATGTACGAGACTCCGAAGGTGGAGCGGTTCGGCACTCTGCGTGAGCTGACGCAGGGCAAGTCGGATCCGGGCTTCGATCTGGCCGCGGGACTGGGCCAGGACAACGTGGAGCCGGGCTGCACCGCGAATGCCCATCCCGGCTCGGCCGCCGCTTGCATCAGCGGCCGGTCCTGAGCCACGACGTCGGGAGACTCGGACCAGTGAGTCTTCCCGTCGTCGAGGCGGGTTCAATGAATCTGTATTCGATTTACGGCGGGTGCCTCCAGTCGGATGTACCGTTTCCCGCGCTCCCGGCGGGCGACGGACATCCGACCTGGCGGCTCCACCGCGCACAGGGTTCCGCGCCACCTGCTGCGCTGGTTCCGTTAGGCGAAGACCGTGTCGACCCCGGCGTGTCCGTCCGGCTGTTTCGGCATGCGCGAGGGCTGCGCCTGGCATACGATGACACGGGCGTGTTCGACGCGTACGACGGCGGTGCTCGTATCGACTGGTATCCGGGGACGGAGGCGCGCGTCGAGGCCATGCAGCTCGACGTGCTTGGACGCGTACTGCCCGCCGCGCTCCACGAGACCGGCTCGCTGTGTTTCCACGGGAGCGCCGTCGAAATCGACGGCACGTGCGTCGCGTTCGTCGCGCCGAAGCACCACGGCAAGTCGACGCTGGCACGAGCCGTCGCCCGCGCCGGAGGGCGGGTGCTGAGCGATGACGTGGTCGCCGTGGACGTCGCACCCACGCCGATCGTCAGGCCGGGAATCGCGAGCGTCCGGCTGTGGCGCGACGCGGCCGCACGCTTCGACGACGTGTCTCGTGCGCGGCCCGACGCGTACGGAAAGTTCGTGGTGGGCGACGCGGCAGGCGCGGCGTCGGCGCCGTCGCGGGTTCCACTTGGCGCCGTCTACGTGTTGACGCCGGTCACGGACGGCGCGAACGAAGCGGCGGCGCGCACCCTCCTCGACCCACTGCGCGCCACCATGACTCTCCTTCCGCACAACCGTCTCGCGCCATTGCTTGGCGGTGCCGAGGCAGCCGTCACACTCGATCGCGTCGCGCGACTGCTCCGACACACGCCGGTGTACACGCTCGGCGTCGTGCGCGACTTCGACCTCCTCGAGGAGGCAGTTCGCATCATATGGGCGTGGCACGAGTCTCCCGCACGGCCGGCGCGGCGCACGGCGTGACCTCACTCGCGACGATCCACACGGAGCCGGCGGAATTCGAGCCGCCCGTCGTCCGACCAACGCCGGACGTCGTGGTGCGCGTCGACTCGCTCACCAAACGATTCGCCATCCGGCGCGGCTGGTCCGAGATCCTGCGGCATCCGCGCGGCGTCTCGTACGCGACGGCGCTCGACGGCGTGAGCCTCCAGGTGCGGCGCGGCGAGCTGTTCGGCCTGCTCGGGCCTAACGGAGCAGGCAAAACGACGCTGTTCAAGATTCTGTCCACGCTCATCACGCCCGACGGCGGCGTGGCCATGGTCGACGGATGCCACGTCGTGCGCGACGCCGCGCGCGTCCGGCGTCTGCTAGCCCCCGCGATTCCCGAAGAGCGAAGCTTGAGTTGGCGCCTCACGGCTCGGCAAAACCTGGACGTGTTCGCCGCCCTGCACGGCCTCGCCGGCACGGCCGCCAGCCATGCGGTGGATGAGGTGCTCGCCGCGACCGAGCTGACGGAGACCGGCACCAAGATGGTAGGTCAGTTCTCGTCGGGCATGCGCCAGCGCCTGCTCATCGCGCGCGCACTGCTCGGCCGCCCGTCCATTCTCCTGCTCGATGAGCCGACGCGAAGCCTGGATCCGATCTCGGCGCGACGCTTCCGCACCTTCCTTCGCGACGAGGTCGTCAGGCGCCGCGGATGCACCGTGCTGCTCGCGACGCACCGGGCGGAAGAAGCGCTCGAGCTGTGCGACCGCATCGCCGTCCTCGACCGCGGTCGCGTGTCGGCGATCGGTGCGCCGGACGCGCTCATGCGCGACATCGCCGGCGCTCGATACCAGGTCCGCGTCCAGGCCCGGGACCACGCCGCGATGTCCGCGGCAGCGAACGCGTCGCGCGGGACGGTGCGCGTCGTCGCCCATGGCGAGCCTGACGCAGAGGGCTGGGTCGCGGACGACGTTGAAATCGCGGGCGGCTCGACGGGGGCCGCGACGTTCCTCGGCGCGTTGGGTCAGCGCGGCGTGCCGGTCGCATCGTTCGAGCGCGTGACGCTGCCGTTAGACGAGCTGATCGAACGCCTCGTCGCTCGCAGCGCTGGAGTACCCGCCAATGCATGAGCTTCGCGCGCTCCTTCGCGCCAACTGGCAAGTCGGATCGAGCTACCGGCTCGGCATGGTGGCATCGCTCGTTGCCCTCGTGGTTACCGTCGTCCCGGTGTATTTCGTCGCGCACGCGTTGCAGCCGGTGATGGCGCGCTCGATCGCGTCGCAAGGCGGTCAGTATTTCGGGTTCGTCCTGGTCGGCATGGTCGCGTTCACGTTCCTGGGCGTCGCCGTGAGCGCGCTGCCGAAGGTGGTTGGGGCGGGGATCGGGTCCGGCACGCTCGAGGCGTATTTGGCCACGCCGGCGCGGCTCCCCACGATCCTCGCCGGCCTCGTGTCGTACGAGTTCCTGTGGTCGTTGGCGCGAGCGATCCTGATGCTCGGCGCGGGCACAGCGTTAGGCGCGCACGTCGCCTGGGACCGGTCGATCGCTGCGTTGGGCGTGCTCGCGCTCATCGTGCTGGCGCATCTGCCGTTCGGCATCCTCGGCGCGGCACTCGTGCTCTGGTTTCGTACTACCGGCCCGCTGCCGAAAGGCATTCTCGCGGTGTCCGGTCTGTTGGGCGGCGTGTACTACCCGACGCAGGTGATTCCCGCGTGGCTGCACACGGTGTCGGCGGGGCTGCCGCTCACGTACGGACTGCGATCGTTGCGGCGCGTGCTGTTGGAGGGCGCATCGTTCGGGGCTGTCGCCGGCGACATCGCTATTCTGGCGGCGTTTGCGACCGTGCTGCTCGCCGCGAGCGTGTGGGTGTTCGATCGGGCGCTGCAGGACGCGAGGCGTACCGGTACGCTCGCGCAGTACTAACGACCGACGTTTCGCCCGGCACTGGCTGGTGATGCGAGCATGGAGAATGATACGACAACGGCTTCAAAGGATAACTAAACGGATAGCTGCAGCGATAACTACAGGCATCGCCCGGCGGTAATGATAGGAACATTGTTGCGAGCGAGCTTTGGGCCTTTTTCAACAACTGCAATTGCTTTGGTGCGCGAGTCGCGAACGCGCTGTCCATTCGCGACTCGCGCACTTCCAAACAAAGAAATGGAAGTTCGCGGCGTGCGTCGATCTCGCCGCCGCCGAGGAGCGATGCCTGTAGTTATCCTTGCAGGTTATCCCTCTAGTGAAGCGCGTATGAGTTTAGGATAGCACAATTGGCGGCAACGCCGAGACTCGTCCGTTGCTTGCGCGCTGCGGGGAGGGACAGTGACTTCGACAAAGGCTTGAAGGGATACCGAAAGTGAAACAAGGAATAACGAAAGTGATCGTTCTGCGCGGAGGGAAGTGCGTTGCCTAACGGTTGAGGGAATGTTTTTTTTGTTAACAAACACCAGACTTCACCAACCATTGGCGACCGTACTCCCCTCCGCGTCGAACGATCACTTTCGTTATCCGTGGTTTCACTTTTGTTATCCTTTTGAGCCGTTGCGTTTTCCTCCTGTTTCCCCTGGCCGCGCGACTCTCACCGGGCGAAGACGCCAAGCACTGACACCTCTACCGCGGCCATTTCCTGCAATTCCTAACTCAGCGGCGGCCTACTTAAATCCTTGTCGTATCACTTTCCATCGCGCAAGAGATTCGCGATGCGGTGCGCGATCTCCTCGGCGGCGTGCGGCCGGCCGCGCGCCGCCGCCTTGGCCGAGATCGCCGCGAGCGCGGCCGAGTCGCCGGTTAGGCGCCTGACGTCGGCGTCGAGGCGCTGGGGCGAGAGCTCGGTCTGGGGCACGTACACCGCGGCGCCGGCGTTAGCCAGCACCCGCGCGTTGGCCGCCTGGTGCCCCGCCGCCGACGTCGGCAGCGGTACCAGAATCGGCGGGATGCCCCACGCGCAGAGCTCGGCCAACGTCAGTGCGCCCGAGCGCGTGATCGCGAGGTCGGCCGCGGCATAGGCCCGCTCGATGGGCGAGAGGTAGGGCACGACGCGCACACGCGACGCGTCCAGGTGCGCGTACCGCTCGTGCGAGCCGCGGCCGGTGGCCCAGATGACATAAACACCGTCGGGCAGCCCGCTCTCGACCCATCCGGCGAGCGCATCGTTGATCGGCCGCGCACCCTGGCTGCCGCCGAAGGCGAGCACCACCGCACCGCCGGCATCCGGGAAGCCCCACTCCCGCCGCGCCGCCGCCCGAGCCGGCCGCGGCTCGGGCGGCGGCGCGATGGGGTTTCCGGTCTCGCCTAACCACGCCCCCGGCCGCACCCTGAGGCGTGCGGCCGCCTCGCCGTAGCCCAGGTACACCTCGCGGGCCCGACGTGCGAAGACGCGCGTCGTCATGCCCGGGTAGCTGTTCTGCTCCTGCAGCACGATGGGAACCCGCTCCCACACCCCCCGGGCCAGCGCCGCGCCCGATGCATACCCGCCGGTCCCTACCACCAGCCCCGGGCGCTCGACGCGCACGATCTCGCCTAACGACCGCCACGCACTCGTGAGGCCGGTCACCGTACGCCAACTCCGCCACGGGCGCGATCGATACAAGGGGTGCAGGTCGAGCAGGCGATACGGGAAGCCGGCGGACGGCAGCACGTCGCGCTCCACTCCGCGCTCGGCCCCGATGAAAAACGGCTCCACGTCGGGGCGCTCGCGCACCAGCGCGCGCGCGATCGCGAGGCCCGGATACAGATGCCCGCCGGTACCGCCGCCGGCGAACAACACTCTCACGCCGCGGTGACTCCGAGCGGATCCGTCGCGTGCGACCCCACCACGCGCTCGTTGACGCTCCCGATGTTCACCAGAATCCCGGTCATGAGAATCGACAGCACCAGATTCGTCCGCCCGTACGAGATGAACGGGAGTGTGAGGCCGGTGGTCGGCAACAGACCGATCACCACGCCGATGTGCAGGAACGCCGTGCTCACGGTGTCGAACACGATGCCGATGGCGAGCAGCTGCTGGAACGGCGTCCGCGCCTGCTTGGCGATGCGAAAGCCCAACCAGCCGTAGATCGCGAACGCGAGCGTCACGGCCACGATGCCTAACCAGCCCCACTCCTCGCCGATGTTGCTCCCGATGAAATCGTTGTACGGAAACGGGACGAAGCCGAGCTGCTGGCGGCCCTGTCCGAATCCGACGCCCCACAACCCGCCCGAGCCCACGGCGATGAGCGACTGCTTGAGCTGATAGCCCACCACTTCCGGCGCATGACCGGGATTGAAGAACGATGTCATGCGCAGGAGCGCGTACTGCACTTTTTCCAGCTCGTGCCAGAAGACCGGGATGGCGATCACACACAAGAGCACGACGTGGCCGATGCGCACGCCGCCGGCAAACAACACGACGCCCATGATCAACGTGAACGTCATGGCCATCGAGAGATCGGGCTCGAGCAGCACGAGGATGTTGAGCACGGCCAGCACGAGCAGGAACGGCAGCAGCCCCTTCGTGAGGCGTCGCATGAGATCGCCCTTCTTCACGACGAGCATCGCGGTCCACACGACCACGGCAAGTTTGGCCAATTCCGACGACTGAAACGCGAACCCGATGTTGACCCACCGCCGCGACCCGTTGATGCGCGGCGCGATGGCGCCGGTGAACGGCAGCACGGGAATAAGTAGCATTAAGATACTAAATCCCATGATCGGCCATGCCCACCCGCGCCACCGCTCGGCGTCGACCTTGGCCGCAATGGCGAACAGCACGACCCCGATGCCGATGCCGCCCACCTGGCGCACGAGAAAGAACGTGCTCGAATGGCCGTCGCGTTGGGCGACGACCGCGCTGGCGCTGTACAACACCGCCACGCCGAACGCGAGCAGTGCCGCCGTCACGATGACCAGCGCGCGCGCGTCCACGCCCATGCGCCAGCGGCGGCGTCCGCCCTGCACCGCCACGCTGCGCGTCGCGCGTGAGCCGCCCGCGACCGCCGCGCTCCCGCCTGTGGTCCGTGCCCTCACGTGGCCGCTCCGTCCTTCGCCATGGCCAACCTCCGAAACGTCGCACCGCGCTCGGCGTAGTTCGTGAACATGTCGTAGCTCGAGCAGGCTGGGGACAGCAGCACCACATCGCCGGGCTGGGCGAGCGACCGCGCCTTGGCGATCACGCTCTCGAAGTCCGAGCCCATCTGGACGAGCGGTACCACGCCCTCGAGATCGTGCGCGACCGTTGGCCCGGCCTCGCCGTACGCGATCACGGCGCGTCCGATGCGCCTGAGGGGCTCGGCGAGCGCGGTATAGGGCTCGCCCTTGTGCCGCCCGCCTAACAGAAGAACCGTCGGGCGCGTCATGCCCGCGATCGCGACCAGCGTCGAGCTGACGTTGGTCGCCTTGGAATCGTTGATCCAGAGCACCCCGTCCACCTCACCTACGCTCTCCAACCGGTGCGGCAGCGCCGCGAACGCCTTGAGCCCGGCGGCGATCCGGGCGCGCGACGCCGCGGTCGCGTGCGCCCGATCGGCGATCATCACGGCGAGTGACGCCGCGAGCGCGTTCGCCACGTTGTGGTCGCCGAACAGCGCGAGCTCGCGCCGCGGCAACAGCGGTGCGCCTAACACAACGAGCGCGTCCGCCGACCGGTCGTAGTACGCATCCGCCTGCCGCGCGAGGCTGAACTCCACCACGCCCGCCAGCGGCCGCGCGGACTCCGATGCTGCCGCGCCGGCCCGGCGCGCGCCGGCCACCGACCGCACGAGCCGCTCCACCTCGCGATCGTCACCGTTCAACACCCACTTGGACGACCCGCTCGCGTTGGCGAAGAGCTGCCCCTTGTCGCCGTAGTAGTCCTCGACCGACGCATAGCGATCGAGATGGTCCGGGCTCAGGTTGGTCAATACGCCCACCGTGGGCGCGATGCTCGGCGTGTCGTGCAATTGGAACGACGACACCTCGAGGGACACCCACGCCGGCGGCGCGGCGGACAGCGCGATCTCGGTGAGCGGCGTGCCGATGTTGCCCGCGTCCACTGCCGTTAGGCCAATGGCGCGCAACAGGTGGCCGACCATCGCCGTGGTGGTCGTCTTGCCGTTGGTGCCCGTGATGGCGATGTAGCGCGTGGCCGTCGGGAGATAGCGGAGCCCCACTTCGATCTCGCTCACCACCGGCACGCCGGCCGCCCGCGCGCGCACGAGCGGCGCGGCGTCGGGCGGCACACCGGGACTGGCGACCACGACCGCCGCGCGCGCAATGCGCGCGAGGTCGTGGCCGCCCGTCTCGATCGACGCGCCTAACCGGCCCAGCGCCGCCGCTACCCGTGCGGCGCCGTCGGACGACGACGCGTCCGACGCGTACACGCGCAGCCCGTCGCGCACCAGGAGCTCGGTCGCGGCACGTCCGCTCGCCCCCAGGCCAACGACGGCCACCTCGCCCTGCCGCCACGCTCTCGGAATCATCGAACCTTGAGCGTCGTGAGCGCCACGAACGCGCAGAAGATGCCGAGGATCCAGAAGCGCACCACGACCTGCGTCTCCGTCCACCCGCTCAGCTCGAAGTGGTGGTGCAGCGGCGCTCGTCGAAACACGCGGTGCGCCTTCGCGTAGTCGAGCCCGTACTTCCGCTTCCGGTGCTTGAACACCGACCGCTGCACGATCACCGACGCCGTCTCGGCCACGAACACGCCGCCGATGAGCAGCAGCAGGAACTCGCTCTTGAGCAGGATGGCGATCGCGCCTAACGCGCCGCCCAGGGCGAGCGAGCCCGTGTCGCCCATAAACACCTCGGCCGGGTGCGTGTTGTACCAGAGAAAGCCGATCAGCGCACCGAAGAGCGTCGAGCAGAACACCGTCAGCTCTCCCGCGCCCCGCAGGTAGAAGATCCGCAGGTATTCGCTCGTGTCGATGCGCCCGATGATGTATGCGAAGATGGCGAACGTAGCCGCCGCGATCGCGGTGAGGCCGGTCGCCAGTCCGTCCAGCCCGTCGGTGAGATTCACCGCGTTGCTGGCGCCCGTGAGCACAAACGCCACCCACGGCACGTACAGCCACGCCAGCCACGCCGCCACGGGGACCAGCAGCACGTACTTGTAGAACGGCAGCGTGGTAGACGCTCCCGGCAGCGTGGACAGCGGCGCCTTCCAGAGCCAGATGCCTAACCCGACGCCGATCACGATCTGCCCCGCCAGCTTGTATCGCTCGACCAGACCCACGTTGGCCTGCCCTTCCCGCTTCTGCTTGAGCTTCAGGTAGTCGTCCAGAAAACCGATCGCGCCCATCCACACCGTGACGAGGAGGGCAATCCACACGTAGCGGTTGTCGAGACGCGCCCACAGCAGCGTGGGCACCACTGCACCGATGATGACGATGAGTCCGCCCATCGTCGGCGTGTTGCCCTTGCCCAGGTGCGTCTCGGGCGTGCCCTGCCGCACCACCTGTCGCACTTTCATCGCGCGCAGCCGCACGATGATCGGCTTGCCCAGCAGGATCGCCACCACGAATCCGGTGAGGGCCGCGCCCACCGACCGGAAGCTGATGTATGTGAAGAGATTGAACACGCCGCATGCGCGGCACGAGTTCACGTATTGGGTGAGAAAATGGTAGAGCACTATCGCGTCGCCCAAGCGGTGAGAAGCGGGACGAGTCGCTCGAGGCGCACGCCGCGCGAGGCCTTGAGCAGAACGATGGCATCGCGCGCGAGCCGCGGCTCGAGCCGCGGCCAGAGCGCGTCGAGGTCGTCGCCCAGCACCAGACGCGGGTCGTTAGGAGCCGCGGCGACGAGTGCCGTGGCCATCTCGCCGATGGCGGCAATCACCTCGATGGGGGAAGCGAGCGCATAGCGCGCGATCTCGTCGTGCAGGCGCACCGCGTGGGTGCCGAGCTCGCGCATCGTGCCCAACACGGCCACGCGCTGCCGCGCGCCTTCCAAACCGGCCAACACGTCCAGCGACGCGCGCATCGATGCCGGGCTGGCGTTGTAGGCGTCATTGATCAGCGTCGCCGTGCCTAACGATCCCCAGGCCATGCGCATGGGCGGGATGACGGCAGCTTCGATCCCGCGCGCAGCGTCGGCAACCGGGATCCCGCACTCGCGCGCCACGGCCATTGCCAGCATTGCGTTGCGCAGGTTGTGCGCGCCCGGCACCGGCGGCCGCACCGTGATACCGTCGAGCTCGAGCCACCCGCCTCCATCGGGCGACGTGCCCCACCGGCTCGCACACACGTCGCCTTCACCGAGCCCGGCGGTCACGACGCGACGCACCTTGCCGCGCGCCACCGCAACCACGTCCGGCTGCGACGCCGGCACCACGCCAATCTGCGCGCCGTCGAGGGCGATCGACTCTTCGCGCATTACGCCCTCGAGACTGCCCAGCCCCTCGAGGTGCTCTTCGGCGATGCACGTGATCACGGTAATCGTGGGCTCGGCGATCGCGCGAAGGCGCGTCATCTCGCCAGGCACGTTCATGCCCAACTCGACCACCACGACGTCGGCGGCGTCGGGCAGCGCGAGCAGCGTGAGCGGCACGCCGACCAGGTTGTTGAGGTTGCCCGATGTCGCGTGCACCTCGAGCCTGCTGGCGAGGGCGGAGCGCGTGAGCTCCTTGGTCGTGGTCTTGCCGTTGGAGCCCGCGATCGCGATCACCGGGCCGCGCGGCCCCCAGGCCCGGCGCCGGTAGTTGGCCAGCGCGCCTAACGCAACCAGCGTGTCCGCGACCACGTACGCGGGGACGCCGAGTCCCGCGGCTGCGCCGGGGCGCGACACGACGACCGCGCCGGCGCCGGCCTTCACGGCGTCGCGCAAGAACTCGTGTGCGTCGAAGTGCTCACCGGCCAGCGCCACGAACAGCGAGCCCGGTGCGATGCTGCGCGTGTCGGTGCTCACGCCCGAGAGCGGCGCCGACCCACGTGGAAGCGTGACCGTCGCGCAGGGCGCCAGCGCGTGCGCCACGCGATCGCGCGTCCAGAACAGCTCCCCTCCCCCTCCATCCCGCTCACGACCGTACGGCGCCGCGCCGGTATTTCTGAGCGATGCCGACCGGCTGTCCGTCACCGCATCCTGCCCGTGAGCTCCGCCACGACCACCTTTTCGTCGAAGGGATGTTTGACCGTGCCGCGAATCTGATAGGTCTCGTGGCCTTTTCCTGCGAGCAAAATCACATCGTCGCGCGGATCGGCCTTCTCCAACGCCTGGAGGATCGCCAGGTCGCGCTCTTCGATGCGCTCGTGGTTGGTCCGCCGCATCCCGCGCTCGATGTCGTCCAGAATCTCGTCGGGATCCTCGGTCCGCGGATTGTCGCTCGTGAGGATCACCCAGTCGGCGGCGCGCTCGGCGATGTTCCCCATCTGCGGACGCTTGCCGCGATCGCGGTCGCCGCCGCAGCCGAACACCACGTACAATCGCTTCCGTGTGAACGGCCGCACCGCGGCGATCGCGCGCTCGAGCGCATCGGGTGTGTGCGCGTAGTCGCGCAGCACGGTGGGATGCTCGTGGATGATCTCGAGGCGGCCCGGCACCTGCGGCACCGTACGCAGCCGCGACGCAATCTCCGACAGCGACTGTCCCAGGTCCCACGCGGCGACCGCGGCGCCGAGCGCGTTCGCGACGTTGAAGCTGCCGATGAGCGGCAGGTGCAGCGCGTGCCGCTGCGAGCCCGACACCAGACGCCACTCGCTGCCGCGCGGCTCGTAGTGCACGGCTTCGGCGCGCACGGTCGCACGGTCCGTCAGGCCGAACGTGATCGTGCGCGGCGCGGCGGGCAGCTTGTTCCACGCGGGATCGTCGGCGTTCACGATCGCCACGCCGCGCGGCGCGAGGTACGACGTCAGGCGCGCCTTGGCGTCGAAGTACGCCTCCATGGTGCCGTGATAGTCGAGATGGTCGCGCGTGAGGTTCGTGAAGATGGCCGACTCGAACACGAGGCCGTCCACGCGCCGCTGATCGAGGCTGTGCGACGACGCCTCCACGGCCACGGACCGCACGCCCGCGCCGACGAGCGCGCGCAGCGTCCGCTGCAGCTCGACCGGCCCCGGCGTGGTGAGGGCGGCATCGCCGCCATCGCCTAATGGAGCGCCGGCGCTGCCCACGAGCACGCCTAACGTGCCGACCGATGCGCTCTTGCCGCCGTGGCCGTCGAGCAGGTGCCGCAGGATGTGCACCGTCGTGGTCTTGCCGTTGGTGCCCGTCACGGCCACGAGGCGCAGCGCCTGCGCGGGCGAATCGAACGCCGCGGCCGCCGCGATGGCGGCGGCGCGCCGCCCATCGCGCACGACCATCGCCGGCAGGTCCGTGCGCGCGCGGTCCTCGACGATCGCTGCCGCGGCGCCCTTGGCCGCCGCCTGCGGCAGAAAATCGTGGCCGTCGCGCTCGGAGCCTTTCACGGCGATGAACAACGATCCCGCGTGCACGTGCCGGCTGTCGTCGCTCACGTCGGTGAGCTGGGCGGGCAAGGTGCCGCGCGTCGCCAGGAGCAGGCCGGCGCCGCGCAGCGCCGCCTCCACTTTGGCCGACTCGAACGGCGTCACGGCGCGGCCACCAACCGGACGACGGATCCGGCGCCCGCCACGACGCCTGCGTTAGGCAGCGTGCTCTGCGCGGTACCGGCGCCGCTCGCCTGCACACGGAAGCCCGCGTGGTGCAGCGCGTACACGGCGGCACGGATCGGCAGGCCGTGCACGTCGGGTACCGCCCGCGGCGCCAGCGCCCGTTGGGCAGCCGTATGCGCGGGCAGCAGCACGATGACGGGTGCAGCGGCAGTGCTCTCGGTATCGGGCGCGGCATCCGGCCGCGACGCCACCTCGCCCGCCGACGCGACCGTCGTATCCTCGACCTTCGACAACGACTCGCTCGACGCCAGCGCGCTGCGGTCGAGGGCCGCGTCGCGTGACGCGATCGCCGCCTGCAGCACGATCTTGGACACCGGCGCCGCCGCCTTACCGCCGAAAATCGTCGCCTTCGGATTGTCGAGCTTCACGATGATCACGTACAGCGGTTTGTCGGCCGGAAACAACCCGACGAACGACGCCGTGTAATCGCCGGTACGGTACCCGCGCTTGGTGGCGCCTCGGCGCGCGGTGCCGCTCTTCCCCGCCAGCGTGAATCGCGCCAGCTGCGCTTCGGTGCTCGTGCCGCCTTCGACCACACCCACCATCATCCGACGGACGGTGGACGCAACCTGCGGCGACAGCAGATGCCTGACCACGCGGCGATCGTGATGGTACAACACCGTGCCGTCGCGCGACCGGATTTCCTTGATGAGGGCCGGCTCGAGCAAATCGCCGCCGTTCGCGATCGCCCCGTACGCGGCCGCCAACTGCAGCGGCGTCACCGCGACCTCGTATCCGATCGCCATTGAGGCCGGCGACTGCTTCGACCAATCGGACGGCGGATACAGAATGCCCGACGCCTCGCCCGGATACGGCACGCCGGTCGGCATGCCGAACCCATAGTCGCGCAGCGTCTCGAACTCCTGCCGTGGCGTTAGGCGGGAAACGAACTTCACCATCCCGATGTTGCTCGAGTACTCGATCACCTGCGCCAGACTCAGATGCGGCGCGGGATGCTCGTCGTGGATCGTTCGTCCTTCTATCGTGTACGCGCCATTCTCGGTGTTCACGACGTCCGTTGCGCGCGCCAGGCCATGCTGCAGCAGTCCGGCTGCGAACAACGGCTTGAGGGTCGACCCCGGCTCGAACGGCTCGCTGATGGCGGGATTGCCGAAGCTCGGCTGACCCACGCGGTCACTCGCCATCGCGCGGATCTCGCCGTCCTGCGGATCGAGAATCACGATGTCGCCGCCCGTCGCGCCCATCTTGTCGATCGCGTCCGACAAGGCGCGCACCGAGATCTCCTGCAGCTCCTGATTGATGGTGAGCTGCACCGCATCGCCCGATTCGGCCGCGACATCGCTGTCGGCCGGCGAATCGAACCGGCGCCCGCGCGAGTCGCGCGCGATCACTGCGTGTCCATCGATACCGCGCAGCAGCGAGTCGAGCGCCAGCTCGAGGCCCGCGCGCGCGGTGCCCGTGTCGTCCACCCAGCCGACGATGCGACGCGTGGCCTCGCGCGGCGTGTACACCCGGTCCACGGTTGGGCGCGCGTACACGCCGCGCATGGCCGCGAGATCGGACGCGCTCCCCGGTGCGAACGTGCCCGGAATGTCCACCCACGCGCGGCGCGCATCGGTTGCTCGCGACACGAACTGCGCGGGCACCCCGAGCCGGGTGAGCGCGCGGGCCACGGCGCGGCGGTCCTTCACCTCGCGCGGCGAGATGCTGAGACGCAGCATCTGGCGGCTCATGGCTAACGGAGCTCCGCTCACATCGTAAATCGGACCGCGCGATGCCGGCAGCAGCGTGGATGCGAAGTGCTGCTGCGCCGCCCGCTGCGCCCACTGCTTCGACTGGAACAATTGCACCTGGGCCGCGCGCACGACGATCGCTCCGGCGAAGAGCACCAGCGAGAGGTGAATGAGGGTGATGCGGCTCTGGCGAAACACGTTTACGGCGCCGATCTGGGTCGCGGGAGAATGACTACCTGCGAGTCGTTGGGCACGCGCATGTCGAGGCGACGCTCGACCAACGGCGCGAGAACACTTCGGCTGGAGAGATTCCGCACGTCACTCTCGAGCTGTGCCCGCTCCGACTCGAGCTGCACGCGCCGCTGCTCGAGCGCGCGAATCTCGCTCGACCGCGCGATGCCCGCCGTCCTCCGCCAGATGACGCCCGCGGCGATGAGAACGAAACCGAACAGCGCCAGCGCCACCCACGCGCGCCCGCGCGCGGCTACGCGGCGCTTCGCCATGCGCGGAGATGCGCGCTCCGCGCGCGCGGATTCGCCTCGACTTCGGCCGCGCTGGCTTTGGCCGCTTTGCGAGTGAGCGTGGTGCCCAGAGCCCTTCCGCCGCACGTGCACACCGGCTGCTTCGGTGGACACGTGCACGCCGCGCTCCATACGCGGAACGCCTGCTTGACGATCCGATCCTCGCCGGAGTGGTAGGCGATGACCGCGAGCACGCCTCCCGGGGTGAGCCGCTCTCGCAACGAGGGCAGCGCTCGCTCGAGCCCACCAAGCTCGTCGTTCACCGCGATGCGGACCGCCTGGAACAGTCTCGCGAACACTGCCGGCCCGGTGCGCGGCGGGGGCCCAAGCGCGCCGCGAATGGCGTCCACCAGATCGTCGCTCGTGGCGAATGGACGTCGCTCGCGACGCCGCACGATCTCGCGCGCAAGGCGTTGGGCGCGCGGCTCGTCGGCGTAGTTCCGGAAAATGTGTGTGAGCGTGCGTTCGTCGGCCTCCTGCAACAGCGAGGCGGCATCGGGTCCGCCCTCGTTTCCTTCCATGCGCATGTCGAGCGCGGCTCCCTCGCGAAACGAGAAGCCGCGCGCAAGGTCGTCCAATTGGTGGGATGAAACGCCGAGATCTAGAAGAACGCCGTTGAACCGCTCGCCCACAAGCTCGGCGACGGAATCGAGGTCCGCGTAGTTCGCCGTGATCGCGCGGAATCGGCCGGCCGTGCCGTATGCGGCCAATCGCTCGCGCGAGGCCGCCACCGCTTCGGGATCCCGATCGATTCCAGTCACACGCGCGCCGGATTCGAGCAATGCGAGCGCGTGCCCACCGCCGCCGAGCGTTCCATCGAGCACATCGCCGCATCCGCGGAGCAAGGCGACGACTTCCTTCGCCATCACCGGCGCATGGTATTCGCTCGACCACGCTCCAGCGTCCGACATTGTGTGCGATGGTTCACTCGGGGAGCGCATTCTAGCGGCGAACGACGCGCGGCGTCAAGCGCCCTCCTAACGACAGCGCCCGCCGATCATCGGCGGGCGCATCGTGTATGTCGTGACACTTACTACTTGCAGTATTTCTTCACCTGGGCGTCGACAGCTGGCGAGTACTTTGGCAGAATACTCAACAGCTGACCGGCGGTCTTCGGATCAATCGATCCACCTGCTTGCAGATTGATCTGCGCATTGAGGAGCGCGTCCTGCCCCGTCTTCGCCAGATCACACTTCTTCTCGGTCTGATTCTGGCGCACGGCCATGTCCGCAACGCGGAAGTACGACACGCCCACCAAGAATTTCGTCGTCGGGCTCGGCGCGACGCTATCGGCCATCGCGATCGTGCCGATCGCCTTCTGGAAGTCGGGGATGTTCGCCTTGTGACCGTTTGCCGTGTCGTTCGCCGCGTCGTACGCGTTCTTGGCCAGCACGAGCAGGAATTGTCCGACGGTTTGTTTGTCTTCACCGTTGGCGAGGGCCTGCTTGAGCGCCGCGGCCGCACTGTCCGGCTGCTTGAGATCCATCTCGGCCTTCGCCTTACGCAAGTACACGTGCTCGGCCTTCGGATCCAGCTTGATCGCCTGGTTCGCGGCATCCACCGCCTGCTGTGTCTGGCCGGCGAGCTGCTGCGTCTGTGCGTCGAGCGACCAGAGCGCTGCGTTGCTCTTGAACTTCGCGACACCTTTCGCCGTGGTTTCAGCCGCCTTCTGTGGCTGATTGATCAGCGCATAGAGTGATGCCTGACGAACGAAATAGCTCGTGTCAGCGAGCGCCGTGTCCGTCTGAACCATCTCCTCGCCGGTGGCGGCTGCCTCTGCATAGTCCTTGGTGGCTTGCAGAATGAGCCACTTCAAGTGCACGAGCGACGGGTCGCCCGGGTTATCCTGCACCGCCTGAATGATGATTGGCTTGGCGCGGGAAGCACGGCCCGACGCCGCGATCCGCTGCGACACGTCTTCCACCAGCTTCAAGTTCTTTGGATCCGCCGCGAGCTCGGCCGCCCAGGTATCGACCGCCTTGTCGAGCGCGGTCGTGTCCTTTTGCTGGTCGTACTTCGCTTTGTACGCATCGGCCAGCAACGCGAGTGCCGGTTTGTTCTTCGGGTCGATCTCGACAGCCTTGGACGTCACCGCGATGATCGAATCGGGTGGGGCCTTGATCGCCAGGAACGCATTCCCGAGGCAGACACGCGCGATGGTCGACTGTGGGTAGGCAGCGATCGCAGCGCGCGCCGCGGCGACGCCGTCTTGCGGCGACCCGTGTCCCACGGCGAGCTCGCATTTTCGCTCGTCGTCCAGTTGCTTGCGCGCAGCCTGAACCTCCTTCGACAACTTGTCCACCAAGTCGCCGAGCTTTGCGCCCTCGAGGTCGGGCAGCGGCTGCACCATGCTGTTGTCCCGCGTCAGCACCATGCGCGTCTCGAGCTTGTACGTCTGGGCCGACTTGGTGACGTTGCCCTCGAGATACTGGTCGGCGCGCAGCTGCGTGGCGAGCAGCTTCGACGTGATGGGATCCGGCGTGCTGTCGCAACTGAAGCCGGACGCCTTCAGGTTGTCGCAGACCGCTTTCTGCGGAATGACGAAGAGATTCTTGACGGGAATGTCCGAGCTGAGCTTATCGATGACCTGTCCGCTCACCTTGGGTCCCAGTCCCACCTCGTTTCCCCGAAACGGGGCCACCATCATGCGCGGTGTGCCCTCAGGTATGGGAACCCGCCGGGTGACCTGCGCGGCGACCTGATTCGGGGCCCAGGCGAATGCGACCGCTGCCAATCCCCACACGGCCGCGCTCGCCCTGTAAGTCTTTGCCTTCACGTTCGCTACCCTCCGAGAGTTATTCTGATCTACCCCTGACATCGCCGATGGGGTCCAAGCACAACAGTACATGGGCGAAGAGGGACTCGAACCCCCGACTTCCTGCGTGTAAGGCAGGCGCTCTAACCAACTGAGCTATTCGCCCCCGGATGATCCGGGATGCCGCGGTAAGCTCGATCCCCTTCACGCACACTTCGCGCCCCCGAAAGACGGAAGCCTGTGGAACGGAGCGTTGCTGCCTTACTTGAGGATTGCTAGCGGAATGAGAACGCAGTAACCAATGACGAGCAGAATCGGTGCGAGCGTCGTTCCGCCGCGCACCAGATCGGCGTAGCCGGCCGCCAAGCATACTGCTGTCGCGGCCCACCAGACGTACGACCGCGGACGAGTCGGACTCTCCACTTTTGCCATAGACGCATAGTGTGAATCGCTCGCTCGTACATGTCAAGCGATTGTCGGCGGCGCGTTATGCCGGCGTCACGGGTTCTCGGACGCCGGCGACTCGTCGGATGGCGGTTCCTGCTGCCCCGTAGCAAGCAGCGCCGCCAACGCGTCCGCCTGCGCGGCCCGCTCCGCCGCCGCCTCGGCGCGACGCAACTCGTCCATGCGTCGCTGGTCGCGTCGTCTGCGCATCACATACAAAGGCAGTATGATGATGCCCAGCAGACCGAAGATGAGCGTCATGTTGGCTATGACGGCGAGCGCGCCGTAACGGCGCATCGTGTGGTCGCGCCACCGTTGCTCGAAGGCATCTTCCGTAAGGCCGTACGCCCGCCGGATGGCGACGTCCATGGATCGCGTCTGTCGCCAATATTGAAAGAAGAGCGCGAGACCCCGCTTTGGGTCGAGCGATGCCAATTCCGTCACGGCGCGATATGACAGTGCGTACGCGCCGCCGGCCCGGGATTCGCCGCCTTGGAACTCGGCGTCCAACGAATCGAGCGACGGGACACCGTGCATCACGAGACCGACGCTCGTGGTGAGCACGGCATCGCGATCCCACTCGCCGGCCGCGACGCTCGCGTAGCCCTCGTCGAACCAGCGCGGCGGCAGGTCGCCGAGATATTCGTGGAGAGCCAGGTGCGCGAGCTCGTGTCGCAGCACCTGCATGGGATCACCGGCACTCGAGCCGGCGTCCGAGCCCTGCATCACGATGCGGCGCTCGTCGGGAACGGCCACCGCGGCGCCCCATTCGGGAGCGCCTGCACCGGACCACTCGCGGAATCGGCGAAGGTCGGGTGCGATCGCGATGATCACACGTTCCGTTGGGCGCGGCAGTCCGGGAAACGTGTCTCTTGCCGTCGCGCGCGCGAGCACGGCGTCCGCAAGCTTCAGGTCCTTCGGGTAGGCGACGACGGTGAAGCGGCCCTCATCCAACCGAACGGCCGGCGATGCCATCTGCGCCGCCGACGGCGCCGCGTGCGCAACCGCGATGCACGCGAACGCGACGACGAGCGCTAGGCGCTTCGAGCGGGCGTACCTCCCTCCTCGATGTGCTTGAGCATCTCGCCGCAACGCTTGCCCCATGGATTGAACTTGTTGGCGGCCAGTCCTGAGCGCCACGTCTCGAGCGCGTCGTCACGCTTGTTGTCGAACCAGAGCACGCGACCGAGCTCGTAGTAGGCCTCGATGAGGTTCGGGCCCAGCGCAAGCGTTTTGCGAAAGAACGTTTGCGCATCCTCGTACATCTCCCGTTCCGCATACACCAGACCGAGATAGAAGTGCGCGTACAAGGAGGCCTTGCGGTCGTTATCGAGGCGGATGGCCTTGGACAGGTGCTCGATGGCTTCGCCGAAGATCTTTTTCTTGAGGCAGATGTAGCCGAGGTTGATGCGCGCGAGCGAATTCGTGGGTTGGCGCATCAGCACCTTCTGGAAGTTGAGCAGCGCCTCGTCGTATTTGTCCTGCAGCATCTGCGCCCAACCGAGAAGCGATTCGGCTTGCGGATCGTTAGGCGAGAGCTCGAGCGCTTTCAGCAGCGCGCGCTCGGCAGCCTCGTGGTCGCCTAACGAAATGAGGCTCCAGCCCTTTTCGAGGTAGGTGGACGCGCCGATGTGGTCCGCCAACACCGGGCGTTCGCCGCCGAACGCCGGCGCATTGGTGGCCTTCGCCGCCGTGCCGCCGCCGATCTGCTTCCACCGGTCCACCAGGCGCTTCACGTCCTCGCGGAGCGCGGTAAGCTGCGCGATCTCCCCTTCGACCTCCTTGTAGAGGGCGATGATGTCCGCCTTGATCGCGTCGCGATCCGCGCTTGCCTGGGGGCCGCCGAGTCGTTCTTCGATCGCGCCCAGGCGCGCGTGAAACGGTCGTCCGTCGACGTCAGCCATCCGACGGCGCCCCTCCCAGGCTCGCGCGTTGCAGCTCGAGGTGCTCGGTGGCCGTGAGCAGCCGCGCCATCTCCAGCAGGATGATCATGCGGCCGTCGCGGTGCATCAGCCCGCGCACGTATTCCGCCTTGAGTCCCCGAAAGAGCGGCGGCGGCGGCGACAGGTGGGCGGGGTCGATGTTCACGACCTCGAGCACCGCGTCCACCAGCGCGCCCAACCATTCGTCGCCGGCGCGGAACACGATGATGCGGACGCCCGCTTGGGGGCGGCCCTCTTCGTCGAGTCCGAATCGCCGCCTGAGGTCGATCACCGGCACGACGCGCGACTGGTACTCGAGGACGCCTTCCATCCAGGCCGGTAAGTTAGGCACCGGCATCGGCGCCGCGTGGCGCAGGACGCGCTCGACCGCCAGGACGTCGGTGGCGAAGTGTTCGTCGCCCACGCGAAAGGTCACGACTTGTTGCGAAGTTGCCGTCGTCATTCGGGTTCTCCCGTGCGCGCTGCGGCGCATGCATCGACCAGCGCATCGGCGTCCACGATGCCCACCAGATCACCGCCGCGACGCTCGACGCCAAGTACCACCTTGGCGCCTGCCGCGACCACGTGCGGGTGGTGCAACCGGGACGCATCCACCGTGATCACGTCTTCCACATCTTCGAGCGCAATGCCGATCGCGCCGTCGCCGCGCCGCAGCATCAACACCGCGGCGTGTGACGACGCGGGCGGCAAGCCTAACGCTGCCTCCGGGGCGTACACCGGCACGTACGATCCGCGTACCGGGAACACGCCCAACATCCCGTCGCGCATCTCGGGCACGGCTTCCAGCGCCGGCATCTCGAGCACCTCGATCGCCGAGCGCAGCGCGAGCGCGAAGAGCTCGCCGCCCTGGCGAAAGAGGAGCATCTCCGCCGCCTGTCCGATCTCGGTGGCGCCGGCGGTCATCGCGCCTCCTGCGCGCGATCGCGGGCCACGAGGTCGGCGATCGCACCCGGCAGGGCATCCAGCGGCAGGATGTGGTCCACGCCGCCGCCTAACGCGGCGGCGTGCGGCATGCCGTAGATGATCGACGAATCGCGGTCCTGCGCGAGCCCTGACCCGCCGGCGTCGTGCATGGCGCGCAGGCCGGCCGCGCCGTCGCGGCCCATGCCCGTGAGCACCACGCCGATCGCGTGCGAGCCGAATACGTCGGCCACACTCCGGAACATGGGATCGGCCGACGGGCGCACGCCCCAGATGGTCGGGGTATCGTCGAGCACGATCGTCGGCGCGCCGATGCCCTGCGCGCGCTCGACGCGCATGTGCCATCCGCCCGGCGCCACGTACACGCGATTGGTGCGCACCACATCGCCGTTCGCCGCTTCGACCACCGGTACGTTGCTCTGTGCGTCCAGGCGCTCGGCGAGGCTGCGCGTGAAGCCCGGTGGCATGTGCTGCACCACGAGCACCGCGGCGTCCAGATCGCGCGGGAAGCGCGGGATGATTTCCGCCAAGGCTCGGGGTCCGCCGGTGGATGCCGCGATCGCGACAACCCGCGTGGCGGCGCCCACCGCGCGCACATCGAGCAACGGCAGGCGGGGCTCGGGCGCGTGCGGGCGAGCCAACAGCTCCACGCCGTGCAGGTTCACCTGGTCGGCGGCGCGCAACGCCTCGAGCAGCTGATCGCGTACGGCGCTCAGATCGAGGCTGATCGGCCCGGACGGCTTGCGGACGAAGTCCACGGCGCCTAACTCGAGCGCCCGAATGGTCAGGTCGCCCGCGTCGCCGGTGGCCGCACCGCTCAACATGATCACGGGCCGCGGCGACTCGCTCATGATGTAGCCGAGCGCGCCAATGCCGTCGAGCTCCGGCATCTCGACGTCCATGGTCACGAGGTCGGGATTCAACGATTGCACCTTGTTCAGCGCGTCGCGTCCGTTGCGCGCCGTGCCGACCACACGAAAGTCGCCGGCGCCGTCGACCATCTCGGCCACCAGCTTGCGCATGAACGCGCTGTCGTCCACCACCAGCACGGTGCGCGGCGCTCTAGAGAACGACATCGCCTTTCACCATGGAACGCACCTGCACCTCGCCCGAGGCGACCTCGAAGAACACGCTGCGGCCGTGGCCGCC
>Ga0134125_10002457_pt1 | contig 22017 bp, 22 predicted proteins | sample KB31751_FD_96464 | JGI IMG/M metagenome (GOLD analysis project Ga0134125, IMG submission 96464) | Terrestrial soil microbial communities with excess Nitrogen fertilizer from Kellogg Biological Station, Michigan, USA - KB3-175-1 | ecosystem: Environmental > Terrestrial > Soil > Unclassified ... | reverse complement strand
GGGTACTGCCTGGGCAGCGGGCGGCTCCTGCACGCAGGCCATTCCGGTGGGCGGCAGCAGGGCGAACATCGCCATGGCCGTCAACAGCCTGAACGGACTCACCGTCATGCCGCCCTCCCCGGGCCGTTCCCGGATGCCAAGACCTTACTCGCTTAGGACACCTGCGGCGAGGGTTTGGTTTATGCGCGGCGCGCAAAAAGCGCCAGCCAGAGGGCTAAATCAGCATGGGCTGCCATCCCGGCGGGTGAACTTGCCGCGGGCCTGCGGGGGATTCCACACGAGGTCCACGTCACTGTCGGAATAGTGTCCGGTATCGGCCGGGTCGCGGTTGCTCATCTCCAGGTACAGCGCCGGGGCGGTGCCGCGATTGACGAGCTGATGGCCGTCGCTGCTGCCGGCCGGGAAGCCGGCACACATGCCGGCGCGCAGCACCTGCTCGCCGGCGTCGCTGCGCAGCACCACCTCGCCCTCGAGCACATAAACGAACTCGTCCTCGTGCGTGTGCCAGTGGCGCATGGAGGACTCCTTGCCCGGCGGCAACCGCGTCAGGTTGACGCCGATGCGCGTCAGCCCGAGCGCATCGCCGAGGCGGCGCTTGTCGCGCGGCAGCACGCGCGAGCGGTATGGCTCGGGATAGCCGCTGCGCGACAGCGGGGCGACGTCGTTGGGGTCGAGCGCCGGTTTACGGGCGGCCATGTCAGATCTCCGTGGTTGGTTGACGCGCCGCAGCGCATTGGCGAGCATGCCACAGCTGAGCATGACTGAAACATTCGACGACGTCGGTCACTGCGTCGATGCGCTACTGCGGCGGGTCGGAGCGCGCGTCGTGCTGGCGCTGCCGCTCGGCATCGGCAAGCCCAACCCGCTGGTCAACGAGCTGTACCGCCGCGCCTGCCGGGACCCGACGCTCGAGCTCACGGTCATCACGGCGCTGTCGCTGCTGAAACCGGTGGCGCGCTCGCGGCTCGAGGCGCGGCTGCTGGCGCCGCTGGTGGCGCGGGTGTTCGGCAGCTACGTCGAGCCGGACTTCGCGCGCGACGTGCAGCACGACCGCGTCCCGCCCAACGTCCGCATCCTCGAGTTCTATCTCACTCCCGGCGCCTTCCTCGGCTCGCAGCACGCGCAGCGCCACTACCTCAGCGCCAACTACACGCACGTGGCACGCGAGGTGCTGGCGCGCGGCGTCAACGTCATCGCGCAGCTGGTGGCGCGCCGCAACGTGGACGGCGCGCTGCAGCTGAGCCTCGGATCCAACCCCGACGTGACCGCCGACCTGCTGCCGCTGGTGGCCGCGGCCCGTGCCGGCGGCCGCGACATCGTGCTGGTGGGCGAGACGCACGCGCAGATGCCGTTCATGACCGGGCACGCCCAGGTGGATCCGCAGGCGTTCGACTTCCTGGTCGATTCGCCGCGCTACGACTACGACCTGTTCGGGCCGCCCAACCCGCCGCTCGCGACGGTCGATCACGCCATCGGCCTGCACGCCAGCAGCCTGGTGCGCGACGGCGGCACGCTGCAGGTCGGCATCGGCGAGCTCGGCGACGCGCTCATCTACTCGCTGCTGCTGCGTCACCAGCAGAACGCCACCTGGCGCGGCGCGCTCGGCGCGCTCGGCGGTGCCGATGCCGCGCTGGTCCAGGCCGAGGGCGGCACGGCCCCCTTCGCGACCGGGCTGTTCGCCGCCACGGAAATGTTCGTCGACCAGCTGCTCGACCTGTTCCGCGCCGGCGTCCTCAGGCGGCGCGTGTACGACTCGCTGCCGCTCGAGCGGCTGCTGGCCGGCGGCGGCGGTGAGCGCTTCGACGCCGGCATCCTGGCGGCGCTGCCCGCGGTGGGGGTCGGGCCGCGCCTGAGCGCGGCCGAGTTCGCCGACCTCTGGCGTCACGGCGTGTTCCGCGATGACGTCGAGTACGCTGCCGGCCGCATCCGCGCCCGCGGCGGCGCGTGGATCGAGGCCGACCTGGGCGATGCCGGCTGCCGGGCACGCCTCGCCGAGTGTCTCGGGCGCGAGCTCAAGAACGGCCAGGTGCTGCACGCCGGCTTCTTCCTCGGACCGCGCGCCTTTTACGCCGCGCTGCGCGAGCTGCCCGAGGGCGAGCGGGCGCAGTTCGGCATGCGCGGCGTGGCGTTCGTGAACCAGCTGTACGGCGCCGACCAGGAGCTGCGTGTGCTGCAGCGCCGTGCCGCGCGCTGCATCAACAGCACCATGATGGTGACGCTGCTCGGGGCGGCGGTGTCGGACCAGCTCGAGGACGGGCGCGTGGTGTCCGGCGTCGGCGGGCAGTACAACTTCGTCGCCATGGCGCACGCGCTGCCGGGGGCGCGCTCGATCCTGTGCCTGCGCGCCACGCGCACGCGCGCCGGCCGCACCACCTCCAACATCCTGTGGAGCTACGGCCACGAGACCATCCCGCGTCACCTGCGCGACCTCGTCATCACCGAGTACGGCATCGCCGACCTGCGCGGCCGCACCGACGAGGAAGTGATCGCGGCGCTCATCAACATCGCCGATTCGCGCTTCCAGGAGCAGCTGCTGGCGCAGGCACGCGCCGCGCGCAAGATCGCGCCCGGCTACCGCATCCCGGACGAGCGCCGCCACAACCTGCCGCAGCGCCTGAGCGGCGCGCTCGCGGCGCACCGCACGCAGGGCTTCTTCAGTGAGTACCCCTTCGGGACCGATCTCACCGCCGAGGAGATCGCCCTCGCCCGCGCGCTGAAGTACCTGGAAGCGCACACCGCGACGCCGCTGGCGCGCCTGCGCACGCTCGCCGCGGCCGTGGCGCACGGCCGCCCGGCCGCGGCGCACGCTGCCGCGCTCAGGCGCATGGGACTCGAGCGCGCGCGCGGCGCGGGCGAGCTGCTGCAGCAGCGCCTGGTGGCGCTGGCGCTCGCCGCCACCGCCTCGGGCTAGGACAACTTCAGCGCCGGCGCCGTCCGGCCGCGCGGCGTCGTGCGCCGGCGCGCCCCGGGCGCCGCCGCGTCAGCGTGCGGGCGCTGCGCTTGGCGGGGCGCCGCGCCGGCTTGGCGCGCGCCTTGGCCGCACGCTTGCTGGCCGCCGGCCGGGCCTTGCGGCGCTGGGTGCTGGCGGCGCGCCTGGCGGACTTGGCGCGCGCGGCCTGCTTCGCCGCGGCGGGGCGCTTTGCCGGACCTGCGTCGAGGCCGCGCAGCTGGTCGAGGATGGCGGGATTCTCCAGCGTCGAGACGTCCTGCGTGATCTCCTCGCCGCGCGCGATCGCCTTCAGCAGGCGGCGCATGATCTTGCCGGAGCGTGTCTTGGGCAGGTTGTCGGCGAGGCGGATGTCGTCGGGCTTGGCGATGGCCCCCACCTGCTTGCCCACCCAGTCGCGCAGCTCCTTGACGAAGGCCGCGCCATCACCGGCCGGGGGCGTCCCGCGCGGCACCACGAATGCGAACACCGATTCGCCCTTGATGTCGTGCGGCTTGCCGACCACGGCGGCCTCGGCGACGCGCGGATGTGACACCAGTGCCGACTCGATCTCCATCGTGCCGAGGCGATGCCCGGACACCTTGAGCACGTCGTCGATGCGGCCCATGATCCAGAAGTAGCCGTCCTTGTCGCGATGCGCGCTGTCGCCGGCGACGTAGTAGCGGTTGGCGTACTTCTCCCAGTAGTTGGCGATGTAGCGCGGGTTGTCGCGCCAGATGGTGCGCAGCATCGACGGCCACGGCTTGCGGATCACCAGGTAGCCGCCGGCGTCCGGGCGCGTCACCGAGCGGCCGTGATCGTCGACGATGTCCGCCTCGATCCCGGGCAGCGGCTCGGTGCACGAGCCGGGCTTGGCGGCGATCGCACCCGGCAGGGGCGAGATGAGGATCGCGCCGGTCTCGGTCTGCCACCAGGTATCGACGATCGGGCAGCGGCCCTTGCCGATCACGCGGTGGTACCACATCCAGGCTTCGGGATTGATCGGCTCACCGACCGAGCCGAGCAGGCGCAGCTTCGACAGGTCGTACCTGCCCGGCACGTCGTCGCCGAATTTCATGAGCGCGCGAATGGCCGTCGGCGCGGTGTACAGCACGGTGACGCCGTGCGCCTGGCAGTTCTTCCAGAAGCGACCGCCGTCCGGATAGTTGGGCGCGCCCTCGTACAGCACCACGGTGGCACCGGCGGCGAGCGGTCCGTAGGCGACGTAGCTGTGGCCGGTCACCCAGCCGACGTCCGCCGTGCACCAGAACACGTCCTCGTCGCGCAGGTCGAATACCCACTGCGTGGTGACCTTGGCGCCCAGCAGGTAGCCGCCGGTCGAGTGCTGGATGCCCTTGGGCCGGCCGGTGGAGCCGGACGTGTACAGCAGGTACAGCGGATGCTCGGCCTCCACGTACTCGGGCTCGCACGCCGGCGACTGGCCCTCGATGACGTCGTGCCACCACAGGTCGCGCTTGGCCTTCATGGTGACCGCCTTGCCGGTGCGCTTGAGCACGATGACGTGCTTGACGCTGGCGCAGCCGCCGCGCAGCGCCTCGTCGGTATTGGCCTTGAGCTCCACCGCGTGGCCGCCGCGCCAGCCGCCGTCGGCGGTGATCACGAGCTTGGCCGCGGTGTCCTCGATGCGGTCCTTGAGCGCCGGCGCCGAGAAGCCGCCGAACACCACCGAGTGAATGGCGCCGATGCGGTTGCAGGCGTGCATCGCGATCAGCACCTCCGGCACCAGCGGCATGTAGATGATGACGCGGTCGCCCTTGGTGACGCCGCGCGCCTTGAGCGCGTTGGCGAACCGGCACACCTCGGCGTGCAGCTCGCGGTAGCTCAGGCGGCGCACGTCGCCCGGCTCACCCTCAAAGATCACGGCGGTCTTGTGGCCGCGCTCGGCGAGATGCACGTCCAGGCAGTTGTAGGAGGCGTTCAGCCGTCCGTCGCTGAACCAGCGGTAGTTGGGCGCCTCGCGGTCATCGAGGCGCACCGTGAAGGGGGTGTGCCAGGTGAGCTCGCGCGCCGCCAGCTCCGACCAGAATCCGACATGGTCGGCGCGCGCGCGCTCACGCAGGGCCGCCAGGTCCTGCGGCTTGATGCGGGCACGCGCCGTGAAATCCGCGGGCGGGGGAAAGCTGCGTTCCTCGAGGAGAATCGACTTGATGTTCTTGTCCGCCATGGCGCTCTCCTTTGGGCCGGGCCTGAGCATAGCCGAATCGACCGTGCGCTTCAGTGACCGGCGTGCGCGAGGAGTTGGCCGATGAGCTCGCGCGCGGCCGCACCGTAGCCGCCGCCGAACAGGTTGGCATGGTTCAGCACGTGGTAGAGCTTGTAGAGGCCGGCGCGCACCTCGGCTCCGGGGCGCGGCGGTGCGGCGCCCTGGTAGGCGCGGTAGAAGGCGGGACCGAAGCCGCCGAACAGGCGCGTCATCGCAAGGTCCGTCTCGCGGTCGCCGTAGTAGACCGCCGGATCGAACAGCACCGGTGTGCCGTCGGCGGCGGCCAGCCAGTTGCCGCCCCACAGGTCGCCGTGCAGGAGCGAGGCCGCCGGGGTATGCGCGCCGAGCAGCGCCGGCAGCGCCGCGAGCAGCCGCTCGCCGGCCGCGGCGAGCGCGCCCATGCCGTTGGCGGCCGCGAGCTCGAGCTGCGGCCGCAGCCGTCGCTCGCGGAAAAATTCCTCCCAGCTGGCGCACCAGCCGTTCGCCTGCGCTGTGCGCCCGATGGTGTTGTCGCGGACCCAGCCGAAGCGCGGCGCGGTCACCGCGTGCAGAGCCGCCAGCCCCTCGCCCAGGCGCCGCTCGCAGGCCGCATCCGCGCGGCCCGGCTCGATCCATTCGAGGGCCAGGAACGCCTGCCCGCCGTCACTGCCGCAGGCCAGCACGTGCGGCACACGCAGCGCGTTTGCCCGCGCCAGCTCGGCGAGCCCGGCGGCTTCGGCTTCGAACATGGACAGCGCGGCGGCCGGTGCGACCTTGACGAACAGCGCCGTGGCGCGCGCCGGCCAGCGGTAGCACTCGTTGATGGAGCCGCCGCCGACGGCACGTTCCGGCTGCGCGGCGCAGCCGGCGCCGGTCAGGGCGTTGAGGGCCGCCGCCAGCCGCGCAAAACGCTGCGGCGCGGACGACTCGCTCACCGGTCGCGCCGGCCCTTAGCCGACGGGCAGCTGTGCCAGGCGCTCGCCCTGGCGGCGCAGAAACGGGCCGAAGCCGAGCTGGTCGTAGAGCCCGCCGAGCGAGCGCATGTCCGGGGCGCGGCGCCGCAGGCCCTCGGCGCCGACCCCGAGCTGCAGGTCGCAGGCGATGCGCGTCAGCAGGCGGCTGCGGTACACCGATTCACGGTGCTCGGTGAGCTTCTGCGCCAGGCTGGCCGCGCCACGCAGCCGCAGCTGCGCCACGCTGCCCAGGTCGTCGTACAGCTCCTCGAGCGTGGCGAAGGCCTTCATGAGCGAGGCGGCGGTGCGGTGACCGATGCCGGGCACGCCCGGGATGTTGTCGACGTCGTCGCCGGTGAGCGCCAGGTAATCGGCGAAGCGCTCGGGCGCGACGCCGAAGTGACGCTCGATGTCGTGGTAGCCGAACTGGCCGCGCGCGCCGAAATCCCAGAACACGTCGCCGTCGCGCATCAGCTGCGCCAGGTCCTTGTCGCGCGTGATGTAGGCGGCGCGCATCCCCTGGGTGCGCATCTGCCGCGCCAGCGTGCCGATGATGTCGTCGGCCTCGTACTCCGGATCGACGAACATGGCGATCCCGAGGTGCCGGCACAACTCGCGGCAGCGCTCGAACTGCAGCGCCAGGTCCGCGGGTGCGCGCTCGCGGTTCGCCTTGTAGGCCGGGTAGATGCGGTTGCGGTAGGAGTCGGCGCGGCGCTGGTCGAAGGCCACGGCGATGTGGCTGGGGCGCACGCGCTCGATGAGGTCGCCGAGGAAGCGCGCGAAGCCGAACACGGCATGCATCGGGTTGCCGTCCCGATCGCGCATGTCCGGCAACATCGAGTGGTAGGCGCGAAAGACGTAGACCGAGGCGTCGACGAGGAAGATCAAGGCGCGGGCGGCTCCCTGGTGCGCAGCGGCGCCACCTTAGCAGCGCCGGCGCCCGCCGTCACGGGGCGCGGCGCCTCAGGAGAGCCAGCGCTGGATGCGGTCGTGCAGCGGGCTCGAGCGCGGGAAGTGCGCCACCAGGTATTCCATCTGGTCGGCGAGCACGCGCCGGCCCTTGAGGAAGATGTACTCCGCGTAGGTGGGCGTGAACGGCACGGCGATCAGCTGCATCTTGGCCTGTTCGGGCGTGCGCGAGGCCTTCTGGTTGTTGCAGCGGCGGCAGGCCGCCACCACGTTGGTCCAGATGTCGGTGCCGCCCTGGCTGAAGGGGCGGATGTGGTCGCGCGACAGCTCGCGCGAGGCGAAACGCTGGCCGCAGTACATGCACAGGTAGGCGTCGCGCCGGAACAGGGTCTGATTGTTGAGCGGCGGCACGTAGTCGTGGCGCGTGTTGCCGGGATTGCCGGTGTGCCCGACCGTGGCCACGATCGAATTGACCTCGAGCACGGTGCGCCGCCCGCTGCGGGCATTCACACCCCCGTACAGCTCGTACAGCAGCGAGCCGCACGTGTAAGCGACCTGTTCCTGGTGATACAGTCGCGCCGCTTCCTTGTAGTCGATCCACTCGAGCGGCATCCCGGCGACGTCGGTGCGCAGCACCAGCTGCGACAGTCCGCGCGGCGCGTGGGTCGCGATGACGCTCAGGTCGGTGGGGAGGCCGCTGTCGGCTCGCTCGAGGTCTATGCCTAGCATGGCCGCTGTAAGATACGGCAATTTTGTGCAAGAATTCAACATCGCAAGGTCTTAATTCAATTGATGATTTCCACTCGCGTGGCCGCCCGGCCACGCACCACACAGGTGAGCTGAATGCCAGTAACGATCGGCGCGCTGCGCGAGAGCGCGCCCCAGGAAACGCGCGTCAGTGTCGTGCCGGAAGTCGCCGAGAAACTCGCGAAGGACGGCGCACGCGTGCTCATCGAGCGCGGTGCCGGCGAGCGGGCCCGCTTCCCCGACTCCCTATATAAGAGTGTGCAGTGGGCGGATTCCGCCGCCGAGGTGCTCGGCGCCGCCGACGTGGTGCTCACGGTGCAGCCGCTGAGCGTCGCGCAGATCGGGCAGCTGAAGGCAGGCGCGGTAGTGGTGGGCTTCATGCAGCCCCACGCGCGCGCCGCCGAGGTACGCGCGCTCAAGGAGCGCGGCCTCGTAAGCTTCGCCATGGAGCTGGTGCCGCGCATCTCGCGCGCCCAGTCGATGGACGCCCTGTCCTCGCAGGCCGCGATCGCCGGCTACAAGGCGGTGCTGATCGCCGCCGGTGAGCTGCAGAAGTTCATGCCCATGCTTACCACCGCCGCCGGCACCATCCGCCCGGCGCAGGTGCTCGTCATCGGCGCGGGCGTCGCGGGGCTGCAGGCGATCGCCACGGCCCGGCGCCTGGGGGCGGTCGTGGAGGCCTACGACGTGCGCAGCGCCACGCGCGAGCAGGTGAAGTCGCTCGGCGCCAAGTTCGTCGATACCGGCGTCAGCGCCGAAGGCTCGGGCGGCTATGCCCGCGAACTGACCGCCGAGGAGAAGGCCAAGCAGCAGGAGGTGCTCGAGGCGCGCATCGCCGCGGCCGATGCCGTCATCACCACCGCCTCGGTGCCGGGCCGCCCGGCACCCAAGATCATCTCGGCGACGGCGGTGGCACGTATGCGCCCGGGCTCGGTGGTGGTCGACATCGCCGCCGAGCAGGGCGGCAACTGCGAGCTGACGCGACCCGGCGAGACCGTGGAGCACCAGGGCGTGCGCGTGGTCGGTGCAGTGAACCTGCCGGCGTCGCTCGCCTACAACGCCAGCGAGATGTACGCGCGCAACCTGTACAACTTCCTCAAGCCCGCCCTGGTGAAGGGCGAGCTGGCGATCGACTGGAACGACGAGGTGTTCGTGCAGTCGTGCCTGACGCGCGACGGCCAGATCAAGCACGAACCGACTGCCAAGGCGCTGGGAGGTGCGACATGACCGGGATCGTGGCGCTCTACATTTTCATGCTGGCGGCCTTCACCGGCTACGAGGTCATCTCGCGCGTGCCGGTGATCCTGCACACGCCACTGATGTCGGGCTCGAACTTCGTGCACGGCATCGTGCTGGTGGGCGCGATGGTGGCGCTCGGCGGCGCGCACACCCCGCTCGAGAAGACCATCGGCGTCATCGGCGTGCTGCTGGCCGCCGGCAACGCGGTCGGCGGCTACGTGGTCACCGAGCGCATGCTGGAGATGTTCAAGTCGAGCGGCGCGCGCGCCGGAGCCAAGAAGGGGACGCACTGATGCCCGGCACCTGGCTGTCGGCGGATCTGGCGATCCAGACGAGCTACTTCGTCACCGCCGTGCTCTTCATCGTCGGCCTCAAGCGCATGAGCTCGCCGGTCAGCGCGCGCAGCGGCATCCTCTGGGCCGGCGCCGGCATGGCGGTGGCCACGCTGGTCACCTTCCTCTACCCCGGCATGACCAACTACGGGCTGATCCTGCCGGCCATGTTCGTCGGCGGGGCGCTCGCCTGGTGGAGCGGCAAGCGCGTTGCCATGACCAACATGCCGCAGATGATCGCGCTCTACAACGGCATGGGGGGCGGCGCGGCGGCGGCGATCGCCGCGGTCGAGCTGTACCGCGGCGAGGCGCAGGGCTACGTGACCACGGCGCTCGCGGTGCTGGGTGGCATCATCGGCGCGGTGTCCTTCTCCGGCAGCGCCATCGCCTTCGGCAAGCTGCAGGGCCTCATCACCAGGAGCATCCGCTTCAGCGGCCAGCAGATCCTCAACCTGCTGCTGCTGGCGGCGGCGCTGGTGCTGGGCGCGCTGGTGGCCGCGCACCTCAACGCCTCGCCCGCGATGGTCACCGGCTTCTTCGTGCTGGCGCTGGTGCTCGGCCTCACCATGACGCTGCCGATCGGCGGCGCCGACATGCCGGTGGTGATCTCGCTCTACAACGCGCTCACCGGGCTCGCGGTCGGCTTCGAGGGCTTCGTGCTCAACAACGCCGCCATGATCATCGCCGGCACGGTGGTGGGCTCAGCCGGCACGCTGCTCACCCAGCTGATGGCGCGGGCCATGAACCGCTCGCTCGGCAACGTGCTGTTCTCGGGCTTCGGCGACACCGGGGCCGCAGCCACCGGCGAGGTCAGCGGGAGCCTCAAGCCCATCGAGGCCTCCGACGTCGGCGTCATGATGGCGTTCGCCAGCAAGGTGATCGTGGTGCCCGGCTACGGCATGGCGGTCGCCCAGGCGCAGCACAAGATCTGGGAGCTGTGCCAGCTGCTCATCGAGCGCGGCGTGCAGGTGCGCTTCGCCATCCACCCGGTCGCCGGGCGCATGCCCGGCCACATGAACGTGCTGCTGGCGGAAGCCGGCGTGCCCTACGACCTGATCGCCGACCTCGACGAGATCAACGCCGAGTTCGAGACCGCCGACGTGGCGCTGATCATCGGCGCCAACGACGTGGTCAATCCGGTGGCACGCACCGACAAGTCGAGCCCGATCTACGGCATGCCCATCCTGAACGCCGACAAGGCCAAGAACGTCATCGTCATCAAGCGCGGCAAGGGTGCGGGCTTCTCCGGCATCGAGAACGCGCTGTTCTACCTGGACAACACCCGCATGCTGTACGGGGATGCGCAGAAGGCGACCGCCGAGCTGATCCAGGCGATCAAGGCGGTGTGACGCGCGCAGCGCGCACGGCGGAGCGCGCGCCCTGAAGGCGTGGATCCGCTCGCTGTCGGGCACCCAGGAGCTGCTGCTGGTGCTGGCGGTGGCGTTCGGCGCCACCGTTCCCGGCAGCCTCGCGGCGCTGTTCGGCGGGCTGAGCGCTCCGGACAGCCCACCGATCACGGACGCCGTGCTGCTGAGCAGCGTACTGCTCGAGGTCGTGATCCTGGTGCTGCTGGGTCTGTTCCTGCACGTGCGCGGCTGGAGCGCGCCGCGGCTCGGGCTGGCGCCGAGCTGGTTCGAGACCGGGCTCGGCCTGCCGCTGGCACTCATTTATTACCTGCTGTACGCGGGCGTGGCGACCGCCGCCGCGAGCGCCTCGCCGCGCATCCAGGCCGCACTCGATGCCACGCACCTGATCGCCGGCCCGCTCTCCTGGCCGACCATGCTGCTGGTCAGCGTGGTGAACCCGGTGTTCGAGGAGGGGCTCATCTGCGGCTACCTGATGAGCGTAGTGCGCGAGCGCGCCGGCGTGGTGGCCGCGGTCAATGCCAGCGTCGCACTGCGGGTCTTCTGCCACTTCTACCAGGGGGCCATCGGGCTGATCGGCATCGTGCCGCTCGCACTGCTGTTCGCGTGGTGGTACGCGCGCACCTCGCGGCTGTGGCCCCTGATCATCGCCCACGCCCTGCTCGACCTCGCCGCCCTGGCGCTCGGCAGTTAGCCGCGGCCGTGGCAGGATAGCCGGATGTACGAGCGCCACCGCCAGCCCCTCCTGCCGCGATCACGGTTCGTGCGGCGCCTGCTGTGGCACAGCGCCTTTGCGCTGCTGCTGCTCGCGGTGTCGCTGGCGCTCGGCATGGCCGGTTACGAGCACTACGAGCACCTGTCCTGGCGCAGCGCCTTCGAGAACTCCGCGATGCTGCTCGGGGGCATGGGCCCGGTGGACAACCCGGCGAGCGATGCCGGCAAGGTGTTCGCCGGCGTCTACGCGCTGTACGCGGGACTGATGTTCATCGCCGGCACCGCCATCACCCTGGCGCCGATCCTGCATCGCATGCTGCACTTCTTCCACAGCGACGAGCGTGACAAATGACCCAGCCGAGATGTGCGTTCCGGACCCGGCGCGGCGTGCCCGTGGCGGTGATGGCGGCGGCGGTCATGCACGCCGCGGCCGCCGGCGCCGCGCCCGCGGCGGCCGAGCCGGCCAAGAAGCCGCTCACCACCGCGGACGTGCTGGCGGCCTCGAGCCCCGCCGACTGGCGGCCGCTCGATCCGCAGCACACCGTGTACCTGGAGCTCGCCAGCGGGCGCGTGGTGATCGAGCTCGCGCCGCAGTTTGCCCCGCACCACGTGCAGAACGTCGAGGCGCTGTCACGCGGCCAGTACTTCGACGGCCTCGACGTGGTGCGCTCGCAGGACAACTACGTGGTGCAGTGGGCCGATCCGACCGGCAAGCGGCCGGTGCCCGCCGGCGCGGCGCGCACCCTGGCGGCCGAGTTCGAGCGGCCGCTGCGCGGGCTCACGATCACCCGGCTGCCGGACCCCGACACCTACGCCGGCGAAACGGGCTTCGTCGACGGCTTCCCGGTGGCGGCCGACCCGGCGCTCGGGCGCGCCTGGCTGGTGCACTGCTACGGCATGGTGGGCGCGGGCCGCGACAACGACGTCGACTCAGGCGGCGGCACCGAGCTTTACGTGGTCAACGGCCAGGCGCCGCGGCACCTCGACCGCAACGTCACCCTGCTCGGGCGCGTGGTGTCCGGCATGGAGCTCCTGTCGGTGCTGCCGCGCGGCTCGGGCCCGCTGGGGCGCTACGAGCACGCCGAGCAGTTCGTGCCGGTCAAGTCGATGCGGGTGGCGGCCGATGTGCCTGCCGCCCAGCGCACCGACCTGGAGATCCTGCGCACCGACACCCCGACCTTCCTCGCCTACGTCGAGGCGCGGCGCAGCCGCCACGAGGAATGGTTCAAGGTCCCCGCCGGGCACGTGGACGTGTGCAACGTGCCGATCCCCTCGCGACGCGTGGCGCCGAAGCAATAACGGCGGTCAGTGGCGCTGCGGCGGCGGGCCATGCGGGCGCATGCCCCGCTCGAGCCGCCGCTGGCGTGCACTCTCCACCATCTGGCGGCGCTGCTCGGGACTGGCGCTGCGCCACTGCTGGCGCAGCAGCTCGCGCCGCTGCGGCGGCAACTGCTGAAAGCGCCGGAAGTTCTGCCGTACCGCGGCCTGCTGGCTGGGCGGCAGCGCCTGGAAGCGCTGCCAACGGCTGCGCAGCGCGTGGCGCTGATCCGGCGGCAGCGCCTGGAAGCGCTGGAAGCGCTGGCGCGCGGCGCCGCGCTCGTTGTCCGACATGCCGAGCCAGCGCTCGCTGCCGTGCGCGAGCGCCTGCTGCCGCGCCGGCGGCAGGGTGTTCCACTGGCCGCCGAACTTCGACAGCAGCTGCTGCTGCGGTGGCGTCAGGCTCGACCACGGTACGGGCGCGGCCGGGGCGGCCATCGGGGCCGCCGGTGCGGGCGGAGGCTCCTGTGCACAGGCGCCGCCGGCGGCGGCCCCGAGCACGAGGACAATCAGCGAACGCCAGAGGTCAGTCATTGTTCTTGTCTCCGGCCGCATTCGGCGGGGGCGGCGGCCTGGGGGGCGGTGGCGGGGGTGGCGGCGGCTTGATCCCCTGCACCCCGGCGGTCGGCGGGTCGGCCTGCGACAGGTAGTCCGGATTCACTTCCGCCATGCGGTCGACACTGCCGAGGAATTCCAGGAAACCCGGATCGGGCTCCTCTGCTGGCGGCGCCTTGCGCGGCTCGTCGGCGCGCGCGGCCAGGCCGGCAAACGCCAGCACGATCAGCACCGTTCGGGCGCCGCGCGCTGTCCACATCAGCCTTCGCTCTCGCCCGTGTCGGACTGTGCTGCCGCCCATTCATAGAACGAACCGTCCCAGCCCTCCATCAGGTCGAGCGCATCGCTGTCGGCGAGCAGGTCCATGTCCTCGACCGCGCCGGCACGCGCCACCTCGTCCGGCGGCGGTCCCCCGCTCGGGGCGTGCTGCCACAGCACCACGGCGACCAGCAGCGCCGCGGCCACGGCGCCTGCTGGCATGAGCGTCAGGCTGCGCCACCAGGGGCGGCGCGGACGCGCCGCCGCGGCGAGCGCCGCATGACGCGCCTGGTTGAGCTTCGAGCGCGTGCGAGCGTCGATGCGCGCGAGGCTTGCCTCGAGCACCGTGCGCGCGTTGCGCTCGAATTCAGTCACCGTCTCGTCCGCCGGGCTCATAGGAGCTCTCCGAGTTGCGCGCGCAGGGCCTGCACTGCGCGAAAGTAATGTGTCTTGACGCTGCCTTCCGAGCAACCCATGGCGCTGGCCGTCTGCGCCACGTCCAGTCCCTCGAGCGTCCGCAGCATGAACGCCTGCTGCTGGCGGCGCGGCAGCTCCGTGAGCGCCTTCTCCAGAGCACCGATCGCCTCGTTCAGCTCGAGGCGCTTCAACGGCTGCGGCTCCGGGCTCGGGGCCTGTGCGATCGGGTCCGCCTCGTCGTCGTCATCCTCGCCGCGGTACGGCAGCCAGGCGATCACCCGCCCGCGCACCGTACGGCGTCGCTGCATGTCACGGATGCGGTTCTCGAGGATGCGATAGAAGAGCGGCTTCCACTCCTCCGCCGGGCGGTGGGCGTAGGCGCGGGCGAGCTGCAGCATCGCATCCTGGACCGCATCCAGTGCGTCGTCCTCGTGCCGCAGCGCCGCCTGCGCGATCTTGAAGGCCTTCAGCTCGACGCCGGCCAGGAACTGGTTCAGCGCGCGTGAGGCCGTTTTGTCTTCGGGATCCGTCAGGTCTACGTCGCCGTGTAACGCGGCCGGCATGCTATAAGGCGACGCGAGCGTAGCAAACTCGGACATGGCCTGTATAACGCGCGCCCGCCCGCCGGGGTTGACGGCTCGCGTGCGTCGCAAGTCACTGATTTGGCGTAATTCCTAAGACCCGTGCCCCACGTTCTCCGGGTAGCCCTCGATACCCCCCTGCGGCGCCTGTTCGACTACCTCGAGCCGGAGGCCGGCGGGGCCGCCATCGTGCCCGGAATGCGGGTGCGGGTGCCCTTCGGACGCCAGCGCCTGACGGGCCTGGTCATCGCCTCCGCCGCGCACTCCGAGGTCCCGGCCGAGCGGCTGAAGCCCGTCCTCGAGGTCCTCGATCCGCGCCCGGTGCTCGACACCGCGCTGCTCGAGCTGCTCGGCTGGGCAGCGCAGTACTACCACCACCCGATCGGGGCGGTGTTCGCCGCCGCACTCCCCCGCGCGCTGCGCCTCGGTGCGCCGGCCGCGGCGCGCGAGGAACGCTGGCTGGCGACGGCCACGGGCGCGGCGGCCTGGGCCGCCGGCGAGCCGCGCCGCGCGCCGAAGCAGCGCGCCCTGCTCGGGCTGCTGGCGGCAGGCCCGGCCACGGCGGCCGAGCTCGAGGAGCGCGCCGGCTCGTGGCGCGAGGCGGCGCGCGCCCTGCTGGCCCGCGGCTTCATCGCCAGTGCCGAGGTCGAGACGCCGCGCTCCGCCGGCGGTGCCACGCTGCGCGTGGCCGGTCCCGAGCTGCTGCCCGGACAGCAGGCCGCGGTGACGGCGGTCGCGGCGGGCCTCGGCACGGCCGGCACGTTTCTGCTGCAGGGCATCACCGGCAGCGGCAAGACCGAGGTGTACCTGCGGCTCATCGAGCAGGTGCTGGAGCGGGGCCGCCGCGCGCTGGTCCTGGTGCCGGAGATCGGGCTCACGCCGCAGCTGATCGCGCGCTTCCGGGCGCGCTTCGAAACGCCGCTGGCGGTGCTGCACTCCGCGCTCAGCGATGCCGAACGCCTCGAGGCCTGGCGCGCCGCGCATGGCGGCGAGGCGCGCATCGTGCTCGGCACGCGCTCGGCGGTGTTCGCACCCGTGCCGGAACTCGGTTTGATCGTCGTCGACGAGGAGCACGATGCGTCCTTCAAGCAGCACGAGGGCGGCTTCCGCTACTCGGCGCGCGACCTGGCGGTGATGCGCGCGCGGCTGGCCGGCGTGCCGGTACTGCTCGGCTCCGCCACCCCCTCGCTCGAGACACTGCACAACGTCACCGCCGGACGCTACACGCGCCTGGCGCTGGTGCGGCGCACCGCCGAAGCGCAGCCACCGGTGCTGAAGCTCATCGACCTGCGTGCCCACGCGCTGCGCGCCGGCATCTCCACCCCCGCGGTGCTCGCCATCGAGCGCCACCTGGCGCAGGACGGCCAGGTGCTGGTGTTCCTCAACCGGCGCGGCTACGCGCCGACGCTGCTGTGCACGGCCTGCGGCTGGATCGCGCCGTGCCGCGAATGCGATGCGCGCCTCACGGTGCACATGGGGGCCGCGCGGCTGCGCTGCCATCACTGCGGCGCCGATGCGCCGCTGCCGCCGCGCTGTCCGGTGTGCGGCTTCACGGTGAAGCCGGTCGGGCAGGGCACCGAGCGCCTCGAGCAGTCACTCGGCGAACTCTTCCCCGGCCTCAGCATCGCACGCCTGGACCGCGATACGGTGCGCCGGCGTGCCGACATGGAGGAGGTGGTGCGTCGCATGGCCTCGGGCGAGGCACGCATCCTGGTCGGCACGCAGATGGTCACCAAGGGCCACGACTTCCCGAACCTGACACTGGTGGTGGTGCTGAACGCCGACCAGGGCCTGTTCAGCAGCGACTTCCGCGCCCCCGAGCGCCTCGCGCAGACCATCGTGCAGGTGGCGGGCCGTGCCGGCCGCGGCGCGAAGGCCGGCGAGGTGCTGATCCAGACCGAGTTCCCCGATCACCCGCTGCTCACCAACCTGCTGGCGGGCGGCTACGAGGGCTTCGCGCGCGTCGCCCTCGAGGAGCGCGCGCAGGCGGCGTGGCCACCGTTCGCGCGCCTCGCGGCGCTGCGTGCCTCGGCCAAGAGCGCGGACGCCGCGCTGCGGTTCCTGGCGGCGGCGCGCGCCGCGGCGCGCGCGCCGCGCACGGTGCGGCTGCTCGGGCCGGTGCCCGCGGCCATGGCGAAGCGTGCCGGGCGCTACCACGCGCAGCTGCTCGTCGAGTGCCGCGACCGTACGCCGCTGCACGCCTTTCTTGCCGCGTGGCTGCCGCAGGTCGAGGCTCTGCCCAGCGCGCGCGCGGTGCGCTGGACGCTCGACGTCGACCCGATCGAGCTGTACTGACTACTCGGCGAAGGGCGCCGCGGCGATCTCGCGCTCGACCACGTCCGCCGGCGGCGCCGCCGTGCCGTGGGCGCGGCACAATCCCTCGAGCCAGGTGTGCTCCTGCACGCCCGGCTTGCGCTGGCAGTGCGCCACCAGCAGCTCGGTGAAGCGCCGCTTGAAACCGAGCCGCGGAAATGCGCCCACCACCTCGTCGCTCTGGCGCGCATCCAGCTCCGCCTGCGGCGCTCCGTCCACGTCGGCGGCGGCGCCGAGCGCCACCAGCATGGCCTCGCTTCCCGCCCGCTCGGTGAGCGTCCAGGCGCCGTCGTGCAGCCGCACCGCGTACCAGACACGCCCCGCCTGCGCCGCCGTGCCGCCCGCACCGCGCATCCAGCGCTCGGCGGCCTGCGCCCCGTCCTGTTCGAAAGACCCCGCGGCGCTGGCAAAGCGCGGCAGCAGGCCGAGGTCGTGGAGCGCTGCGGCGATGAAGGCGTCCTCGCTGTGCCAGCTGCGCCGGCGCTGCGCCAGGCGCAGCGCGCCGAACACGTAGGTGCGCAGGCAGTGATTGAAGAGAAAGTCCGGACAGGCGGCACGCGCGAATGCCGCGGCGCGCAGCGCCCGCGGCGAGCGCGGCAGGCGCACCCCGGCGACCTCGACGGGGAGCGCAGCGAGCGGCGCCAGCGCCGGCTGCGCCAGCAGCGCCAGCGCGGCGGCCCAGCGCAGGAGCTCACGTCGCTGCATGGCGCGAGTCTAGGCCCGCAGCCGGCGCGGCCGGGAGGCAGAAACGGCCAATCGGCGATGGCTTCGGGTAAACTGCCGCGCCTCAAGACCTAAGCGGATCCGCCTTGAAGCAGGAACTCGAGCAGCTGCTGCTGGCCGCGCTCGGCAAGCTCGCCGGCGGGGTCGTGCCGGACATGCCCGCCGCCGCGGCGGTGACACTCGAGCGCACCCGCGACGCACAGCACGGCGACTTTGCCACCAACGTCGCGCTGCGCCTGGCGAAGAGCGCGCGGCGCAACCCGCGCGAGCTGGCGGCCGCCATCGTCGCCGCCCTGCCGCCGAGCGAGCTCGTGGCGCGCGCCGAAGTGGCCGGCGCCGGCTTCATCAACTTCCACCTGAGCCCGGCCGCCTACGCGCGCGAGTTGGCCGCGATCCACGCGCGCGGCGCCGCCTACGGCACCAGTGGCCTCGGCGCCGGCGAGCGCGTGCTGCTGGAGTTCGTGTCCGCCAACCCGACCGGGCCGCTGCACGTCGGCCACGGCCGCCAGGCCGCCTTCGGTGCCACCCTCGCCAACATCCTGGCCGCCTGCGGCTATGCGGTCGAGCGCGAGTACTACATCAACGACGCCGGGCGGCAGATGGACATCCTCGCCGTCAGCACCTGGGTGCGCTACCTCGAGAGTCTGGGCGAGCAGCTGCCGTTTCCGCAGAACGGCTACCGCGGCGACTACGTGCGGCCGCTGGCCGAGCAGCTGCGCGCCGCGGCCGGCAGCGCGCTGCAGCGGCCGGCCGCGCAGGTGCGCGCCGGACTGCCCGCGGATGCGCCGGCCGGCGACAAGGAGGCCTACATCGACGCGCTGATCGCGCGCGCCCGCGAGCTGCTCGGCACCGACGGCTTCCGCACCGTGCTCGAGCTGTCGCTGGACGCGATGCTCGGCGACATCCGCGAGGACCTGGCCGAGTTCGGCGTGAACTTCGAGCACTGGACCTCGGAGCGCGCCTTCGCCGAGAGCGGCGCCATCGATCACGCGCTCGCGGTGCTCGAGAGCGCGGGGCGCCTGTTCCGCCAGGACGGTGCGCTGTGGTTCCGCGCCACGGAGTTCGGCGACGAGAAGGATCGCGTGGTGGTGCGCGAGAACGGCCAGAAGACCTACTTCGCCTCCGACATCGCCTACCACCTGGCCAAGCGCGAACGCGGCTTCGCGCACCTCATCGACGTGCTCGGCGCCGACCATCACGGCTACGTGGCGCGGGTGCGCGCCGGGCTCATGGCCATGGGGCAGCCGGGCGAGTGCCTGGAGGCGACCCTGATCCAGTTCGTGAACCTGTTTCGCGGTGCCGAGAAGATTCCCATGGGCAAGCGCGAGGCGCAGTTCGTGACGCTGCGGCAGCTGCGCACCGAGGTCGGCAACGATGCCTGCCGCTTCTTCTACCTGATGCGCAGTCACGACCAGCCGCTCGACTTCGATCTCGAGCTCGCCAAGTCGCGCAGCAACGAGAACCCGGTGTACTACATCCAGTACGCGCACGCGCGGGTCGCCAGCGTGCAGAAGCAGCTCGGCGCGCGCGGCCTGGCGTTCGATCGCCCCGCGGGCCTGGCCGCCTGCGCGCGCCTCGACGGGCCGCACGAGCAGGCGCTGCTCAACTCGGTGAGCCGCTATGCCGAGGTGCTGGAGCAGGCGGCCGTCAACCGCGCCCCGCACGCGCTGGTGCACTACCTGCGCGAGCTCGCCAACTTCTTCCACACCTACTACAACGCCGAGACCTTCATCGTCGACGACGCCGCGCTGCGCAACGCGCGCCTCGCGCTGGTGCTCGGCGTGCAGCAGGTGCTGCGCAACGGCCTGGCGCTGCTCGGGGTGTCCGCCCCGGAGAGCATGTGAAGCCGGGCAAGCTCAGCGCGCGCGACTACAAGTCGTCACAGCGCCGCTCGCTCGACGTGCGGCGCTACCGCGAGTTCGGCTCCGGCGCGCTGGCGGGCGTGGTGCTGGCGAGCGTCGCGTTCGTCTACCTGGGCGGCAAGATGCACCGCGGCGCGGAGGCGGCCGATGCGCCGCGTCCCGAGCCGCGCCGCGCCGCGCCGGCCGACACCGAGGCGACCGCCGGCAAGCCGGCCGAGAAGTACGACTTCTACGAGATGCTGCCCAACTTCGAGGTGGTGGTGCCGGAGAAGGACAAGGACGTGAAGCGCGACCTGCCGGCCGCCGCCCGGATCGAGCGCCCGGGCGTGTACGTGCTGCAGGCCGGCTCGTACCGCAACGAGTCGGACGCCGAGCGCGTGCGCAAGCAGCTGGCGCTGCAGGGAGTCGATGCCAAGGTGCAGCGCGTGGCGGTGGACGCCGACGTCTGGCACCGCGTGCGCATCGGCCCGATCAGCAATCTCGACGAGCTCAACAAGGTACGCAGGCAGCTGCAGGCGGCCGACGTCGACGCGCTGGTGATCCGCGTCGGCGACTGAGGTGCGCCGCGGCGCGCGTCAGCGCTGCGCCTCGAACCAGGCGGCGATGCGCTGCGCGATTGCGTCCTCGAACGGCCCCTGCTTGCCGGCGAAGGCCGCCTCGAGCGAGGCGTAGTGCTCGAGGGTGTGCCCGGTCAGCGGCAGCTCCGCGAACTGCGCCGCGCCCGGGGCGTTGGCGTTGACCAGCGCCGCCATGGTCTCGAGGTCGGCGCGACTCATGATCCAGTCGAACTCGCCGTGCAGCACCAGCAGCGGCGCGTGCACCTGCGACCAGGCGCGCATCAGATCCAGCTCCTGCAGCTGCTGGTAGTAGCGCACCGGCCGGCCGTACTGCTGGCCGGCATCGCCCTCCCAGAGCCGCTGCAGCCGCGGCTGCCGCGCGAAGATCCCGCGCGGCGTCTCTTGCTGCAGCAGATAGCCGGCGTAGAGCTGCGCGACGTCCTTCATCTGCGCATCGAGCTCGGCGCCGGGCACGCCGGCGAGCGCGAGGCGCCGGCGCTCGATCTCGAGCATGTGCTCGAACCAGGTCTTGATCCAGCCGCCCACCACCACGTAGCCGCGCACCGGGGCCGCCTCGGCCACCAGCGGCGCAAAGCCGCCGCCGTTGCTGAGCCCGAACACGAACACGCGCGTGGTGTCGACGAACGGATAGCTGCCGAGGGAGCGGAACGCCTGCCGGTAGGCGGCGAGCTCGGCGGTGAAGTCGCTGGCGCCGCAGTCACCCTCGGAGTCCCCGACCCCCGCCTTCTCAAGGCGCACGGTGGCGAACCCGGGCAGCTGCGCCAGCGCCCGGAACACCCGTTGCGCCGCGCCCGTGGTCCCCGCCGGCGCCTCCACCGTGTCGCAGCTCAGCCAGCCGGCGACGAAGATCACTGCGACCTTGCCGTCGAGGTGCTGCGGCCGCGTCACGATCAGGCGCAGCCGCTCGCCGGCCGCGTTGCGCAGCGTGTCGTACTGCACCACGACGCCCGGGTAGGACTCGCTCGCCGCCGCCTTGCGCGGCAGCGCATCAGGCGCCGCACCGGCGCCGGTCGCCAACACCAGCAGCAGGCCGCCGCCGGCCGCGCGCCACGCTCTTTTCATCGGCTCTCCCCTTCCGCACGGATGGCCCATGCTGCACTCTCCCGTTAGGGGAGACTCAAGGACTGCGGGCATGCCCGGAACACGATGCTGAAGATCGGCGACTTCTCGCGCCTCGCGCGCGTGTCGGTCAAGACCCTGCGCTTCTACGACCAGGCGGGCCTGTTCCGGCCGGCGTGGGTGGAGCCGCGCAGCGGCTACCGCTTCTACCGCGCGCAGCAGCTGCGCGAGCTCAAGCGCATCCGCCTGCTGCGCGAGCTCGGCTGCTCGGTCGAGGAGACCGCGCAGCTGGTACGGCTGGACGCCGCCGGTGCCGCCTGCGCGCAGCAGCTCACGCAGCTGCGCCGCCGGCTGATGACGCGACTGGCGCGCGAGGAGGAGCGGCTGCGCCGCCTGGATGAGCTGCTGCACGGGCAGACCCCGCCCGTCACGGGCAGCGCGGTGCGCGAGCACGCGCTCGGGCCGGTGAGCGCACTGACGCTGCGCGACCGCGTGCCGTCGGTGGAGCGCGCGGTGCAACGCATGTTCGAGAGCACCGAGCGGCGTATCGCGCGCCACGCCTGCCGCGCGCCGGCGAGCCCGTTCCTGCTGTTCCACGACATGGAGTACCGCGAGCGCGAGGTGGACGTGGAGGTGTGCGTGCCAATCGTGCCGGAGGCGCTCGGCGCCTGCGGCGGGCGCGTGGTGCCCGGTGCGCCGCGCGCGGCGTGCCTGCGCTTCGCCGGCAGCTACGCGCAGGCGCCGCGGCTGTATGAGCACATGCTCGCCTGGATGGACGCCACCGGCACGCGTATCGCAGGTCCGGTGCGTGAGACCTACCTGCGCTTCGGCGCCGAGCAGCGTGGCTACACGCTGCCGCCGCTGCTGTTGGCCGACAGCGTCGCAGAGTACGAGACCGAGCTGCAGATTCCGGTGCAGCAGTTGTAACAGATTGCGACGCCGCGCTGCGGATGCCGCGGTGGCTGGC
>Ga0134125_10002456_pt1 | contig 22022 bp, 1 predicted proteins | sample KB31751_FD_96464 | JGI IMG/M metagenome (GOLD analysis project Ga0134125, IMG submission 96464) | Terrestrial soil microbial communities with excess Nitrogen fertilizer from Kellogg Biological Station, Michigan, USA - KB3-175-1 | ecosystem: Environmental > Terrestrial > Soil > Unclassified ... | reverse complement strand
TGGAGCGGAAGATTTTCTCCCCCCACCAGCATCTTCTGTAAACCGCTGAGAGCAGACTCCGCTTTGGGATGCAGCAATAGCAGCCCGGCCATCGAAGGCGTGCACTGAAAATGAGTGACTTCATGCCGGAGGATTTGCTCCAGCACCGGCTCAACCTCGCCTGCCACTCCACTTGCCTGAATGACCACACGGAACCCGCGGCTCAACGTCCAGAGAAGCTCAAGGACCGAAATGTCAAAAGACAAACTGGTGACAGCCAGCCATGTGCCCAGCTGCGGGGGCGCAAGACAATCATCCATGCCAACGCCAAAGTTGGCCAGATTGCCGTGCCGCACCATCACACCTTTGGGCCTGCCGGTGGAACCCGACGTATAGATCACGTAGGCAAGGTTCTCCGGGTCTGTTGGAACTTCTAAATTCTCTTCGCTATACCGTGCGATCTGTGGCCAGTCGCGGTCGGGATATAGCAGTTCGCAGAATGTTTGCGGCATCGTGGCAGCCAGCCGCTCCTGCGTCAGGAGCAGCTGTGCGCCACAATCATCCATCATGTGCTTGAGACGAGAGGCTGGATAAGCCGGGTCCATCGGTACATACGCGCCGCCGGCTTTCCAGATACCCAGCAGCCCGACCATCATCTCCATACCGCGCTCCATGCAGATTCCGACCAGCCTCTCAGGCCCAGCGCCTTTGCTTTGCAGGTAGCGCGCGAGTTGGTTGGCCTGCCGGTTCAGTGCGGCGAAACTCAGAGACTTTTCTTCGAATACGACCGCCAGATGATTCGGGTACTTTCTTACATGTTCTTCAAAGAGATGGAGCAGGGTTTCTTCCCGCGGATACGTTCGCCGGGTCTGGTTCCATCCGGCGACGATCTGGTGGCGTTCGGCGGCGGTAAGGAATGGCAGATCGGCTACCGCCCCATCGGCTCCGGTCACCACACGACGCACCAGCATCTGCCAATGCCCTGCCATTCTGGCAATGGTGTCTTGATTGAACAAATCGGTGTTGTATTCCATCACACTTTCGAGTTCGCCGGATGGAAGCTCGGTGACGAACATAGTGAGATCGAATTTCGAGGTAAGGTTTTCAGCCTCAATGCCATGAACCTTGAGTCCCGGCATGGCGAGCTGCCTGCGGCTTGCATTCTGCAGGGTGAACAGTACCTGGAACAGAGGCGAACGGCTGAGATCGCGCTCTGGATTCAACTCTTCCACCAGCTTTTCGAAAGAAATGTCCTGATGCGCATAAGCGCCGAGGGTGATCTCTCGTACTTTCCTGACCAGATCGCGGAAGCTGCGATGCTCTTGAATTTCCGTTCGCAGCACCAGGTTGTTCACGAAGAAGCCAATCAGGTTTTCCGTTTCTTCCCGGGTGCGGTTCGCGATGGGCGTGCCGACAACGATGTCTTTCTGTCCGCTATAGCGCCACAACAGCACATTAAATGCGGCCAGCAGTACCATGTAAACCGTGGCACTCTCCTGGCGCGCCAGTTCACGGACGCGGCGTCCAACTTCCGCATCCAGAGTGACGCGATAGATTTGGCCGGCAAAAGTCTGCACCGGCGGACGAGGGCGGTCGGTAGGCAAAGCCAACGCGCTGTTCATGCCGCCCAATTGCCCGCGCCAGTAATGCAGTTGTTTCTGAAGCACCTCGCCTTGCAGCATTTCGCGCTGCCATGCGGCGTAATCGCCGTACTGAATGGCCAGAGGCCGCATGGCCGGTTTGACGTCCTGCGCGAACGCGGTGTAGAAAGCTCCAACTTCTTCGATCAAAATCCCCTGCGACCATTCATCAGAAATAATATGGTGCAGTGTGAACAAGATGACATGGCGACTGGGCGCGACTCGCAGCAGACTGGCGCGTATAAGCGGGCCGGTTTTCAGGTTGAAGGGCCTGCTTGCTTCCTCGACTGCCAGACGGCTGGCGATCTTGAATTTGTCCTGCTCGGTTTCCCCGCCGATCTCAATCACCGGCAGTTCCAGCGATAAAGCTTCCATGACAAACTGCTCAGGCTCTCCGGCCGCATTGATGTCAAAGCGGGTACGCAAAATCTCGTGCCTCTGCACGACCTCGTTCAAGCTTTTGTGCAGAGCGGCAACATTCAGTTCGCCTTCGAGCACCAGGGCTGCGGGCAGATTATAAAAGGCGCTGCCAGGCTCAAAGAGGTTCATGAACCACAAGCGCTGCTGCGCGAACGACAGCCGCTTCTTTTCCTCTGCGGTACGCCGGACCAGCGGGAGTACTTGCGTCGCATTTTCGCTGCCGCCTCTCAGCGCTTCTTCTATGCTCTGCGAAAGCTTTTCCACTGTCGCCCGCTCAAACAGCTTGTTCAGCGGCACCTCGATCTGAAAAGCATTGCGCACCCGTGCGATTAATTGAGTAGCCAGCAGAGAGTGGCCGCCCAGATCAAAAAAGTTGTCCTTAATTCCGACGCGTTGCACGCCTAGCACCCCGGACCATATCTGCGCCAGCACCTCCTGGGTGCCTGTCCGGGGGGCGACATACTCATTTCTCAGTCCCCAGTTTTCGCCTTGGGGCCTGGGCAGGCTCTTGCGATTGAGTTTGCCGTTGGGCGTAAGCGGCATGCGGTCCAGCTCCACGATAACGGCAGGAACCATGTAGTCGGGCAGCTTGGAGCGCACGTAATCCCTGATCTCCGGGCCGGTGGGTTTCTGCGACTCAGCCGCAAATTCTTTCAGAACAACGTAACCGACCAGCCGCTTGACTCCGCCACCGTCCTGCTGGACTACTACAGCCGCTTCGCGCACCGCTTCATGAGAAGCGACGACGATTTCAATCTCGCCCAGCTCACTGCGGCGGCCTCTGATCTTTACCTGTTGGTCAACGCGCCCTACGTATTCGATAGCGCCATCTGTGCGATACCGGCCCAGGTCTCCGGTGCGATAAAGCCAATCGCCTGGTTGAACGCTGAAAATATCAGGGATGAATCTTTCCGCAGTCAGATCTGGTTTAGCGAGATAACCCCGGGCCGTTCCATCCCCGCCGATATAAATTTCGCCGGTCGTGCCGACGGGAACGCGATCCAGTTGGCTATCAAGAATATGAATCTGGGTATTCGCAATCGGACGACCGATAGTGACGACGTCCACATCCGGGTCAAGGAGACAGCTGGTTGACCAGACAGTGGTTTCGGTTGGCCCATAGAGATTCATGATGTCGCAGCCCACGGTCCGCTGAAGATCTTGCAAGGCCAACGGAAGAGATTCGCCACCGAGCATCAGCCTCTTCAATCCCTTCAACACTTCATGTGCGGCAGGATTTGACATGATCAGACTCATGGTAGAAGGCGTGCATTGCAGGTGCGTTATCCCATGGCGCTCAATCTGGTTCAACAACGAGTCAGAGTCGGACGCTTTGTTTCCAGGGTGCAGAACCACCTGGAACCCATGGGTGAGGGGCCAGATCAATTCAAGAACAGAAATGTCGAAACAAATACTGGTCACGGCCAGCCAGCGCTGCGGGGCCTGGTCGCCTACACAGGCATTCATGGCCGCGACAAAATTAGACAGGCTGCTTTGGCGAACCATTACGCCCTTCGGCTTTCCGGTTGATCCGGACGTGTACAGCACATAGGCGAGGTTATCGCCGGTTGCCTCGTACTGCGGCTGCTCCAAAGCAGCCTGTGAGGCAATCGCATTCCAGTCGCGGTCGAGGCAAATCCAGGAGCTGTCGGCGAATGGAAGCACGCTTAGCAACCGTTCCTGACTCAGAACGAGCGTCAGTTGCGCGTCTTCCATCATGTAGCGCAGGCGCTCCTGTGGGTAACCGGGATCGAGCGGCACATAGGCCGCGCCGGTTTTCAGCACCGCCAATAGCGCAACTATCATCTCAAGGCTGCGCTCCATGCAGATGCCTACCAGCGCCTCGGGACGCGCGCCTTTGCTTTGTAAATAGGCTGCAAGCTGGCCGGCCCGGCGATTCAGTTCACCATAAGGGAGAGACTGTCCTTCAAAAATAACTGCGACGGCATCAGGATTTTTTCTTGCCTGTAGGTCAACCAGACTGGCCATGCCCTGGTTCCGCAAGTAGGGCAGCCGGGTCTCGTTCCATTGAAGCAACTGGGCCTGCTCCGCCTGCGACAGGAAGGAAAGAGTTCCATGGGGCTGCTGCGCATTGGCGGCCATCGCATCAAAGATGCGGAGATAATACTGGGCAATGGAGCCTATCTGCTGTTCCGTAATTCTTGAATCATCGTATTGCAGTTCCAGCCACACATCACGAGAAGCAGTTGGACCAAGGCTGAATGCAGCAAACAGTTTGAAGTTGGAAGATTCGTACTTATCGCCGTCCAGAATTTCGATACCGTCGGATTCCAGAAGGTTTTCGATTACATGGAAGTGCGCGAAGTTGAAGTAGTTGTCGAAAAGATCTTCGGTTCCCACATTGCGCTGAATGAGCGCGAGCGGATACCGCCGGTGGGGCAACATCTCATTCTCAGCGGAGAAAGTTCTGGTGATCAGGTCGTTCCACGTTCCTTCCGAAATCATCAGCCGGAACGGAAGGGTATTCAGAAAAAGTCCACGCACCTGGTCGCCATCTTCCACTTCCAGCCGTCCATTGGCCACCAGCCCTGAGACCACATCGCGGCTGCCAGTGGCTACCGCCATAGCCTTCATGTGACCGGCCAGGAGGACATTTTTAATCGGCACGCCCAGCGTCTGAGAAAGCTGCTTGAGACCATCGGATGTTTCCCGCGAGATAGGAACGTTTCTGATGATGGTGCGGGGCTCCTTCTTTTTTTGCGAAGGCGACGTTAGATCGGGAAGCGGAACAAATTCAGAGTCAGCAATCCGAATGGTCCAGAAAGTACGATGCTCCTCGGATTCGATATCGAGCCGCTCCATGGCAACAAAGTCGCGGTACGAGGTGCGCGGCGCCATTTCAGCAGCAGGTCGTTCGCCGGCAAGCAGCCGGGCGTAAAGCTCAAAAACTTCAGCCAGAGTCGCGTGGAGGCTCCAGCCGTCAATGATCGCGTGATTTTCCGTGAAGGTGAACTGGAAGCGGTCATCACTGCGGCGATGCACATGGAAGCGGAGCTGAGGCGGCTTTGAAAGATCGAAACGCCTCAACCTGGCGCTCACCATGAATTCAGCCAAGACCGCTTGCTGCTGCTCTTCAGAGAGGGCGCGCAAATCCTCTTCTTCAACCGGGAAAAAGGCGCTGCGGTGCACTAGCTGTAAGGGCACGCTGAAGCTGTGAAAATCAAAAGACGTGCGCAGCGCGGGATGGCGCGCCGTAACCCGTTGCACGGCATCGAGGAATGTCTCCCGTATCCAGGGGCCGCGAACATGGTAACTGTTGACGTTGTGATACATCACGGAGCCGGGTGGCGCGAACTCCATATGAAACAACATGCCTGACTGAAGCGTAGCCAGTGGGTAAGCATCTTCGAGTGAATCCGGTAGCTTGCGCCTGTCTTCTTCGCTTACGAGGCTGAAAGGTTCCGTCTTCGGAGGATGCTCCTGCACAGCCGCGCTCCTCTGCCGGGCCAGTTCACGAATTGTCTGGTAACGAAACAGATCCTGCAGCGAGAAGTTCAGACCCGCCATCTGGGCACGAGCGCGCACTTGAATGCTCAGAATGGAATCGCCACCAAGGGTGAAGAAATTCTCGTCAATTCCGACCCGTTCAATTTTCAATACTTCAGACCATATCGCGGCCAGAACTCTTTCGTCGGGCGTTCGCGACGGCGCATGGACAATTTGTCGCTCCACTCCGGCTTTGGGAAGCGCATTACGGTCAAGCTTGCCATTGGGAGAAAGCGGCATGCTCTCAAGCTCAACCATGATTCCGGGCACCATGTATTCAGGCAGTTGCTCGCGCAGGTAACGTTGCAACACTTCGGCAGACGGTTTTCCTGCCACATTCTGGAGGACGACATAGGCAACGAGCTTCTTGCTTCCGCCATCTTCCTGCACGATAACCACGGCTTCCCGCACATCTTTGTGGGCGGACAAGGCTGCTTCAATTTCGCCCAGCTCGATTCGGAATCCGCGAATCTTGACCTGGTGATCGAGACGCCCGAGATATTCAATTACGCCGTTCGGGCGGACGCGGCCCAGATCGCCAGTCTTATACAGGCGTTGTCCGGGTTCCCCACTAAAGGGATTCGGAATGAATTTCTCAGCGGTGAGTTCCGCTTTCTTCCAGTAGCCGCGGCCAAGGCCGATGCCACCAATATGAATTTCGCCAGCTACGCCCACAGGCGTTGGTTCCAGGCGCTTGTCGAGAATATGGATCTGAATATTGGCGATGGGGTACCCGAGAGGCACGGTAAAACCATGACTGTCTCGCTCGCACTTCCACCATGTAACATCCACGGCTGCTTCGGTGGGACCATAGAGATTGTGCAGTTCCACCCCGGCCATGCGGTGGTGGAACCTTTCCTGTAGATTCCAGCCCAACGCTTCACCGCTACAGATTACACGGCGCAAACTCTTGCATTGCTCTGCTTGGGGCTCCTCAATGAATACCTGCAGCATGGAAGGCACAAAATGGATGGTTGTTACACCTTCCTGCTGTATCAATTGGACGAGATAGTTGGGGTCTTGATGGCCTGCCGGACGGGCTACGATCATGCGGGCGCCTGTCATCAACGGCCAGAAAAATTCCCATACGGAGACGTCAAAGCTAAATGGTGTTTTTTGCAGCACCCGGTCGCTTTCATCGAGACGGTACATTTCCTGCATCCATTGCAGCCGGTTGCGAATGCCATGATGACGATTCATGGCGCCTTTGGGCCTGCCGGTCGATCCAGAGGTATATATGACGTAGGCCAGATTCTCACCTGAAAGAGAATGGACCGGATTACGCGCAGGTTCGCCGGCGATCAAGTTCCAGTCACGATCAAGACACGCGATCTCGCTGTTGAGTTCAGCAAGGAGCGGCGCGAGGTGTTGTTGCGTCAGCAACAACCGGACATCAGCATCTTCCAGCATGTATGCGAGGCGATCTGGCGGATAACCGGCATCAAGCGGGACATAGGTCGCCCCAGCCTTTAATACGCCAAGCAGAGCTACAACCATCTCAACACTGCGTTCCATGCACACGCCAACGAGATGTTCCTGCGTGAGTCCTTTCTTCCTCAAGAAATGGGCAAGCTGGTTGGAGCGGCTGTTCAGTTCCGCATAGGTAATGCACTGGCCTTCAAAAACTACAGCAATAACCTGAGGAGCCTTTTCCACCTGATCTTCGATGATTCCAACTATGGTTTTTTCCCGGGAATATTGCCGGTCTGTGTGGTTCCAATCAAAGACGATCTCCTGGCGTTCCTGCGCACTCAATAGAGGCAGATCGGCAATCGGGCTTGCGGGACGCGCCACCATGCCTTCGAGAAGCGTGATCCAATGGCCCCCCATGCGTGCAATGGATTGGTCGAACAGGTCAGTAGCGTACTCGATACCGCCTTGCAGAACATTTCCTGCCTGCTCTAGGCCAAAAAGCAAATCGAATTTTGCCGTGTTATTGTCGCTGGGCAATAATGCGAGCCTCAGGCCGGGCATGATCAATTCGTCATTATTGGGCGCGTTCTGCAGGACGAACATGGTCTGGAACAGCGGCGACCGGCTCAAATCGCGATCAGGATTCAGATCGTCAACAAGTTTTTCAAACGGCATCTCCTGATGTGCGTAAGCTCCTAATGCGGTTTGCTGCACCCGCTTGAGGAAGCTGCGAAAGCTCTCTTCCGCTTGCAGCCTGCTCCGCATTACCAGAGTGTTAGCAAAAAACCCAATGAGATTTTCCGTCTCTTTAAAAGGACGATTTGCGATTGGAGTGCCGACCGCAATATCATCCTGCCCGCTGTATCTACACAATAAAACCTGCACGCTGGCGAGCAGCACCATGTAGAGAGTCACGTTTTCCCGCCGGGCGAAGTCATTTAACCTGCGGGTCAGCCCGGGGGATAGTTTCATGTCATGGTGCGCACCGCGGTACGTTTGCACTGCGGGCCGGGGGCGATCTGTGGGCATTTCCAGCACACCACTGAAGTTCGCCAGCTCTTTACGCCAGTAATCGAGTTCCTTCTCCAGCACTTCTCCTTGCAATCGCGCACGCTGCCACTCCGCGTAATCTCCATACTGAAATTGCAGTGGCGGCAGCTGCGGCTCCCGGCCCTGTGCATACGCAGCATAGAATGCGGTCAGATCATTGACTAATACCCCCTGTGACCAGCCATCGCAAATCATGTGGTGCATGGTGAAGAGAGCCACGTGTTCAAGGGGATTGACTTGCAGCAACTGCGTGCGAAAGAGAGGTCCATTTTTGAGATCGAACGGTTTTGACGCCTCTACCCGAATGAGTTCCGCAATAATGTCGCCCCGGCTTTTGCCATTTTCGTTGGGAACCTGCAGAACATGCAGGTGAATCCTGAGACTGGGCAACACTATTTGTTCGGGCTGGCCGTTTATCGCAAGATCGAAACGCGTGCGCAAAGTCTCATGGCGCTGCACTACTGCATTCAAGCTGCGCTCCAACAAGGCGAGATCAAGGTGGCCTTCGAGCCTGACTGCGGAATAAACGTTGTAGGTGGCTGCACCCGGTTCCATTTGATCAAGAAACCAGAGGCGCTGCTGCATAAAGGACGTAACAAACCTGGAACGGTCCTTCAGTACAGGAACGCGCACACCAGCTTCGTGGAGACCCTCTTCGATGAGGAGCGCCTCCAGCAATGCCAGCTTTTTCGCTGATGGTGTAAGTGTTGTCTTCACTGCATTCCTACCTTCTACATAACTGCTTCCCGGCCATGGATGAGCAATGCGGAAAATTCTAGTGAGCCGCCGTGGAGTGTTCCGCCGGAGCGGGATCGGCAGTGTTTTTGTTTCTAGTCTGAAGAGCTGCGTCGGCTTCTTCTTCTGTCTGGATAAAAAGCGGTTTGGCGAGGTGGGCGATCTTGTTCACCTGGCCAGGACGAGGTTCATTCTCAATAAGCGCCTTTGCCATTCCTGCCAGCGTGCCGCGCATGAATAAGCCCTGAAGCGGAACATTCACCTTGAAGATCTGCGCAACTCTGGCAATCAGTTGGGTAGCAAGCAGAGAATGTCCGCCCAATTCAAAGAAATTATCTTCTATGCCAACCCGTTCGACATGAAGGAGATCAGCCCACACCATCGCAAGAACTTCTTCGACCTCGGTACGCGGAGCAATATATTCCTTCTTCACCCGCGCGGCGCCTGGTTTTGGGAGACTTTTGCGATCGAGTTTGCCATTGGGAGTAAGCGGAATTTCCTCCAGCTCAATCAGCATTTCGGGCACCATGTACTCGGGCAGTTTTCCGCGCAAATGCTCTTTCAATTGGTCAGAGCCAGCCTGGCCTTTGTGATCATCGCGCGCCACCACATAGGCTACGAGGCGGCGGGCGCCCGGCGTGTCTTCCCGGACGATGACAACGGCATTGGCAACCAAGAAATGCTCCCGCAGTACTGCCTCAATCTCGCCGGGCTCGATGCGATACCCACGGATTTTGCTCTGCTGGTCAATCCTGCCAAGAAATTCGATATTGCCGTCCGGCAAGTAACGGGCTTTATCACCTGTGCGATATAACCGCTGTCCTTCAACCCGCGCAAACCGATCGGGAACAAACCGTTCGGCGGTGAGATCAGGATTCGATGAATATCCGCGTGCCAACCCAGCTCCGCCTATATAAAGCTCGCCAGGAACACCCACGGGAACGGGCTCCATGTTTTCATCAAGTAGGTAGATTTGGGTATTTGCGATGGGCCGGCCGATGGGAACTGTTCCAGACGTTTCAGTCACGGGATGCATGGCTGACCAAATAGTTGTTTCTGTGGGTCCGTACATGTTGTAAATTCCGTCTTTTGCCATTGGCCCCAGTTCCTGCCTGAGCATGGACGGAAGGGGCTCCCCTCCTACCAGGAGTTTTCCCAGTATGGGAGAACCCTGCTCTGACTTCCATTGCTCCAGCAAGCCTTGGGCAAATGAAGGCGTGCATTGGACATTCTTTCCGTTCCAGTCCCAGTCCTCATGCGCGGTGGCGATCCGCTCCCAGCGATCTTTAAGGCGGGCCAGACGCTCGAGTCCCTCCAGCGCAGGACCTGCGGCTACGCCGAAATCAATGAGGCAGCCAATTTCATCAACATCCGCTTCCGCAACACGGTAGAGCATCGCCAGGCAGCTCTCCTGGGTCCCCATAAGACCGCTTGTCTGGTAATAACGATCAAAACCGAGGGCCAGGAGAGCGTCCAATTCAGCAGGGCTTATACTTTTTGGATCAAACTCAATTCCTTCACCGCGCGCCATTTGCTTGAGCAGGTCAACCGATTCCTGCAGATAGCGGCAGAAAGGACCGCGAACAATGGAACGCGTGCTCTCTTCGTCGTCACCGATGAATGTGTGGAGCATCAGGACGACAGAGCCTTTACCAGGATGCCCAGCCTGGCGATAAGCAGAACGATAAGCGGCGATTTTTTCTTTCAGCTCATCGACACTTTGTCCAAGGAGGTGAGTGAGCAGTCCCGCTCCGATTTCCCCTGCGACACGGAATGTCTCCACGTTGCCTGCGGCAGTGAGCCAGACCGGGAGTTCCGGCTGAATGGGCCGAGGATGAATGCGGACGGGAATTTCTTTACCAGCCCCGTTCACACGCGAAATAGTTTCACCCCTCCACAGAGAACGGACAATTTCAATATTGCGCAGCATAACGGCTTTACGGTCTGTGTAATCCTGCGGAGAAAGAACGAAATCATTTACATGCCAGCCGGAAGCGAAGGAGATACCCACGCGGCCGCCAGAAATGTTGTCAACTACCGACCATTCTTCAGCCGTACGCAAAGGATCATGCAAAGGCATAACCACGCTGCCAGCACGGATTTCCACATTCCTGGTGATGGCAGCAACCGCGGCCCCCGTAACGGATGGATTTGGATACAAACCACCGAAAGCATGGAAATGGCGCTCGGGAGTCCAAACTGCATGGAACCCATGCTCGTCGGCAAATCGCGATCCCTCAAGGAGAAGACGATAAGCATCCTGCTTTCCGCTATCATCGGCTGCAGAAAAGAAAAACAAGCTGAAATCAAGGTGCTTTCTAGTGGTGCGCCCTGCATCCTGTCGCGTGATGCCTGGGTGGAGTATCACGCTGTCACCCCGAGTCAATGTCCAGAAAAGTTCCAGCGCGGAAATATCAAAAGAGATGCTGGTGATTGCGACCCACTCCTCAACTTTTGTGGGCTGCCCAAAGGCATCGGACATCGATAGGAGGAAGTTGGTCAACCCTAGATGGGTGATGATCACTCCCTTAGGACGTCCCGTAGAACCTGACGTATAGATTACATACGCGGCATTCCCCGGATTGATGATGCACGATGGATTGTCTTCGTTTTCGCGCGCGACGCTTGATGCGTCACCATCCATCGTGACCACCGGGACCGAGAGCGCAGGCAGGTGTTGAAGCAATGCAGTGCGGGTGATTACCAGCAGCAGGCCAGAATTCTCCAGCATGTATTGCAGACGGGCCGCTGGATATTCAGAATCCATAGGAACATAAGCACCGCCCGCTTTGAGCACTCCAAGAAGGGCCACCAGCATGTTCACACTGCGGTCAAGTGCAATGCCAACAACCTGCTCCTGGTGTACACCAGACTTTATGAGGCGATGAGCAAGTTGATTAGCGCGACGGTTCAGTTGATTGTAGGTCAGCTTCTCACCGGCATAGCTCACAGCAATCCGCTGCGGCGTCCTGCTTACCTGTTCCTCGAACAATTCGACTACCGTTTTCCCCGCCGGGTATTCCCGCTCGGTGCGATTCCACTTTTCCAGCACCTCCCGCCTCTCTTGTTCACTCAAGATGGACAAGTCCTCCACTGTCTTGTGCGGCGCCTCGGCTATTGCCCCCAATAGTTCTTCCCAGTGTTTCCACATCCGCTCTATGGTGGCGCGTTTAAACAGACCGCTGTTGTACTCGATGGCCGCTTCCAACGTTTTCTCCGCCTGATTCACGTAGAACGAGAGATCGAACTTCGATATCGCGCTCTCCGCCTCTATCATTGTGAGTTTCAATCCTGGAAGCTGGAGTTCCTGTTGCGGCTGGTTTTGTAGTGCAAACAGAACCTGAAACAGGGGCGAGCGGCTCAAATCCCGATTTGGCTTCAACTCCTCCACTAAGCGCTCGAAGGAAACGTCCTGGTGTGCATAGGCGCCCAAAGCAGTCTCCCTCACCTGCTTCAACAAATCTTTGAAGGATGCCCGTCTCTTGATGCGGTTCCGCAGCACCAGCGTATTCACGAAAAATCCGATCAGCTTTTCCGTCTCTTTGTGCGTGCGATTCGCGATCGGACTACCTATCGCTATATCTTCATCCCCGCTGTACCTCCACAACAGGAGATCCAGAGAAGCCAACAGCAACATGTATAGAGTGACGTTTCCCTGTCTTGCAAATTCCTGCAGCCGCCGGCTCAAGTTCTCGCCGAAACTTACAAGGTAATGCGCTCCTTCGTAGCTCTGCACGGCTGGTCGGGGATAGTCCGTGGGCAACTCCAGTATCCCAGTCATTCCCTCGAGTTGCTTCCTCCAGTACTCCAGTTGCTGCTCCAATACTTCTCCCTGCAGCCACCCCCGCTGCCAAGCGGCATAGTCGCCATACTGGATGGGCAAAGGCTTCAGCACAGATTGCCCACCCTGCATGTGCGCTGTATAGAGCCGTCCAATCTCTTCCACCAGAACACCCTGCGACCAGCCGTCGGAAACGATATGGTGCAGCGTAAATAGAGCTACATGCTGCTGGCTACTCACCCGCAGGAGTTGTACCCTCATCAGCGGTCCCTGTTTCAGATCAAACGGCCTGCGCTCTTCCTCTTGCGTCAACCGTTTCACTTCCGCTTGTTTCTCCTCCGCAGTGCGTCCGGCAACTTCGTGTATTTTCAGCTTTATTCTGAGTTCTTCCGGTTTTCCCACAACCTGCTGGGGCTCGCCTTGCTGATTTAATTCAAACCGGGTACGCAAGGATTCATGGCGTTCCACTACTTCGTTAAGACTGCGTTCCACCTCAATGTTCAGATCACCTTCAAGCCGAATTCCCGATGACAGGTTGTAAGCGCTGGCTGCGGGCTCCAATTGCTCTAAAAACCAGAGTCGCTGTTGCCCATAGGACAGTTTCTTCTTCTCCTCCTCGCTACAAAGCGTGATCGCTCCTCTTTTTGCTCCTTTTCCTCCACGCAGTTCCTCCTCAATGTCGCGTGCCAGCGCTTCCACGGTTGCATTCTCAAACAATCTGCCCAGAGCTATCTCCACCCCGAATATGTCCCGCACGCGCGCCATCAACTGCGTCGCCAGAAGTGAATGCCCGCCCAAATCGAAGAAGTTATCCTCTGCACCCACGCGCTCTGCTTTCAGCACTTCACTCCAGACCTGCGCTACCATTTCTTCGGTCCGGGTACGCGGCGGCACATACTGATTCCGGCTCACAAACACCGGTTCCGGTAATGTTTTGCGGTCCAGTTTGCCGTTCAGGGAACGTGGCAACTCCTCTATTTCCATGATCACGGATGGGACCATGTATTCCGGCAAGTTCCAGCTCAAATACTGCTTCAATCCGGCTTCGCCCACCTTCTCCGCCGCGGGCTTCATCACCACATATCCCACCAGCCGCTTTTCACCACTGGGGTCCTCCTGTACCGCAACCGCCGCTTGCTTCACACTTTCGTGGCGCGCCAATTCCGCCTCGATTTCTCCCAACTCGATCCTGTACCCTCTTACCTTCACCTGCTCATCTTTCCGGCCCAGATACTCGATGACTCCATCAGCGCGATACCGTCCCAAGTCACCTGTCCGGTACAGCCGCTCACCCGTTTTGCTTGCGAATGGAGTGGGAATAAACCGTTCTGCCGTGAGTTCCGGCTTACCTGCATATCCGCGCGCCAGCCCTTGACCTCCAATGTAAATCTCTCCCGCAACTCCCACAGGCGCAAGCGCCAGTTCCTGGTTCGCAATATAGATGCGAGCGTTGGTCAGAGGCCGCCCCAGTGGGACATAGGCCTGCTCAAGAACCAACTCTTCCGCGCAGTTCCAACTGATGGCATCTATTGAAGCCTCAGTCGGTCCATACAGGTTGTGCAACTGAACTCCGGACAATTTCCGCCGAAACCGCTCCACCACTTCCCGAGTCAAGGCCTCGCCCCCGCTGAACACCCACTTCAGCGTTTTGCCGCATCTTTCCACTTCTTTCTCCTGCAACCAGACTGCTAACATGGAAGGAACCAGCTGCAAAACTGTAATCCGTTTTTCCTGCACAGTCTGGGCCAGGTAGTGGCTGTCCTGCTGACCTCCGGGCTTGGCCATCACCAAGCGCGCTCCTTGCAATAGCGGCACAAGAATTTCCCATACCGATGCATCAAAATTGAATGCCGTCTTCTGCAGCACCGCGTCCGCGGGTCCTAGAGGAAACTTTTCTATCGCCCAAAACAAACGGTACAAAATTGCTTTCTCCGGGATCATCACCCCCTTGGGCTTGCCGGTTGTTCCTGAGGTGTAGATCACATAGGCCAGATGATCGCTCCCGCTGCCGCTTTCGTGTTTCAAATTTTTGCGGCTCTCATTGCAAATCGGTTTCCAGTTTTCTGCTTCATCGAGCACTACCTGCTCCACACGTCCTCTGCTTAGAAGCGTCCGCGTGCGATCATGCATGAGCACCAGCATTACTCCTGCGTCTCCCACCATGTACTCAAGGCGGTCCTCCGGATGCGTGGGATCGAGCGGCACATAAGCGGCTTCAGCCTTCAGCGTTCCGATAATTGCGACTACCATCTCCAAACCGCGTTCCATGCATATTCCCACACGGCTCTCGCGGGCGATCCCTCTCTTCCTCAGGTAGTGCGCCAACTGGTTAGTCCGCTCATTCAACTCCAGGTAAGTCAGACTTTCGCCTTCATATTCCACCGCTCCCGCATTGCCGCTCCTCTGCGCCTGCTGTTCGAATAACTCCGCTATTCCCTTCTGCTCATAGAGCTTCTCGCTGCCGCTCCATTCCCCAAGCACCTGCTTCCGCTCCGCTTCGTTCAACAGCTCCAGTTCCCAAACGCGCTCTTCGCCTCTCGTTACCATGCTCTGCAGCACCGCTTTCAGGTGCTCCATCATTCGCGCAATCGTTGCCTCTTCGTACAACTCCTGCTGATACGATATCCATAGATTGACCTCTTCCCCGTGTTCTTCAGCCGCAATGCGCAAATCGAACTGCAGTTTCTCGATTTGGGGCTGCATGAAGCGAAACTTTAGTCCCGCAACATCCAGGCTATCGGCCCCAAACTCCTGCATTCCCAGAGTTACCTGAAACAGCGCGTCGCGCCCCCCACTGCTTTCCCGGTGCAGTTCTTCCATCAGCTTTTGCAGCGGCGCGTCCGCATTTTCGTAGGCTTCCACCGCCGCCTGCCTGACCCGCCTCACTGCCTGCCGCAGTGTCGGCGCTCCTGACAGATCGCCGCGCAATACCAGCATATTGATAAAGCACCCGATCAGCGGCTCCACCTCAACGCGAGTGCGGTTGGCCACCGGCGATCCTACTAATACTTCCCGTTGTCCGCTGTACCGGGCCAGCGTGATCTGCAATCCAGCCAGTAGCACCATGAAGAGCGTGACTTCTTCTTCCTGCATCATTCTCCGCAAACCCCGGCACAACTCTGGCGCCAACTTTACTCCCGCACGACTAGCACACCTCTTGCGCAGCGCGCTTCGCGGGTGATCGGCCGGCAACTCGAGTATTTCCGGCACTCCCGCCAACTGACGTTTCCAGTAGCTCAGTTGCCCACGTATGGCGTCTCCCTCAAGCCAATCTCTTTCCCACTCGGCGTAGTCGGCATACTGGATTGGAAGTTCCGGCAGCGGCGACTCTTTGCCTGTCGCAAACGCTTGATACAACTGCGTGAGCTCTCGCATGAGCACCGTCGCTGACCACATATCGAAAACGATATGGTGGAACGCCAATACCAGCAGTTGCTCCTGTGCTCCAAGCAGTATCAAATGTGGGCGCAGCAGCGGCCCCGTGGCGAGATTAAAAGGCATCTGGATCACTTCGTCCGCCACCTCCAGCGCTGCCTGTTCCCGCTCTTGAATATTCTCAATCTGCCGTGCGTCGCTTATCTCAAGCGGTAACGGGAGCTGCGGCGCTACCACCTGCACCGGATTGCCATTTTCAGATTCAAACGTGGTACGCAATATTTCATGGCGGCACACGATCTCATTGAGACCACGTTCCAGCGCCTTCACATCCAGAAGGCCCTCAATGCGAAGCAGTATGGGCACGTTGTAGACAGTGCTCTGCTGATCCACCTGGTGCAGAAACCACATCTGCTTCTGCGCATATGAAAGGCCATAGCGTGCCGTAGTTTCCTGCTTCAGCAATAACTCCAGCAACTCTCGCTTTTCCTGCGATAGTCCTGCCAAGGTTTCAGCTGTTGAATCCGGCATAGTCATTTTTCCTGTGTCATTTTGGGAATTATCTGTTGATCAATGAATGAAAGGCAGAGTGTTTTATTCGGAAGCGGCTTTGGTCCGGCTCAACAGCTTTTTGACTTCTTCATCGGAAAGTTGGGTGACCTTTGCCAAAGCTCCTTCAAGATCAAAGGGCTTGCGCCGCATCTTAATTTTGGGCGCAGTTTGAATTTGTTGTGTGCATTCAAGCTGATTGATTCTGGCTGCAAAGCGGACAGCGTTGCCGATTCGAAAAACAACACCCGCATTGAGATTTCTACCTGGAAGATTTCGCGCACTCGCGAAATCAACTGCAGAGCAAGCAGGGAATGGCCGCCAAGTTCGAAGAAGTTATCGTGCAGGCCAATCTGTTCCACTTTCAACACGTCGCTCCAGATCTGAGCCAATCGCTTTTCCGTTTCCGTCTGAGGGGCAACGTATTTTTCCCCATGTTCGAAATCGGGCCGTGGCAAGAGCTTGCGATCGAGTTTGCCGTTCGATGTCAGCGGTATCTTTTCCAGTTCGACAATCGCCGCAGGAACCATGTATTCAGGAAGCATCTTTCGCAGATGCTGCCTGATCAAACAGGAATCCAGCTCTTGCTTCCCTGACGATGTTTGCTCCATGTTCACATACGCCACCAGCCGCTTGTCGCCGGGTTGATCTTCGCGAAGAACCACCACGGCTTTGCGAATGCCGGGATAGGCCATCATTGCCGCTTCGATCTCTTCCAGTTCGATCCGGAAGCCGCGGATTTTCACTTGCGAGTCGTTGCGACCTACATACTCAATGTTGCCGTCACTGCGCCACCGTCCCAGGTCGCCCGTCCGATACATCCGCGCACCCGCGTCTGCACTGAAGGGATCAGGTACAAATCGCTCCGCCGTCAGCTCTGGCCGATTCACATAACCCCGCGCCACTCCCACACCTCCGATATAAAGCTCTCCCACCACTCCCACCGGCACCAGTTCTCCCCATCCGCCGAGCACATGCATCTGAATGTTTGCGATGGGAACACCGATTGGAATGCTGCTCTCGGAAGCCGCTTCCGGCGTACATGTCCAGGCAGTCACGTCCACGGTTGCTTCCGTTGGACCATATAAGTTATGGAGCGCCACATTCGGCAGTTGCTTCTGGAACTGCTGTACCAGCACCGCTGATAGCGCTTCGCCGCTGCACACCACACGTTTCAGCACTGCATTTACTTTTTCATCCGCATGCTCCAAAAAGGCCGGCAGCATGGATGGAACGAAATGCAAAGTCGTGATGTGGTTCCCGCAAATAGTCTCCACCAGGTACGCCGGGTCCTTGTGTCCTTCCGGTCGCGCCATCACCAGCCGCGCCCCGGCCAGCAGCGGCCAGAAAAATTCCCACACCGAAACATCGAAGCTGAAGGGGGTCTTCTGCAATACGGCATCATGCGAATCCAGGACATAGCAGTGCTGCATCCAGAGCAGACGGTTGCAGAGTCCCCGATGTCCCACCATGACGCCCTTGGGCCTGCCGGTAGAACCGGAGGTATAGATCACATAGGCAATGTTGTTGGCGGCCAGTGGTGTTTCCGGATTGCTTTCCGGCTGATCGTGCCAGACAGGAAGCCCTTGGCTTATATCGACCACCGCCGCCTGATGCGATAATCCCTGAAACAGCTCTTGCAGATGCTTCTGGATGAGCAGCACCATTGGCGCGCTGTCCTCCAGCATGTAGCGTAGCCGCTCCACGGGATAGGTGGGATCCAGCGGCACATATGCTCCTCCAGCTTTCAGCACTCCTAGCAACGCCACCACCATCTCTATCCTGCGCTCCGCGCACACGGCCACTCGTGCTTCCGGACCTACTCCCAAGCTGCGCAGATAGTGCGCCAACTGGTTGGCATTGCGGTTCAACTGGGCATAGGTCAGCTGCCGATTTTCAAAAACAAGAGCAGGCACATCGGGGTTTTTAACAGCTTGTTGCTCGAACAAATGGTGTATAAATCCTGTGAGCCGATCCGGGGTGGCAGTAGCATTCCAGTCTTCAATGATGCGACGTTCAGCCTCGGTCAGCAGTCTCACTGCGTCATGATGATCCGACCGATTCTCAGCCATGGCGCGCAACGCCTTTTCGTAATAATGCGCCCAGGTTTCTGCCTGTCGAACGGAAACCTGCGATACATCGTATTCCAGCTTCAGTGTTACCTGTGATGTGACCACATTCAGGCTGAAGTCCGCCATTAGCTTGTAGTTCGTTGCTTCGTATTTGTTGAAGCCGAGTATTTCGACGCCGCCGGAGTGCAACAAGGCATCGGCCACATGGAAATGCATAAAGTTAAAGGCGGCATCAAACAACTGCCGGCCCTCTGCCCGGCGTTGAATGAGCGGGAGCGGGTAACGGGTATGAGGTAGAACTGTTTCTTCGGTCTTCCGTACAGAGTCGATCAAATCGAGCCAACTTCCCGGCATGAGGGGCTGCCGGAAAGGAACTACGTTCAGGAATAGCCCTCTGACCTGATCGCCATCCACTGTTGCCGGACGGCCATGGAAAACCATTCCGGTAAGCATGTCGCGGTTACCGGTAATCACGCTCAAAGCCTTGATGTGAGCGGCCAGCAGCACCGTCTTTAAGGGAACACCCGCCGATTTCGCCAGGCTCTTGAGCGCAGCGGAGAGCGTATCAGGAATTTCAACGTGACGCAGTTGAATGCGTGAATCCACCGGCTCCGCTTCGCTGGCAGAAGGTAGTTCGCAAACCACGGCATCTTGCAGTATCTGCGACCAGAAATGCTCGCTTTCTTTCGATTCTATAGCCTTCCGCTCTAGTGCAATGAACTCCCGATACATGGTCCGCAACGGCGGCTCGGGAGCCAGCGAACGTCCCTTCATCAACTCAAAGTAGTTATTGAAAATTTCTGCCAGTGTGGCATGCAAGCTCCAACCATCGAGTATGGCGTGATTTTCAGTGAGCGAGAACTGGATGGTCTCCGCACTGCGGAAATGCACATGAAAGCGCAACTGCGGGGCCATGCTGAGATCAAAGCGTCGAAACTTTTCCACTTCAATGAACTTAGCCACAGCCTGTTCCTGCGCCTGCTCTGAAAGTTCCCGCCAGTCGCCTTCTTCCACGGGAAAATGGACCTGACGATGCACCAACTGCAATGGCTCGCTGTAGCGCTCAAGATCAAAGGATGTGCGCAGGATCGGATGGCGCTCCACCGCCAGCTGCACCGCTGTTTGGAAGTTCTCGGAGTCCCACGCGATGCGCAGGTGATAGCTGTTCACGTTGTGGTATACGGGATGGTCTTTCGCATAGGCCTGGTGAAACAGCATCCCGCGCTGCACGCTGGCCAGCGGGTAAGCATCTTCCAGATCATCGGGCAGCTTCTTCCGGTCTTCTTCCTGAATCAGGCTGAAAGTTTCAACATGGGGAATTTCTTCGTGGTAGTTGCTGGCCATACCTTCAGTAAGCCCGCGAATGGTTTGAAACCGGAACAGTTCCTGGAGTGAGAAGTTGACGCCCGCTTCTTTGGCACGCGCCTGTATTTGAATGCTGCGGATGGAATCTCCACCCAAATTGAAATAGTTGTCATCAATGCCTACCTGCTTCACATTGAGCACGAGGGCCCAGATGTCCGCCAGGAGCCGCTCGCGCACATTGCGCGGGGCCACAAAGGCCACTCCGGATTCTATTTCCGGCCTGGGCAACACCCTGCGGTCGAGTTTGCCGTTGTTGGTAAGCGGCATCCGCTCTAATCGCACGATAGCGGCAGGCACCATGTACTCCGGCAATTTGGCGCGCAGATACTCTCTGATCCAGCCCGTTCCGGAAGCATCCGCACCAGCTTCTTTCAGCACGATATAAGCAACTAATCGGCCGTCAATCGCCAGCACTGCGGCCTCACGGATCATTTCATGCGAAGTTAGGGCAGTCTCAATATCGCCCAGCTCAATACGAAAGCCGCGAATCTTCACCTGTTGGTCGGCGCGTCCAAGGAACTCGAATTCCCCGTCCGCACGCCACCGGGCTACATCGCCCGAACGGTACATTCTGCCTCCGGCTTCTCCATAGGCATCGGGGAGGAAACGCTGTGCCGTCAGTTCAGGACGCTTCAGATAGCCGCGCGCCAGCCCCGCACCCACTACATACAGCTCACCCGCGACTCCGATGGGCAATGGCTCCAGACGGTCATTCAACACGTACAGACGCAAATCAGGGATGCTGCGGCCAATCATGCTGCTCTTAATCACCGCTGAATCTTTGTCCAGAGCTTTATAAGTCACGTGCACGGTGGTCTCGGTGATACCGTACATATTGATCATCAGCGGACGATGATCATCATGGCGCTCATACCATGGTTTCAGTCGCGAGAACTCCAATGCTTCGCCGCCAAAGATTACATAGCGCAATGCAAGCCGCTGTCCCAGAGCCTGGTTCTCTTCATCGGCTTGCATAAGCTGGTAGAAGGCTGATGGGGTTTGGTTCAGCACCGTGACTTTCTCGCGCACCAGCAGTTCTAGAAGTTCGGCAGGCGAGCGGCTGATGTCGTATGGAACGATCACAAGGCGGCCGCCATAAAGCAGCGGTCCCCAGATCTCCCACACCGAGAAATCAAAGGCATAGGAGTGGAACAGCGTCCAGGTATCGTTTTCGTCGAAGTTGAACCACTGTTTGGTGGCGCCAAACAGCCGGGTGACATTGGCGTGAGTGATCATCACTCCCTTGGGTCTTCCGGTGGAACCGGAGGTGTAGATCACGTAAGCAGTGTTCTGGCTGAGGATTTCCTGCGATGGATTTGCTGAGGACTCACGCGCCAGTATAGACGACGTCTCGGGTACATCCAATGCGAGGCGAGGCGCTCCAACGGGAAGCGGCACGGCAACCGAACTCATGGTCAGCAGGACTTTCGGCTGCGCATCTTCTACTATGAACTCCAGACGATCGGCTGGATATCCAGGATCAAGCGGCAAATACGCTGCGCCGGTCTTCAATACACCAAGCAATGCGACCACCATCTCGATAGAGCGCGGCAGCGCCAACCCGACCATGTCCTCCTGTCCTACACCCTGGCGAAGTAACAGGTGTGCCAATTGATTGGCACGCTCATTCAATTGCCGATAGTTGAGTTTGCGGTCTTCCAGCGCCACTGCCTCAGCTTCCGGAGTGCGTTCTACCTGCTGCTCGAACAGGGCGATAAGATTGGTTTCCACTATCTCAGGTTTGAATCCAGGCAGGACCGGGTTCCACTCCAGCACAATCTGGCGGCTCTCCTCGACATTCATCAGAGGAAGCGCGGCCACCACTGTTTGCGGCGCATCCACCACGGCCTGCAACAGCACCGCCCATTGGCGCACCATGCGGTCTATGGTTGCTTCGTCAAACAGATCAGTCGAGTACTCCATCCAGCCCAGCAGCTTGTCTGCTTTTGCCTCAGTAATAAATAAAGTGAGATCAAATTTGGACGTATGGCTCTCTACGTCGGACGCTCGAACCGTGAGTCCCGGGATATCCAGATTTATGGCAGGCATGTTCTGCAGGGCGAACATGATCTGGAAGAGCGGTGAACGGCTCAGGTCGCGTTCGGGCTTCAGCTCTTCCACCAGCTTCTCGAACGG
>Ga0134125_10002455_pt1 | contig 22023 bp, 20 predicted proteins | sample KB31751_FD_96464 | JGI IMG/M metagenome (GOLD analysis project Ga0134125, IMG submission 96464) | Terrestrial soil microbial communities with excess Nitrogen fertilizer from Kellogg Biological Station, Michigan, USA - KB3-175-1 | ecosystem: Environmental > Terrestrial > Soil > Unclassified ... | reverse complement strand
GCACGCAGGAAATCCCGGCCGTTGAGCGGCAGATCGCGCTCGATGTCGAGCTTCTGAGGGACATAGCCGAGGGCCGTGTCAGGGGCCCAAGTGATTCTGCCGGCATGGGGCAACGCCCCGATGAGCGCTCGCAGCAGGACCGTCTTGCCGGCGCCATTCGGCCCGATGATCGCAAGGCAACTCGCCTTCGGCAGGTTGAACGAGACGCCCCGCACGACGTCCGCACCCCCGAGGCGCACCCCCAGATCTTCGACCTCCAATGCGTTCATCGGCCGCCCCGCTCCGCCCTTTTCTGCAGCCGCATTTGCCGCGGCGAAGTCTAGTGTACGGGAGTCGTCAGAGATCGCCACCGATGCGCACGACATAACGGCCGCGCGCCTCACCTGCGAGCAGCTCCTCGCACGCCTGCGGCACTTCCTCCAGCCCGATGACTGCGCGCACGATGAGCCGCTCGATCTCGCTCGGCTTCCACTCCCCGCCGAGCTTCTCCCACACGGCAAGCTTCCAGGACCGCGGCACCTCGACAGAGTGTATGCCGAGGAGGCTCACGCCCCGCAGAATGAGCGGCATGACCGTGGTGTTGAGCACGGGCGACTGTGCGAGGCCGATGCAGGCGATGTTCCCCCAGGGCTTCACCGTGCGCGTGAGATAGCCGAGCGTCTCGCCGCCCAGGTTGTCCACCGCGCCGCCCCAGATGGCAGTCTCGAGCGGTTTGCCGGCGCTCCCAAGCGAGGCGCGGGCGAGTACCTGGTCGGCGCCGAGCTCGTGCAGGTAGCCGGCCGCATCGGGCTTGCCGGTGATGGCGGTGGTGGTAAAGCCCGTGCGCTTGAGAAGACCCAGGGCGATACCGCCGACTCCGCCGGTGGGCCCCGTGACCGCGATCGGACCCTGCTCCGGCGACTGGTGATTCTCGAGCAGACGGCGCAGCGCCAGCGCCGCGGTGAAGCCGGCCGTGCCGAGAGCCATCGCCTGGAAGAGACTCAGTCCCGCGGGCAGCGGCACGATCGCCGCCGCCGGGACGCGCGCATACTCGGCGAGCCCCCCATCGAGAGACTCGCCCAGACCGGCGCCCGTCGCGAGCACGCGGTCACCCGGCCGAAAGGCTCGGTCGGAGCTTGCCTCGACGACGCCCGCGAGGTCGATACCGGCCGTGCGCGGATAGCCGCGAGCGATCGAGCCTCTGCCCGTCACGGCGAGTGCATCTTTGTAGTTGATGCAGGAGTAAGCCACCCGGACGACGACCTCTCCAGGGGTCAGCTCATCGAGCGTGACCGACTCGAGGTGGGCGAAGCGCCCGGTGGGCCCCAGCAGGACGCGTAATGCCTTGAAGCGGGACATGGGAACGCCTCGAGACTGCGGATGGACGCACCGCAGACTAAACTGCATGGCAACGCGAGGCAAAAGGCGCGCGCCGCTGGACGACTGCTTTTGGACACCCTCACCCTCACTGCCCTGACAGGTATCGGCGAAGTCGAGCCCGGTGACGATCTCGCTGCCCTCCTGGGCGGGGCGCTATCCAGGCTGCGCGCCCGCCCGCGGGAACACGACGTCCTGGTCATCGCCCAGAAAGTGGTCTCGAAGGCCGAAGGCCGCTATGTCAGCCTCGACAGTGTGACGGTCTCGCCGCGCGCCGCCGAGCTGGCGGCGCTCACCCGCAAGGACCCGCGCGTGGTCGAGCTGGTCCTCGCCGAATCCGTGGAAGTCCTGCGCGCCAAGCCCGACGTCCTCATCGTGAGGCACAAGCTCGGTTACGTCATGGCGAATGCCGGCATCGACCGGTCCAACGTGGGCGGAAACAACCGCGTGCTGCTCCTGCCGCGTGACCCTGACGGCTCCTGCGAAGTGCTGCGCAGCTCAATTCTGGAGCGTTACGGATTTCGGGTGGGCATGATCATCTGCGACAGCTTCGGCAGACCGTGGCGCAAGGGCGTCACCAACGTTGCGCTGGGCGCAGCCGGTGTCCCCGCGCTGATCGACAGGCGTGGTGAGCCGGACCGTCACGGACGCAAGCTCGAGGTCACCGAGGTGGCACTGGCCGATCAGCTCGCCTCGGCGGCGGGCCTCCTGATGGGCGAAGGCGCAGAGGGCCGGCCTGCCGTACTGATCAGCGGGCTGACGCTCACGGCCCCTGCCGTACCGGCTGCGCGCCTGATCCGGCCGCTGCAGGAGGACCTCTTTCGTTGAGCACGCGAGCTTACGGAACAGCCGATGCGTTCGTGCTGGCACTTACCGGCGGCGTCGGCGGCGCGAAGCTCTGTCTCGGGCTGCAGCGGGTGTTGCCGGCCGGAGCCCTGCGCGTCATCGTCAACACGGGGGATGACTTCGAGCATCTCGGTCTTGCCATCTCGCCTGATGTCGACACCACTCTCTACACGCTCGCCGGGCTCGCCAACACCGAGCTCGGTTGGGGACGGCAGGATGAGACCTGGTCGTTCATGCGCGTGCTCGCGACCCTCGGCGGCCCGACATGGTTCAGATTGGGCGATGCCGATCTCGCGCTGCACATCGAGCGAACACGGCGCCTCGCCGCAGGCGAGACCCTCACGAACATCATTGCAGACATCGCGCGCCGTTTTGGCATCCCCTCGAGAGTTCTTCCGATGAGCGATGACAGCGTGCGCACCATGGTGGGCACGGCCGAGGGCGAGCTCGGCTTCCAGGAGTATTTCGTCAGGGAACGCTGCGCACCCGAAGTCACGCGGCTGCGCTATGCCGGCGCCGACTCCGCACGAATCGCGAGCGCCGCCGCCGACTCGCTCGAGGACCCGCGGCTCGCGGCCATCATCATCGCCCCCTCCAATCCCTACCTCAGCATCGATCCGGCGCTCGCCATACCGGGAATGCGCTCGGCGCTTCACGCCCGCCGCGCTCCGGTCATCGCGGTGACGCCGCTCATCGGCGATGCCGCCGTCAAGGGACCCACCGCCAAGATCATGCGGGAGCTCGGACTCGCCCCCTCAGCGCTCACGGTCTGTGAGCATTACCGGAATTTCATCGACGGCTTCGTGCTGGATGAGCGCGATGCGGCGCTCGCCGGCCGGCTCGCTCTTCCGATGAAGCTCTGCGATACGCTGATGCACTCGCTGGAGGATCGTGAGCGGGTCGCCCGTTGTGCGCTCGCGCTCGCGCAGGAGTTGCGGAACTGACGCGAGTTGACCGTCAAATGAGGCGTTCCGCCTCTTCGCGCATCTGCCGCCAGAGCGCGACGACGTGCTCGTGTGTCGTTCCTTCGACACCGAAGGACACCCTGACCATCCAGCGATCCCCGAGCACTGCGGGCGTGAGCAACGCCTGACCGGACTCATTGATGCGCTTCACCCAGGCGAGCGTATGCACATCGAGCGCATCGCCCGTGAGTCCCGGTGGCACGTGTCGCACGCACACCGTCTGGAACTGCACTGGAGCCACTCGCTGCCAATCGGGTGCGGCGTCGACCTTCGCAGCGAGCCAGCGAGCGTGCTCGAGGTCGCGTCGCAGGCGTTGCTGCAGTCCGTGCAAACCCTGCTCGCGGATGAGGAGCCAGAGCTTCAAGGCACGGAAGCGGCGGCCAAGCGGAATGCCCCAGTCGCGAAAGTTCCTGACCTTGGCATCCGCCGCGGTGCGCAGGTAGCTGGGGTTGGTCGACATCACGCGTACCAGGTGCTGCGGATCGCGGACGTAATAGGTGGAGCAGTCGAAGGAAGCCCCGAGCCATTTGTGCGGATTCAACACGAGCGAGTCCGCCGCCTCGATCCCCTCCCAGAGCGGCCGGCACTCCGGAAGAATCATGGCGGACCCTGCCATGGCGGCATCGACATGTAGCCAAAGACCGTGCGCTTGCGCAATGTCGGCGATCGCCTCGAGCGGATCGACGGAGGTAGTCGCAGTGGAGCCGACCGTGGCGACCACGGCGCACGGCATGCACCCTTTCGCCACATCCGCGGTCACTGCGGCCCGCAGCGCCTCGGTGCTCATGCTGTAACGCTCATCGAGCGCCACGGCGCGCACGTTATCGCGACCGAACCCAGCGAGGAGCGCCGCCTTCTCGACGGAGCTGTTGGCCTGATTCGAGACGTAGACGACGAGAGGCCGCTCGCTCGACTGTAGGCCTCCCCGCGCGGCGCTGTAGTCCGTAGTGCGCTCACGCGCGCAGATGAGAGCGACCAGCGTGGCGGTCGATGCCGTGTCCTGGATCACGCCACTCCAGGCGCTCGATAGACCCAACATCTGCCGCAGCCAGTCGGTGGTCAGCTCCTCGAGCTCGGTGAGCGCCGGGCTCGCCTGCCAGTTGAGCCCGAGCTGCGCGAGCCCCGTGCTGAGGAGGTCGCCCAGTACCGCGGACAGCGAGCTGTTGGACGGAAACCAGGCGAAGAAGCGCGGATCCTGCCAGTGGGTACATCCGGGCAGAATGACGCGCGCGAGATCGTCGAATATCCCGTCAAGCGACTGCGGCTCCAGGGGCGGTGTAGCAGGCAGCGCAGCCCGGACATCTCCTGGCATCACGCGAGACATCACCGGAAACTCGCCGCGCGCAACGCGCTTGCGGTAGTCGGCAATCCAGTCGACCACCTCGTGTCCGAGTCGGCGGAACTCCTCGGTATCCATGGCGCGAAAAATCAGGCGCGCATCACGCGCACACGCAGCTCCGCAAGGTCGGTGCCGTTGGCGGTCATGAGGTCGGAGAGGCCCACCGGGCCGACTCCCGCGGGTGTGCCGGTGAAGATGAGGTCCCCGGGCTTGAGCTCCCAGGCAGCCGAGAGATGCACGATGATCTCCGGAATCTTCCAGATGAGGTCGCTCACCTTACCCTGTTGGCGACGGATGCCGTTGACATCGAGAGTGATCTCGACCTTCGAGAGGTCTTCGATCCACGCCGCCGGGGTGATGCCCCCCACGGGGGCCGAGCGATCGAAGCCTTTGGCGATGCACCACGGGCGGCCGAGCTTCTTCATCTCGCTCTGCAGGTCGCGGCGTGTCATGTCGAGCCCCACCGCATAGCCGTAGATGCAGCGCTCCGCATCGCCCGCGGTCAGGTTGCTGCCACCCTCGCGCATGGCAACCACCAGCTCGACCTCATGGTGCAGGTCTTGCGTGAGGCTCGGGTAACGAAGCACACCGGTTTCCCCCTCGCCAACCGAGAGAACGGCATCGGCAGGCTTCAGGAAAAAGAACGGCGGCTCACGACCGGTGGCACCCATCTCCTTTGCATGCTCGGCGTAGTTGCGGCCGACACAGTACACGCGGTGTACCGGAAACCACCCGGTCGAGCCGACGATCCGCACGGCCGCGTGTGGCGGCGGAGCGAAGACATATCTCATGCGCGTACTATAATCCGAATCGTAGCCGCGGCGCCTACCGCCAAGGCCGAATCGCCCTACCGGAATCTTGGCCCTCCCGGGCGGTCTGATTTCCTCGAGGAGGCACTTACATGGCGCTACGAATCCCGCGGATCCCCCCATCGCAGATCACCCCGCCTGAGGTCTATTTCAACCGCCGCTCGTTCCTCGCCCAGGCGCTCGCCGCCGGGGTGGGCGCCTCGATTGGCGCCGCCCGCGCGGCAGTCCTGCCGGGCAAGGCCGGCGCCCCCCTCTCCTTCAGCCCGAACCCGCGCGAGTCGGTCGATGGGCTGGTGCACGCGAGCGGCCAGGACGAGACGCCGAATACCTTCGAAGAGGTCACGAGCTACAACAACTATTACGAGTTCGGCACCGACAAGGGCGATCCGGCGGCCAATGCCCACCAGCTTCGCACCTACCCCTGGAACATCGCCGTCGAGGGAAAGGCCGAGGCCACCGGTAACTTCCATCTCGAGGACTTCCTCAAGCCCTATGCGCTGGAGGAGCGCATCTACCGATTCCGCTGCGTCGAGGCCTGGTCCATGGTCATTCCCTGGGTGGGCATTCCGCTCGCGAGTATGCTGCAGCGCTTCAAGCCCACCTCGAAGGCCAAATACGTTGCCTTCGAGACGGTGTATCGCCCCGCCCAGATGCCCGGCCAGTCCTCCTGGCCGCCCGTGCTGCCGTGGCCGTATCGCGAGGGACTGCGCATCGATGAGGCAATGAACCCGTTGACCCTCATGGTGGTAGGTCTCTTTGGCCGCGAGCTGCCGAATCAGGACGGTGCGCCGCTACGGCTCATCGTCCCCTGGAAGTACGGGTTCAAAGGCATCAAGTCGATCGTGAAGATCCGCTTCACGGAGAGTCAGCCGCCCAATACCTGGAATCAGGCAACGCCTGCCGAGTACGGCTTCTACGCCAACGTCAACCCGGACGTACCTCACCCGCGCTGGAGCCAGGCGAGCGAGCGGCGGATCGGCGCGCCTCTGTTGCATCAGCGCCAGCCCACCCTCATGTTCAACGGGTATGCCGAGGAGGTGGCGGACATGTACCGCGGCATGGACCTGCATCGCTATTACTGAGATGACCGATTCGGCCGGCCCAGCCTCGCGCGGTTCGGGCCCCTCGGGCCGCCCGGTGCCGGCTGCGGCCCCACCGCGGCCTTTTCTCGGGCTCAATGTCGAGCGGCGCTACCGGCTCCTCTACAAGCCGGCCGTCTTCATTGCGAGCCTCGCGCCCTTTGCCTGGCTCACGTTGAGTCTCTTCGGACTCCTCGGCTTCAGCGCCGGCGTCGACCCGGTGAAATTCCTCGAGCTCGAGTGCGGGCAGACAGCGCTCAATTTCATCTTCATCACGCTGCTGGTGACGCCGGTCCGGCGGCTCGCCGGGCTGCCGCATCTGCTGCGCGTGCGCCGCATGCTCGGGCTCTTCGCATTCTTCTACGTCGCGCTGCATTTCACCATCTACGTTGTGCTCGATCTCGAGTTCGACTGGCACACCCTCGGTGCTGACATCGCCAAGCGTCCCTACATCACGGTGGGATTCTCCGCGTTCCTCATGTTGATTCCGCTTGCGGTGACGTCGACCAACCGCATGATGCGCCGCCTCGGCCGCCGTTGGACGAAGCTGCACCGCCTGGTGTACGTCGTCGCAGCGTTCGGCGTGTGGCACTTCTACTGGCAGGAAAAGAAGGACGTGCGCGAGCCCATCATCTACGCGGCGGTGCTGGCGCTGCTCCTCGGTTACCGGGCGGTGCATGCCTGGCGCCAGAAGGCTCCCCCACTGCGGCGCATCGAAGACGCGGGGACCTGAAGGGGCTCGACGCCGTCAGACCGCCGGTGGGTTCAATCGCGCAAAGCCCTCCTGGATCCGATACGGAGAGTAGGGATATGGCGGCATCGTCGCGCTTGCCTCATCGAGACGGCGGATCTGCTCGGTGGTGAGCATGCACTCCGCCGCACCGAGGTTGTCGCGAAGCTGGACCTCGTTGCGCGCTCCAATGATGACCGAAGAGACCGTGGGCCGGGCCAGGAGCCACGCCATGGCGATCTGCGGCACGGTCTTTTCGGACTCGCGAGCTACGCCCTCGAGCGCATCGATCACGCGATAGAGTTGCTCCTCATCCACCGTGGGCCCCATCTGCGCAGTCGCGTGCAGGCGGCTCTCCTTCGGCAGCGGCTGCCCGCGACGGATCTTGCCGGTGAGACGTCCCCACCCGAGGGGACTCCAGATGAGCGCACCGACGTGCTGATCGATGCCGAGAGGCATCAGCTCCCATTCGTAATCTCTGCCGATGAGCGAGTAATAGACCTGGTGCGCGACATGGCGCGGCCACCCGTTCCGATCGGCGACGGCGAGCGATTTCATGAGCTGCCAGCCGGCGAAGTTAGAGGCGCCGATATAGCGCACTTTCCCGGACCGCACCAGCATGTCGAGCGTGTACAGAGTCTCTTCGATCGGCGTGAAGGCATCGAAGGCATGCAGTTGCAGGAGGTCGATGTAGTCGGTACCGAGCCGGCGGAGTGCGCGCTCGACCGCGCCGATCAGGCGATGGCGCGAGGTGCCCGCCTCCTCGGGACCGTCGCCCGTCGGCAGGCCCACTTTGGTCGAGATGAGCGCCTTGCCGCGCCGGCCCTTGAGGGCGGCACCCAGAATCTCCTCGGCGGCGCCATTCGAGTAGACATCGGCGCTGTCGAAAAGATTGGCGCCGGCTTCGAGACAGAGGTCGATGAGCCGCCGGGCCTCCTCGACGCCGCTTCTACCCCAGGCGGAAAAGAACGCGCCCTCGCCACCGAACGTGCCGGTGCCGTAGCTGAGGACCGGAACCCTGAGACCCGAATGACCGAGATTTCGATATTGCATGTCTGCTCCTCCTCGTTGCAGCGCGCCGACTGCGGCCAGCGCCTGCTCGTCATCCTGGGACCTTCCTGCTGCGAGATAAAGTACCTATGATTCATATTAGTTGATACCAGGGGTTCAGAATCCATGGACCGATTCGCCAGCATGGAAGTATTCGTCGCCACGGTAGACCGCGGCAGCTTCACGGCGGCCGCGCGCGCCTTTCGGATTACGCCCGCCATGGTCGGCAAGCACGTTCGCGCCCTCGAGGAGCGGCTCGGCGCGCGACTCGTCACGCGCACCACCCGGCGCCAGAGCCTGACCGAGATCGGCCGCGGCTACTACGAGCGATGCAAGCGAATTCTCCACGATGTACGCGCCGCTGAGACGGATGCGCAAGCCATGCGCCTTGCGCCGCGAGGCGAGCTGCGAGTCTCCGCGCCCATCTCTTTCGGCGCATTGCGGCTCGGTCCCGCCCTCGCCGAGTATCTGACCGCCTATCCCGAGGTCGGCGTGGAGCTCGACCTCACCGATCAGGTGGTCGATGTCGTCAAAGAAGGACTCGATGCTGCCATCCGGATTGGACCGCTCGCTGACTCGGCGCTCATCGCCCGGCGCCTCGAGCCGTACCGGATGATGATCTGCGCTGCCCCGAGCTACCTGGCACGTGCCGGTGTGCCGAAAACACCCGCGGACCTGCCGCAGCATAGCTGTCTAGCCTTCACGCTCTGGCGCAACTACGGCGGCTGGTCGCTCGATCGCGCCAACCGACCTCCGCTCAAGCCGCCTCCCTGCCGCTTACGCTCCAACAACGCCCTCGCGCTTCGCGCTGCGGCGCTCCAGGGCATGGGCCTCATCCTGCAACCTGAGGTCGTGCTCGCCGACGACGTGGCGGCAGGACGTCTCGTGCAGGTGCTGCCGAAATTCGTCCCGCCGCCCCGACCCATGAGCCTGATCTATCCTCGCGATCGCCGCCCGACTTCGAAGCTGACTACTTTCATCGACTTCATGCTGCGCCGGTTCGGTGCAGCCTCACACCGTTAGACCGAGCGCACTGCGCGCTGCCTGCAGCTCGACCCACACTGCAGGCCAAACGCCGCGGGCTCGCTTCCTGCTGCTCCGTGCACAGTCGAGGGCGGAGCACCATCCATGGCACGCTACGGGAAAAAAGCCCAGAGCAAGGTCAAACGCGCAATGCACGAGCGCAAGAAGGGAACGCTGCGCAGCGGCCGCTCGGGGCGCAAGGTGAAGAGCCGCAAGCAGGCGATCGCCATCGGCCTCTCCGAGGCGCGCCGTTCCGGGGCGAAGGTCCCGGCAAAGAAGAGCAGCCGGAAGAGGAAGTAAGCCATGACTCGACTGATACGCTATCCCAAAGGAGACGGCGGCCCCGCCAGACAGAAGGGCACCATGGGTTATGTGTTGGCATGGCTTCTGGGAGTGCCGCTTCCAATCCTGATCATCGTCGCGCTGCTGCGCGGCTGCTCCTGATCCGGCAGGCCCGAGGGCAAGACCATGGCAACCACGACCGCGAGCCATCGCAACCATGCAGCCGTGCGCGAGCATCCGGTCATGCAATGGGGCGCCGTATTCGCAGGCTGGTTCGTTGCAACGGGCACGGCCCTGCTCTTGTACGCGTTCGGTATGGCTGTCGGCTTTTCCGCGATTGACCCGCGTAATGCTGCGGCCGTCGCGCACGGCGTCTCCGCCGGGGCGATGGTCTGGATGATCCTCACCTGGGCGGCCGCACTGTGGACCGGCGGGATGTTCGCAAGCTGGTTCGACGGCCGCAACGATACTGAAATGGGCGTGGTACGCGGGCTGACGGTATGGGGAATGTCCATGACGGCAACCGCCCTCGCCTTGGGAAGCGGACTCACCCATGCAGCGTTCGTCACGAGCGAGAATGTCGGCGCCCCGGCCCTGGATGGGGCACAAGCCACTCACTATCTGGCGGCGCTGATGTGGGCAGCGTTCGCGAGCGCTGTGGTGTCTCTGGTCACATCCGCCCTCGGCGGGTGGATGGGCGCGCATCACGTCCATCGCGTCTACCACCTGCGGCAGTACTCGGAGCATTTGGAGCATCGCGCCTAGACCGCGATCCGCGCCAGGTGAAGAAGTCCGAATGGGCCGACCGCGCTGTGATGTGGCGCCGGATACTCGACGACAGGAGCTTCGAGCTGGCGACGGTCGCGCGCCTGGGCGAGGCGTACCGCATTCGCGGCACGGCGCTCATCTCGGAAGAGAACGCACCCTCGCGCGTGGATTATGTGATCGAGTGCAGCGCAGGTTGGGAGACCCGCAGCGTCGAGATCCGCCAGGTGCTGGGGGATGAGATCACCGTCCTCACGTTGACGGCCGATCGCGGCAAATGGCGTCGCAACGGTGAGCCTGCACCCGAGTTGGAAGGCTGTACCGACGTCGATCTGGGAATCTCACCTTCGACCAACGCTCTGCCCGTGAATCGGCTGCGCATCCCGGTGGGAGAATCCCGGGAGATCCGCGCCGCATGGGTGCTGTTCCCGCACTGTACCGTGGAGTCGGCGCAGCAGTCCTACGAGCGCCTCGCACTCACACGCTATCGCTACCGCAGTGTCGCGAGCGGCTTCACCGCGGTGATCGAAGTAGACGATGCAGGGCTCCCTATCGACTACTCGGGTATCTGGCGGCGTGTGGCGGCCAACGAGGGGACGGGCGCCGCCCGTGCATTCGATCGCGAGAGCTCAGGCATTGCTTAGCCAGATGATCGGAGACTGCAAGATTTGAGGCGTCGCACGCCTGCACCTCGCCGCCGTCCTTGCGCGAATGGCAGAATAGGCCGATGGCCCGAGACCATTGCCGTCGGACTGGAGTTGCGATCGCGCTGACCATTGCCGTGGTACTCGAGGGCCTGGTTTCACAGGCCGCCGCGGCAACCCAGCTTCCCCGTGGCACGCCCGACCAAGTCGTGCTCACGCAGTACTCCCCTCTTTTCAGCAACGCTGAGATCGTACGACGGCTCCTGAGCCCTCTCGCCTGGCAGGCGGTTCAGGAATCCCTCGCGCGCGAGCTTGCAACTCTGACGCCTTACCCGATCGATCTCGCGAAAGAGAATTTTCTCGTCTACGTTCCATCCCGGGGGCCGCCTTCGCCCCGCGGGTTCGCTCTGCTCGTATGGGTGCCCCCCTGGAACGAAGCCCGTCTGCCTTTCGGTTGGGGCTCACAGCTCGATCACTATGGGGTCATCTTCATCGCCCCGGCACAAGCCGGTAACACCGCCAACGTGCTGGGCCGCCGCGTACCGCTTGCCCTCAGCGCAGAAGAAAACCTCATCCGCGAATATCCCATAGATAAGGAGCGCATCTTCGTCGGCGGATTCTCGGGCGGATCGCGCGTCGCGCTGCGGATCGCGCTCGGCTATCCGGATGTGTTCCACGGTGCCCTGCTGCACGCCGGCTCCAATCCGCTCGGCGATGGTTACCCGATACCGCCTCGGGATCTGTTCCAGCGTTTTCAGAGCTCGAGCCATCTCGTGTACTTCACGGGTGCAACCGACACCTTCCATCTCAGCAATGACGCGAGCAGCTCGCAGTCGATGCAGCAATCGTGCGTTTTCAATGTGGAGACGCACGAGGTACCCGATGAGGGTCACGAACAGATGAGCGCCGCGGTATTCGGGCGAGCACTCGATCGATTGTTGAGCCCCGTGACTCCCGATCCGGCGCGCCTGAGTGCCTGCCGCTCACGAATAGCGGCCGAGGTCCAAAAAAAGCTCGACGAGGCTCAGGCGCTCATATCGAAGGGCAGCCATGCCGCCGCCCGCCAATCGCTGCTCGATATCGACAAGCAATATGGCGGGCTTGCTGCGCCGCGCATTCTGGAGCTCGCGCGGCAGTGCGGATGTGACGTTACCGGCGGCCCCGCGGCTGCACCGCAGCCATCGCCGTGATCGGCGGTTTCTGGGGCAGCACCTCGATGGCAGTGATCGGGTGAACCTCCCACACGGTTGCACGCCAGATCTTCCTGCCGCCCGGATTGGTGTTCGTCGCGTTCTCGGTGTGCTCCACATCGAACAGCAGCCAGCCGGTCACCCGAATCCACCGGCCGCGCAGCTGTTGCCGCAGCGTCGCCGTGCTCCAATCGGTGCCCCTGCCGGCGACCTTCCGGCGCATCTGCGGCGTGACTTCGACTATCACATAGGTGGATTCGTCATTGCCATTGGGCTTCAAGGTGAGCTCGATGTGAGTGTCCTTGTACGCCGTCGTCTTGGTATGGCAGTTCACGGATTCCGTGCCCCCGGGCTTCACATCAGCGACGTATCCCTCGATGACCGCGGCCTCATTGGCGTGCCATCGCGAGGTGTCGTCTCCGGGTGCAGTCAATTTGGTCATCGTAACAGCACTGTCGACGTCCGATGCCGAGGGGATAGTCAGCCGTCGCTTCAGCACGTTCAAATGCTGCGTCGTCGAATCCTTTGCGTCTCCCTGAAGGGGGCACGCGGCCAGAATAGTCGCATCATCCGCCCGCGCGACGCTCGGATGGCAGGAGAGCGACAGGACGGCGATGAGCGCCATCGGCACGATGTTGTATTTCACCGGGAGGTTCCTGGGTTCATACCGGGATGCGGCGTCGTTCATCCGCTCGATGACCGACTGGTGTATGGTTGGAGCCGGGTCGGCCGGGAGGAAGCGGGAACGACCCAGATGCAGCATGATGCGCCTGCGGTAGTTCCGTGAGGGATCCCGGTACAGCTTGGGAATGACCTCCGGGATCCACCACCATCCCCTCAGGGATTCGTGTTTGGGTCCCAGGGCATTCGGTGCGGCGTAATCGGCCGAATCGACGGGCGGAATGACGAGCTCCTTCATCGCCACATCGATGAGGAGCCCTTGCGCTTCGGCCTCGCGCACCATCCATGTGAGGGCTACCTTGGAGAGGCCTGCCTCTTGCGGCTCTCTGTAGCCGCCACCCACGTCGCAGTGGACACCCGGAAACCATACCTGCTTGATCGCTCCCGCTTCGGCCGAGGTCCCAGTCCACATGTTCTGCGGGAAGTAAGTGCGCCGCTCATCGAGGGCCACGGCATGCCGCAGAAATCTCACGCTCGGATTGTTCGCGCTGTACGGCAGATAGGTGGGACTCCACATCCAGCCGACGGAGCTCACGGTATCCCAGACACCGACGAAATGGATCTCCGCCGGCCTGGAGAATGTCCGCCTGAAGCCGTCGACGAACTCCTTGCGACGCTCGCGCCGGAACGTGTCCCAGGCAAAAGGGATCAGCTCATCGTTGCCGCGACTGAGGAGGCCAACCTTGTGGACCATCGCCGCCATGGCTCGGGCGGTGTAGGCGCCGCGGCTGAAGCCGAAGATGAATATTCTGTCGCCGGGGGTGTAGTACTGCATGAGAAAACGGTACCCGGCGCAGACATGCTCCTCGAGGAGCCAGGCGATCGCCAGATCGAGCTTGGCGATCCACCAGCGCTTGGTCTTGCCCCAGACGCCCGCCGGGCCCATCGTGCCGATTCCCGGCTGGTAATAGCGCAGCTGCGTCGCCTCGTCCTGATCGAGCATCTGGTAGAGCTTGACGACATTGGTATCGTCCCGAGCGGCATACTTGTCATTCGTGCCATCGAAGCACAGGACTATATTTCGACCCATGGCCGCCCCGAATCTTGGTCGCTTCCCGTTGTATTCTACCCCTGACCAACCGTTCGCCGGAATACCAGCCCGAACCCACCCCGTGTGACCCTATGCGTACTTCCACGCTCTTCCTGGCAGCTCTTTTCCTGACGGGCTCGGCACTCGCTCAACCATTCGCCAACGCCCGACGTCCGATCGAGATCACCTACCTGGGTAATGCCGGCTGGAAGATCACCGACGGTAAAGTCGTGATCCTGGTCGACCCCTATCTCTCCGAATTCAGGAAGAACGCGCCCGCCGAGCAGATGACCGGAGACGATCCGATCGCGCAGCCCGATCCCGCGTCGATTGATGCGCACATCACCAAGGCGGATTACATCCTCATCACGCATGGCCACGACGACCATATGCTCGATGCGCCCTACATCTCCAAAAAGACGGGCGCCGTCATCGTCTGCACCGAGAGCGCGGCCAACATCGCAAGGGCGTGGGGTGTCGGCGATCAGTTCGACCCCCGGCATGTCGACCTGGGCAAGATCGGCACGCAACCGCTCATCGTCGTACGGGGCGGCGAGGACTTTCAGTTCCAGGACTTCTCGCTGGAAGTCATTCCGAGCCTGCACACGGCTCTGATGAACAAACGCTACAACGACGGATTCTGGGCGGACGATACGCCTCCCGGCCTCAAGGCCCCGCTCCACGAATCCGACTACAGGGAGGGCGGTACCCTGGTCTATCTCCTGCGGATCGCCGGGCACCGGATCTTCATCATGGGCTCGATGAACTACATCGAGCGCAACGTCGCAGGCCTCCGGCCTGACATCGCCATCATCGGGGCCGGCATCGATCGCAAGCAGATCTACCACTACACCGATCGACTGATGCACGCGTTGGGCAGTCCGGCAGTCGTCTTCCCGACTCACTGGGATGACTACGGCACCAGGCCCCGCTCCGCGGCCCTGAAGCAGGTCGCAACGTTCGTCACCGAAGTGCAGGCTGCCTCACCCGCAACCCAAGTGATCGTGCCCGAGTATTTCAAACCGACCGAGCTGCGCTGATCCGTCCGGGTAGCCCATGAGCAGCCGAGAGGTCGCTCGGCACCGTCTCGGCGTGTCCGCCTTCCCATGTCCACGCGCTGACGCTTCCGCTCCCGTTCGTGCAAAAAGAAGCCGCCCCGCCTGTAACGGCTGACGCTCTTGCATCGAACTTCCGAAGGCCGCCAGTCCCGATCGTTGCCCCAAGGAGCACGTCATGCGCCAGAAACCTGTCCTTCTCGCAGCATCAGCCATCGCCGCCTTGTCCATGGCGAGCCCGCCACTCGTGCGGGCAGCAGCCCCTGCGACCCCAAGCGGATTTGTCTACGTCGCTACGAATGATCCGCAGGGGAACTCAATCATTCGATTCCGGCGTGCCGATAACGGCCTCTTGACCCGAAGCGGCGAAATGCGGACCGGTGGTGCGGGCGGAACCGGCAACGGCGTCGGAGCGCTGGATCCGCTCGGGTCCCAGAACTCCCTCGTCCTCGCCGGCCCGGGTGGGCCCCTGCTGGTCGTCAATGCGGGCAGTGACACCATATCATCGATCGATATCGGCGGCGATCGAGATGATCATCGGGTCCGCGCCGTCCCATCGGGCGGAAGCTTCCCCAACAGCATCGCTGTCGATGGCAATCTCGTTTACGTGCTCAACGCACACGGCACGCCGAACGTCTCGGGGTTCCGCCTCGACGCCCGCGGAGTCCTGCGCCCGATACCTTCATCTGCGCGCGAGCTGCCTGGAGGATCGGCTTCTGCGCCGCAGGACGTTCGGTTCACGCCGGACGGGACACGACTGATGGTGACGGAAGGTAAAACCAATCAGATCGACATCTTCGAGCTCGGCGCTGACGGGCTGATCACGAGCGTCGTTAGCCAGCCCGCCTCAGGATCGGGACCGTTCGGCTTCACGTTCGGCCGCGGCGGAACACTGTTGGTCACGGCTGCCGGCTCCGCCGCGCTGGCCTCATATACCTTGGGTTCCGACGATACCCTTTCAGTCATAACGCCTTCGCTGAGTGACGGGCAGGCGGCCACGTGCTGGCTGTCCCTGACGCGGGACGGGCGGGTCGCATTCGTGTCGAACACCGGCAGTGGAACGTTGTCGGCCTACGAAGTCGGTGCAAGCGGCGCGCTCAGCCTGTCCTCCGCCGTCGCCGCGAAAGTCACCGGCAGTGCGCCGATCGACTCGGCGCTGTCGCCGGACGGTGCGTTCTTGTACGTGGACGATTCGGCGCACGGCCGGGTCCTGGCTTTCAGCGTGCACGGCGCGGGTTTGCAACACCTCGCGACAGTGAGTGGACTTCCAGCCACGATCCAGGGCATTACCGCAGAGTAGCGCTTTCAGCCAGGCCCGGAGGGGCAGCCCTGAAGAGCAAGGGCTGCCCTTCCGGCGATCGCAATTGCCGGGGTCAGGCCCTCGTGGTCGCCCGCCCCCCGAACTCCTTGCGCAGGATCTTCGCCGCCTCCGCCATGGCCCTCATCTTCCCGAAGGCAACCTCGCGCGGCAGATACTTCATGCCGCAATCGGGAGCGATGATCGCATCTTCAGGACTCACATACCGCAAGGCACGCCGGACTCTCTCCGCCACAGTTTCCGGCGATTCCACCGTCATGTCGGAGAGGTCGATGGCGCCGACCATGATCTGCTTGCCGCGCAGTTGCGAGAGCACCGCGCAATCGAGATGGGATTGTGCGGTCTCAATCGAGATCTGCCGGCACGAACAGGCAGCCAGCTCCGGAAGAAACGAATAGCCGGACGGACGCTGGTGAATGATCGCGGCGTAGCCGAAGCAGATGTGCACCGCGGTGCGCCCGGTCACGCCTTCGAGAGCCCGGTTGAGCGCCTGCAGGCCGAACTGGCGCGCTTTCTCCGGCCGCGCCTGCATGTAGGGTTCATCGAGCTGCACGATGTCAGCGCCGGCGGCAAACAGATCGCGGATCTCTTCGTTGACTGCCGCGGCATAGTCGAGCGCCAGCTCCGCTTCAGTCGAGTAGAAGTCGTTCTGAGCCTGCTGGCTCATGGTGAAGGGTCCCGGAACGGTGATCTTCACCGTGCGGCGGGTGTGGCGCTTGAGAAACGCAAGGTCTTCGAGCTGAACCGGACGCAGCCGGCGGACCTTGCCGACGACGCGCGGTACGGGGTTGGGATGTCCGGACCTGTCGAGAGCCGTTCCGGGGTTATCCAGGTCTACTCCCGAGAGCGCGGTGGCGAAGCGGTTCGAGTAGCTCTCGCGGCGGATCTCGCCATCGGTCACGATGTCGAGGCCGGCCTCCTCCTGCGCCTTGATCGCCAGAACCGTCGCATCGTCCTGGGCCTGCGCCAGAAACGCCTCCGGGATCCGCCACAGCTCGCGCATCCGGACGCGTGGCGGAAAGCGCCCGGCCAGCTTCTCGCGGTCGATCAGCCACTCAGGCTGCGGATAGCTTCCTACGAGGGTCGTCGGGAAGAGCATGTCGCATTCCCCAGGTTCGGAAGGGTTCGAGCAGGATGCGGAGGGGGCAGAATGACACGTGTGCGGGGTCCCTAGCCAGGCGCCATTTTCCCGAAGAGCCCATCGCGGAATGCTTTGACCTTTTTCTGGCGCAGTGCGCCGTCCTTGGCCCGGCGTAGTAAAGTCCGTCATCGAGTCCACTGATGCAATGGAATCCCCATGGCGTACGAGTACCTCAAGTTCTATATCGACGGTCGCTGGGTCGACCCTGTCGAGCCTAAGGAATTCACGGTCATCAACCCGGCGACTGAGGCCCCTGCAGGCGTCATTTCCATGGGGTCCGCCAAGGACGTGGACCGAGCCGTAACCGCCGCGCGCCGCGCATTCGAGTCGTTTGCGCGGACTTCGCGGGAGGAGCGGCGCGCGCTGCTCGAGAAGATACTCGCCGTCTACAAGAAGCGTTTCGCAGACATCGCCGCCGCCATTCGCGACGAGATGGGTGCTCCGATCACTCTCGCGAAGGGGTCGCAAGCCGGCATCGGCACCGGGCACATCGCAGCGATGGTCGATCTCCTGAAGACGTTCGAGTTCGAGGAGCGCCGCGGCGCGAGCCGCCTTTCCCTCGAGCCGGTCGGCGTATGCGCCTTGATCACCCCGTGGAACTGGCCCATGAACCAGGTGGCGGCAAAAGTCGTCCCCGCGCTCGCGGCCGGCTGCACCATGGTGCTGAAGCCCTCGGAGTTCTCCCCTTTCAGCGCGGCGATCTGGGCGGAGGTCCTGCACGAAGCGGGCGTTCCGGCCGGCGTATTCAATCTCATCAATGGCACGGGACCTGAAGTCGGCGCGGCGCTCGCCGCCCACCCCGACGTCGATATGGTCTCCTTCACCGGCTCGACCCGCGCCGGCACCGAGGTCGCGAAGATCGCGGCCGCGACGGTCAAGCGCGTGCACCAGGAGCTCGGCGGCAAGTCTCCTAGCATCGTGTTGGAGGACGCCGATCTGGAGCGCGCGGTGAAGGCCACCGTACGGCACGTACTCGAGAACTCCGGTCAGTCCTGCAATGCACCGACGCGCCTCCTGGTGCCCGCCGCCCGCATGGCGGAAGCCGAGGCGTTGGCCAAAAAGACCGCCGAAGCGGTCACCGTCGGCGACCCCACATCCGAAAAGACCGGCGTGGGCCCCCTGGTGTCGAAGATCCAGTTCGAGCGCGTGCAGAGCTACATTGCCAAAGGCATCAGCGAGGGCGCCAATCTCGTGACCGGCGGCGAAGGGCGCCCGGCGGGGCTCGAGAAAGGCTACTTCGTCCGGCCTACCGTCTTCTCCAATGTCAACAACGACATGGTCATCGCGCGCGAAGAGATCTTCGGACCCGTGCTCGCGATCCTGCCTTATCGTGATGAGGAGGATGCGGTGCGGATCGCCAACGACACGCCTTACGGGCTTCAGGCGTACGTCTGGTCGGGGGATCTGGCGCGCGCCAATCGCGTCGGCCGCAGAATTCGCGCCGGCCGTGTGACGATCAATGGTACGCCGGGCGACATGAGCATTCCTTTCGGCGGTTTCAAGCGCTCGGGGAACGGGCGCGAGTGGGGTGAGCATGGCCTGCGCGACTTCCTCGAGGTGAAGGCCCTGATCGGCGCCGAGGCCCAGGCATAAGCGCCAGAAACCTCACGACAGCCGCCATGACGGACGCGACACGGGCACCTGGCGGCTCTTGATCCCCGGCTCGACTGATGATCAAGTAGGAAGGGCCGGGCAACCCCGCTCCGTCGCAACCCAGAGCGTCCAGAAGAAATGAATACGCCAGCCGATAGCAGCGGGGCTCTGGAAACCGGGGCGAGCACCAGGCCGGGCGCCCTCGCCCACGATCAGGTCCCGGAGCTCAGCCGCACGCTGCGGCCGCGGCACGTCACGATGATCAGTCTCGGCGGGATCATCGGCGCCGGACTCTTCGTCGGTAGCAGCGTCGCCATCGCCGCGACCGGGCCGATGGTGATCGTGACCTACGCGCTCACGGGATTGATGGTTCTCATCGTCATGCGGTGCCTGGGCGAGATGGCCGTGTCGCGACCCGACATCCGATCCTTCACCGAGTTTGCGCGTGCAGGGTTCGGGCACTGGGCGGGCTTCACCGTCGGCTGGCTGTACTGGTATTTCTGGATCATCGTGATCCCGGTGGAAGCCATTGCCGGAGCCGTGATCCTGCAGCAGTGGTTTCCGGGAATCCCAAAAGTGGTCATCGGTACGGTGTTGATGGGGGCGATGACCCTGGTCAACCTGATGTCCACCCGCTCCTATGCGGAATTCGAGTTCTGGTTCGCCTCGATCAAGGTCACTGGCATCCTCGTGTTCATTGCGGTCTGCGCCGCCTTCCTCTTCGGAGCCATGGGACCGCATCAGGGCCCGTTGCAGATGTGGAACGCGAATGGCGGGCTCTTCCCCAAGGGACCCTTCGCCATCGTCACGGCGGTTACGACCGTTTTCTTCTCGATGATGGGCTCGGAGATCGCGACCATTGCCGCGGTCGAATCACCGGATCCCGCGCGCGCGGTCGCACGCATGGTCTCGTCCGTCGTCGGGCGAATTCTCATGTTCTATCTGGGCTCCATCGCCTTCATCGTCTGCATCGTGCCGTGGAACAAGGTGCCGCCGGGTGTATCACCCTTCGTGATCGCGCTCGATGCGATCAAGGTGCCTTACGCGGCCCCGATCATGACCGCCATCATCCTGACCGCGGTGCTGTCGTGCCTGAATTCCTCGTTCTACGTCGTTTCCCGCGTCCTCTTCGTGCTTGCGGCAAGAGGTGATGCCCCGCGCATCCTGGTGAGGCTCAATTCGCGACGGGTACCGGCGCGCTCGGTCCTGATCGGCAGCGTTGCCGGGTTCGTCGGCATCCTCGCGCACGACCTTGCACCCTCTGCGGTGTTCGCCTTTCTGGTAAACGCATCGGGCGCGCTCATCGTCGTGATTTACGGCATAACGTGTGCGGCGCAGATCAGGCTGCGGTTGGCGCGTCAGCGCGCGGGGCTGGGCCCGCCTGAGCTTCGGGTGTGGCTGTTTCCGTGGGCCAGCTATGCGGCCATCGCAGCCATGGCGCTGGTGCTCGTTGCCATGGCGCTCGACAAGGACATGGCGAGCCAGTTCTGGGCCAGCGTGGTCTCCATCGCCGTGGCCTTCGCGGCATACCTGCTCTTCGGCCGTCGTTCGACCCGCTGATGTCAGCGAAGCGTGTCTGACATCGGACTGACGGTCTCTGACATCGGGCCGGACTGTACCGGCAGCGAATCGGCATCCACGGTCAGGGCGTGCGATGCCAGCGTGCCGATGTGGCCGCGGCCTTTGACGGCATACCACCACAGGCCCGCGCCGAGAATGATGGCGATGTATACGAAGGCACCCCAGGTGTTGTACCAGGGGGTCCCGTAGACCGCCTCGCGCGGCCAGGCCAGGTTGAGAGCCATCCCGCTCCCCCACAGCACCGCGACGACATTGACGAACATTCCCCACCTACCCATGGTGAAGTAGCCGCCGGCTGCGAGGTCCGCCGGCGGCCACTGCCCCGCCAGGCGTTTTTTGAGCAAGGGGATGGTCACGAGCAGGTACGCCATGTAGATCATGATCACGGCGATCGAGGTCAGCACGGTGAAGATCTTCGGCTGTCCGATGTTGAGGACCAGGATCAGCTCGGCAATCACCCCGATCACGACCGCAGGGACGATGGGCGCCTGCGTCTGCGAATTCACTCGCGCAAGCTTTTCACCGAACGGCAGCGCATTGTCGCGCGCCATTGCGAAAGTGAGGCGGATGGCGGCCGTGTGCACCGCCAGCGAGCATACCGTCACCGCGACGACGATGCAGACCAGGAAGATTCTGCCAAGAGGTCCCCACATGACCTGCTCGACGATGTATTGCAGGCCGCCGCTGCTGCTGCCGATGCGCGGATCGGCGAGATCAGGCGCCGCCATCACCGCAAATACGAGGATTGCCCCGCCGATGACGAACGAGGCCAGGATGGCCCGCAGAATGGCCCGGGGCGCGGTGCGCCGCGGCTCCAAGGTCTCCTCGCCGAGCGAGCTGGCGGTGTCGAAACCGTACATGACGTATCCGGAGGCGAGCGATGCCACCAGGAAATCGCTCAGATATCCGAAGCTCCGGCCGGCGCCGTAGCCATGAGCGGAGAAGAAGACCTCGGGACCGCGCTTGATGTTGACTGCCAGGAAAAGCGCGATCAGACAGGCGGCAATCAGCTCGATGAATACCCCGGCGCTGTTGATCATCGCCATCAGCCGTACGCCGAGCGCGTTGACGACCGTGGTGAAGAGGATCAGGACCGTGCCGAGGACCACGGCGTTGGTCGCGAAATCGTAGGTGCCACTGCCGTCGCCAATCATCTGAAAGCCGCTCCACAACCGTGGCAGGTTGAGTTGCAACGCGAGCACCACGGCGGACAAGGTGACTATCGAGGCGGTGAGCATCAGCCAGCCCGAAGACCAACCGACGAGCCGGCTGCCGAGGATCTTCGACCAGTTGTAGACCGACCCCGCGATCGGGTATTTGGCCGCCAGCTCCATGAAGCAGAGCGCGACCGCCAGCTGACCGAGGAGCACCATCGGCCACGACCAGAGATAGGCGGGCCCGGCGGTACCGAAGCCGAAGTAGAAGAGCTGAAAGGTACCGGTGAGTATGGAGATATAACTGACGCCGGCCGCGAAGCTGCCGAACGACCCGATGCTGCGCGCGAGCGACTGCTTGTAGCCGAAGTGCTCCATGCCGCTGTCGGCCG
>Ga0134125_10002453_pt1 | contig 22027 bp, 16 predicted proteins | sample KB31751_FD_96464 | JGI IMG/M metagenome (GOLD analysis project Ga0134125, IMG submission 96464) | Terrestrial soil microbial communities with excess Nitrogen fertilizer from Kellogg Biological Station, Michigan, USA - KB3-175-1 | ecosystem: Environmental > Terrestrial > Soil > Unclassified ... | reverse complement strand
CAGGATCAGGTGGGGACAAACCGGGCGAGTGGAGCGCGGTTTTATCCGTATGGGGATGAGATTGGCGGGTTCACGGCGACGTCGAATGACCGGGAGAAGTTTGGGACTTATGTGCGGGATTCGTTTTCGGGGCTGGATTATGCGGATCAGCGATATTATGCCAGCGCGTACGGGAGATTCAATACCGCCGACCCGTATCAGGCAAGTGCTGGACCCAGCGATCCGGGAAGCTGGAATCGATATGCGTATGTTGGCGGCGATCCGGTCAATCGAAGCGATCCTCGGGGTACGTGCTGGATCAGTGACAATGGCAATGAGATCGAGGATGGCACGGTCACAGACATTGATGCGCTTCTCGGCTATGGGTATCATCCATGCGGTTCTGGTGATTCCTCTGACAACTCCTATCAGGACCTTCCGGTATTTGCCAATGACCTCGGTCACTGTTACGACGCTAATAGCTGCATGGCGTTCGCTGGAAGCACGGATGACAATATTTCGGTCGATATCGGCGGGGAGAGTTCTGAAATTTTATGGGCCATCGACGTCCTTGGAGGCGACGGCGTCTCAGATGGCGGTGATGGTACTTCGGTATCATCTGGGATTGTAGACTGCGCAGCGGCACTCGCACAATTGGTTGCCACAACATCTGTTGTTATGGGGCGGGTGGGCGATATTGAACGGACAATTCTATTCGGCGGTAAACCGGATGCGGGCCACGTGAAAGCTCTGGCTCAAGCTGTCGCTCGACTTCAAGCCCTGTTGGCGAAGGCAAAGAGGAGTTGCCAGTTTGTGGCGGGATTGGGTGCTGCGATAGCGGGCGCTGAGGCGGCTATAGAGGCGGCCGCTCCCTATTTAGCAGTGGCGGCCAGCCTGTTTTCCCCTATATCTTCCGGGGGTCCCGCAGGTCTGAGCCCAGTCCGAGGCCCAACGGGGATTATGCCGGTACTGGGGCCGCCGCGGCTTCGGCTGCCGTATTTGCTTCATCGGTGATTCTTCAGCTCTGTGGAATAAGAACAAATGGAACCAGACTCTCGTTCTGTGATTAAGCATCTACAAGTACAGATGGAAGCTTCCGCTCGATCCTGTTTTTTGGAATTGGAAATAGAGCATCTGAAGTCCCTTATAAGGCTTATTGCTGAGTCGGCGGCCATGCCGTCGCATGAACAGATGTCGGATTATGATAAGCAATATAGGAGCGACTCCATTTTTGCTGGTGTGGATTCATTCTGTATCGTAAATTCAGCTTATGCGGTACTTGCGGGCGCGGAGAAGAGTAAGCTACAGTGGCAAGAATTGCCGTATGACAGACTTGAGAGCTTCTTTCAGGATCTTTATCGAAGATTCCTAGGCGAAGAAGACTTCATGACGCGATGTAGAATGGCGCTCGATTTATTCAAAATTCAGATCGTTGTTGCAGCCGCTAACTATGATTAGAGCGCTTATGAGGTTGCTGAAAATGGCTCTGCGTTGATGAGGTAGTTAAGGCCGGATGTATAGCGAAGAGGGACAAAAGAGGATCGAGCCCTTTACGTATCGGTGTGCCAATCGACCAGGCGTTTCAAAACCAGTAGGTTTTGAAACGGCTGAACAGCCGGGTGGAAGTGGCTTGTTTCCTTGCCCGATGGTCGTCAGAGTGCCCGGGGGTTTTGGTGCAGGTGTGCCGCTACGGCGTCGCGCCGAAGCGGCATGGTCGTTTGCGGCAGCGAATAGCCTGAGTTAAGAGCCTGGATGGCCGACATTTGCGCCGGGCGACAGCTCGGCGGCGGGGCGGTGACGGACGTCGATTCCTCTCACCAGATAGATCACATCTTCGGCGATGTTGCGGGCGTGGTCGCCGATGCGTTCGAGGCTGCGGGCTGCGATCAGGTGGTCCAGGGCTCGCTCGATGGACGCGGGGTCGTGGCGCATCATTTCGATGGTCTGGTGCTGGATGGCGGCGCGCATTTGGTCGACGCCGTTGTCTGAGGCGAGAACCTGGTCGGCAAGGGATGCGTCGCGGCGGACGAAGGCGTCGAGGCTGCTCAGGACCATCGAATGGACCAGGCCTGCGAGCCCGGTGAGAACGATGGGCTGCTTCAGCTCCGGCTGCGACATCAGTGACAAAGCCCGCGATGCGACGTTCACCGCGAGATCGCCCATGCGTTCGAGGTCGGTGCTGATCTTGATCGCGCTGACGACGAGGCGCATGTCACCGGCGACGGGCTGCTCGCGGGCGATGAGAGTCGCGGCGAGTGAGGCGATGCGGAGATCGATCTGGTCGATGTTGGTTTCGTCGCGCATGACGTCGTAGGCGAACTGGGCATTGCGGTCGACGAGCGCGAGGACGCCGCGGTGGACGGAGCGAGCAACCATTCCTCCCATATCGAGGAGAGCGGTGTTGAGAGTTGAAAATTCTTCTTCGAAGCGGCGCACTTTGACTCCTGAAAATCGTTGGCCGGCCGGGGCCGGCTGCGGACCGGAGGTCCGCCCCCTGAAAAGCTTTTTTAGCCGAAGCGGCCGGTAATGTAGTCTTCGGTTTCCTTCTTCGATGGATTGCGGAAAATTACATCGGTGCGGTCGTGCTCGATGAGACGGCCGAGCAGGAAGAAGCCGGTGTGATCGGCTACGCGGGCCGCCTGCTGCATGTTGTGGGTCACGATGACGATCGTGCACTGGCTTCGCAGCGCGACGAGGAGGTCTTCGATTTTCGCGGTGGCGATGGGATCGAGGGCGGAGCAGGGTTCGTCGAGCAGGAGAACTTCGGGACCGACCGCGAGGCCGCGGGCGATACAGAGACGCTGCTGCTGGCCGCCGGAGAGCGCGAGAGCGGAAGTGTTCAGCTTGTCGCGAACTTCGTCCCAGAGCGCCGCGCCGCGCAGACTCTTTTCGACGACGTCCGCCACTTCGGAGCGTTTGGCGAGTCCGTTGACGCGGATACCGTATGCGACGTTTTCGAAGATCGTTTTCGGGAAGGGGTTGGGGCGCTGGAAGACCATGCCTACGCGGCGGCGCAGGCTGGTGACATCCATTTTGAGGACATCTTCGCCGTCAAGCGTGATCTCGCCTTCAATCCGCGTGCCGCTGACGGTTTCGCTGATGCGGTTCAGGCTGCGGAGGAAGGTAGACTTGCCGCAGCCGGAAGGTCCGATGAGAGCCGTCACCTGATTGGCCGGGAACTCGAGCGAGATGTCGTGAAGCGCTTTGAAGGAGCCGTAATAGAAGTTGACGCCTTTCGCGCGCAGCTTGGCAGCGGGTGGGACTATGGCCGGAGCGGCTACCGGAGGCTGGACGGTCATGGCAGTGTGCGTCAGATTCATTTAACCTCTTACCGCGGCGTGTCCGCGGGACATGATCCATCTGGCTGCAATATTGGCGGCAAGAACGAGGACCAGCAGCACGAGGCCGGCAGCCCATGCCTGACGGTGCCAGTCATCGAAAGGCGCGATGGCGTGGGTGTAGATCATCACGGGCAGGGACGCGGTGGGCTCGTGGAAAGGATTGCTCCAGAACTGGTTGTTGAGGCTGGTGAACAGCAGGGGAGCGCTTTCTCCGGCGATGCGGGCGATGCCGAGAATGGCGCCGGTCATGATGCCTTTGCGGGCGGCGGGCACCACGACGGTGGCGATGGTCTGCCACCGGGCCGCGCCGAGCGCGAGAGCGCCTTCGCGCAGCGTTCGCGGCACTTCACGCAGGAACTGTTCGGTGTTCTTCGCCATGATCGGGATCAGCATCAGGCTCAGAGCGATGCCGCCGGCGATGCCCGATGCGGTGTGCATGGGGCGCACAACGATCGTCCATGTGCAGATTCCGATCACGACTGACGGGACGCCGTTCAGCAGGTCCGCCATATAGCGGACCAGGAATGAGAACGTGGCGCCGCCCCATTCGGCTAAATAAACACCGGTGAAGAATCCGATGGGGAGACCGATGAGCGCCGCGAAACCGACGATCTCGGCGCTGCCGAGGATGGCATTCGCCATGCCACCGCCGACCTCGCCGGTGCTTTTCGGAAGCTCGGTGAAGAAATCCAGATCGATCGACCTGCCGCCGTTATAAACCAGATAAGCCAGGATCAGAAACAGAGAAGAAACCGTCATGAGAGCGAAGATGCCGGTGATCGACAGCATGACATTGTTCAGGGCCTTGCGGCGAAGGTTGCGGAAAGTCATCCGTGGTGGGCTCCTTTTCCGGTGGTGACGAGAATCAGCAGGCGCGCCATGCCGTTAATGATCAGGGTAAGGAAGAAGAGTACCAGGCCGAGCTCGATGAGAGCGGCGGGGTGGATGGCTCCGATTGCTTCATTGAACTCGTTGGCGAGGACTGCCGCGATGGTGTTGCCGGAAGCGAGCAGAGAGGTATGGACCGTCATGTCATTGCCGATGACCATGGTGACGGCCATGGTTTCGCCGAGCGCGCGGGAGAAGGCAAGAAAAACGGAGCCGATGATGCCGAGGCGGGCGTACGGGATAACGATCTGCCAGGTGGTTTCCCATTTCGTGGCGCCGACGGCGAGGGCCGCTTCGCGCTGCTCGCGCGGGACGGCCAGCAGGGCTTCGCGCGAAACCGAAATGATGTAGGGGAAGATCATGATCGAAAGGACCAGCGACGCGGTGAGATAGCCGACGCCGTAGACCGGACCCTGGAAGATGGGCAGGAATCCGAAGGCCGCTTTCAGGCCGGGGCCGATGTACATACGCATCGCCGGAACGATGGTGAAGATGGCCATGAGGCCATAAATCACGCTGGGAACAGCGGCGAGCAGTTCGACGAGAAACGTAAGGGCATCGGAAAGCCTGCCGCCCGCAAGCTCGGAGAGGAAGACGGCTGCGCCGACGCCAATGGGCACTGAAATGACGAGAGCGATGACAGAGGTGACGACAGTGCCGTAGAGAAACGGCCAAGCTCCGTATTCGTCGGTGACCGGATTCCAGACTCTGGAAGTGATGAAGCCAAACCCGAACTTATGCCGGGCGGCGGCGCTGCCGACCCAGAGTTCGGCTACCAGAACGGCGGTAATGAGAAGGACTGACAGGGCGAAGAGGATGACGATCAGCCATGCGACCTCATCGCCGCTGCGCAAACGGCGCGACAGGGAACTGACGCCGGATTTACCGGGGATCGGCGTTGTTGCAGCGGCGGAGGCCATAGGGTAATCCGTTCAGAGGGCGCTATTTGATCTGAGCGATTTGCTGTTTCTCCTTCGCCACAACGGAAGCGGGAAGGGGAGCGTAGCTCATTGCCTCGCATTCCTTCTGACCGTCGGTGAGCATCCAGTTCAGGAAGTCCGTGATGGCCTTCTTCTTCGCAGGATCGGCGATCCGGCTGGGGATCAGCATCCAGGTGAAGCTGGAGATCGGGTAGGTCTTGTCGCCCGGCGCGTCGGTGATGGAGACGCGGAAGTCGGCGGGCATTTGCGCGCTGGCCGCCGACGCGGTCACACCTTCAAAGCTGGCGGTCACCCACTTACCGGAAGCGTTTTTAATATCGGCATAGCTCATGTGCTGCTGGACCGCGTAGATGAGCTCGACGTAGCCGATGGAATTCGGGGTTTGACGGACGAGTCCGGCGACGCCGGCGTTTTGGGCGCCGCTGAGTCCGATGGGCCATTGCACGGAGGTCGACGCGCCCACCTTGCTCTTCCATTCCGGGCTGACCTTCGAAAGATAGTCGGTGAAGATGAAGGAGGTGCCGCTCGAATCCGCGCGGTGAACCACGAGGATGTCGTTGTCTTTGGCCGGGAGGTTGACGCCAGGGTTATCGGCTTTAATTTTGGGATCGTTCCACTTCGTGATGGTGCCCAGAAAGATGCCGGCAACCGTGGGGCCGCTGAATCTCAGTTTGGCGGTCACGCCGGGAATGTTGTAGGTGAGAACGACCGCGCCGAGCACGGTCGGGAAGTGGAAGGCTTTTACCTTGAGACCGGCGAGTTGCTTATCGGTCATGGGCGCATCGGAGGCGGCGAAATCGACGGTGCCTTCGGTGAGCGCCTTGATGCCGGCGCCGGAGCCAACTCCCTGGTAATTCACCTGAATGCCGGTTTTGGCTTTGTATTGCTCGAACCACTTCTGGTAGATGGGCGCCGGGAATGAAGCGCCGGAAGCGTTGATGGTGGCCGCGCCGGCGGTCATCACACTAATGAGAGGGAGGAGCGCTCCCGTGAGAAAAATTTTGTTCATCGTTTGTTGTCCCCTTGTTCAGGAAAGTTCAGAAAAGAGGGGTGGCTCCCCGATTTGAGTGTGCCACCCCATTGTTTCAATCGTGTTTCAAACTCTTTACGGGTCGTTTGTTTTGGAGGCCGTTTAGAATGAGGGCATTCCACCGGGCAAGGTATAGCGAATATTGAAATACAGGGTATTCATGTGAGTACCCTTACCGCCGGCCGCGCTTGCGGCGTAGTACCACGGCGAGCGGGATTCCCACATGTACTGGCCCATGAAGTTGACCGCGCCGTAGCGGGCGTTCCTCCACATGGTCTGGCTGAACCCGAGGGTGGCTTCCTGGATCATGCGGTTCTGGCTGTTGGAGGAGCCGCGGTAGCCGTAGCCGATGAGGCTGGTACCGTTGGCATCGACCGCGGTGTTGCGGCCGACGTAAGTGCCGCCCCAGTAGCCATAGAGCAGAGTGTTCTTGATGGTGTGCTCGAAGCCTTCCGTGAAACCACCGGAGTGGACGGGGCTGAGGCTGCCATCGGCGCGAACGATGACGTCCGGCGCCTGGCCGAAGAGGTAACGGCCGCCGCCGTCGCTCCAGAAATTCGTGGTGGTCAATTTGAAGTTGTTGGTGAGGCCGATCATGGCGTTCGCGGAGACGCCGCCGCCAGCGGCGTGAAAGCGCTGAGTGGTGGCCGGATTGTAGCTCCGGAAGTTGCGTTCCAGACCGGCTACTTCGAAGTGAATCCTGCTGTTTGCATCGAAGGCCACTTTCGCGATGAAGTCCGGCGTGAAGTTCGGGACGGCCTGCGTGTTGGTGTTATTCGAAAGCTCGCCGCCGCTATAGGCAGCGAGGGCCGCGGGCAACGTGATGGAGCCGCCGCCCGAGGAACCTCCCATATACTGTTCGGGATTTTCCGCGCTGAAGCCGAAGGTGACCTTGTTATTGGGGTGCATCAGGATGCGGACGCCTGGCTGGCGGGTCCAGGGAAGACCGGTGAGGTAGTTGAGGTCGATGACCTGCGAGTAGAAAAGATCGCCCGGAATGGCGGAGATGCCTTTGCGATTGGGAGTCATCATGCTCCAGCTCTGGCCGGCGAGGAATTCCAGGCGGCCCTTGCGGACGTCAACCCAAAACAGGCGAAGGCGGGGCACGAAGGAGCCGCTGGTCACCGAAAGATTGTTGCCGCCGCTCGTACCGTTAAAGTCGAATTCGTTATAGGCGATGAAGTGCGCGCCTTTCCAGTTGCCGTCGGCGCGGAAGCCGAGGCGGGAATTCTGCGGGCTGAAGCGGAATTCACTGAGCTTACTGGCGAGAGTGTTGTTATAAGGAACGGCGGCAAAGTTGGTGCCGATGCTCGATCCCATATCCTTATCGCGCCAGACGGCGGTCAGATCCATGAAGCCCACGGGAACGACGCAGGTGTCGCCGAGCCGGATGTAAGCAGGGACTTTGGCATCCGCGGGAGCTTCGCAGGGGTTGCCGGATGCGGCCGCGGGCGCGGCTGCCTGGGGAGCGGGAAGCGCCGGAATGGCGGCGAGCGTCGCGGGCGCGGCGGCGGGAAATATGGGGGCGATGCTGGCTACCTGGCCACGATTCGGAAGCGGGGCCGGGGCATCGAGACGGTGCTGTTGCTCATCGAGCGCGTGTTTGAGGGCGTCGAGCTGCTGCTGTTGCGCGGCGATCATGGCGCGGAGGGCGGCGATATCCTGGCGGGTATCCGCCTTTCCGGCCGGTGCGTCCTGTGCCAGCGCCAAAGTTCCGGCGGCCACTGCGGCCAGAACTGCGCGGCACAGCCATCGTTTTCCAGACATCATTTCGTTTGTCATCTCCTGTTTCCCCGTTCATGCTCCAGCTGGACACACTACGGCCAGAGGCGCGAAACGAGCCTTTTTCTTAACTTGTGAGTGTTGACTTCAAGCCAAGTATAAGGATTTGGAGGGTCGAAACAGATGACAAATCGGTGAATTGATGTTTACAAGTTCGCGTCATCCGGCGCGGTGATGACGGACGTCGACGCCTTTGACGAGGAACAGAACGTCTTCGGCGATGTTGGTGGCGTGGTCGGCGATGCGCTCGAGGTTGTGGGCGACGAAGATGAGATCGAAGGCGGCGCGGGCGGGGTAATCACAGTGGTCGACACGGGCGAGAAGCTCGCGATAAGCGGAGTCCTTGAGGTCGTCCACTTCGTCATCGGCAATGAGGACGGATTGCGCCAGCTCTTCATCGCGGCGGACGAAGGCGTCGAGACTGCGGCGGACCATGGACTGGACGAGGTGCGACATGCGGGGCAGATCGATGGCTGGGCGGGGCGGGGCGCTGTCGAGCCAGGAAGAGACGCGTTCGGCGATGTTGATGACGAGATCGCCCATTCGTTCCAGATCGCTGTTGATTTTGATGGCGGCGGTGAGGAAGCGGAGGTCACGCGCCACGGGCTGATGAAGGGCGGTGAGGCGAACGGCAACCTCATCGATTTCGATATTGAGCTCGTTGACGCGATCTTCGACGGCCCAGATTTCGCTTGCCTTCGGCGGCCGTCCGCCCTCTTCGATGCCGGCGACGCTGGTGGCGATGGCGGCTTCGACCAGTCCGCCCATTTCGAGGAGACGGCTCTGGAGGTCGGCGAGTTCGGTGACGAATGGCCGAGTGGGCAAGGTACCTTCAAAAATAGCACTGGAAACACGGGAAGAAAAGACTTCGCAGGTGATTTTGCGAGACTCTATTTTTGCAGTGGCGTTGGTCGTCCGCCGTACAATGGAGAAAGTGGAAAAGACGTTTTACATCGAAACCTTCGGGTGCCAGATGAACGCGCACGACTCCGAAAAGGTGACGGGGACGCTGCTGCACGAGGGGTACTCACAGGTGGCGACGCCGGAAGAGGCGAATTACATTTTTTACAACACCTGCTCGATCCGGGATAAGGCGGAGCAGAAGGTTTTCAACCGGCTGCAGCATTTTAAGAAGAGCGCCAGGGACAAGGTGTTCGCGGTGATCGGGTGCGTGGCGCAGCAGGAAGGTGAGAAGATTTTCGAGCGGGCGCCCCATGTGAGCCTGGTGGCGGGTTCGGCGAGTTATACGCGGCTGCCGGAAATGCTGCGGCAGCTCGAGGCAGGGAACCGCCGGGTGACCGGGCTCAGCCTGGATACGGAGCTGACATTCGACACGCCGTACACGCATCGCGACAATCCGTATAAGGGCTGGATCACGATCATTGAGGGCTGCGATAAGAATTGCGCGTATTGTGTGGTGCCGTTCACGCGCGGTCCGGAACGCAGCCGGACGAGCGCGAGCGTGATTGAGGAAGCGACGAGGCTGGCGGGACTCGGGTATAGCGAAATACAGTTACTGGGACAGAACGTGAACAGTTACCGCGACCCTTCGGCGGCCGGCTGGGATTTCGCGACGCTGCTGGATCAGGTCGGGCGTGTGCCGGGGATCCGGCGGGTGCGGTTTACGACTTCGCATCCGAGGGATTTCGTAAAACCGATTGTGGATGCGATCGATGAGAACCGGAATCTGTGCAACCATGTGCATCTGCCGGTGCAATCGGGATCGTCGAGAGTGCTGGCGGCGATGCAGCGGCTGTATACCCGCGAAGTTTACATGGAGCGGATTGAGTGGATGCGGCGGGCGCGGCGGCCGATTGCGATCACAACGGATATTATTGTCGGATTTCCAGGGGAGACGGAAGCGGATTTCGAGGAAACGCTCGATCTGCTGGAAGATGTAAAGTACGAGAGCATCTTCAGCTTTAAGTATTCGCGGCGTCCGAATACGGCGGCGCTGGAACTGGGGGATCAGATTTCCGAGGAAGAGAAGACGCGGCGGATTATGATTGTGCAGGAGCGTCAGCGGGCCATTCAGATGCGGCAGAATGTGGAGCTGGTGGGTGATGTGGAAGAGTTGCTGGTGGAGGGGCGGTATGAATCAACCGGGCAGTGGGTGGGACGGACGACGCGGAACCGGAACCTGACTTTTGTTTCGCCGCGGACGAATCTGGCGGGAACGTACGTGAATGTGCGGATCACGCGGGCGGGGCCGAGTTCTTTGGCTGGGGAGCTATTGTAGCGGGCTGTCTCAATTGCGTTTGATTTCGGAGGGTTATGGTATCGTTCGATTCGGCGCACAAAGCCGTTCACTATCCACCGGACCGCCGATTTCGTATCTGGATTCGACCTTCGATCCTGATCGGAATCGGTGTTGCGATCCTCGTGGCAATCGCGGCGTCCTGGATTGAAGTGGCCCTGGCGGGCCTGCCTGCTGTTCCAGGTGTTCCTCAGATCTATCCCAACAACTTTGCGGGCCCGCACGGATTTCCGGTCTGGGTGCGCTACTGCCATTTCTTCAATTTCCTGTTTGTGACGTTGCTGATTCGCAGCGGCTTGTCCATCCTGATGGATCATCCCCGTCTGTACTTCAATGATGGCTGCACGCCCGGGAGCGAATGGATCCGGCTCACGCCGCTGAAGGTTCCACGCGATCGCCTCTGGACCGCGAAAGACGATGCCCGTTATATTTCGTCGCTGGCGGGGACGCCGGGCTACCGGCACACCATCGGGATAGCGCGGGTCTGGCACTTCATCAACGTTCACGGCTTCATTGTCACCGGCATTATTTTTATCAGCCTGCTGTTCGCTTCCGAGCAGTGGCGGCGCATTGTGCCGGCTTCGCCGCTCGTCCTGCTGCAGGCGTGGAATACGTGGGTGCACTACGCCACGTTGCACCTGCCTCCGGAACCGAACGGATTTTACGGTTACAACGCGTTGCAGCAGATTGCCTATTTCACCGTTGTGTTTGTCTTCGGCCCTGTGGCGATTCTGACGGGTATCGCCATGTCTCCGGCCGTAGTGAATCGCTTCCCGTGGTACCCGCGGATTTTTGGCGGGCGGCAATCGGCCAGATCGATCCATTTCCTGACGATGGTCAGCTTCCTTGCGTTCCTCATCGTGCATGTCACTTTGATAGCCGTCACGGGATTCGCGCGGAATATGAACCACATTGTGCTCGGGACGAATGACCTGGGCCATCTGGGGATGTATCTGGGGTTTGTGGGGATCGGGGTGGTTGTTCTTTCGTGGGCCGCGGCGCACTATATCTCGTGGCACCATCCGCGCGGCTTGCAGCATGCGCTCAAGTCCGTGACTTATCCGATGCAACTGCTTACGTTGAATCGGCTGCGACCACAGCAAAAGTACAGGGAGGAGGAAATCTCTCCTTATTTCTGGCCCAACGGGAAAATGCCCGTGCGGGACGACTGGAAGCGCATGGCGGAAAGCGGCTTCGGAACGTTCCGGCTTAAAGTGGGCGGGCTTGTTGAAAATCCGGTTGAGCTTTCTCTGGGCGATCTGGAGAAGCTGGGTGAGACCGAACACATCACCATGCATCACTGCATCCAGGGATGGAGCGGGATCGCGAAGTGGGGCGGGATTCCGATGACAAAGCTCATCGAGCTGGTGCGGCCAAAACCGGAAGCCAGGGTGGTTGCATTCTTTTCCTTTGGCGAAGCGCTTTACGGCGGTCACTATTACGATACGCAGCACATAGAGAATCTACAGAAGCCGCAATGTCTGTTGGCTTCCCGGATGAACGGGCAGCGGCTTCCGGAGATCTATGGCGCGCCGCTGCGGCTGCGAGTGGAGAATCAGCTCGGCTACAAGATGGTCAAATGGATCGAGCGTATTGAGTTCGTCGAGTCGGAAAAGACGCTTGGCGAAGGGGAAGGGGGCAAGAACGAAGACGATGAATACTTCGATCTGCTCCCCAATATCTGATGAGGCGCGGGGATTGGTTCGGTCAGGAACACTCGGGCGCGGACCACATTCTCACGTTGCTCCGAAAGTTACGGCTGGATTGGCTGCTGCATCACTTTTCACCGCGGCTCGTGCGGTCGCTCTACGTTTTTGTGAATAGCTTCGTCACGATCGGGGTGCTTACGGTGGTGGCGCTCGTGAGCCGCAACCCATTTGTGTTTCCATCACTCGGCCCTACGGCGTATTTGGTGTTCTTTTCCCCGCTGGCGAAAGCGTCGAGCCCGCGAAACACGATTCTGGGACATGCAATTGGCCTCATCTGCGGTTATGCGGCGTTTGTGATGACGGGGGCGGGAGCGCTGCCGTTCGGGGCTCACAACGGCGTCTTCTGGCCACGAATTCTGGCGGCGGCTCTTTCGCTCTCAGTTACGGGGGCATTGATGGTTCTTCTCGATATCAGCCATCCTCCGGCGGGGGCGACTACACTGATCGTTTCTCTTGGAATTATTTCGAAGCCGCGTGAGCTGTTCATCATCGAAGTGGCCGTGTGCCTGCTTGTCGCTCAGGCGTGGGCGATCAATCGGCTGGCGGGATTGGCGTATCCGCTGTGGAACGAGGGGGAGCAGTCGCGGGGCCAGGTGTCTGCTCCAGAAACCTGCAGACGGCCTTGAGGGCGGCTGGGCGGTCGATTTGGCGGGCAACATTCTGGGCGCGAGTTTTCATTTCTTTGTTCTGAATCACATCGAGTAGGTTTTGCGTTGCGCTGGCGGGGTTCCATTCACCTGGTTTGACCACGCGGCACACGCCGAGTCTGCGCAGCCATTCCGCGTTCGAAGGCTGGCTGAACACGCGGGGGATGATGATTTGCGGGATGCCCGCTTCGAGCGCCGCGGCAGCGGTGCCGACGCCTCCGTGGTGAACGATCGCGGAGGCACCCTGCAGGATTTCCGTCAACGGTGCGAATTTGATGGCGGTCAGAGGGCCCTGCGAACGGGCGCTGCCGACCACTATACCTGTGCGTCCGATTTTTTCGCATGCGGCCGCGGCGGCGTTGAGGTAGGGAAGCAGCCATCCCCCGGTTGTGCCGGCGGTGCCTGGGTAAAAAACAATATGGCCTTCGGTACGGACGGCGCTGGGGGTGGGCGCCAATTCGGGGAGGGGCATGAAGCCGAAGGTCGCGCGCAGCGCCTTCAGCATCGGTCCGTCGGCTATCCAGCGTGGCCACAGTGCGATTGTCGGGATGGATGGCCGCACGGCGCTGTATATCTGGAGGCGGTTGTTCGAGGGGTCACTCCGGAGGCGCAGGTTACGTTGAACGCTCCCGTCTGGAAGGCGCGGACGTTGCAGGGAGAGAACAGGCGGCAAATCGACGACAGTGCGTATGATGCTGACGGGGGAATGCCTTCGGAGTTCGAGATCGGCCCAGAGGTGCGGGCGTTCCGCGGAGACGATGACCAGATCATCGGTCAGCATTCGCGAAAGGGCTTCGAACGCTCTTTGGTTCCAGGTGACTATGTGGCGTGCCACGTAGAGTTCGGCGTAGCGTGTGGCGAGGAGTATCCGGTCTTTGAGGATCTGCTCCTGTTGGCTTGCGGTGGTTATGGGGATGTAATCGACATCGCAGGCGGCCGCCTGCGATTGGTATCCGTGGTCCGCTATCAATGTTGCGCGGTGGCCAGTTGATTTCATGCGTTGCGCGATGGCGAGGAGCGGAAGGACATCGCCGTTGGAGCCTGGTGCGCAGAAGACGAAGTGCATGAGCGGATAGGCTATTATCGCGCCGCCCGGCCGGGGCAGGACCCGACCCTCCGTTGTGTTGTAATGAAGATATGGAAGTCGAGATGAAGATCCGCGGGTTGATGATGGACCCGATCACAAACATGCCGATCGTCATCCTGAAAGATTCCGGCAGCAGCAGTGTGCTGCCTATCTGGGTCGGCATCTACGAAGCGAATGCCATTGCGCTCGAGATCGAGAAGGTTTCGACTCCGCGGCCGATGACGCACGATCTGATCAAGACGCTTCTGACGGGGCTGGATGCAGGGATTCGCAAAGTTGTAGTGAGCGAACTGCGCGAGGAAACGTTTTACGCCATCATCTGGGTGGAGCGCAACGGCGAGCTGATTTCGGTGGATTCGCGTCCATCCGATGCGCTGGCTCTGGCGCTGCGTCATGACTGCCCGATCTACGTGGACGATTCGGTGCTGAAGTCGTCAAAAGCCACGGGCTCGGTTGCCGATAAGGTGAACGCCAATCAGGAACTCAAGCGCTGGCTGGAGAACCTGAACGAAGAGGATCTGGGCCGCTACAAGATGTAGTGCCTTCACTTCCCGCTGTAGTACACCAGATAAGCCGCAAACAGGGCGATCACGCCGACGAGGACAGAGATCGCGCGGGAAAGGGTCTGCGAACGCGCGGCGTGGATTCGCTGCGTTCTTTCGCCCCAGTCACGCAGGATCGGCGACGTGGCATCGCGGGCCAGCAGATAGCGAATTCCAAATGGAGTCGTGATATGGCGGAGCACTCCTGCGCGGATGAGAGCTGCGAGCGCCGATTCGACGGCGGCACCGCGTGCGGAGCAACGCTCGGTCAGACCTTTCAGCGAAACAGCGATGCGGTGCCCTTCCGGCGTGACAAGTACGGGGAGCCACTGCAACAGCAGGCGGCGGTCTGAAGCACGCAGATCACTCAGGACAGGGTCAAGGCTGGTGAGGATGGCTCGGTCGGCACTGCCACTGTCGCGGCGCTGTGCGGCGATGGTGATGAGTGTGGGATTGACGCCTCCTTCCACGGCGGCGACGCGAGCGGAGATGATTTCGTTGACAGCGGCAGGTTCCACTCCGCGGCGGCGAACGAGCTCGGCGGCGCCTTCCGGGGTCAGCGGCGCGAGCGTGACGGTATAGCCGAGCAAATTCGGGATGAACGGGGCGAGGCGCTCGAACTCGCCGACTGCGGAGGGGTGCATCGCGATGACGAAGTGGGCGGCGCGCGAGCTGATGGCGTGGGAGAGCTCGGCGTCGAAAGCGTCGGAGACATCCGTACCGGCGTGGCAGCGCAGATAGTCTTCGAACTGATCGAGAAGGATGGCGAGAGGTTTGCCGGCCGTTGCGACGGCACGCTCGAGTAGCTCGATCAGCGGCTCGCGGCTCCGGGGCGCGAAGGGTTCACCAGTCTGATGGTGCACGGCTTCGGCAACGGTTTCACGAAGCCGCGCGGCGACTGTGCGGCCTTCCCAATCCGAAGCAATAGCAACGATATTTCCGGCGCGGAGCAGGGGCGGCTGAACGCCGGCGCGGAGGACGGACGAGGCTCCGAAGCCCGGAGGAGAGAGCAGGACGGTGAAGCGTCCGGCTTCGCAGTTTTCCAGGATGGCGCGGACTTCGGCTTTGCGCCCGCAGAGCAGGTCCTCCTGCTCCGGGCCCAGAGGCTGCAAATTCAGAGGGCTTGGATTGGCGGAGGACAAGGCGTCAGGCTGAATTCGTCATGATACAGGACGATTACGGCGTCTGCGGGGGTACAAGCCAGAAATCCCGCGGGAAAAGTTTGTAGACGTGCTCGTCTTCGCGGGTCTGGACATCGGTGTCCATGGCTTTGAATTGCTTTTCGCTGCCGATGATGAAGTAGATGCCGGACGGGTCGGTTTTGCCGTAGCCAGGGAGAATTTTGGCGTAGACGGCGTCCATGCGGCGGAAGAGCTCGGTTGAGAGAGCGGGGTCTCTGCGAAGCGTGAGCAGGTTTTCGCGAAATTTCTTAACGACTGCGGGGGTGACGCCGTCGGCGAGATCCGCGGCGATGGCGGCCGCGCGGCTTTCGTAGCTATCAGGCGCGTACGTGGGCTGGAAGGCGAGGGCGATGGCGTATTCGGCGAGGTGAGGATCTCGCGAGCCGCTCTTGATGACGTTGATGGCGAAGTGGAGCGTCTGGGGAATTTCCGGCATCCGCTCGGCATAGTAGCCGGCCCAGCCATCATGCAGGCTGCCGCGGATGCCGTTACTGTAGGCGAGGCCCGCGCTGATTGTTTTCGTGAAGACGCCGTGTTCGCCATAGCCAGCGAAAAGGCGGGAGGCAAGGTAATCGAGCTGGGCGTCACGGCTGGCATCCGAGTAGGACGTGAAGGGAATGATGGAGGCCATGACGCCGCCGGTCAGGTTGGGATCGTAGAACCCGACGTAGCGGGGCGCATTTTGCGACGGGATTTGCTGGTGCTGGCGGAGGCGATCATCGACGCGGCGGGTCGCGGAGTAAGTGGCGCGGGCCGGGGATGCGTCGCGGAGGCTGGCGGCGAGCGCCGCGATCGGCTGCTGAAGCTGCTGGAGCGACTCGTGAGAGCCGACGGTCCACATGCGGGCGTTGCGGGTGGCTACGAGACTTTCGCGGAGAGTGTTGAGACGCCTGAGCGCGGCTTCCGGAGTGAGCAGGATATCGGCGCGAAGCTGGCGGCAGATATAAGCGGTATCGCCCGAGACGGAGGAGTCAGGCAGGTCGGCGACGAGTTGCGTGATGTCGTCGGCGAGCGGTTTGTATTTGAGGGTGGCGATGTTCTTCCTGATCGCGTCACGGTCGTCACCTGGTTTTTTGGCGAGAGCCTGGAGTTCGGCGGCAGCGGCGGGGCGGTCCGCGATATCGGCGAGCATCCAGCGGAGGCGATCGGCATTCCATTCGCGCGTGAGGAAGGAAGTCGTGGTGAGGTAGAGGGGGCTCTGCTGCATCCAGTAGCTGTAGACCGGATTCATTACCCAATATTCCTCGGGGCCCTGCATGGTGGTGCGGACGTGGCCGACATATTGCTCGACCAGGTCGCGCAGGCGCGGGAGATTTTCAGGGCGCCAGTCGGGATGGAAGAGGATGAGGTTCATCCAGTCGATGGCGCGGCGGCTTTCAGCGAGGTCATTGCCGGAGCCGGAGACCGCTAGCTCGACGCGATGCGATTTCGTATTGGAGATGAAGTGCGCGTCGAGGCTGAGGATTTCGCGGCGGAGGCGGTCCTGCATTTCTTCGTATGAGATCGGCTTGCCGTTTTCGATGACGCCAGCGGTGGAGAGAAGATCGGGAAGCACGGAGAGCAGGGGCAGGTCGGCTTCGGGGACGGAGGCGAGGTTGAGGGCGATCGACGTGGTGGAACTGGTCATGTTGTCGAAATATGACGTGACGAGCGGGACGCCCCGGCCGATTTTCGATTCGGTGTAGCTGAGCTGGTCGTCGAGGGTGAGGGGCGGGTTGTCGATGAATTTGCGGTCGCCGGCGGTGCGGGCCAGTTCGTCGAGCTTTTTGCTGGTGGCGTCGTATTCCGACTGGTAGCGCTTCACGATGGCCTGTTCGTCAGTGAGCTTGTAGAGCGTGCCGAGGCGTTTGACTTCGGCGGCGGCGCGATCGAGGCGGTCCTGCTGATCTTTGGCGAGAAGCGCGGGGCTGGGTTTAACGGCGATGCCGAAGGGTTCTGTGCCCGTGATGTGCCAGGCGGGAAGAAGATCATGCCAGAGGTTGTGTGGCGCGGCGAGCAGGCGATCGATGGCTTCGATATCGGGCTTTTCGGTGACGTACTTACGGAAGCCGCCTTCGCGATTGAGGCGGTAGAGCTGGTCCATCCAGTTCGAGCCGGTGTTGCGCTCGCCGAAGCCGGGCGGGGTGTTGATGAACTTCGAGAGGGAACGTCGCTGTTCGACGAGGCGGCTGCGCACCTGCGCGTTGAAGTCTTTGAGATCCTGGGAGCCGTCGGGAAGTCCGGCGATGCGGTTGAGCTCATCCATCACGATGGCGCGCATCTGTTTGACTTTGTCTTCGGTGAGGTTGGCGGCGGCAACTTCGTCGAAAGTCAGGAAGAGCGGGAAGCCCTGATCTTCGGAGACCCACGCGTTGACGCCGGTGGCGCCGGTTTCCATTTTGCGGGTGCGGCTGTTGACGAAGAGCTTGTAGAGGTTGGTGGTGGAATCGCCGGCGAAGGCGTTAGCGAAGATCTCGAAGAGCAGGGAATCGCGATTATCCAGCTTGCGCACGGCGGGCCAGGCGAAGCCGACGTAGCTGGGCTGATGGTCGTTCTCGAAGGGGAAATCGACGACGGCGATGTTGCCGGTTGCCGCGGGCTGCGGCGCGGGGAGATCGGCTTCGCTTTGCGGTTTGAGCGTGACGGCGTTGGGCTGGACGGCGTTGAGAATGGCATCGAAGCGCGCGAGCTGCGCGGCGACCGTGTCGCCGGAGGGCAGGGAAACGACGCTGCCCATGTTGGCGAGGAAATAGTGGCGGTCGTGAAAAGCGCGGATGTCGGCCGGCTTCATCTGGCGGATGGCTTCGGGCATGCCGCCGGAACTCCAGGACAACGGATGGTGAGTGCCGTAAAGATCGATGAGGGCGTCGCGATAGAGGATCCAGTCGGGTTTGGCCATGGAGCTGACCATTTCGTTGTAGACAGTGCCTTTTTCGTCGAGGCTGAGCTTGTGGGTGGCGGGATCTTCGGAGATGCCGAAGTTGCGGACTTCGCGGGCGATTTCATCGTCGGAATAATCGGGATGGAGAAGGGCGTTGAGCTGGGTCCGGAGGCCGGTGTAGAAGACTTCGAGGCCGGCGTTTGTGTTGAAGTGATAACAGGTGCGCCACTGCATGGTGAAGGCGCTCGAGAGGGAGAGCGTCATGCTTTCGCTTGCGGCGAAGGCGCGGCCGACGTTGCCTTTGCCGACGAGGAGATGCTCCTGCGTGTGGGGTTCGCCTTTATCGGAAACAGGGAAGCTGTTGACCCAGGTGAAAGCCTGTGGAACGGACTGAACCTGAATCAGGTCAAGGGTGAAACCGGTTTTCTGGTGGATGAAGCGGGCGCCGAAAGGGTGACCGGCGTCATCGAGGTAAACCGCGGCGGCACGAAAACCGTGACTTGAAGTATGTTGCGTAACACCCTGAAAGGACACTGGTTCGTCGGCGTGGGATGTAGTGGTCAGCATGAAGAGGAGGGCGAGCGGAATGAGGGTCTTCATTGCGGTTGCTGTCTGATTTTAGCGCGTGAAATGAGGTAATATTGCCTGATGCCGGTCGTTTGAGGCGAAAGCGATGCTGCGAACCGCGGTGAAAATCGGGGTAGGGATACTGCTGCTTTGTGGAGCGGGGAAGCTGATTCGCGGGCAGGCGGCTGAAGAACGGCTGCCCTCATTCGATGTCATTTCGGTGAAGCGAACCCCATCCGGCGCACAGACAAAATCGAACTCTCCGATCGGGCCGGGGGAGGTCTATGTAAAGACCGGCGGGCATTTCACCGCGGAGGGATTCCCGCTCGCTACCTACGTCAATTTTGCGTTCCGGCTGTTGGGAAGCGAGGCGGAGGCCGCGGATGGGCAGCTTCCGGGGTGGGCGATGAACGACCGGTTCACGATTGAAGCGCGCACCGACGGCGATCCGGCGAAAGATACCAAGGATCAGATGAGGCTGATGATGCGGTCGCTGCTGGCGGAACGCTTCGGTCTGAAGATCCATTATGAGAATCGACAGATGCCGATCTTCGTGGTGAGCCTGGCGAAGGCCGGCAAGCCGGGGCCGCAGTTGCAGCGGCATCCGGCGGACGCGGTGTGCAATACCGTGCTCTCGCGGGAGGCGGCGTCGGCGGTGTCACTTACGGATACGGCCGGAATTTATCCGAAGCAGTGCGGCGGCATGATGCCGATGCAGGCAAGTGCTCCCGGGCGATTTCGGTTTGGGGCGCGAAACGTGACGATGAAGTTTATCGCGGATCAGCTTACGTCGCTGGGCGACCTGGGGCGTCCGGCGGTGGATGAGACCGGGCTGACGGGGATGTTCGATTTCGTGCTGGAGTTTGTGCCCGATATCAGCAGCACACGGCAGGGATATCCCGATTTTCAGGGCGATCCGACCGGACCGACGTTTTCGCAGGCGGTGCGGGAGCAACTGGGGCTGAAACTGGAGTCCACGAAGAGGCCGAGCCGGTTTCTGGTCATCGACCATGTGGAACATCCCACACAAAACTGAGGGCTGAGGTCGCGGGTTTGGTCATCTTTATGCCAACCTAAAAACGTGGCCTGGTTGAGTGGCGTATCGCACGCGTGGAGAGCGTTGCGCCACCGGAATTTCCGTCTTTTTTTCTTCGGACAGAGTATTTCGCTCATCGGGAGCTGGATGACGCGGCTCGCGACGACGTGGCTCGTCTACCGCCTGACGCATTCGGCGATGTGGCTGGGCGTGGTTGGGTTCGCCGGACAGATTGTAACGTTTCTGGTGGCGCCGTTCGCGGGCGTGCTGATTGAGCGCGTGGACCGGCGGCTGCTGCTTGTCTGGACACAGGCGGCGGCTGCGATTCAATCGCTGGCGCTTGCGGCGCTGACGCTCATGCGCGTGATTACGCTGCCGGAAATTCTGGGACTGGCGGCGCTGCAGGGCCTGATCAATGCGTTCGACATGCCGGGGCGGCAATCGTTTCTCATCCAGATGGTGGAGAACAAGCAGGACCTGGGGAACGCGATTGCGATCAATTCGTCGATGGCGAACGGCGGGAGGCTGATCGGGCCGGCGATCGCGGGGGTGGTGATTGCGGTCGTTGGGGAGGGGATGTGTTTTCTGATCGACGGGCTGAGTTACCTGCCGGTGATTGCGTCGCTGCTGGCGATGCGGATCACGCCGAGGGAGAGGGCTGGCCGCGCCGTGGGGATGTGGGAGGGGTTGCGCGAGGGGTGGAACTATGTGAGCAACTTTCGCCCGGTGCGTTCCGTGCTGCTGTTGTTTGCGCTGATGGCGTTTGTGGGATTTCCGTATACGGTTTTGCTGCCGCTCATCGCGGCGCAGGTACTGCATGGCGGCGCGGCTACGCTGGGGTGGCTGACGGCGGCTTCGGGGATTGGGGCGCTGGCCTCCGGGCTTTCTCTGACGCTGCGAAAGACGGTGGTGGGATTGACCCGGATGCTGCAGATTGCAGCGACGCTGTTGGGCGTGGGGCTGGTGCTGCTGGGCTTCTCGCACACGCTGTGGATCTCGCTCGTGGTGCTGCTGGTGGTCGGTTTCGGGATGATGCAGGGGCCGTCAATCAGCAATACGATTATTCAGACGCTGACGACGGAAGACAAGCGTGTACGAGTGATGAGCTACTATACGGCGGCGTTTTTCGGCATGACGCCGTTCGGGAGTCTGCTGGCGGGAACGCTGGCTGATCGTTTCGGGCCGCTCCATACCCTCATGATGGCGGGGGCGTGCTGTCTGGCGGGGGCGCTTTGGTTCACGCTGGAGTTGCCGAAGATGCGGGCGGTGATGCGGCCGATATATCAGGAGATGGGATTGCTGCCGGTGCGGGAGGCTGAGCCGGAGTTGGCGGGCGATTCGCAGTGAGCAGACCAGCGGGACGAGGCGTCCCGCGCGGACCCGGGGTCCGCCCTCCCTATTTCTTGGGGACGATTTTGATTTCGAAGAGGTTCGGCCAGAGCTTGCCAGTCACGAAGAGACGCTTGCGGGTGGCGTCGTAGGCGATGCCATTGAGGACGTCTTCGGTGCCATTGCGATACATGGGGCTGAGGATGCCGCTCATATCGATCCAGCCGAGGATGGCGCCGGTGGAGGGGGAGATGCGAGCGATGCGGTCGGTCTGCCAGATGTTGGCGTAGAGCTGGCCTTCCACATATTCGAGCTCGTTCACATTGTCGATGGAGCGCGAGCCTTCATGAACTTTGATGCGGCGGCGCTCGGCGAAAGTTTTGGGATCCCAGAGGCGGATTTCGTCGGTGCCGTCATCCATGAACAGCGTGGTGGCGTTGTGGGTGAAGGACCAGCCTTCGCCTTTGTATTGGAAGGTGCTGAGCTGGACGAAGTCTTTCAGAGAATAAACAAAGCCGATCTGGGTTTGATAAGTTAGCTGGGCGATGCGGTCGCCGAGGATGGCGATGCCTTCTCCGAAATACTGATGCGGGAGGGCGATGCTGCGGACGATTTCTCCGGTTTCGAGTTTGACCTTGCGGAGAGTGGAATGGCCGTTGAGACCGGTGCTTTCGTAGAGGAATCCGTCGTGATATTCGAGGCCTTCGGTGAAGGCGTTGCGGTCGTGGGGATAGACGTGGACGACCTTATAGGTGTAAGTCGGGACCGCGGCGGCGGCAGGCTTTCGCATGGTGGCCTGAGCGAACAGGATGGCACAGCCGATGGCGAGCGGGCGCTCGCCATCGGCTGTG
>Ga0134125_10002452_pt1 | contig 22038 bp, 22 predicted proteins | sample KB31751_FD_96464 | JGI IMG/M metagenome (GOLD analysis project Ga0134125, IMG submission 96464) | Terrestrial soil microbial communities with excess Nitrogen fertilizer from Kellogg Biological Station, Michigan, USA - KB3-175-1 | ecosystem: Environmental > Terrestrial > Soil > Unclassified ... | reverse complement strand
GTGCAGGCGCGGCGCCACCGGATGCGCCATCGACACGTGCGCGACGCAGCCTTTGCCGAAGAACGACGTTTGCCGCAGATGCGTGCGGTCGACGAACTGGTCGACCATGACGAAGGTGCCGGGCGGCAGCTCTTCCCTGAACGAGCCGCAGGCCGACAGCGAGACGAGGTCGGTGACGCCGGCACGTTTCAGGACGTCGATATTGGCGCGGTAGTTGATGTCGGACGGCGACAGCCTGTGGCCCTTGTCGTGGCGCGACAGGAACACGACCGGCAGGCCGCCGATATCGCCGATGCGCAACGCGCCGGACGGCTCGCCCCAGGGGCTTTCGAGGCGCTCCTCGCGCACGTTCGCGAGCCCCGGCAGGTCGTAGATGCCGGAGCCGCCGATGATGCCGAGTACCGCCCGAGCCATTGCGCCGCGCCTTTCCAGATTGCCGCGTCCCGCCCGCGACATACGGGGCAAATGACGGCCGCGGCAAGGGCTTCCGCGCGCCCGCGCAGGGATAGTTGTATTTATGTTGTGTACCCGTTTAAGTGGTGGCGCCGGAGCGTCACCGTCCGGCTCGAGACCGCTCGCGGGAGATCCTCATGACCAAAGCACTGCTTGGCTGCCTCACCGCCGCCGCGCTGACGATCGCCGCCACCGCGGCGCAGGCGCAGGCCGCCCCGAAATTCGGCTGCGGCGGCTCGCCGCCACAACCGCCGCCGACGTTGACGCCGGCCTTCTCCACATCGGCCGGCGACCGCACCAATCTCGGCTTCGAGTGCATGATGTGGCAGAACTTCGTCTACCTGAACTGGCCCGCGACGCGCGGCCAGCGCGGCGTGCCCAACAAGAACGCCAAATTCGGCGGCCGGGGGCCGACGGTCTGGGAGAGCTACAAGACCGTCGACGAGACCTTCCCGCCCGGCGGCCGCAATCCGGGCCCGTGGAATCGCGTGCTCGTCTCATCCGCGCTCGGCAGCACGCTGGCGCAGAAGGTCGGCGACGGCGAGGTACGCAACCTCACCATGCGCTCGAAGATCTCGCGCGCGGTGCTCAACAATATCGCCGAGCACGCGAGCGTCATCCCGCCCGACATCCTGCGCTCGATCACGCAGGCCGGCGGCGGCACGCTCTACGACCTCAACGGCAAGCCGGTCTATTACGAAGTGTCGATCGATCGCGACGAATACGAGTACATCGTGCAGAACGGCCTCTACAACGCCGACACGCAGGCGACCTTCGGCGCCACGAACGTCATCGTGCTGCCAGCCGGGCCGTCGAAATACGGCCAACTCGGCGCGCTGGAGGTGAAGGCGGCGTGGAAGGTGCTGTCGGACGCCGAGCGCAAGTCCGGCCGCTTCCACATGGTGCAGGCGATCCTGCCCGGCTCATTCGTGCCGGTGGCGGTCGGCCTCGTCGGCTTTCACGTCTTCCTGCCGGTCAGCGGTCAGGGCATCTGGGCCACCTTCGCGCAGGTCGACAACGCGCCGGTGCAGGGCCAGCCTGCGACCGGCAAGTACAATTTCTACAATCCGAACTGCATGCAGGACGGCAAACCCTGCCCGGTCAACGTCAAGGATGCCGACCCCGGACAGGTGGTGCAGGTCACGCCCGACGAGGCGTCGACGCCGCAGCTCAACGCCTACATGCAGAACCTGATCCGGCAAGCCGACCCGAAGTCACCGTGGCAGTACTACAAGATCGTCAATATCCAGTGGCCGCTCAGCCCGGTCGACATCGCCAAGGAAACTCCGCCGGTGAACGTGCCGCTGCCCAACGGCAGCCCGAACAGCGCGACGGTGGTCAACGCGGTGCTCGAGACGTTCAAGCAGCAACCCGGCACCGGCTGCCTCACCTGTCATATCTACGGGTCGGTCGCCTCGTCCGGCGGGCAGGGCCCGAATTACGCGACCGACTACAGCTTCATCTTCGGCCGGGCCACCGCGCCGCCGAAGTGAGGGTTGCCGTCGCCCGAAACGACGAAGGGCCCCTTGCGGGGCCCTTCCTAATTCAAATCGCCGTATACGACTCAGAGCGACGTCTTGGCCGGATCCTGGCCGTGCGCGGCCTCGCGCGGCGCCTCGGCCTCGTGCCAGATCTTCTTCTTGGTGAAGTAGAGCAGGCCCGAGAGCACGATCAGGAAGACGATGACCTGGAAGCCGACGCGGTGGCGCTGGTCGAGCTTCGGCTCCGACGCCCACATCAGGAACGCCGCGACGTCCTTGGCGTACTGATCGAGCGTCTCCGGCGTGCCGTCGTCGTATTTCACCTGCCCGTCCTGCAACGGCTGCGGCATGGCGATGTTGTGGCCGGGGAAATACTTGTTGTAGTGCCCGCCCTGCGGCAGCTTGACGCCCTTCGGGGTCTCTTCGTAGCCGGTCAGGATGGCGTGGATGTAGTCGGGTCCCAGCTCCTGGTACTGCGTGAAGATGTCGAAGATGAACCAGGGGAAGCCGCGGGTATAACCGCGCGCCTTGGCCAGCGTCGACATGTCGGGCGGCGCGACGCCGTTGGCGGCCGCCGCTGCGGCCTCGTTCGGGAACGGCGCCGGGAAATAGTCGGCGGGACGCCCGGTCCGCTCGACCGGCTGGCCTTTGTCGTCGACGTCCTTGATTTTGTACTCGGCTGCGACCGCCGCCGCCTGCGCTTCCGAGAAGCCGGGCCCGCCCGCGTCCGCGAGATTACGGAACGACAGGAAGTTCATCGAGTGGCAGTTCGAGCAGACCTCGCGATAGATCTTGAAGCCGCGCTGGAGCTGCGCCTGGTCGTACATGCCGAACGGGCCGGCGAACGACCACGTCTGCCGTGGCGGCGTCGGCTGGTCCTCGGCGGAGGCCGGCAGCGCCGCGAGCGAGACGCCGGCGGCGAACGAGAGGGCGATGAGAGTGCGCGTCATTGTCATGGCCGGTTTCCCGCTCACGCCTTCTGCAACACCGAATCCGAAATCGAATTCGGCAGCGGCTTGGTCTTTTCGAAGATGCCGAGCAGCGGCAGGATGATGATGAAGAAGCCGAAATAGTACGCCGTGAAGATGCGCGAGATCAGCACATAGGCGCCCTCCGGCGGCTTCGAGCCGAGGTAGCCGAGCCCGACGCAGGCGATCACCCACAGCCAGAAGAACTGCTTAAACAGCGGCCGGTAGCGCGCCGAGCGCACCCGCGACGTGTCGAGCCAGGGCAGGAAGGCCAGGATCAGGATCGAGGAGAACAGCGCGACGACGCCGAGCAGCTTGTCCGGGATCGAGCGCAGGATCGCGTAGAACGGCAGGTAGTACCATTCGGGCACGATCTCGGCCGGCGTCACCGCCGGGTTCGCCGGGATGTAGTTGTCCGGGTGGATCAGGTAGTTCGGGATGTAGAACACGATCCAGGCGAACAGAATGCAGAACACCGCGATGGCGAATGAGTCCTTGGCCGTCGCGTACGGCGTGAACGGCACCGTGTCCTTCGCCGATTTCACCTCGATGCCGGCCGGGTTGTTCTGGCCGACGACGTGCAGCGCCCAGACGTGCAGCACGACCACGCCGGCGATCACGAACGGCAGGAGGTAGTGCAGCGAGAAGAAGCGGTTGAGCGTCGGGTTGCCGACGGCGTAGCCGCCCCACAGCCAGGTGACGATGGTCTCGCCGACGCCAGGCAGCGCGGAGAACAGGTTGGTGATGACGGTCGCGGCCCAGAAGCTCATCTGGCCCCACACCAGCACGTAGCCCATGAAGCCGGTCGCCATCATCAAGAGGTAGATGATGACGCCGAGGATCCAGAGCACCTCGCGCGGCGCCTTGTACGACCCGTAATAGATGCCGCGGAACATGTGGATGTAGACCGCGAGGAAGAACATCGACGCGCCGCTGGCGTGCGTGTAGCGCAGCAGCCAGCCGTAGTTCACGTCGCGCATGATCATCTCGACCGACTTGAAGGCGAGATCGACGTTGGCGGTGTAATGCATCGCCAGCACGACGCCGGTGACGATCTGCACGGCGAGCATGAAGGAGAGGATGCCGCCGAACGTCCACCAGTAGTTCAGGTTGCGCGGCGTCGGATAGGTGACGAACGAAGAGTGGATCAGCCCGCCGATCGGCAGCCGCGTCTCCAGCCATTGCAGAAATTTATTGTTCGGCTGGTAGGTCGAGTGTCCGCTCATGATCAACCTTCTTGGAGCAATGCCGCGGATCAGCCGATCCGGATCTTGGTGTTGGACGTGAATGCGTAGGGCGGCAGCGGCAGATTCTTCGGCGCGGGCCCCTGCCGGATGCGTCCGGCGCTGTCGTACTGCGAGCCGTGGCACGGGCAGAACCAGCCGTCGTAATTGCCCTCGTGCGGCAGCGGGATACAGCCGAGATGCGTGCAGATGCCGATGACGATCAGCCACTGCTCGTGGCCCGCCTTCACGCGCTCCGAATCGGGCTCCGGATCGCGCAGCGAGTCGACGTTGACCTGCTTGGCGAGATCGATGTCCTTCTTCGTTCGGTGGAAGATGAAGATCGGCTTCGAGCGCCAGAACACCTTGACGATCTGCCCTTCGGCGATCGGGCCGAGATCGATATCGACCGGCGCGCCGGCGGCAATCGTGGAGGCGTCGGGATTCATCTGGTTGATGAGCGGCACCAGAACCGCAGCGGCGCCGACGGTCGCGACCGCGCCGGTCGCGATGTACAGGAAGTCGCGTCGCGTGTGCTCCGCCGAAGACACGGTCGTCACGTCTTGTCCCTCTCCCCCGGCTGGCTAATGTCATCCGCCCGCGGCGTGAAACCTCGGGAAGCATTCCCTCGGCGGCGGGGGCGGTCCGGTTGCGGCAGCCCTTCCGAATGGCAGGACGGCGCGTCGGCGGGGTTCTATTGGCACCCTTGCGGAGGGAGTGCAAGCCCGCTATCGCGCCAGAGCCGCCGGGCTGCACAAGTCATTGGCGGACATGTCTTGCCGGGCCTGAGACGGTCCGCCGCCACGCCCGGACCTCGCCGATGCGGATCGCCCTCTACGAGCCCGACATCCCCCAGAACACCGGTACCATCCTGCGGCTCGCCGCCTGCCTCGGGATCGAGGCGCACATCGTCGAGCCGGCCGGCTTTCCGGTCACCGACCGCGCCTTCCGGCGCGCCGGCATGGACTATCTCGACCAGGTGACGATCGTTCGCCACGCCTCCTTCGCCGCGTTCGAGACCTGGCGGCGCGGCGCGGAACTCCGGCTCGTGCTGATGACCACCGCGGCCGAAGGCTCCTATCTCGACCACGCCTTCACGGCGGCGGACATCGTCCTGTTCGGCCGCGAGAGCGCCGGCGTGCCGGAGGCGGTGCACCGCGCCGCCGACGTGCGCCTGCGCATCCCGATCCAGGCCGGCCTGCGCTCGCTCAATGTCGCGATGGCCGCCGCCATGGTCGCCGGCGAGGCGCTGCGGCAAACTGTCCGACCCACAGGGAGCCGCTCATGACCGCCCTGCCCGACCCCTCGGCCCTCGACGCCCGCAAGGCGCGCGCCCGCGCCTGGTTCGAGACCCTGCGCGACGACATCTGCCGCGCCTTCGAGGCGCTGGAGGACGGCCTGCCCGCGTCCGCGCCGTTCGGCGACCGCGCCGCCGGGCGTTTCCTGCGCACGCCGTGGCAGCGCACCGACCACAGCGGGACCGATGGCGGCGGCGGCGTCATGGCCATGATGCACGGCCGCGTGTTCGAGAAGGTCGGCGTGCACTGCTCGACCGTGTTCGGCGAATTCGCGCCGGAATTCCGCAGCCAGATTCCCGGCGCGGAGCAGGACCCCCGCTTCTGGGCCTCGGGCATTTCGCTCATCGCGCATTTGCACAGTCCGCACGTGCCGGCCGTCCACATGAACACGCGCTTCGTCGTCACGACAAAGGCCTGGTTTGGCGGCGGCGCCGACCTGACGCCGCTGCTCGACAAGCGCCGCACGCAGGATGACCGCGACACGCGCGCCTTCCACGCAGCGATGCAGGCTGCGTGCGATGCGCATGCTCCCGTCGCGCCTTACGATAAGTACAAAAAATGGTGCGACGAATACTTCTTCCTCAAGCACCGCCATGAGATGCGCGGCATCGGCGGCATCTTCTACGACTATCTCGAAACCGACTGGGACGCCGCCTTCGCCTTCACCCAGGACGTCGGCCGCGCCTTCCTCGGCGTCTATCCGGACCTCGTCCGTAATAATGTCGCGACGCCCTGGACCGAAGCCGAGCGCGAGGAGCAACTGGTGCGCCGCGGCCGCTATGTCGAATTCAACCTGCTTTATGACCGCGGCACGATTTTCGGGCTGAAAACCGGTGGCAACGTCGACTCGATCCTGTCGTCGATGCCGCCGGTTGTAAAATGGCCCTAGTGCTCAATCCAAGATTGTGGCATGATTTCGCGGCGCCGAGGGGCTCCGAGGGAGGTCGGCCATGTCATCGCAGCAAATCGCAAACGACGCGGTTGCCACGCCGCAGCAACAGACCACCACGGCAAACCGTAGCTGGTGGAATCGCATCAAGGACGCCGCAAGCCTGGTCGATCGTGAACTGTCCTTCGCCAAGGGACTATCGGTCTTCACCGTCATCAGCAGCCTGGTCGTCGGCTACTTTCAATATGTATCTGCCTATCAGACCAAGGTGAACGCGGAAGCCGCCAAACAGATCGCCAATGCGGAGGCGACCTACTCCGACGCCGCGACGCAGTTCTCCAAGGCTATCACGCTGCAGCAGTACCTCTTCTTCAATTATCGTGACGCGGTCGCCGCCAAGAACGACACCGACGCCAGCACACTGACGGCGCGGACATCGCGCGGCATGTTCCAGCATTACGAAGATTTGCGCACCGGCTTGCGCGAAAATGTCGACATGCTCGCGCGCAAGGTCGAAGCCGATCTCGATTGGCGATCGAACACCGACCGCGACGTAGCGAAACTGACTGCAGTCGACATCGACCCGCTGACGCGACTGGCGCTCGGCCACTACGATTTCGACTGCGATAGCGACGTCACCATGCCGAACTTCGATCCCGCCAATCACAAATTGAGTATCAAGCCGACGAAGACGGTCCTCCACGACAACCCGAAGGCCGGCTCACTCGGTATCGATTGGTTCAGCACCAAGCATCAGCTGCTCGCGCTCTATTATTGCTTCGAGGTCGATCACCGCAGGATCGAAGCCGCGCGCGAATGGGCGGCGGGCAGCCCGGTGCTGCCGGCGACCAAGGCGAATTTTGAGAAGTCCCTGCCGAACACCGCCCTCAGCTTCAATCGCGAGGCGATCAGGCTCAACGCGTTCATGACGCTTGCCGCGCGCCGCATCGAGGCGATCCAGGTCAAATTCCGACCCCGTGGCTGGTACTGCCACGTGCCCGTGCTGCGCGAGATCGCCGACGGCCTGACCGGCAAATGCTCGCCGATCCACACCGCCATGCGCGGGTCAACCGTATAGCGCGCGCCAGATCAGGAACGCCCCACCGACCATCACGACACCGTCGAGGATGGCGGTGTGCACGTGGATCGGCATGCGCTCGACGAAGGCGCGCGCGAGGAACGCGCCGGGGAGCGCGACGATCCCGATCAGCAGCGCGAAGGCGACGACCTGCGCGTCGATGACGCCGGCGACCCCGAACACCGAGACCTTGACGATGCCGATGACGATCGAGATCGCCGCGTCGGTGGCGATGACGCCGGCGCTGCCGACGCCGGAGGCGAGCAGCAGCGACAGCAGGATCACGCCCGAGCCGGCCGTGCCGCCGACCACGAATCCATAGCAGACCGCGCCGAGCGCGAGCCCGCCATCGCCGAACTTCACGTCGCGGCGCCTGAGCACGCGTCGCAGCGGCACGCTGGCGATCAGCATGGCGCCGATGACGAAGGCCGCCCCCGCGCCCGTGAGATGCGCATAGCCCCAGGCGCCGACGACGCAGGTGGGCGACGCGCACACGGTGACGATCGCCGCGCGCCGCCAGTCGACATAGCGCAGGAAGGCCGACATGCGGCTTGTATTGTTGAACAGCGCCGAGATGGCGATGATCGGCACGATCGGCGCCGCGCCGACGATCGGCACCAGCACCAGCGGCATCAGCGCGCCGGTGCCGTAGCCGGCGACGCCGCCGATCAGCGAGGCGATGAAGGCGACCGCGGCGACAACCGCAAGCGCGGCAAGCGAGATGTCGTGAAAGCCGGAAAGGATGTCCACCGCGCGACCGCCGTCAGGGGCCGGACAACCCTCCGGCGCGGCCGCACTGTCGGCGCGCAAGCCGGCGCCGCGCAAGGGAGGGGTTGACCTTTATCAACCTCAATCGGCGGTCGGCAGGCGCCGCATCGTGAACTCGATCTCGTCACCGGGCAGGACGCGCCAGCTCTCGATCTCGGTCATGTAGGCGGCCTTCGGATAGCGGGCGAAGAATTCCTTCGCCTTGGCGCGGGCGGCCTCGCGCGGCAGCGCGAAGGTCTGGCGGCGGAACCCGTCGACCGCCTTGCGGCGCGCATTGCCCGCGGCAATCCGGCGGGCGAGATCTTGCGGCGTGTCACGGCGCGTCATGGCCGGGTCCCGGGTTGACGATTATCAAATGTAAAGATCGGACGTCCCGCAGCGGGTTGCAAGCCCCGTCGCGCCGTCCGTCATATGGGACAGAGAATTGACACTAGAGAGGCCGCGCGGCCTCAGGAGACGCGGGTGACCTGTGCCGCGATCGCGTCGAGCGCGCCGCGCTCCTCCGGAAAGCCCGCCGCGATCCACGCCGCTTCCGCCACGCGCATCGCCGCGCCGAGCGCCGGGCCCTTCTCGACACCGCGCGCGATGAAGTCGGCCGCCTTCAACGGGAACTCCGGCGCCTGCCAGCGCTGCGGCAGCGTCGCGAATGCGCGCCACGTCTCGTCATGCGCGGACGCCTGCGCGCGCGCCCAGGCGAGCAGCGCGCAATCGAGATAGTGCTCGGGCTTGAGCCGGTAGAGCGCCGCGCGCGCCGTCTGCTCGCCTTGCGCGGGCGAGAGACCCCGCCACTCGGCGCCCATGGCGGCGAGCCGCGCATGCTCGGCATTGGTCAGGCGCAACCGCTGCCACAGCCGCTCGGCGTCCTCCGGGATAGCGACCGCGAGCGCGCCGAGCCGCCGCGCCGCATCGGGCGCGACACCGGCGGCGAGCTCGACCTTGGCCATCATCTCGAAGGCGGCGAGATAGGGCACGCCGCCGAGGACCCGCATGAGCAGCCCGGCCTCGCTCATCACCGCGAGCGTCGGCGTCGCGCGCGCGGCGGCGAGCAGCTTCAACATCTCCATGCGCACGCGCTCGCGCGAGAGCTGCTCGAGCCCGGCGCGGCCCTCGATGCAGGCGGCAAGCCCGGCGCGGTCGGGGTCGCCGTGGCCGTAGGCCGCGTGGAAGCGGAAGAAGCGCAGGATGCGCAGGAAGTCTTCCGCGATCCGCGTCTTCGCCTCGCCGATGAATCGCACCCGCCGTACCGAAAGATCGGCAAGTCCGCCGGTGTAATCGTGGATGGCGCCGTCGGCGGTCACCGACAGCGCGTTGATGGTGAAGTCGCGGCGGTGCGCGTCGCCGGCCCAGTCGCGGCCGAATTCGACCTTGGCATGGCGGCCGTAGGTCTCGACGTCCTTGCGCAGGGTCGTCACCTCGAACGGCTGCTTGCCGATGACGACGGTGACGGTGCCGTGCGCGATGCCGGTCGGCACCGCCTTGAACCCGGCGACCGTGACGCGCCGCACCACCTCCTCCGGCACGGCGGTGGTCGCGATATCGTATTCGTGCACGGCCTGGCCGAGCAGTTGGTTGCGCACTGCGCCGCCGACGACGCGGGCCTCCTCGCCGTCGCGGTTGAGCACCGACAGGAGGCGCGGCACCGCGCCCTCGCGAAGCCACCGCGCCTCGAGCTTTTCCTCCGTGCGGCCCTCGGTCACTTGTACGCCCCCGGCACGAGCCTGCCCTTCTCCATGTGCGCCGGGACGTAGCCGGTGCCGACCGGCGCGCCGGAGAAATGCGCGAGGTATACGAAGCTGCCGATCACCAGCAGCAGCGCGACGATGCCGAGCAGCATGACATGCCGCATCGGCCACGACTTCGGGTCGAGCACGCCCGAGCGCGTCGCGAACAGGAACGCCGCATAGACCGCGAACGGCAGCAGGAACAGCAGCAGCTCGGTGAAGCCGGTGCGGATCATGCGCCTTCCTTATCCCTCCCCGGCGTCATTCGCGATAGATCCGGTCGTGGAGGTTGCGCAGGATGCCGGCGGTGACGCCCCAGATATAACGCTCGCCGAAAGTGATGGCGTAATAGTGCCGCGTCATGCCGTTCCAGTCGCGCGAATGCCGCTGCATGTTGGCGAGGTCCATGACATAGGCGAGCGGCACCTCGAAGGTGTTGTCGACCTCCGCCGTGTTGAGCGTCAGCGCAAAGCCCGGCTTCACCCGCGCGATCACCGGCACGATGCGATAGCCGAGCGTGGTCATGTAGACGTCAAGATAGCCGAGCGGCTCGACATGGCCGCGGTCGAGGCCGATCTCTTCTTCCGCTTCGCGCAGCGCCGAGTGCGTCGGGTCGCGGTCCGACTTGTCGATCTTGCCGCCGGGGAACGACACCTGCCCCGGATGATCCGGCAGATGCTGCGCGCGCTGCGTCAAGAGCACCGTCGGCTCCTTGTGCTCGACCACCGGGATGAGCACCGCCGCCGGGCGGATCGGCCTGACCGCGGCGATCTTCTCCATCACCGGATCGACATCATGATCGCCGCGCTTCGGGATGATGTTCGGGTCGTTGAGGCCCGCCGGCGTCGCAAGCGTCAGCCGCTCGCGCACGCGCGCGAAGAACGCCTGCGCGTCGAGCCGCGGCGCCGGTCTCACCTCCTGCTGCATCAAGCAAACTCCTTCAGCGTGTCGGCCTCGGCCATCGCGAAGAACTCGCCGCCCGAGGCAACGCCGAACACGCGCTTGCCGGCGACGTCGCGCTCTTCACCCAGAGCGACGAGGTCGTAGAACAGCGCGCGCGTCACCTTGGCCCAAAGATCGCGGCGCACATGCAGATAGGGCCTGAGGCCGCCAGTTACCTCTTTTTCGAAGCGCAGCGCATGGCCGGGACCGGCCGCGACCTCGTCGTCGACATTGGTGCGGAAGGTCAGCATCCGGTTCTCGCGCTCGTCCTGCCCCACCGTCATCTCCACGGCCATGAAGGGCGCGTCCTCGACCTTTATCCCGACCTTCTCGACCGGGGTGACGAGGAAATAGTTTTCCCCCTCCTTCTTGAGCACGGAGGCGAACAGCCTGACCAGCGCCACCCGCCCGATCGGCGTCTTCTGGTAGAACCAGGTGCCGTCGGCGGCGATCCGCATGTCGATATCGCCGCAAAACGGCGGATTCCAGCGCTCGACCGGCGGCGGGCGCCGGCCCCGCGGCAGCGTTGCCGCGATCGCCTCCAATCCGCCCCGCCCTTCCTTCGCCATTGTTTTCCTTACGTTTATGCGTCCGCCACGGCTGTTCGCATCTTCGTGATTCAACGTCCGGGGCCGGGAAGATAGCGTAAGCTTGGGGCAAGAGAACGAGGTGGATTCGGAGCCTACGGAGCGCATCCAATTCGCCTTTGATGTGTTTGTGCAATGGCGCTTCTGGCGTGGGCTTTAAGGCGGTCGGCCGAGAATGGCCCGCTATTGCCCGGACAAGGACACGGACTCCATGGCGGCGGCAAGCGGCGAAAGCATTGAAAAGCTGGAAGATATGATCGTGCGCACGGCGGAAGCGACGGCCGCGAATGTGCGCGCGGCCAAGGACGCGATCGGCGGCGTCATTTTCGGCCAGGACATGGTGGTCGAGCGCGCGCTGGTCACTGTGTTGTCCGGCGGACATGCGCTGCTCGTCGGCGTGCCGGGGCTGGCCAAGACCAAACTGGTCGACACCATGGGCATCGCGCTCGGTCTCGACGCACGCCGCGTGCAGTTCACGCCCGACCTGATGCCGTCCGACATCCTCGGCACCGAGGTGCTGGAAGAGAGCCAGGGCGGCAAGCGCTCCTTCCGCTTCATCCAGGGCCCGGTGTTCGCGCAGCTCCTGATGGCCGACGAGATCAACCGCGCCTCGCCGCGCACGCAGTCGGCGCTGCTCCAGGCGATGCAGGAGCAGCACGTGACCGTCGCAGGCGCGCGGCACGATCTGCCCAAACCGTTCCACGTGCTGGCGACGCAGAACCCGCTGGAGCAGGAAGGCACCTATCCGCTGCCCGAGGCGCAGCTCGACCGCTTCCTGATGGAGATCGACGTCGACTATCCCGATCTCGAGGCCGAGCGGCGCATCCTGTTCGACACCACCGGCTCCGAGGAAGGCCGCGCCAAGGCGGCGATGACGGCGGAGGACCTGATGTCGGCGCAGCGTCTGGTGCGGCGCCTGCCGGTCGGCGAATCCGTGGTCGAAGCGATCCTCAAGCTGGTGCGCTCGGCGCGGCCCGGCCCCGAGGGCGGCGAGCTCGGCAAGCTGATCGCCTGGGGGCCCGGCCCGCGCGCCAGCCAGTCGCTGATGCTGGCGGTGCGCGCCCGCGCGCTACTCGACGGCCGCTTCGCACCGTCGGTCGACGACGTGCTCGAACTGGCCGAGCCGATCCTCAAGCACCGCATGGCGCTCACCTTCGCCGCGCGCGCCGAAGGCGAGACCGTTCCCGGGGTCATCCGGCGGCTGACGGCGCGTTTCGGATAGGACAATGGCGGAGCCCGCCCTCAGAGACGCCGAAGCCGGTGCGGTCCGCCAGGCCAGCGCCGGTGCGCACGGGCTGGCCGCGGCGATGCCGCGGCTGGTGCTCGAGGCGCGGCGCGTCGCCTCGACCGTGATCCACGGCCTGCACGGGCGCCGCCGCGCCGGCTCCGGCGAGAATTTCTGGCAGTACCGCCGCTTCGTCTCCGGCGAGCCCGCGCAGAATGTCGACTGGCGCCGCTCGGCGCGCGACGACCATCTCTATGTGCGCGAGCGCGAATGGGAGGCCTCGCACACGATCTGGATCTGGCCGGACCGCTCGCCGTCGATGCTGTTTAACTCGGCGCTGGCGGCCGAAAGCAAGCTCGACCGGTCGCTCGTCGTCGCATTTGCACTTGCGGAAGTGCTGGTGCAGGGCGGCGAACGCGTCGGCGTGCTGGGCCTCATGCGACCGACGGCGAGCCGCAACGTCATCGAGAAGATGGCCGAGGCGATCCTGCATGATGCCGGCGCGCGCTCGAGCCTGCCGCCGACCTTCGCGCCCTCCCCGCTGTCCGAGGTCGTCCTGCTGTCCGATCTGTGGAGCCCGATCGGCGAGGTCGAAGCGACGATCACGCAATTGTCGGCGTCGGGAGCGCACGGCCATGTCGTGCAGATCGTCGACCCGGCCGAGGAGAGCTTCCCTTATTCCGGACGTGTCGAGTTCATCGAGCCGGAGGGCGCCGGCAGTGTCACCGCCGGCCGCGCCGAATCCTGGCGTAGCGACTATCACGGCTTGATCGCGCGCCACCGCGACGCCATCCGCGCCGCCACCGACCTGCGATCGTGGAGCTTCGCCGTGCATCGCACCGACCGGCCGGCGACCGAATTGCTGCTCGCCTTGCACGCCCGCATGGGCGCGCTCGCAAGGGCCCCGCGCGCGCTCGACATTGGGAGCGCCGCTTGATCGGCTCATTGCCGCTCGCATTCGCCCAGCCGCTGGTGCTGCTCGGGCTTCTGGCGCTGCCCATGCTGTGGTGGCTGTTGCGGCTCGTGCCGCCGCGCCCGCGCCGCATCGACTTCCCGCCGACGCGGCTGCTGTTCGAGATCGCGCCGCGCGAAGAGACGCCGGCGCGGACGCCGTGGTGGCTGATCCTGCTACGCCTGCTGCTGGCAGCGCTGATTGTCGTCGCCGCCGCCGGCCCCTTGTGGAATCCCCCCCTCGCCGCCAACGACCGCTCGGCGCCGCTGCTCGTCCTGATCGACGACGGCTGGGCCGCCGCCGCCTCCTGGGACGAGCGCATCCGCACGGCGGATGAACTGATCGCCCGCGCCGAGGCCGATGACCGCGGCGTCGCGGTGCTGCCCTTGTCGGAGACGTCGCGCGATCTCTCTTTGCAGGTCGCGGGCGCGGCGCGCGTCGCGCTCAAGCAGATCAAGCCGAAGCCGCACGCCGTCGACCGCGCCGCCGCGCTGCCGCAGATCGCGCGCTTTCTGCAAGCCTCGCCGCGGGTCGAGCTGTTGTGGCTCACCGATGGCGTCGACCTCGGCAAAGGCGCGGAGTTCGTCGCCGGTTTGAAGCAAGTCATCGGCGATCATCCGCTCAGTATCGTGCAAGGCGGCCTGCCGCCGGCGCATGCGCTCGCCGCCGCCGACAACGCCGCCGGCGCGCTGACGGTGAAGGTGCTGCGCGCCGAAGGCGGGCCCGCCGAAAACGGCATGGTCAACGCCATCGACCTCAAGGGCCTGCCGCTCGGCGACGCGCCCTTCGCGTTCAAGAGCGGCGAGAAGGAAACCGAAGCCTCGATCAACCTGCCGGTCGAGATCCGCAACGACGTGGCGCGTCTCGAGATCGTCGGCGAGCGCTCCGCCGGCGCGGTGCAGCTTCTCGACAAGCGCTGGCGCCGCCGCACCGTCGGCATCGTCTCCGGCGGCGACGCCGACCGGGCGCAGCCGCTGCTCGGCGCCAACTACTATCTCCAGCGCGCGCTCAATCCGTTCGCCGACGTGCGGCTCGCCGAAGGCGTAGCTCCGGCGGAAGCGGTCAAGCGCTTCCTCGACCAGCACCTGCCGATGCTGATCCTCGCCGACGTCGGCAATGTCGGCGACCAATTGCAGCCGCTGACCAAATGGATCGAGGATGGCGGCGTGCTGGTGCGCTTCGCCGGCCCGCATCTGGCCGCCAACGACGACAGCCTCGTGCCGGTGAAGCTGCGCCGCGGCGGCCGCATCCTCGGCGGCACGTTGAGCTGGGACAAGCCGCAGCCGCTCACCGCCTTCTCGCGCGACAGCCCGTTCAACGGCATGGCGATGCCGAACGACGTCACCGTCACGCGCCAGGTATTGGCCGAGCCGGACGCGCAACTGCCGGGCCGCACCTGGGCGACGCTCGGCGACGGCACGCCGCTGGTCACCGCGGCGCGCCGCGGCAAGGGCATGATCGTGCTGTTCCACGTCACCGCCGACCCGCGCTGGTCGAACCTTCCTCTGTCGGGCGCTTTCGTTGACATGCTGAGCCACATCGTCTCGCTCGCCGGCGCGGCGCCCTCCTCGTCGAAGACGGCCGACAGCGACGCTAACAGCCGCACCGTCGCCGCGGTGCCGCCGACGCGCGTGCTCGACGGCTTCGGCGCCTTCTCGGTGCCGCCGCCGACCGCCAGGCCGATCCCCAGCAACTTCACCGGCCGCGGCGATGCCGAGCACCCGCCCGGCTTCTATGGGCCGCCGGAGGGCCTCGTCGCCGTCAACACGCTGGCGCCCGACGACCGCCCGGCGCCGCTCGACGTGGCGCCGCTCAACGCGCGCGTCGACATCTATCGCCACGGCGAGCCGCTCGACCTGCGCGGGCCGGTGTTCCTGGCGGCGCTCGCGTTGCTGATGCTCGACGCGCTGGTCGTCATCATGCTGTCCGGCGGCATCGCCGCGATGCGCCACCGCCGCCGCGCCGCCGCGGCGCTGCTCCTCCTCGGCATGCTGGCCGCGCTGCCGTGGCACGCCCGCGCGCAGGCGCCGACGGCGAAGCCGGACTGGCCGCCGGCGTTGAGCGACGCGCAGCGCGACTTCGCGCTCAAGGCAACGCAGCAGACGCACCTCGCCTACATCGTCACTGGCGACACGTCGGTCGACGACGTCAGCAAGGCCGGGCTCGATGGATTGACGCTGTTCCTGGCGCAGCGCACCGCGCTCGAGCCCGGCGATCCGATCGGCCTCGATCCCGCGCGCGACGAGCTCTCCTTCTTCCCGCTGATCTACTGGGCGATCTCGCCGAGCGCACCGAAGCCGTCGCAGGCTGCGCTCGAGCGCATCGACAGCTACATGAAGCAGGGCGGCACGGTGCTGTTCGACACGCGCGACGCCATCGACGCGCCGCCCGGTCCCGACGGCGCAATGCAGAGCCCGGGCATGGTGGCGCTGCGCGCGATCCTGTCGTCGCTCGACATCCCCGAGCTTGAGCCGGTGCCGCGCGACCACGTCCTGACCAAGACGTTCTACCTGTTGCGCGACTTTCCCGGCCGCTACACCGAAGGCAAATTGTGGGTCGAGGCGCTGCCGGCGGAGACCGACGGCGAGAGCGAACGCCCGGCGCGCGCCGGCGACGGCGTGTCCTCGATCCTGATCACGTCGAACGATTTCGCCGGCGCCTGGGCGATGCGGCCGGACGGCCAGGCGATGCTGCCGCTGGTGCCGGGCGAGCCGCGGCAGCGCGAATTCGCCTTCCGCGCCGGCGTCAACATCGTGATGTACGCGCTGACCGGCAACTACAAGGCCGACCAGGTGCACATCCCGGCGCTCTTGGAACGGCTGGGGCAGTAAGTGAGTTACTATTGACTATAGTATCTTAATATGAAAGGATACTATCGCCATTGGCGATAGGAGTTCCGCGATGAGCAAATACGAACCATTGCCTCAGTTCCTGATGTCGGCCGGCGGCCATCTGCACCGGATGAGCTTCGCCGAAATCGAGCGCGTCCTCGGTTTCAAACTTCCGAAGAGCGCCTATGAGCATGAAGCCTGGTGGAGCAACAACGCGACCGGCCACTCGCATGCGCGCGCGTGGCTCAAATTCGGATGGCGGACCGAAGCCGTGGACTTGAGCGGCCGGAAAGTCACGTTCCAGCGGTCGCGTGAGGTTACCGTTGCGGAAAAACGCGATCCTTGGGGATGCATGGCCGGCACCGTAACCATTTTCCCGGACACCGACCTGACGATGCCGACGGGTGACACATGGAATGCCGAGGAAGGGAGGCTACTCAATGAGTGACCTTCTGCTCGACACGTGCGCCGTCCTCTGGCTTGCTCAGGGCGCGGAGATGACACAAGCGTCGCGGACGGCGATTGCCGAGCAAAGCCTGCAGGTGTCGCCAATCAGCGCTTGGGAAATTGCGAATCTGGTTCGCAAGGGACGCCTTGCAGCCACGTTGCCGGTGGCGAGTTGGTTTCACCAAGCCGTAACGAAAATGGCCGCGAATCTTCCCAGCTTAACGGTGGAGATTCTCACCGGCTCCTGCAGCTTACCCGGTTCGCCCCCGGACGATCCCGCAGACCGCATCATCATCGCAACCGCGCGCGATCGCGACATGATCGTGGTGACGCGAGATCGTCGCATTCTCGACTACTCTCGCGCCGGACACGTCCGCGCAATGGCCTGTTAGCATGAACCTCGGCGTCTCATTCGCCCCGCTGGTGCCCGACTATGTGGTCTGGGCAGCGTTCGGCGCGTCGGTGGTGATCGCGGTGCTGCTCTTGCTCGCGCGCAGCCGCGGCGCGGCGCTGCGCGCCGTCGCGCTCGGCCTGATGGTGCTGGCGCTCGCCAACCCCTCGTTCACGCGCGAGGACCGCGACCCGATCCCCTCGGTCGCCGCCGTCATCGTCGACAAGAGCCCGAGCCAGGACTTCGGCGACCGAAACAGGCAGACCGAAGAGGCGCGCAAGGCGCTGGTCGACCGTCTCAACCACATTCCCGGCCTCGAAGTGCGGGTCGCCGAGGCCGGACAGGCCGACGGCGAGAACGACGGCACGCGGCTGTTCTCGGCGCTGTCCTCGACGCTCGCCGATGTGCCGCCCGACCGCGTCGCCGGGGCCATCATGATCACCGACGGCCGCGTGCACGATTTGCCGGCCGACGCCGCCGCGCTCGGGTTTGCGGCGCCGCTGCACGCACTCATCACCGGGCACAAGAACGAGATCGACCGCCGCGTCGTGCTGACGCAGACCCCGCGCTTCGGCATCGTCAACCAGAAGCAGACCATCGGCTTCCGTGTCGAGGATCACGGCATCAATGCCGGCACGGCGCAGGTGACGGTCAGGCGGGACGGCGAGGTGCTCGAGCAGCGCAGCGTCACGGTCGGCGCCGAGGTGAAGGTCGCGGTGCCGATCCCGCATGCCGGGCAAAACATCGTCGAGGTGGAAGCCGCGCCCGTGCCGAACGAGCTGACGCAGGTCAACAACCGCGCCGTGATCTCCATCGACGGCGTGCGCGACAAATTGCGCGTGCTGCTGGTCTCCGGCGAGCCGCATGCGGGCGAGCGCACCTGGCGCAACCTCCTGAAGTCGGACGCCTCGGTCGACCTCGTCCATTTCACGATTTTGCGCCCGCCGGAGAAGCAGGACGGCACGCCGATCAACGAGCTCTCGCTGATCGCCTTCCCGACGCGCGAACTGTTCCAACAGAAGATTTCCGAATTCCAGTTGATCATTTTCGACCGCTATGCCCGCCAGGGCGTCTTGCCGATGATCTATTTCGAGAACATCGCCAAATACGTGCGCGACGGCGGCGCGGTCATGATCGCCGCGGGTCCGGACTATGCGAGCCCGAGCAGCATCTGGCGCACGCCGCTCGACGAAATTTTGCCGGCCGAGCCGAGTGGCGACACGACCGAGCAGCCGTTCTTCGCGCGGCTGACGCAGGCCGGCGAACGTCATCCGGTCACGCGCGGCCTGCAGGGCGCGGACACCAGCCCGCCACACTGGAGCCGCTGGTTCCGCCTCGTCAACGTGCGCCGCACCAGCGGCACCACCGTCATGGACGGGCCGGACGGCAAGCCGCTGCTCGTGCTCGCGCGCGAGGGCAAGGGCCGCGTCGCGTTATTGCTCTCCGATCACATCTGGCTGTGGGCGCGCGGCTATGAGGGCGGCGGCCCGCACCTCGACCTGCTGCGCAAGCTGTCGCACTGGCTGATGAAGCAGCCCGACCTCGAAGAGGAAGCGCTGCGCCTCAACGTCAGCGGCCGCACCGTCACCATCGAGCGGCAGACCATGGCCGACAGCGTCAACGCGGTGACGCTCACCTCGCCGACCGGCGCGACGCGCACGCTTGAGCTTCAGCCGAAGGAGCCGGGCCTGTGGCAATCGACGCTCACCGCCAACGAGCTCGGCCTGTGGCGCGCCACCGACGGAAAGTTGACCGCGCTGGCCAATGTCGGGCCGGCCAATCCGCGCGAATTCCAGGAGGTCACCTCGACGCCCGACGTGCTGAAGAAAATCGCCGAGGCGACCGGCGGCGACGCCCGCCGCCTCGACGACGGCAAGGGCCTCGAGGTGCCGCGCGTCTTGCCGGTGCGCACCGCGTCGGTGTTCAAGGGCGACGACTGGATCGGCCTGAAAATGCGCGACGCCTCGGTCGTGCGCGGCATCGGCGTCTTGCCGGTGTTCGCCGGCCTGATCGGGCTGTTGCTGCTGATCGGCTCGCTCGCCGTCACCTGGGCCCGCGAGGGGCGGTAGCGCTCCGTTCATTCCCGCGCAATCGGGAATCCAGTTCGTGACTCTCAATCTTGCACGCCGCGCTGGATCCCCGCTTTCGCGGGGACGAGCGGGTCAATCATTTCTTTTCCAGCACATTGTCTGCCGCGATGATGACGACGTGGCTCGGATTCTTCGCGCAATAGGCGGCGATCTTCTCGCCGTCCGACTTCATCTTGTCGAAGTCGACGACGGGCCTGGCGTTCGCCTCGGTGTAGAAGGCTTCGAGCCACATCAGCACCATGGCGGCCGTCTGCTTGTCGCTCGCCTGGAATTCCTTGCAGGTCATGGCGTCGAGATCGAGCCGCTGCGCCTGCGCCGGCGCGGCGAACGGTATCAGTGCCACGGCCATGAGAATTGAAGAAAATTTCATCGGGCACCCCCCTCCTGCGGTGGATGACCGAGCCTGTGCCGTGCGGCACGGCTCGGCAATTCCGTAGAATCCCGGGCACTCAATTCAGGAAGTGGTAGTTTCCCAGTCCGGCAGGATCAGGCCTGCGACGCCGTCAAAGGCGCCCGGCGCGAGCTCGGCGACCAGCAGTCGCGCCGGATCGACCGGCCCGGGCATGGTCACCTGCTTCTTCGGCACCTTCTTGAAGCCGGCGCGGCCGTAATAGGGCTCGTCGCCGACCAGGAAGACGAGCCGGTGGCCCTGCGCCTTGGCGTCGGCCAGCGCCCGCTCCAGGAGCTTGCGGCCGATGCCGTGCGAGCGGAACGGCGGCTCGACCGTCAGCGGCCCGAGCAGCAGCGCCGGCGTCGTCCCGATGCGCACCGGCGTCAGCCGCACCGAGCCGACCAGCAGCGTGCCGATGCTGGCGGTGAACGACACCGGCAACAGGTGCCGCCGCCCCTCGCGGATGCGGAAGGCGGTGCGGGCATAGCGGCCCGGGCCGAAGGTGCGCTCGTGCAGCCGCTCGATCGCGGCATCGTCCTCCAGCTTTTCCGCCCGTATGGTCAGCGCCAGGTCGTTCATGCGAGCCGATTAGCACCCCCGATACCGCAGGTCCATTGCCGGTGGCCTTCTCCGCCGCGGCATCCTAAATGAGAGCCGGACAAGCAAAGACGGGACGGACCCATGGGACTTTTGGTCGACGGCGTGTGGCAGGACGACGTGTCCCGCACCAAGGACGGGCACTTCATCCGCCCGGCCACCCAATTCCGCAACTGGGTGACCGCCGACGGCAGCCCCGGACCCTCCGGCGAGGGCGGCTTTGCGGCCGGGGCCGGGCGCTACCACCTCTACGTCTCGCTCGCCTGCCCCTGGGCGCACCGCACGGTCATCTTCCGCAAGCTCAAGGCGCTCGAAAGCGCCATCTCGCTCTCGGTCGTCTCGCCCGAGATGGGCCGCGACGGCTGGACCTTCGATACCGCGTCCGGCTCGAGCGGCGACGCCGTCAACGGCAAAGCCAAGCTCTCCGAGGTCTATCTCGTCGCCGCGCCGCGCTACACCGGCCGCGTCAGCGTGCCGGTGCTGTGGGACAAGGAGCGCAAGACGATCGTCAACAACGAATCGTCCGAGATCATCCGCATGTTGAACTCGGCGTTCGACGCGCACACCAACGTGCGCACCGACTACTATCCGCCGGCGCTGCGCGCCGAGATCGACCGCCTCAACGACATCATCTTCCCGAACGTCAACAACGGCGTCTACCGCGCCGGCTTCGCGACGTCGCAGGCCGCCTACGAGCAGGCCTTCCGCAACGTGTTCGACACGCTCGACGAGATGGAGCAGCTGCTGTCGCGGCAGCGCTACCTCGCCGGTGCACAACCGACCGAGGCCGACTGGCGCTTCTTCCCGACATTGATCCGCTTCGACGCCGTCTATTATTCGCACTTCAAGTGCAACTGGCGGCACATCTACGAATACCCGAACCTGTCGAACTACCTGCGCGATCTCTACCAGGTGCCCGGCATCGCCGAGACGGTCAGCCTCGAGCAGATCAAGCGGCATTATTACTGGAGCCAGCGCCAGGTGAACCCGACCGGTATCGTGCCGCTCGGGCCGCAGCTCGACTTCGCCGCGCCGCACGACCGCGCCCGCTTCGGCTGATCGCGCAAGGCACAAGAAATGCTCGGCACGCACGACCTGCTCATCTTTATCCTCGCCGGCTGGCTTCTGAACATCACGCCGGGGCCGGACACCGCGCTGATCGTTGCGCGCTCGACGCAGCTCGGTTTGCGCGGCGGCGTCGCCGCGGTCGCCGGCGTCGGCTGCGGCATCATGGTGCACATCACCGCCGCCGCGCTCGGCATCTCGGCGCTGATCGCGGCCTCCGCCACCGCCTTCGCCGTGGTGAAGTTCTGCGGCGCGGCCTATCTCGTCTATATCGGCGTGCGCATGATGTTGACGCGGCGCGCGCAAGCGGAAAGCGCGGTAGCGGCGGCGAAGGCGTCGCTGCCGCTTGCGACCGTGTTTCGCCAGGGCTTCATCACCAACGCGCTCAATCCGAAGGTGGCGCTGTTCTTCCTCGCCTTCCTGCCGCAGTTCGTCGACACCGCGGCGCCGTCGAAGGCGCTGGCGCTGTTCTTCCTCGGGCTGATCTTCAACATCAACGGCTCGCTGTGGAACCTGATCGTCGCCTTCGTCACCGCTCGCGCGGCCGGGATGGTGCGCGGCGCGCGCTCGTATCAGCGCTTTATCGACGGCACCATCGGCGCGATCTTCATTGCATTCGGCATCAAGCTGGCGCTGTTCCG
>Ga0134125_10002451_pt1 | contig 22039 bp, 15 predicted proteins | sample KB31751_FD_96464 | JGI IMG/M metagenome (GOLD analysis project Ga0134125, IMG submission 96464) | Terrestrial soil microbial communities with excess Nitrogen fertilizer from Kellogg Biological Station, Michigan, USA - KB3-175-1 | ecosystem: Environmental > Terrestrial > Soil > Unclassified ... | reverse complement strand
CCAGAGACCTGGAACTGCAGGCGGTATTTGCTTCATAACTATCGAGGATGAAACAGGAACTGCCAATCTTGTCGTGTTCCGGAATTTATTCGAGAATACGTATCGAAAAGAAATATTGCAATCAAAACTTTTGATGGTTGAAGGTAAGCTACAGAAAGAAGGAGAAGTAATTCATGTTATAGTCAGGCATTGCGAAGATTGGTCAAAATTATTGAGAGGGTTGATTGCGACTAATAATAAAAATATTCCGGTACTTACATTATCACCCCAGGACGAAAACAGCAGCTTTTCTTTTTCATCTGAAAATAAGAAAGCGCAGAGACGGCAAGTTGCACAGGAGGAACTTTTTCCTGTTGGAAGAAATTTCAAATAACAGTGATTTTGCAAAAGAGCAATTCATGATTCACAATCTTAACTTTCAAGCTTTTATATTCTCAAGAGATTCCCTGTGCTTCTTATTTTAACTTGCGCCAGGATGCGGACCGCACCATTCTTCTTATACCAACTGCTTACACGCAAATTAAATTTATCTCCTGCCATTACTTTTAGCCTAATCGAAGGGACTATCTTCTTGCCGCTGCCGCTTACCCCCGGCTACTTCATTATTGGGAGAGGTTGTATTATCGGCTGGGTAATCGGCCACTGAGTTGGTGCGGGCAGACAAGTGTTTTTCCAGCGTATCTTTCACTTTGTATAAATGAAGCGCACTTTGATATAATTTGTCTTTAGTGAGTTTTTCCATATCATACCCTGTAAACTCGCATACGGCGGAATTTTCCTTTATCCATCTGGTAGTTTTTAATTCTGATGCAGGATAAACGGCACGGCTGATAACTTGTGTGGCTGCAAGTTTAGCTTCATCTTCACTAAAACCGTGTATTAAAAGCAATTGAGTGAGTTGCAATTTGTCCCAGGTATTATGACATATCCCTGCCCGTCCGGTCAGGCGGGCACTCTGAGCCTATTTCTCTTATATTGCTGTGCCGCAGCGTGTCGGCGTTTATCATTCTCGAAAGTTTTTCTACCGAGGCTATATCCAGCTTTTTGGAAGCAACTATGCGCTGCCATAATTGTTCTACATATTTTTTTATAACAGGATCTTCTTCAGGTTCAAACAGGAATTGTTTATGCTCATATTTTCCGGTTAACTGTTTTTGGATTTTATTCAATTGCTCCGCGGGCATCTTCCATGAAACCAATGTTTAAAATTGTGCGATGACAAATTCTGTTATCGCCATTACGGTAACTCTCTACCAGGCGGTAGTAGCCACTGAGTTTTCCGGTTTCTGGATGTTTACGTATGATGCCTTTGAAATACAAGATTCAAAGATGGTAAACCGCCGTCAAATACGAACACCCTTTGTGTACTACAAACTAAAAAATGGGCTTATAGCTGCGATGGATTTTAGTTGCACGTACCCTCCCACAGGTAATTTGAGAATAGGGTGATAATTTTTTTTCAAAAAAAATTAAATTTTGACATTTGGAGGGGCTTTTGCTGCAATGTGGGTTAAAATCATTTATACAAGAAATTGGCAGTTGCAAAATATTTTGAAAAGCAAATAACTAACCCTGGAAAAGAATAATCATTTTGATAAAACCAGCTTTTGAGTTTTATTATTAATCGTCAGGTAATAAATTGCTGCTGACTGATTAGTGAATGATATTGAAAATGCACTGGTGTTGTACTGCACTCCCTTAATAATTATCCGACCGGCAACATCTGTTACTTCATAGTTTACAATAGGTGTAATATTCGCCAATTTTATATATGCAATATTTATTGCGGGGTTGGGAAGTATCTCAAATGTTGATATTCCGTTATCGCTTTTTATAAGTCTTATTATTGAAAATGAAGACTTGCCATCATAATCTATCTGCTTTATTCTGTAGTAAGATACCCCTGCTAATGGATCCGTATCCGTCCAATTATACGAATGGTTAAGGCCAGGAATTTGGGAAGGCTCCAGTGTGTTTTGTGAATACCAGGTAATTCCGTTTGCCGATCTTTCAACTACAAATGATTTCACATTTATTTCTTCCGAAGTCATCCAATTAAGTAAAACGGATTTATCTGCTCCCTTCCATTGTGCGGTAAAAGATAAAAATTGTAATGGCAAAGCACCTGATAAGTGGGTTACACCAAGGTATCCAAATGTGCTGAAACTGGTGAGGCTATCAAATTCAACATACGATATACCGTTAATGGTTCCATAGCTGGAAGGAGTAATTTTAATTGAATTGGCAAGTGAATCGGGGCTTAAATCTGATAAAACGATTGCTTTATCATGTGCAATATGTTTATACCAATAATGAGTAGCTCCGGGCAAAGTATTGAATTCAGCTTTGTCATAAAAAATCCTGATTTTCATACCTCCGTTCACAGGATATTCGCCGGGAGCATTAATGGAAACCATACGATAAGCAAGAGAGGTAGTATCACCATTACCATTGGTACTTATTTGCGATTGTGTGTTTGTCGCGTCTATTTTTATCCCAATTGGATTGAAATTATCATTACCATTTGGATCTATTTCAATGATGTATTTTGTAGGATCAGATACGGAGGTGCGGAACTGCCAGGTACCACAGGTGTTAAATGTAGTATTCACCAGGTCAGCAGAACCAAGCGGAACTAAACTGTTGGTAAAATTAGTAAATCCGCAATTGTATTCGTAAGCACCTATATCTACTACACCGGAATTAATTCGCGGGGCGCCGGTTATGTCAGTAGTAATATTTGCCGGTATGGAATCATTAGAACCATTGTTGATCGCGTAAGAACTATTGGTCAGCGCCAAACCATCGTCAGCCGTGCCCCAGGTATTGTCAGGGCCTTTGGCGTTAGCGCTGTCTGCAAAGGCAGGGTATATTCCATAAATGCAATTAACGCCTCCCGTATTAGCAGTCGGTTTGTATTGAAAAAGTGAAAATGAGACTTTCTGACTGTTAATCATTGGTCCAGCATAAATATCATTAGCAGTTGAGTCTGGTGATTTATTACCCGAATAATTATTCCAAAAAAGGCAATTGGTGACAACAGGTAGGCAATCCTGGCAAAATGCTTATGACCTTGATGTAAATCGTATAGCATTAATAGGAGCAGGCTCTGTTGACAATATCGCATATCTACTTTTAATTTTCAACGAATTTAGAATTCCTTGTTATACAATATTTGACGGAGATAAACCAATTGTTGACCCAAACACATTGACAGGCTCTCATAGAGATGATGTAATAAATAAATCCAAACGAAAAAAGAATTATTTACTTTTCTTAATAAGCCCGTTCCTGGAGACCTATTCTTTTTCCGACCGACTTTTATTGAAGATAATTTTACAGTTTGGGAAAAAATTTTGAAGAGGGGTTTCACAAACCGTTTGTTAATTATGATAATTTAAAACCTGAGGCTAAAAAATTATTTGGTACTGACAGCAAACCTTTGACAGCTCGTTTCATTTCTGAAAAGGTTTGTTCCGACCCAGCCAAGATTGAGAAAAATTGATTCAATTATTACTAAACTTAAAGAGTTATCCTGGACAAGATCTATTACTGAATAGAAAGCACCATCCCTTCGTTCCGCTTCGCTAAACACTCATTGATTCCGCGATGCTTCGCGTAACATCCACGCTCTTTAAAATCCTAAAGAAAAAAATAAGAAATCTGACTATTTCCCGATTTACTGTATCCACAAAGCCATGCGCTTTTCTCTCGCTAGCTCATTCCGCTTCGCCACCACGTACCTCGACGACTACCTTCTAAGCCCCTATAAATAAAATATTTTTATTCACTATTGCAATTTCAATTTATTCCACAGCATTTTGCAAAAATGAAATTCCGGTTGATTCAGTTTCAAAACACATCGGAGACATTGTAACCATTTGCTCAAAAGTTTATGGAGTAAAATCCTGGAAAATGTAACCTTTATAAATGTAGGTGCAGCCTATCCTAACTAACCTTTAACCATAGTAATTTTTGCAAAAGACATTCCAAACTTTAAAGGCTCAATTGAATCGTTTTACGCAGATAAAAATATTTGTGTAACAGGTCTTTTGAAGCCTTATAAAGACAAACCGGAAATGATTATTTCAACACCGGAAGAAATTACTATTCAATAATAAAAACAATTATCAGGTAAATTATTTCGCCTCCCTAAAAATTCTAACAAGGCAAAAGCAAATTTCAAAATTTATATATTTTTCATTCATTTCAATTTGGGGCTGTCATAGTTAGACCTATTTGTCATCAATAGTTCTGGATATCCGTTTCAAGTCCGGTACAAAACCATTCCAAAATACTTCACTGTTTTCTGAAAGCCGTTTGTTAAGCTTTTTTGTTTTCTATGCCCGATGGCCTAAAAAATCCTGATTGCAAATCTTTTTATCCGCCTTGCAAATCTTTTTTAGCGTTTCAGGTATTTTTTTTGAGATATTATTTTGGTTTTGGAAGTATTGAATCAATCAATTGATGAAAGAATTTTTCTTTAGCAACTAAAAAAAATTGAACATTAATATCTTTAGGTGAATCAAATTTGACTTTATGATTAAAGCTACGTATCAGGACAAAGACAGAGTGGTTGATATTCTTGCAGAATCGTTTGATGATAACCAGAGTGTGAATTATATTGTTAAACAGGATAAGAAAAGAAACCAACGAATCAAAAAGCTAATGGCGTACTCTTTTGATATTTGCTTTTTATATGGAGAAGTTTTTTTAAATGATGATAAAAGCGCTTGCGCATTGATTTTATTTCCTGATAAGAAAAAGAATAATCTTAAATCAATTTTGCTGGATATAAAATTAATTGTCTCATGCATTGGAATCTCCAGTATTAAGAAAGCAATGAAGCGCGAATCGAAAATAAAAAAACTTCAACCAGAGAAATTGATGTATTATTTATGGTTCATTGGCGTAGATTCTGATAAACAAAATATGGGGATTGGAAGCGCTTTAATAAAGGAGGTAATTGAGGAAGCCTATTCTAAGCAAAGGCCTGTTTATCTTGAAACCTCAACTTTAAAAAACATTCCCTGGTACGAAAAATTTGGGTTTACAATTTATGATGAACTGAATCTTGGTTACCCGTTATTTTTTATGAAGAAAGAATAAATAATCAGATACAAATATGCTATTGCCGGGAACTCAAATGCATATTATCACATTTATTTTTGTGAGCATAGAATTAGTAATTTTTTTCTACCTCATCATCTATAAATTATCCAGGCCAGATGATAAAAGTGCCTTTCTAAATTTAATTTTAATTGCTTTATTAATAATTTACAATGTCAGTGGCGGTTTGCTGCCTGATCCAAATCTGCCAGGGTCTATTTTTATCCAGGAAATTATTGCTTATGGTACTGGATTTGTCACACCTTGCTATTTTCCTTATTATGTTTATAAAGCATTCAGTTTAGAAAAGATTAAATTCCATGTATTTAAGGGAGTCTTTTTATGTTTAATATTACCGTACTTTCTTTTTGCAATTGTCTATGCAGCAACAAATAACCTGGACATTGCAAAAAATTTGCTTGCCATTCCTGTGCTATATGCTTTATGGATCATTTATTCACTTACAAACGCCATTAAATATAAATATGGAAATATTTTCAGCAGCAAAGAATCTAAAGAAGAAGCAGCAGTTCTTTTCTTTAGTATTACGCCGTGGATTGGTTTGCCGGTTGTCGCTTATTTTGACTTGAGCCAGGATGTGGAGGCATTAATAACTAATCCGGGATTTTTACTACTCTTAGCGCTTCAGGTTAACAGGCACATAAAACAATTCAGAACAGAGCATCAAAGGCTCATTGATTCAGAACTTCGTTTATTAAACTGGAATGCCAATTTGCAAAATGAAGTAGAGAAAAGAACGAGAGAACTTAAAAAAGCAAACGAGCAAAAGACAAATGGTTTCATTAATCTGATTCACGAAACTAAAACGCCCCTTACTTTAGTAAATAATTATTTGGAAGAATACATAAATAATAATAATCCATCTGAAGAATTGGATATAGTAAAAAGAAATGTAGATAAATTATCTTCCGATATTGTTAACCTGTTCGATTTAGAAAAATTCAATAAGGGGTTTGCTATTTATAATCATAATTTGGTTTGCAACTTTAGTGAGATACTAAAAGACAGTGTCATATTATTTAAGCAGTATCGAAGCGGCATTGAAATAAAGTCAACAATTGCAGATAATATTTTTATACTGGCAGACCCATTATCCATTAACCGGATTATAAATAATCTTATAGAGAATAGTATCAAATTTTCAGATAGTCATAATATTATTGAGGTAACACTTCAAAAGGATGGTGATACATTTCAATTTTCAGTAAAGGATTATGGGAGTGGCATTCCTGTTGATATTCAGACAAAAATCTTTGAACCTTATTACCAGATCACTAACCCGAAAAACAACACCCAGGGAATGGGACTTGGACTTCCTATTGTTAAAAAAGTAATTGATGATTTGAACGGAAACATTAAAGTAATCAGCAACCCTGAAATTGCTCCCGGAACAGAAATGTTGATTACTTTAGATCAATACACTATAGCCACAGATGAAACTTTTATTTCAAAAGTTGTTCCCAAAACAGTTGCAATAACGAAAGAGGAATTAAAAATTGAGGAAGCATTTTTTGATGAGGAAAAACAAACTATCCTTATTGTGGAGGATAACATAACCATGCTTAATTATCTTTTTAAAAAGCTAAGTGAAAAATATAATACATACGCTGCCCTAAATGGGAACGATGCACTTAAAAAATTGAAGGAACTAAAAACATTGCCTGATTTAATTGTTACGGATATAATGATGGATAAGCTTGATGGTTATGATTTCACAAAAATCATTTCAAAAAGCTCCACCTATTCACACATCCCATTTATTTTTCTTTCTTCAAAGGCTTCCTTCCATGATAAATTACAAGGGTTAAAATTAGGTGCAATTGATTACGTCCCTAAACCTTTTTCAATTTTTGAATTACTTCAAAAAATTGACTCAATATTATCGTATGCAGAAAAGCAAAAAAGAGCAATATGGGGCAAGGCATTCGGTATGGTAAATTCAAATAATAATCTTCCTAAAAGAGATATTTCTTCCCGGGCATTTGAACAAAATTGCGAATTGTACCATCTTACAATTAGAGAAAAAGATATTGCTAAACTAATATGCCAGGGACAAAAATATAAAGACATTAGCGAATCCCTTTTCATTGCAGAAAGAACAGTAACCAAACACGCCCAAAATATTTTTGAGAAGACACAGGTATCAAATAAAATTGAGCTTATAAAAAAGCTTGAATGATGTTAATTTCATATTGTTTCAATTCCGCAGATACCAATTTTAAAATCCAGCATTTTTACATTTTAAGCATAAATACTCATTTTTGCGTATAGAAATAGTATCCTTTGCTTATACTTTTTCTTGATACAGGCTTAAACTTTGTTCAATATAAAACAAAATGGAAGCCCATGAAAATGAATAACATCGTCGCAAAACAACTGCCCCTGCTTTTTAGTCAGTGGAGGGTAAATAGAGGTGAAGGTTTAAAAACAAGTTCTCCCTCTATGATTCTGGACAAATGGAATACAATGATTATTGGCAAGCTGAATCCATTAAATACCAATGATGATTTATTGGACGCCGAAGCTTTACAATTTGTGATAAATGAATCCGAGGAAGATCACCAAACAATCAGGTCAATGCTGATAGAAGATTTGATTGAGAAACCCAATGTTATGGATAAGGAACAATATGTAAGAATAAACCAAACATTACTTATCCGAATCTTAGATAAACTTTTTGCATACAGTCAAACGAGGCCATTAAATGAAAATATGTTACTGCTGTATAATACCCTCAGTCGGCATCTGCAAAGCACCCTGGATTTTGTAGAAGACTTTTTTAATGACTACTTTGACCACAATGAAAAAGTACCTGAACCTTATATCAGCATTGCCAAAGAAAATATTAAGAAACAATTAAAACAACTGAAATATACTTTTTCAAAGCAGGAATGCACTGATCCCTTTTTAACCAATATTGTTTTGGACAGCATTCAACACTTATTGGGAGCCGAATCAATAGTAATTACCTACAGCCGGTTATCATACCATAAAATGTTATTAAAAGAATTACTTTCTCAAAAGGTGATTCAATCAACACAAAGCATTAAGGAAGCCTTGTATTACATAAATTATAATGAGGATAATTTTGTTACTTATGAATATGAATGGCTGAAAGAATTAACTAACGAACTACCGACCAATCAGGAAAAGATAGTTGCTTTGCGATTTGAGCAAAAAAAAATAAATCAACTTTCTTTAAAATCAAACCGCTGTTATAATCCTAACATGCCTCCGTTAAAGGATCAAATAAATGGCTGGATAGATGAGGAAGTAAAATTTCTGGAGAATATACAGCTACCTGAAAAAGTTGGGAACAAACTGAATGAAAATGAAGATAAAATTCATACATCATTATCTGTTGCCAAGCTGGCCGTTCTATTACGTTTATTGGTTATTGATAAAATAATTATAAACCGGACTGTGGCACCTATGCTTAGAGTTGCCGCTAAAATATTTACCACCCTGCAAGCTGATGATATTTCATTTGGAAGCCTTGAAACAAAATATCATGCGCCGGATAAGGCTACTATTAATGCGGTGAGGGACATGTTGTTTAAGTGGATTAATATTTTAAACAGGTTGTGACTTTCCAACCTTCAATTGGTAAAGCAATCCACTCTTTTGCAGAAACTCTCTTAGTTCCCGATAAATATGATATGTAAAATCATGACGCATCAATAGCACATCCGCGGGCCAATTAATAATATCCTGCAAATTTCTAAAATCTTGTTGAAGTGCCATTTTTATAAACTCTTCTGAAAGATTAAGTTCATTTATCAGAATTGCTTCAAACCGAATTTGATTAATTTTTTATTACTACTCCTTTCATTTTCAACTTACTTAGCGGGGTTGTCCTACCTCATTTACCCTTTCATTATTGGCACTTGGAAGTGTTTTTGCAGCTTGTTTAACCAAGGATTCTTAATAGAGAAACTGATTTGTGAACAAGAAAAAATAAGAGCTATGTTTAATTCCATTACCTGGGGGCAGTATTTTTGTACCATCATTTCCTTACTTATCATTTATTATGCAGTAATAGGATTCAAGTTTTACAAATGGGAAATCCTGGCTGCAATTGGTATCAGGAAAGTAGATAACGCTTCTCTTGATACCGTATCATTATCCGGTCTAAAAAAATATGTTTCATTAGAAAACGATGAGGACTACCAACCGAAGCAATCAATGGAAATTGATATTTCGCCATTGGCACAATCATTCAATGATGAAGTAGCTGCTTTTTTACAGCAGGCCGATAAAGCCGAAATAACAAAGGAACAAATTACTAATTCCCTGCAATCAATCTGTTCAAAATATCCTGCCTTAAAGAATGCTGATTGCAGGAATGAGTTGATATTATTGGTCGCAAACGAAATCAATTTAAAATACCCAAACTTATTTCAACCAAATGACTTGGTGAGGCTATGGAATTGATTTAAAAAATTAATGCTTCATTGTTCTAAGTGCAGGAGAAACAAGTGCGAAAGAATTGAACAATGGAGCATTCTTTTAATTATTTTATCATTTAAAAATAAAGTGCGTTATGAAAAATGTGAAAGAAAAAAACTCAAACACAAAGCAATTGATAGCTTTGGCAGCAACAACTTTTTTATTGCTAATTACTTACTGTGCATTTGCACAAGATGGTAATGCAGGTATTAATGCAGCTAATACTCAAGTGCGAAGTTACTTTGCTACGGGCACAAATCTGATGTATGCTGTAGGCGCAATTGTGGGCTTGATTGGTGCAGTTAAAGTGTATCAAAAATGGAATAGCGGCGATCAGGATACCGGAAAGGTGGCGGCTGCATGGTTTGGCAGTTGTGTATTCCTGGTAATAGTAGCAACCGTTATCAAGTCGTTCTTCGGAGTATAGTCCTCCTGCCCCACCTTGGAGAACTTAAAAACAATAGTTATGAAAAAAATACTTTTCAACAAACTTCATGAATATATCCGGGAAAATAACCCTGATTTATTGTTCCAATTAGAACAAGACAGAAAGGTAATTGAATACCTGTCTGAAAAAATAAGTACAGTAAGTGCATTAATCAGGCAGATGAATAACAGTAAGCCTGCCTACATTATTGAGGAAGCCTGTATGGATGTATTAACACAAGATCTTCGTCCTTCAAAGTTTAATTACATCAGTAATGTTTTGGAAGAAGATTTTGCAGATACACATCAGCAGCTACAAGAATCCGGAACATTTAAGTCTGAGGTTATAAACATGATTAATTATTGCCAATCGGTATTTGAAGATTTGAATTTTTCGGAAGAAAATGAGGACAACCAATTTCTCCGGTATGCAATAATTGGGACTATAAAAGAATATTTTCAAGCCGTTGCAGGTGAGAATGAAAATGTGATAGATGGGGTACAACAGTCAACAAAAACTGAAGGATAATATTGCAGCCATTCAGATTGCGTTAGAATGGAAGCAAGGCCAATGGCTTTCACCTGAAAAGGTAGAATCATTAAAGCGTTATGAAGGTTTTGGCGGATTAAAGTCTGTACTGTATCCAAATGCACCAAAAGAAGAATGGATAAAATTAAATGCATCAAAAGAAGATTTAAAACTATACCCATCCATTATTGAACTGCACCAATTATTACAGCAACATCTCAATGAAGTAGCATATAAGCAGGCGATTGATTCTATAAAGAACAGCATCCTTACTGCTTTTTATACTCCTGAAATTATTCCTCAAACAGTATTTAGTGTTTTAAAAGAAAAAGGTATTGAACCAAGAAATATGTATGAGCCCAGCAGTGGTGCCGGTGTGTTTGTAACAGAAGCTGCTAATGCTTTTCCTGCTTTAGAAAATATTACCGCTGTTGAAAAAGATATGCTGACAGGACGGATATTGACAGCTCTTAGCATTTCAATACCAATGCCAGTTTCTGTACAGATAAAAGGATTTGAGGATACACCCGATACAGAAAATGGAACATACGATTTGGTCATCAGTAATATTCCTTTCGGCAATTTTCGGGTATTTGATGAAACTATTAATAACGAATCACTAACCGGTAAAATTCATAATTACTTTTTTGCAAAAGGACTGGATAAAATAAAGGAAGGCGGTTTGCTGGCATTTATAACAACCGATGCTTTTCTAAACAGTTCATCAAATAAAGAGGCAAAGGAGTATGTTTTTAATCATGCCAATTTTATAAGCTTGAATGTGTTGCCTGACAATTTAATGAAAGATACTGGCAATACAGAAGCGCCCAGTCATTTATTGATTGTGCAAAAGAATATCAGCAAGCAATCTCTTTCAGATAATGAAGAATTATTAGTCAATTCAATAGAAATAGAAAATGAGTTTGGGAAGTATCCCATCAATCAATACATTCAAAAGCATCCGGAAATTATTCTTGGTGATGAAATAAAAGCCGGTAAGAATCAATATGGAAAAGCTCATCAAACAGTTTGGCAGAATGGTGATATAAACGACATCAAAAAAAAGTTAGCTGCAACCATAACTGACGGTATTAACCAACACTTCAATAAGGAGGCGTTTACATTAAAAGTTACTCAGGAAAGTATTTCACTCGGCAAGCAATTAACTTATCTGCCCATGCCGGAAAATAATCCCGATAACAGTGTTGTTCAATTGGGCTTATTTGATATTTCCCCCGCGGCAAACATTAACCGGGCATCAGCTTATATCAACAAATTGGATGTTACAGTTGTTGATAGGAAATCAGCCAGGATAGCCAACATTATCAAAACTGCTGATAACCCAGAACATGAGACATTTGTTTTAGTCACCGCCAAATCACTGGCCTTTAAACAATATGTTTACAAACTTTACTCCAATGTAGATGAAATACAATTTCCTGCAAACTGGATGAATGCTTCGGCTATTCATAATGAGCTAAATGGCTTATCCAATAGACTACAGGAATACAATCATCAATTTCATAATGAAGGGGAATCAACCTTTCATATCCCGCTTAATAAAAATGATGGACGATTAGAAGAGCTGATGAATCTCAGCCCATATCATAAAGAGGGAACATTGTTGGTTCACAATGGCAGGGTTGGTTTTGTTTCTTATATCGCTGGTGAAAATGAGAAACCTGTTTTCTTGCCAAGCCTTTATGAGAAAAAGGATGTTGGCTTTTATCAGCAATACACATCAGTAAGAGATGAATATTTAATGCTTGCTGATAAAGAAGCGAAAGAGAATGTTGAATATTCGGACGTAAGAAAACAACTCAATGAATCTTATGATGCTTTGGTAAAAGGTTATGGGATATTAAACACAAGCACTAACCGGCAACGAATATTAAAAGATGAAGCATTTGGTTTCCTCATATTAGCATCGCTGGAGAGAAAGGACGGCGAGCATTATCTCAAAGCGGATATACTTATCCAATCACTTATTCAAAAGCAGGAATCATTTCATACCGATAGCCCCTTGGAGGCTTTAGCAAGAAGCCTGAATGATAAGGGCTTTGTAGATATGGAATTTATTGCCGCTGCCATCGGCTCTATTGAACCAGATGCAATACAGGCATTAGGTAATCATATTTATTTAAACCCTGCAAATGAAAGATGGGAAACTGCTGACCAATTTTTAAGTGGTAACGTGGTTATCAAACTAAGTAGCGCAAAAGATGAAGTAGAAATACATCCTAAGAATGCTCAATTTCAAAGAAGTATTGAAGCATTGGAAAAAATACAGCCTGAAAAAATTCCCTATGAACTATTGGATTTCAATTTAGGTGAAAGGTGGATACCAAAGGATTACTACAATCGTTTTGCGTCTACCATATTTGAATTGGATACAGAAGTAAATTATTTTCCCTCATTGGATACATTCAAAGTAAAAATTGAAAGTAGTAATGCCAAGACCAACCAGGAATATGCGGTTACCACAAAGAGTGGTAGTACCACTTATGGCCATACCATTTTGGAAAATGCGCTGGAAAATACCACACCGTTCTATACTTATGAAATTGATTTAGGCGATAAGAAAATTAGAGTCCCTGACAACGATGCTATTCAATTGGCACATCAAAAAATTGAATCTATCCGAAATCATTTTAATGAATGGCTAAAAGAATTACCATCGGAAGATAAAAATCATTTGGAAAAACTTTACAATGAAACTTTTAATTGTTATGTACTTAGAGAGTATGATGGAAGCCATTTGCAGTTTCCGGGGTTAGATTTAAAAAGGTTAGGCATCGAAGATTTATACAGTTCACAAAAAAATTCAGTGTGGCGAATCATACAAAACAGAGGAGCATTAATTGACCATGAGGTAGGTTTAGGAAAGACTTTGACAATGGTAGTTGCCGCCCATGAAATGAAACGTTTGGGAATAGTCAATAAACCTATGATCCTGGCATTAAAAGCCAACGTAAATCAAATTGCGGAAACCTATAGAAAGGCTTATCCGAATGCTAAAATACTCGCTCCGGGAGAAAATGATTTTACGCCAGCCAAACGATTAAGATTATTCCACGAAATAAAAAATAATAATTGGGAATGTATCATCTTAACTCACGACCAGTTTGGTAAAATACCTCAATCACCGGAAATTCAAAGAGAGATATTCCAGGCAGAATTAGACAATGTTGAAAAAGACCTTTACACCCTAAGAGATATGGGGGGAGAATTATCAAGGCGAATGTTAAAAGGATTGGAAATAAGGAAAAATAATTTAGGTATAAAACTACAGGGCATACTAAAAGACATAGATGAAAAGAAGGATGCAGGAATCAATTTTAAAGATTTAGGCATTGACCATTTATTTATTGATGAGTCACATAAATTTAAGAACCTTACTTTCACCACAAGGCATGATAGAGTTGCAGGGTTGGGAAATATGGCGGGTAGCCAAAAAGCATTGAACATGCTTTTTGCCGTAAGAACTTTGCAGGATAAATTCGACAGCGATTTGTGTGTTACTTTTTTATCAGGCACACCTATCTCCAATAGCCTTACTGAAATGTATTTACTGTTTAAATACCTGCGTCCTAATGAAATGAGAAGGCAGCAGATTGAAAACTTCGATGCCTGGGCGGCAGTGTTTGCAAGAAAAACAGTTGACTTTGAATTTTCTGTTACCAATGAGATTATTGCTAAAGAACGATTCCGTCATTTTATTAAAGTCCCTGAGCTTGCCTTGTTCTATAATGAAATCACCGATTATAAAACTGCCCGGCATATTAATTTAGATAAACCTGAATTGAATGAGCAATTGATAAATATCCCACCTACACCAGACCAACAGGAGTTTATTAAGAAGCTAATGGCATTTGCTAAAACCGGCGATGCTGAATTAATTGGCAGGCTTCCGCTCACTAAAGAAGAAGATAAAGGCAGAATGCTGATTGCTACCAACTATGCCAAAAAGATGGCGGCAGATATGCGGCTCATTAATCCATTTATTTATGAAGACCATCCTAATAATAAAGTGAATGTTTGTGCAAGAAAAGTTTCGGAGTTATACCATTTAAGTAATGAGCAAAAAGGAACGCAGATTATCTTCAGTGATATTGGTACACCCAAACCGGATGCGTTTAATATTTATGATGCGTTGAAAAATAAATTGATAACTGATTTTTCAATACCTGCAAATCATATCACTTTCATACATGACTGGACAGACAGGCAAAAGCCGAAACTGTTTCGCAAAATGAATAGTGGCGAAATAAGGATATTGTTAGGCAGTACTGAAAAAGCCGGAACAGGCCTCAATGTTCAAAAGAATGTGATTGCAATGCACCATTTGGACATTCCATGGAAACCTTCAGAATTGGAACAAAGAAATGGCCGGGGAGCAAGACAGGGTAATGTTTTAGCGAAAGAAGCTTACGGAAACAAAGTGATCAATTACATCTATGCGGTGGAACAATCTTTGGATAACTACAAGTTTAATCTGCTAAAAAATAAGCAAACATTTATCAGCCAGATGAAAAATTGTGAGTTGAATGTAAGAACAATTGATGAGGGTTCTATTGATGAAAAAAGTGGAATGAATTTTTCAGAGTACATCGCCATTCTTTCCGGTGATACAACATTGTTAGAAAAATCCAAAATGGAAAAGAAGATAGCTATATTGGAAAGCCTGAAAGTTGCACATCATAAAGAAGTGATTCGTTCCAAATTTCAATTAGAAAGTATGCAAAAAGATAAAGAAAGTACAGTAACTACAATTCATAAGCTAACCATTGATGCAACCTCTTACAGAAGTCAATTACAATTTGATAAGGAAGGTACAAAAGCCAATCCCTTTATTTTAAATGATGTCAGTTCAGCAGATCCGGAAATAATCGGAAAGTATTTAATTCAACTTTCTGCAACATGGAAGCCGGGGCATGAACAAAGCGATACGATGAAAATCGGTAGTCTTTATGGCTTTGATTTATTTATAAGAAGGCAACAGGAAACCTACGATGATAAAGGAATATTTGAGTACCACTATAAAAATATTTTCTTTGCAGAGAGCAAAGAAAGTGGCATTAAATATTTATGGAACCAAGGGTATATCAATATAGATAACCCAAAGATTGCTGCCAGGTATTTCATAAATGCAATTGACAGGGTTGAGGCATTAAAAGAAAAGTATGAAAAGAATTTGCAGGAATTAGATCAAAATATTCCCATGCTTCAGCAATTGGTTGTAAAACCATTTGAAAAAGAAAATGAACTGGTGCAGTTTAAAAAAGATGTTTCAAAATTGGAACGGGAAATTTCTATTAAAATTCAGAAGAATCAGATGATGCAGCATAATGTGGCCGACGAAATCACTGTTGATTTGAGGCTAGCTTCGGTGATAAAGATGGATGTAAAGGACTTGAAGCTAGAGAAATCTTTGCTACCTAAAAAGCAAGTGAGTAAGGGGAAAGAGAAAAGGATAAGGATTTAGGATAGTATTTATCCATTTGCTTACTTTTTTTTGTTGAATTGTCAACCTATTTAAGGACGAAGCATGTGCCTGCTTGCCTTCTTGCTGACTGGGCATTTCTGACTTTGAATTGTATCAAGCTTTAACTTTCTTGTGTCAGCATTTCTTTTGCCACAATTTCTTCCTTGAATAATGCAGGTGCTACTATTTCCAGTATTGGAGGCAATTTCCAAAAGCTCTGTTTATCGAAATATTTGTCAATAAAAAGAGAAAACGGAATCAATTTTGATATTCTGATTTGTTTGTATTCCTCAATGTACTTTTCGTAATCTTCTTTACTTTTTATTATAGGCTTTTTTTGAGGAACAACTTTATATTCATGATAAAGTTTCAACATTTCATGTAATGAAATGTCTTTTGCTAAACCAATTTGGTTATAGATTAAGCTGTCTATATTGACTACAGAAATAGGCTTTACACGATGCACAAATAAACCTTCTTCCTTTAGGCCCAATAATTCATCTTGAAACCAATAATCTATTAACTCATTGAATCCTGGTGTGTCATATTGATGGTCATGAGTAAGCAATACCGGGTAAATAAAAACATTTTTATAATAGTAATCTTTATCAGCCGGAAACTCCTTTGTTAGTAGTTTACGAATACTCTTAATCAATTGCATTACAGCTTTATGTTTCTCCTTACCATCAGGTAAATCTTCATAATACAGTACCCGCTGAAATTCTTTCTCGTAAATATTGAAATCAAAACTAGCTTTCTTCTCTGCAAGAATTAAGAAGTCCTTGGATTCAAAAAGAACAATGTTTTTACCTTTTCTTATGTAATAGTCGGGAGCTCCGTCAATTTGCATGTCTGATAATTGCTTGCCTGAAAAATGAATGCAATTCGAGGGATAAATGCTTTCGATTACTTTGTAGAAAAGTATTTTTTCTGAAAATTCATCTCCATAAAAGCTCTTTATTTCTTTTATTTTATCTGCTTTAGGCAATGTTTTATTTATATCCCGAAGTAAAAAGTAGACTCCTTTAAAAATCTTTTCTACCACAAAGAGTTTGAAAATAATCCTATAAACGCCATCACTAACTTTATAAAAAGGACGAGCTCTTACGGAAAGGAAATCATTTTGATCGAGTTCATCATTTTCCTGTACTATTAACTTTTCAATAAAAGCACTGCCTTCGTCAAATTTTTCACCAGGGGTAACATTAATATCTGTATGGGCTTCTTTTGGATTATTTATTGCAGGAATAGTTAATGGCAGAAGGCTCTTCAAGTAATCTTGCCATGTCGGAGTGTTGAAATAAGCCAAAAATGCGGCTAATAATGGTTGTGTTTTCTGATGTGATTCCAAAAACTGAAATAAGTAAATGGCTTTTATCATTTGCGTTGCCCAAATCTGGTTGATGTCGTAATTTGACTTATCCGATACAGGATACTCCATACAGAAAATCATCATCGGTATCTTCAATTCATCATCAATATTTTCGCATGAAGTAAAGGCTGCATTTTGCGATTTGGTAAATTCAGAGTTTAGTACTACGTATGCTTTGAATAAATTTCTCTCAAAATCTGCCTGTGTTTGTGTTTCGGGTTCTTGCGGTTTTGAAAAATAATACTCAAACAATTTCAAGCTTGTGAAAGTATTTATGATGCCGATTTGAACTCCCTTTTTTTCAAAACCTCTTATATTGTCATAAATCTGATTTGCAAAATCAGTGTTCTCTTTTCTAAAGAACATCTCAAGAAATTTGTGATTGTCGGAAAACTCAGATTTGCTATTTTTAAAGCCTAAAAAAAATGCCGCTGAATTAAGAATAACACTTCTGCTTCCACCAGATAAATACTGTTCAACAGTTAAGGGTTGTTCGTTTGGAAACGCAATGTCGAATTCGAGCATCTGTCCCATTGTAACTGGATTACCTATGTTTACTTTTTCTGGCATGCTCTACAATTATTTGAAGGGGATAGAACGATTAAATATGAAGTGTTATACTTATTATGGTCTTGTATTTGTCTGCCCAAATTGAAAACTGTTGCCAATAGGCCTGATGTTGTAGGACGTTATTTTAGCTGTTCCTCATTCTTGAAAAATTCAACTATGATTTTGTCCTCAAGATCTTGTATTAAATAGTCTGCTATGCAATTCATCTCCTCCAACATTTTAAAATGCCCAAATAAGAATTGAAGTTGATTTGTATAACTTGAAAAAGTTTCTGTTTTAAGAATTACGACTTTGATTAGCTCGTACTTCATTTTAATTACTTCGATTAATAGGCCAAAATTTAAATATTCCGGCTTTTCGACAAGAAGCTCGAAAGAATCTCTTTGATCTTTTAAGGTTTCGATCTCAATAAAATTAGGAGATACTAAATTCAAAAAATCTCTTACAGCTATTGCATATTTATTTAAATCTTTAGTTGTGATGAAATCGAAAATATTTGCATAGTATGTTTTAGTTTCCTTTGATTTGCTTTTTAAATGAACTATTTCATCTCGAATTTTGGATAATTCAATAAGTTTTTCCCGAATAGGGCTAAATATTTCTTTATCAACTGTAAGACCATCTATGCTGAAAAGGATTTCATCTAATTTTTCTTTAAATGTTAACCAGCGTTCAATTTGCGCCTTATTATACTTAGTTATTGTCTCAACAAATTTGTCACTATTGGATTTTTCTCTTTTTTCATAAATGTGATCGTCAGGAATAATATTGTTTAAAAAAGCTTCTACTGCCAAATGAAGAAATACGATTCCACTAAGCCTGTATTGAATAAAGCGATTAAACATTCTCTCATTCACAACTTTAACAGGGTCAAACTGAGAACTGGCGGTATGAAATAGAGTTTCTCTATATTTCTCTGTCCATTGAATGTGTTCGAAAGCCAAATCGTAATATGCTTGTACCAAATTTGGAGCTATTCCGGCAAGTATCTCATCTTTGAATGGGAAAGTAATGCCTTGAAAGGCATTTCCTTGATGATCGCTTAAAAAGAAATTAAGTTTACCAGCTTTAGCTTCTTTTACCCAATCTTTCATGGGCTTAGTTTTGAGACTTTCTTTAGCTGCTTCTTTTATTTTGGGACTATTTAGAATATCCGTTCCCATCTTAAAAATTTCAATTGGCTTTATTTTAGTCTTTTTGAGTTGCATAGAGTAACTATTAATGGCCTACAACTTGTCGATTGGCGTATCGCCTTGTATAGTTTTAGGTTGGTTTTCAATAATTAAATGTACAAATAATAGCTGATGACACTAACTGACAGTCTCTCATTTCATTGATTTTTTCAGCCTACCTTGCTCATTTTCAACTCACCTAAAGGGGTTGTCCTACCCCGTTTACCCCAGCACCATACTCCATTGGATAAATTTTTGCAGTTATTTTCCTTAACACTACTGGTTAAAAATGTGAGGAAGGAAATATGAGCAACAGTGTATATCAAATCAACAAAGGCATTAACAAGCCCATTGAGTTTAAGGGGTTGAAGGCACAGTACATCTGGTACTTAGGGGGAGGGCTTGTTGTCTTGTTGATATTCTTTGCTATTATTTACATTGTCGGTGTAAATGTATTTATTTGCCTTGCCTTAATTGTTTCCATATCTACCGCCTTATTCATGTATGTATATAAGCTCAGCCGTACTTACGGTGAATTTGGCTTAATGAAAAAAGTAGCTAGAAAAGCGGTGCCAAAGGTCATTAAAAGCTATTCAATAGTTCTTTTAAAAAAGCAATTATTAAAATGAAAAATCTGCTTGACATACTGCCCCTTTATGGAGTGGAACACGATGCTATTCTTTCAAAAATGGGAGATATAACTTTTGCCTTTAAAGTTGAATTGCCAGAATTGTTTACGATGAGTAATGACGATTATGAGGCATTTCATCACTCCTGGATTAAGGCGATAAAAGTATTGCCTGTTAATGCTGTTTTATATAAACAGGATTGGTTTACAGAAGAAAAATATAGTGCCGATTTCTTAAAAGAAGACACCAGCTTTTTAAGCAGAAGCAGTGAACGGTTTTTTAATGAACGGCCTTATTTGAATCATGAATGTTTTATCATGCTGACTAAGAAACCAGCAAACCGGAAAGCATCTTCCTCTGTGTTTTCAAGCTTGCTGAAAAGAACAATAGTCCCGGAAGAAACGCTACAGGTAAAACATTACCAGGACTTCATTAATAATGTTGGCCAGTTTGAAAAAATATTATATGATAGTGGATTTATTTCTTTTGATAGATTAAATAACTCAGCCCTTATTGACTTAATTGTAAAGTATTTGAATTTGCAAACTGGTGAAAATATGGTAAGGGATATTGAGTTTAAGGATGAATGGAAAATAGGAGAAAATTATTGTCAGCTATACACAATGGCCGACGCCGAATTTGTTCCTCCATTATGCGGCTCCCGGATAAACTATGATAAATACTCCACCGATAAAACAAAATTCAGCGTTGGTTTTGCTTCACCCATTGGTCAACTCCTTTCCTGCAATCATATTTACAGCCAGTATGTGTTTATTGATGATGTGCAGAAGACCATTCAGAAATTAGAAAGCAAAAGATTAAGGTTGCAGTCTTTGTCGGCCTACAGCCGGGAAAATTCAATCGCAAAAGATTCCACGGATAATTTTTTAAATGAAGCTATCGGAGAACAAAGGATGCCAGTAAAAGCACATTTTAATTTGCTTGCTTGGACTGATAATAAGGAACATCTAAAAGTAATCAGAAACCTTTGCTCATCTGCGCTCACCCAAATGGATGCTACACCAAAGCAAGAGACTGAAGGTGCCGCCCAAATCTTTTGGGCAGGGATACCAGGTAATGCAGCTGATTTTCCAATGAACGACACCTTTGATACTTTCTCACCGCAGGCTTGCTGTTTTTTTAATCTGGAAACAAACTACCGTTCTTCTGTAAGTCCGATAGGAATCCGTTTGGGTGATAGGCTAAGCGGCAAACCTGTTCATGTGGATATATCAGATGAACCGATGGATCAAGGCATCTGCACCAATCGGAATAAATTCATTTTAGGGCCGTCCGGTAGCGGGAAATCTTTCTTTACTAACCACATGGTAAGGTCATACTACGAAAAAGGCACACATATTGTACTGGTAGATGTCGGTCATTCCTACAAAGGCTTGTGCGATATGGTGGGTGGCTACTATTTCACTTACTCCGAAATCAAACCAATCAAGTTCAACCCTTTTTATATTGGAGAAGGAGACACTTTAGATACTGAAAAAAAGGAAAGCATAAAAACCCTTTTACTTGCACTTTGGAAAAAAGATAATGAAACCTATAACCGCAGCGAATATGTTGCCCTTTCAAATGCCTTGCAATTATATTTTGATAAAGTTGAGAATGAGAAGGAATTAATCCCTTGTTTTGATACATTTTATGAATTTTTGAAAGACGAATTTGTAAGCATATTGAAAGGCGATAACGTGAAGGATAAGGACTTTGATGTTTCTAATTTTTTGTATGTACTACGACCATATTATAAGGGTGGCGAATTTGATTACCTGTTGAACGCAAAAGAGAATCTGGATTTATTGCAGCAGCGATTTATTGTTTTTGAACTGGATAATATTAAAGACCATCCCATACTTTTTCCAGTGGTAACAATTATTATCATGGAAGTTTTCATCAGCAAAATGAGAAAGCTGAAAGGAATCCGTAAAATGATTTTGATTGAAGAAGCCTGGAAAGCTATAGCAAAAGAAGGAATGGCCGAATACATCAAATATTTGTTTAAAACTGTAAGAAAGTTTTTTGGCGAAGCGATTGTGGTTACTCAGGAAGTAGAAGATATCATCAGTTCACCGGTTGTTAAACAGGCCATTATTAATAACAGCGATTGCAAGATATTATTAGACCAAAGTAAGTATCAGAATAAGTTTGATTTAATTCAGGAACTATTGGGATTGACCGAAAAAGAAAAGGCTTTGGTTCTTTCAATCAACAAGGCTAATGATCCGACTAAAAAGTATAAGGAGGTGTTTATTTCGTTAGGTGGCGTGT
>Ga0134125_10002450_pt1 | contig 22040 bp, 27 predicted proteins | sample KB31751_FD_96464 | JGI IMG/M metagenome (GOLD analysis project Ga0134125, IMG submission 96464) | Terrestrial soil microbial communities with excess Nitrogen fertilizer from Kellogg Biological Station, Michigan, USA - KB3-175-1 | ecosystem: Environmental > Terrestrial > Soil > Unclassified ... | reverse complement strand
TTCTTTCTTGGCGGCCGCAATCAACGTGGGTGTGGTGGCGGTCGGCGGCGGAGCGGCACCACGCACGTAAGTTGAAAATGCCGCGCCTGCAGCCAGCGCGCTCGTTCCCGCAAACAGGTCTCTTCGAGAAATTATTGGCTTTCTCATTGGCCTTTGCTCCGTGCTATTTTCATCTTATTTTTCTCACTTGACGCCGCCCCCGCCTTGTTCATTCAACCAGCGCCCGACACCGTTCCGGGGTAGATGCAACCAGATGGCGCTCCCATGCGGGGTGCCGGCCTCCGCCCCTGCGATGATGCGCAACTGGCTGCCGCCTTTGGCCTCAATCTTATAGTCACGGCTGCGGCCGTCCTCGAGGACCGCTAACCATAACCTCGAGGAAGCTTTGCCTTCGCAAACCCGGCAGCTGTAGCCTTTTTCCGCCCTCGCAAATGCGAAGGCGGCCGCCGCCAAGTGTAGAAGCACCTGATGACGGCCTGACCACAGTCAACTCACCAGGAGTCGACTATGGCTAACAGCCATCATTCCTTTTTCGCCGATTCGGCGGAAGCCCCGATCCGCATCAGTTCCTGCCCTCGTTCGCGCCGCCTGGCCGCTTTGCAGCCGGCGGTTCCTCCGCGGGCGGCCGGCTGACCGGCCAACGACCGGCCGGTTCGGGCGCGGCTAACGCCGCACATATAACAAGTCGTCTCAACGCTGTTTTTGGCATGCCGGCATCCGTTCGCCGGCGCCGGAACCGCTGAACGACACCCGCACGGCCGGTCACCTTCCATTTCCAGGGGTCGACCATCATGACCAGAAGCAACAGTCACGCCGAAGCGACCCGCACCTTGCGGGTGCAGTTCGTCGACGGATCGCCGCAGGGCATGCGGCACATCGATTCACCGGCATCGATCGTGCGGCTGACGGCAGGCGCGCTGCCGGCGCTCAACAAGTTCACCAAGGCCGCCGACAACGGGGTCGGCTTCATCGTCTAGGATCGTCGAAACCAAAACCGAAGCACGGGCTGGTGTCACACGCCAAGGCGGAAGCATTGTTCTGGTTGTCAGCACGCTCGCCATCATCATCCTGTTTGCGATCGTGTATTTCTATTTCTTTGCTTAGGCCCGCTGATCGTCTAGGCCGCTTCTCGTCAAACAGCGCCGCGCCGATCGGATGAGAACATTTGACGCCCCCGCGCCGGCCGCCACACAACCGCATCGGACACGATGTCAGCGACGATCGCGTATTCGCCGGTCGCCGTGTTGATGACAGTGATTTCGGATTGCAGGTTGCCCGACTTTAATTCGCGCACTGCGGCACGGGCCACTCGCTCCACGTCCCTGAATGTAGGTCGTGCTCCGTCGACGAGAATTTCAAAATCCGTCCATGACTAATTGATCGAGCTCACGATTGACGCCGCCGGCCCCGCCATCCCGAAATTCCACAGCCGCCAGGTGGCCGGAGCTTGATACCAGACCGAACAGCGCAGCCGGCCGGCAACCGCCGCCGCTGCGGTGTCGCCCGTAATCTTCCCCTGCTTTCGGCGCATCAGGAACGGCATCATGACGGCGCGGCCGCAGTGGCACCCGGCCTCGATGTGGAAGAAGCCGGCGGCCTCCAAGTCTGCAACATTGCACTGATTGGTGTGGTTTCACGCATACTCAAACAGCGAACGGACTTGGAACAAAGGCAATCGTGCAATCCGCCGGATGCTGGTGTCATGCCCATTCGTTATGAGTGGCATCCTATTTGAGAACAAAGCCGGCCCCTTTTGACGGCGGCGCCAGGTCGGTCAGTTGATAGAGCGCGACGAGCTCGCGCCAAGTGTAACGTCGGGTGAAGTGACCGCACATAACGATGAATTCTAGGCGATAACCCTGCACTCGTCGACAGCTTCGCGCGTGATCGTCACCCGGGCCCCAGCTCCAAAATGCTATAGTCCTTGGGCGGCTGGGTTTGGGGGACTTCATGCATCGACTAGCAATCGTGTTTATGCTCGCGCTTGGCTTCATATCGATCAGTGCAGCCGTGAACGCAGGCGAGCTCGACTGGATAACAACTAAAGAGCAGATGTCAGCAATGAGCCGCCTGGCCTCCGGTTACGCCGGCGGCCTGCGGAGCGATCGGCTGATCAACACGGACGTCGCCAGCGGCGTGATCGATCGCGCCTTTCCGCGGCATCAGTTCTCGCCGCGCGAGGTAGCGCAATTTGCCGATTTTGTACTCGGCATCGTTGCCCTTGAGATCTCGATGAATGGTGCCGGCCGGGAGTCCTGCCGGACAGTGCGTTTGGGCGTGGCGGCGACACGATTCCCGACCTGCTGGAATGATGTGGGGGACGTGATTTTCTGCGCGGCGGTTGCGCTCTGTCGCATAGCGCCGGTGTATGATGCCAACGGGCAGCATCAGCTGAATTGCGAGGATAAGACAGCTTTAGCCGGGAGCCTTCCCGCGACCGAGTGTATTGTAAGACATTCGGGGGTTAGCAATGTCCAGAAAAGCTGACGAGTTTCGACTGAAAGCCAAGGAAGCCGAAGAGTGGTCTAAAAACGCCCGCGATGCTTACACCGCAGAGGAGTATCGCGATATCGCCCGAGCGTGGCGGCGATTGGCTGAGCAAGCCGACCGGATTAAGCTATAAGGCAATCTGCCCGGTCGACATTACGTCGCTACCGGGTCTCGCGGGAGTGTCGAGATGCCCCCCATCAATCTCTTCAATTAACGTTGTGTCATCATCCGGCGCGCATGAACTGTTAACGCGTTTCGACACGGGCCACGTCTGTAGTGCGCCGTCCCCGGGGCCGGCCGTATCATTGCGTTGACATTCCCAGCGGCCGTCGAAAGGCTGCGAAGCGCTTGCCCCCGCAAATTATCCCGATCCTAGTCTTGAAGCCCTTCTTGCCTCTCCCGTCGCCCGCGCATCAAAGATAGCGGCCGCCTTGATCGTGATGAGTCTTTATTGGCAGGGATTCGCGCGAGCTAATTCTTCAGACGAGAAGGTCGCGCTAGCTATCATCCGCGAATGTCGCGACGTCTATCTTGAGAGTGGGATGCGGTGTGCTTGTCCCGATGATCTGGCGCGCGACAGGAGCCGTTGCGGGCTGCGCAGCGCATACAATCGGTCCGGCAGCGCGACGCCGCGGTGCTATGTCGCCGACGTATCCCCTAAAGAGATCGCGGACTATCGAGCCGGGAAGAAAGACTACATCGACGATTGCGTACCGAGGCAGTGAAAGCCCGGCCAGCATATTACGCGGATTGAGAACCTGCTCGGCGTTTTCGCGCTTTCGAAATTTCGCAGTCCGTATAGCCAAGATTAAGCACAATACGTACTTTTCACCCGATATCTGTCCGCTTCAACTTCCTTTTATTTCCGCCCTTTTACCGTCAGGCCATGCCTCGACAAAAGCGCATCGCCAAACGGCTGAAGGTACAAGTCGCGACGTTCGTCCTATCGTTGACCGGCGACCGCCTGACCAAATGTATTGTCAAAGACATTTCAGCGCGCGGCGCGCGACTTACCGTCGTTGCCCCGGAAGTCGTGCCGGATTTTTTTAGGCTCAAGCTCGAAACAACGGACGAAGTTTTGTCTCCGAAATGCAGCGTTTGTTGGCGCACTGCCAACGAGATCGGAGTTGAGTTTTTCAGCCCGAAGTTCGGCAGAAACGCGCGCGCCCTCCGTCCATAGAGAGCTGCCGTCTCGTGAGTGCAGAACCGCCACTATAGGGCAGCGTTGAAAATGATGGCATCTACTTGATCGCTGCGGAATAGTCGAAAAAGGGGCGGCCGATTACCGCCAAAGCCGCAGCGCTCTATGCCTTCGCGCGTGCCACCAACAGGCAGGTCCTCTGTCTCGCCCAAGTCACGAATTCGATGGCACAGTCGGGCGATGATTTTGAAAAGGACGAAACAGACGGCACAGTCGATGCCTTGCGCGTTTCGGAATCGATTATCGCCGCGCTGGCTTCCCGGTTAGCCATCCGGTGGACGAAACTAATTTCGCTGGTTCCTCGCCAAACAGAAAACTCGGACCGGAGTGCTCAGCGTTAAATTGCGTCGCACATATGGTTGCGAATGAGTCGAAGGAATTTAGTCAATCGGCCCCGTTCCGGGCTACCGAATCCGACTAATGCCCATCGCCCCATTAGTTCGATTATTTTTTTGTTCCTGACGAGTTGTTCAGACAGGGCTCCGACCCGCTTGCGTCAGCACCGCATCCTTCATCTGTTTTTTTGCTTTTTCCGCTTGTTCCGCTCTCTCCGTCAAACCCTCTATCGGTCGCATTATTCGGCGTTCTTTGTTTTGCATCATCCTCACGCCGCTGCCAATCTTCGTCTGTGCGCCTCTGGCGCCAGTCATCACTGTTGCGCCAATTCTGGTCGAGCCGCTGTTCTCGCCACGTATTGTTGCGCCAATCATCGTTACCCCGCTGCTCCCGCCAAGAAGAACTATCGGCTGAAGAGCCCGCCCCCGGCAAATACATTTGAGCCGCTGCTTAGCCATGTTTCACCTCTGTCGGAACCGCTCAACATACGAGTTAAGTTAGACAACGTAACTGGCTCACCGCGGTTCCGAAGACATCAAACCTAGGTGATCTGTTTGACGCACGGCACTCATGACCAAGGTACTGGCCCCTTTCCGACCCGACCGGTCCCTTTTGAGAACGAAAGCGCACACGCGCTTGCTTTCGTCGTTGCGCCGCCACTCCATTAATCTTCATACATTATGAAACCGCGTGGAAGCGAACGCCGAGTTCCCTGGCTCTCCGCCATGTGACGACGCATTTACGGACAGTTTTGAAATTATCGAAACTCAATTCAAATGCTTCAGGGATTCGCCTTGTTGTCATGAGACTGAGACAGGCGCCGTTGTTTGTGACGTTGCGCACCGTGCATTCGATCAATGCCGGTCTGCCGTTGATCGTGATCTTGGCCGCCTTGAACACGGTGTGTCTTGCAGCCCGCCGCCTTTCCTGCATCGCAATAAATCCCATTAGACAGTTCGAAAGGCCTCTTCGGCATTTCTCTGGCTTCGTTGAAAAGCAAGAATCTTTTCGGCGGTCGATCGATTCAGGCGCAGAAAGGCTTCCGAACACTGTTTCAATCGACCAGCGGCATTGGGACGCCTTTCGTCGTGAAGTTCGATAATGCTTTTTGTCGCGCCCCACGACAGCCCAATTGCCTTCGACAAAATCAGTAATGATTCTGGCTGCCCATCATCCAGCATGCGCTCGATGAAAGCGGTAGGCATTTCGGACATGTACGCAAGCGCGACGGTAATTTCGACGAAACGACGAGCTTTGGCAAAGACCTCGAGCCGGGAGGACGTCAACTGTCCTGCGAGGCTCAAGCTGGTAATGAGCACGTGTGCTGCCGCGTACTCCGACGGCTGGCTGGTCGCTCCGATTTTGATCTGGGCAGTCACGTCGCTGACGGCGCGCGACACCTCTGCCAGCTCGAGCGGGCGTTGATTTGCCAGCGTGGAGCGGGCGATGGCTGACGCAGTTTGCAGCAGTTGCGCAAAAAGACGAGGGGGAATGTCTGACCTGGTCCCCACGCACACAGCGAGCAGATCATCCCCGTCCGATCGTTTGACAAGAATCGAGAAGCCGTTGTCTGAAAATTTAGCGCCAGAATTTCGCGCCGCACTCAGACAGACCTGCTGGTCGCCGCGCACCACGAGGATATCGGTTACCGCCTCGGTAAGAACCTTTCGGCGTGAGATCGCAAGAAGATGTTCTTGGCCTTTGTTTTTTGCGCATCGGATCAAGATCGGATCGTCGAGTTGCTCGCACTGCGCGAGGATGGGAGAAGCGACGTCAATCGCATCATCGTTGGCCAGGATGCGAAGTGTCTTTGCGGGAGCCTTGGCGAGTGGTCCGAGGCGAATCGCAAGCAATGCGCGCGCTGATTCCTCTATCGTCTCCACCAAGCGTACCAATACATCGTCGACCAGCGCGATTTCCTCGTCTGAATAATCCTCCGAGCCGATGAGCAGAAAATCGGTGAGATGGCGAACCATCCCCGCGCGGCGCTCACGGGAACTCTGTGAGATCGCCTCGTCGACCTCTTTGATAAAAGCGCGCAAGGCCGCTGCCATGATGGCTGGAACTGTGGATCAGGGACCTTAATAAAAGGATCAAAGGGAAGCCCGCCGCCTGATTGGCAAAAAAAGGCTAATTCCCTTAACGAATTCTAAACCACGTCAGCCCGAGTACCCTTCAACACCATCGGCGCAACGGGAGGTCATTGGGTCCAAGCCGGTGCGTTCGCACCGCGCGTCCTCAACTTTAGAAGAGCGCCGGCCGGCCGCGCCATGGCTGCTTCAGCGATTCACGGAACTGGCGGCATGAGGCGGCGACAGCAGACATGTCTTTCATTGCCGCGGCTGCTTTAAAACAGCGATCGCGACCGCCATGAGCCGCCGGCCGCTTTTTGACGGCGCATATTACTGTGACGGCTTACTGTGACGGCATCCTGCTGATCTCGCATGCCTGCATCGCGCTGACTTGTCGTCTCGTTAAACCAAATGCTCAAGAGGCGGGGCAACCGGCAACAGAAGTTGTAAAGCCACTCATGTTGAGTGCGCAACGTACCAGTGGCATGATGTCGGAGCCAATCAAGTGACCAACTGCGGCACTAAAGCAACTGAAGGGCACATCTATGCCCATCCGTTGTTCCATTACGCTTGCTCCAGCGCAACAGCGCCCTGCCGCGACAGAAAATTCAGCTTCAGACGCCACGATCGAGCAAAGTTATTTTTGCAGCATTTTCCGGCATCGCACCTCAAGGTAATCCCACCGTCAAACTGCAAACTTATTCGCACGTGTGAATTTATTTTGTGAATCAGATTCACTGGCAAGCAGAGGTTGCATCTGACTTTTCATTGCCACATTTCCTTGTTCCAGCAGCAGACGGGGCAGTGCGGGAACCGATTATTTTGTTTTCGAGAAACATTTTGACATTGAACATGCTGCCTGAATTTCAAGAGCCCGCGCAAAATTTCGATATATTGCCGCGTTCTCGCCCGGAAGCGGTCACATGAAGTCTCGACCATGTGCGCCGGAAGTCGATCGATCTGAACGGGCTGTTCTTCTTTCTGCACGCCGGGCTGCGAGTGCCGCCATCGTTCGGGTTTGGAAACGGTGGATTGGTGAGGCTTCATGAGGCGATGTTTACGCGGCGGCCCAAGTCACCGATCGTGATGCGGCGTTGCCGGCTGTGTGCAGGTTTCACCGGATCGCCTGCGCCAGCGTCCAAGTGAAACAAGTGAAAGGAGCCAGCACCCATGCGAGAGGACATCGTCATGCCGCCTTGGAACGCACCGTCGATCGCGCTTAAATTATTTCGTCGCAACGTCGGTGCGTCCGCGCCACGGCAAGCACCACCGCAACATGTGCGCACCGGTATCTCGATAACGGCATCATCGTTGTCGGCATCGTCCGCTCCATGGCGCGACACGTGGGCAATTGCCGACATCCAAAATTCACATTGCGCGCAAGACTCGCTGGAACGTTTCACGCTGAAGACGATTTCCCTGGCAGCGAGCACGGGCTCGCCGCTCCACTGACCAGTTGCGTTCAGCGGGCTCAACGACAAGACGAGCCACCCGTTTCAGAGCAGGCGTAAACAAAGTCCCTGCAACCACGCACCATCAAGGAGAGCGGCATGCGCGTATACGTCGACCACACCCATGTCTGGCGCCACGTGACCGGCATCGAGCGGATCACGCTGCAGCTATTTTCGCAGGACGCATTGCGGCCGCTCGACGTCGTTCCCGTCAACGCGCGGCGGATGAAGGACATGGTATTGAAACAAACCTTCTATCTGCCGGCCTGTCTTGCTCATTCGCCGTCGTCGCTGGTCCTGTGTCCGGGGTTCCCGCCAACCCCGCTGCTGCAGTTATTCCGCTCGCGCGTCATTCCTTACGTGCATGATGTTTTCCTGCTGTCGCGCCGTGAGGACCTCAATTGGCGCGCAAAGGCCTATTCGGCCTGGCCATTTGATCTCGCGGTGCGCCGGTTGCCGAAATTCCTGGTCAACACGGCCAACACCGCTGCCAAACTTCGCCAGTATTGTCGGCAGGACGCCGACATCACCGTCTATCGGCCGCAGGCGCAAAACAGTTTCAATCTGGCCGTTGGCGAGCGGGCGAGCCGTCCGTTGCATCCCAAGGCGTTGCGATTGGTCGCTTTGGGCACGGTCGAACCACGCAAGAATCTTGTGGCGGCGGCACGGATCGTGCGCGCCCTGCGCGCCCGCGGCTTTGTCGATACGGCGCTTGAGGTCATTGGCCGGCGCGGCTGGGGCGAAGATTGGCAAACGCTCGCGAAAATGCCGGATGTCACGCTGCACGGCTATGTGCCGGACGAGGACATTCCGGCTATTCTAAATGGCGCCGATGCCTTGATATGCACCTCCTATGAGGAAGGATTGGGCCTGCCGCTGCTGGAAGCGCAATTTGCCGGGCTTCCGGTCATCGCGCCGGACCAGCCGGTATTCCGCGAGGTTCTCGGGTCGTCGGGCCTGTTCATCGACCCCAGAGATCCGGGCGGCGCCGCGGATGTCATTGCCGCACTCACCGCCACGGACGGTTGGCGAGCGGCCTGCGTTGCGCGGGCTGCCGCAAATCTGCGGGACTGGAACAGGAAAGCTGCCCGCGACCGTGACAGGGTGGTCACGATGTTGAGCGAATTCGAGCATCGTGGCGCGCATAGCCAGGAGCGGCACGATCACGTCACGGATTTCGGCCGCCCCGCGCGCCGCCAGCATTGATCGGGCGCCGGCGCGGCGACCGCGCCAAATTCGGGATGCGCCGGCGATGATCCTCATCCTCGGCAGAAGACGGGAGTCGGAAGGAAACCCGACAGAACGGACGGTCGCCAGGCGTCGCTCCACCAAAAGGGTCAGCCCGTGGCAACGATTTCGTCCCTCTCCCAGTAATGCAAACGCAAACCAACCAAGCCGAGAGCGTCAACGATGTCACTCGCTTGATCAGGATGGCAGCATACAACTGGCTCTCCCACGACGGCACGAGCCTGCTGTTCGCGCTCGTCCAGAGCGTGGGTTGTCTTCTTTTCCGATGCTGCCGGTTTGCTTCTTGGCCCCCCAATTTGCCAGTGGTGGCTGCCTGCATAAGGCAGCCACCAACGCGATATCAAAACGTTTTGCGGTGACATCGGTTTTGGTTGGTTATCCACCCACCGCCAGTGTTGCACAGCGCCAGCTGGAAAATTGTCCCCACAGGCAACGGGCCGACGCGAGGCGACCTGGCTCATGACAAGCTTTGACTTTCGGCAATTTTAGCGCGTTTGTGCCGCCCGGAGGCAAACCGGACGCCCGGGTTCACCGGGCGCAGGGAGCATGTCCACCAATTTCCGCATTTGGAAGCAATCGTGCGTTGACCGCCCGCAACAACCGGCAGTAGAAGGTACTGTGGTAACGAGGGACTGGGGAGTTGTCTTCATGAAACTGTTTTCCGCACTGGCCGGGATGGCGTTTGCTGCGGCGCTGCTACAAGGCGCGCCGGCGGCCAACGCCACGACCTATTCGTTCGACTTCGAGGCAACCGGCATTTCGGCGACCGGCACCCTTGACGTGACCGGCACCAACGCGACGGCCGGATCGGGCATCGTCACCAACAATTCGTTATTGGGCGGACCCGAGACCATCAGCCTGGTAACATTGGCGACGCCCGGCGTGCACGACCTCGGCGGCGGCAATCTGTCGTACCGCTTCGGCGGCGGCACCGACCTGATCGGCGACACGCTGTTCCCGATCAGCAGCCACGGACTGGTGTTTCTCGTCTCCGGTCCCAACGACGTCGGGTTCAATATCTGGTTTAGCGGCGGCAATGTCTACGCCGGCTTCCTTGCCGGTGATAATGGCATCTATAATGAGTTCGATGGCGGCAGCTTCACGGCGGAGGCCACCGGCAACGAAGCCGGCTTAGGCACGACTCCGCTTCCGGCCGGACTCCCGCTCTTCGCCAGCGGTCTCGGCGTCCTGGGTTTGCTCACGCAACGCCGCAAGCGGAAATTGGCCGTTGCCTGAGCGAACGCTTTGATCGAGCCCTTGGATCTAATCCTTGGATCGAAATCCGGAAAGACCGCCGCCAGGCGGTCTTTCTGTTTGTGCGAAGCTCAACTGATGTCATCTGCCCCCGGACGGCACGCTTGCGCACGTGATGCAGTGACCTAAATCAGGTCAGCAATTGCCGTAAACCGGCACCCAGCGGTCGACGCGCGAACTGCCAAATCGGGCCCTCGTGTCCGCCATCGCCCGCCTCTGCGCACGTGGCGCAGAGCGATCGATTGCTTCGCCGTTCTTGTCGAAAGCGCGCGGCCTTGATGGCGGCTCCCTCACCGTCCTGGCGGACCAAGCTGGATAGCGTCGATCGCCATCCCATGCGCGCCACGCTGCGTCATGAATGGGATGAGCGGTATTTTCCAACCGAATGCGCGAACCGCAAGCTCGCCGTCGACGATCGAGCCGCCGCCAGATGCGCGGGTTCGGACTCGCCTGCCTTCATGTGGCTGCGAATATAACCGCTGAGCTCCGCCAGCCGGCCGCGAGTCTCCTGCTCGCCCAGCTGCGAGCAGGTTTCACGGAATGCATTGTTGTAGATCTCTATCTTGCGGGCGATCTCACCCATCGAACGCACTCACTGGACGATTCTCCCGGCACGACCTAGCGCCTTTGCAAGTGTAATCGGCCATGTCGGAATTGGAAATGTAAACCGTCGCCGGCGAGGATCGCTACTCCGGTTTGTTAGCCAGACGCACGTTCCTTGCAAGCGGCTCCCGCCCTTATCACCACAATAGATTCCTGCAAGGGCTGCTAACTCCGCCGCACGCCGTTCATTGTCAATACGAGCCGGCATAAACGTCGCGGACCTTGTCAACGATCGAGGGAGTTACTGGCGAGCGTGCGTGTCTGCGAGCGATGCGGCTGCAAGCCGAAATCAATCCATATCCTGCGAATCGTCGTGTGCGAAAAGCCAGTGGCGCGGGCCATCGAGCGGATCGACCAGCGCGTGGCGTCGGTCGGGATCGAACGCAGCGTGCGCTCGATCACGGCGGCAATCTGATCGTCACCGATCGTTCGCGGTCTGCCTGGACGGGCCTTATCCAGCAGCCCTTCGATGCGACCCTGCAGAAAACGCCGGCGCCACTTGCCGACGGTATGCGGATGCAGCCCAAGCTCGTTGGCGACGGACTTGCTCGGCAAACCCTCTGCACACCGGAGGATGACTTGGCATCGATCAGATAGCGACCGTGGAACACGGCGCCGCCGGATCTGACGCTCGAGATGGTCCCTCTCGTCCAAACTCAAGACCAAAGGCGCGCTTGGGCGTCCCGTCGCGTTAACCATATGCGGCTCCCAAGTGACCAGCTCAAGCACAACCCTATAAATGACATGAACTTCGGTTCCAGATGACGCGGTCGCGGCCATTAACCGCTCGCACGGCAGCGCTCTTGACGACAATGCGACCATTCAATAAACGTGCGGCCGTGGCGGATGGACCCCAAGGTGGGGTCTTTTTTTTTCGGGGGATTTCGTGAACATACAAATCAAATTGGTTAAGGCCGCTTCCGCGCTGGCGGTCGGCAGCATGGCAGCGTTCTTGCTGACGGCTCCGGCTTCAGCCGCGACCGTGACCTTCAATTCAAACGTGAGCGTAAGCGATAGCTCGTTCTCGCCCGACATGCATTACGCAAGCAGTGGCTTGGACGCTACTCTGACGGTTGGAACGCCGTTCACCATTAACAACTTCATCACAGTCCATGTCGATGACACTATTTCGAGCCATGATGATGTCTCCGGTTCGATATCGGCTGTTTTTAACTTCACTGACCCGACTGCAGCCAGCGGCACCGATCATGGGTCGATCTCAGCCACGATTGAGCGTTTTTCTGACGATCATATCAACATCTCGTGGAACGATCCCATAACGATACTCTTCACTGACGGCACTAAGCTGCTGGTGAATCTCGCAGATGTAAATTTCAACTGTGGTAGCAGCTGCACTGATGATGATTCGTTCCATATCGCCGGCACGTTTACTGCTCTAAATGGCCCGGCGGATGGTCCTGGTCTTGCTGAAACGCCACTCCCGGGTACCCTGCCACTCTTCGTCAGTGGCCTTGGCGCAATGGGCCTGCTGATGCGCCGCAAAAAGCGCAAAGTCTGATCGTCAAGAAGAAGACGTCGCAATTAGAGGCCGCCATTTTGGCAGCCTCTTTCATTTCGACCCGTCTGCATGCCATTGCTGGCACATAGCCGGCTTTTAGAAGCTGCCGTCGCAATTAGCCGCGCTCAATATGCGTCATACCCCCCGTGGGGTCTCCACAGCCACAGGCGGCACGGCTTTTCTTCCTGTTTGCCCGATTGGTTCGCGCGCCCGCATAGAGGCGAACTTGGTATCTTCCGGATAACTGGCTGCGGGTTTATCGCTGCGATACAAGGACATTGCTTGGTCCTTAACGGTCCGATCGCTCAACGGCGAAGCTAAGCGCTGACCAGATTTACCTCCTTGCCCGCTCGTTCGGATGATGCTGGCCCACGCGCATTTCTCGCTAACGAATGCTCTGCTCCAGTCCCCCGCCATAAGCCCCGTCTGCGGCACCAGCGTTCGTGGGCACAACCTGCTGAATAAAGCTGGGCCTAGTCGGCACTCGCGAGTCTCACACGCGGTGTGAACCCGCAGTGCAAATGAGATGGCGGCATGGGAAATATCGAGACGTGCACTGCGAACTTGGACGCAAGGCCGATCGCGCAATCCGAACATGGCGTGAAAGACCCGGCGCCCGCCTACACAAGCGCTCGAGTTTATGTGAACATCATGATGGCCGGTGAGCCCGCAAAAAAGGTGAAACGCCATGTCATTAATTCCGGAGACCGCCGTTTTTCAAAAGAGCCTTGCCGCACTTCCGCGTACAACCTACCAGCCTGGAGAAAGTGTGCTTGCCGCCGGGTCAAAGACCGGTCTGTTGCTGATCCTCGAAAAAGGCGCGGTCGCAATCGTCAGAGACGGCATTGAAATCGCCACGGTTGCCGAACCGGGCGCGGTATTCGGTGAGCTTTCTGCGCTGCTCGATCAGCCCCATACGGCAGACGTACGCGCGTTGGAGGCCTCTCAGTTTCATGTCGCTAATGCCGAGACCCTGCTCGTGCAGAACCCTGTCGCATTGCTGTACGTGGCTGCGGTCTTGGCGCGGCGTCTTGATGCTGCCAATCAGACGCTCATCGAACTCAAGAGCCAGATCGAGGCGGGTAAATCGCCGGGTGTGATTGAAAAAACGCTCGAGAAGATGGAATCGCTGCTGGGCGATAACTGCGCCAATCTCGCCTATGCCGGTTATCCATACGATCCTTATGCGCAGCCCGGTCACTGACACGACACGTCATTCCTCAAGCTGATGGATCGTAAGATTGGCTTGTCGCAGGCGCCCGCTCAGCTCCCGACCGAGCGCGGAGAGTATCGCTATTGCAATGTCGGGACTTTGCGTCTGCAATGCCTTGAAGCTTTGCTCGCTCAGGGCCCAGGTCGTCAGATCATCGTCGGCGGTAATGGTTGCCGAGCGTGGTCCCTTGTCCAACAGCGCCAATTCGCCGAACACACTTCCCGGCGCAAAGGTTGCAAGGCGGATGTTGCGGCGCTCAGAGATCAAACGGACGCTGGCGCGCCCGCGCGTGACCAGAAACAGGTGCGATCCCGGATCTCCTGCTTTGAAAATCGTGCTACCGGCGGCCCATTCCGCGCGCTCAAAATGCGGATGCAACCGCCTGATCTGCTCGGGCGCAAAATACCGCAACAACGAGACATCCTCGAACGGCAATTCGGCTGTTGACCCGCTTGCGGAACTGACGACACCGGCGGCACCGTTCAGCAACTCATCTTCCACCCATTCGACGGCTCGGTCGACGTCAGGCGCGCGCCTGCCCGGCAATTCGGCGAGCCGTTGTGCAATTTCGCTGCCCTCATGAAATACCAGCGCCAACCTCACCTTCCGGCGCGCGAGATCCGCATCGATGTCCGCCAGAATTCGAACGCCAGTTGAATCGACCTCGGTGACGCGCCGCAGGTCGAGGACAATCCATTGAGTTTTTTGCGCCGTTTCGAGATCGATTTCCTGCGCCAGCCGCTCGGCGCTGCCAAAGAATAACGCACCTTGTAATTCGATCACCAAAATCGACGAACCTTGCTTTTCGAGGATTTGTAATTCCTCCACACCGCGCGCCTTGCGGGAGCGAAATGCATCGCAGCGATAGCGCCGCCTGATGCTGGAGTGGCTCATTCGAAACAAAAACAACAGAATAGCAAGTGCCAGTCCCAGAAATACGGCCAGCACGATATTGACGGTAATCGACAGGATCGAGACCACGAGCGCGACACTTAGATCGAGAGCGAGCGCAGCCTTTTGGCCGGTTTTGCCGTCCAACAGGCGGGTCGTGGCTTGCTTGCTCCAGGGGTCGATATGCTGAACAGCCACGACCATGATCAACGCCGAGATGACAGCGCGCGGCAGATGCGTGACGAGCGGCACCAGGAAGAGGATGGTTACGAGCACCGCTGCGGCGTTTACCGCGACGGATATCCACGTGTGACCACCGAAAATGCGGTTGGCGACGGTTGGCCCAATATTGATTCCGGCGGTGATCCCGCCGGCCGCGGCGCTCGCCGCATTGCCGAGCCCGAGACGCACCAGCATGCGATTGCTATCGCTGCGCGCATCGCCGGGTCGGCTCGCGAGCTTGGCACAGAGCATCGCGTCGATAGCAGCAATGATGGCAAGCGCCAGCGCCCCCGATAAAATCGTGCCGGCAATCGTAAAAAGGTGACGCACCACCGCCGGATCGACCAGATCACGATATGGCTGCGGCATGACGACAGCCGTGGACGGCAGGCCAATCGTGGGTCCGAGCGCGGACCAGAGCCCCGCCGCGGCGAGACCATAATAAGCCACCAGGCCGAAGCCGAGGCCGACGAGAAGCGGCGGCACCTTTTTCGTCAGACGGCCGGCATACCAGGCAGCAGCGAATGTGACGGCGGCAACCAAGCCGCTCAGCGGCTTGGCAGCGGCGAGACCGCCGAACGCCCTGGTGAAGGGAACATTATGATCATAGCCCAACACGTTTCCGAGCTGCACCAGGAACAGCAGCACGGCCGCCATGTTCTGAAAGCCCGCCATCACCGGAAACGGCGCGAATTTGATAAGCGTCCCGAGCCTGAGCAAGCCAAACAGGGCCTGAAAAATTCCCGCGAGCATCATTATCGCAAACAGACTGATCAGCTTGAACGATGGAGACGCCGATGCGAGTTCGGGCGAATGCACCAACGACACCAGCAGCAAGCCAAGGAAGAACGTCGTCGTGATGCGTGGCGCATAGATTGTCCCGCTTCGATCGCCCAACAGCAGGCTGATAGCGCCGGCGACGAATGCCGAGATCAAGCCGGCCACCGCACCGTGGGCGAAATATTGGTCACCCAACGTGACGAAGACGAACATGCCGAAGCCGAGCGCGAGCGGGATAGCGAGCGCGGACGATACGAGTCCGCCGACCACGTCGTTGCGAAACCTGCGTGCGCTTGGTGCAGGCAGCGAAAATGACAGCGACAAAGCCCCCCCCGGGACGCAACCGTCCATCGTAGCGTGTCTAAACTGCCAGAAATGCTAGCCGCGATTTGGAATTGACGCCAGACCCAGGCGATCCAGCGACCGGGCGCGCACGTTTCTCCTGCCGTCAGTCATAGGCCGTTGAGGGCAAAGGGCATGGTCCGGTGGCAAACCGCAGCTGTCCCGTGCCGGGTACAAGAGCTATCGCCTGCAGCTCCCACTCCCTTGGAAGCCTTGCGTTACCCTTAAAGGCAATTAGCAGCGGACCATGGGCAACCAACTTCACATGCATCCACGCGTTGAGAATTCGGCTGGTGTTTTCACGGGCAATGCCGACCTTCAGACTGCCGAACGATGGCGGCGCCGGCTGGACAACTGGCAATCGCCATGAATTCACGCCAGCCTGTCTCCTTGCAACGGCACGTCGCTCTGGTTTGAATGTCAAAACAGATTGAGCGGGTCTGCGGCGCTGTGTTCGCCGTGACAAAAAAGCGATTATTGAGGAAGCCGCCGGCTGAAAAACAGGGACTTTAATCCGGAAAATAATGCCAAATCCGCATTTTTCGCGATCCATCTGCGCGCTGACTGCCCAGCAAATGGCGCCCACACAAAAAATGTCGGGACGCAGATCGATGATGGCGCGAATGCGCTTAATCCGTTAATGGCTATCGGCTATTCTCGTCAAAATGTGTCGCCGCAGACCTTGAGTTTAATTCCAGGGAAAAATGGTGCAAAACGCGATGCGGGTCAGGTTTTGGGGAGTGCGAGGAACCATTGCCTCACCAGGGCCGTCAACGATCCGCTACGGGGGGAATACTGCGTGCATTGAGGTTCGCTGCGGTGACCGCGTCATTATCTTTGATGCCGGTACCGGTTTGCGGCCGCTTGGCATCGAGCTTCTCAAGGAGAAAACAATACGCAAGGTCGACATTTTCATCACTCACTGCCATCTCGACCATGTCGGCGGCCTGCCGTTTTTCGAGCCTTTATTTTCCGCGGATTACGTGGTGCGAATCTGGGCGGCAAATCTCATGCCGGCGAGCAGTATCGAGCAGGTTACGCGCAGGCTTATGAGTTCGCCGTTGTTTCCGGTGCAGATCGAGATTTTCAAGGCGGCGATCGAATTCCGGGATTTCCAATCTGGAGACATCTTGCGTCCTTATGACGACGTGGTGTTGCGGACTTGTCCGCTCGATCATCCGGATGGAACCAACGGTTACCGTCTTGAATATGGTGGCCACGTATTTGCCTTGCTGAGTGATACTGCAGGTTTTCCGGGGAAGCGCGACGCCGATTTGTTATCGCTCGCCCATCGGGCTGACTTGATGGTCTATGACGCCACTTTCACGGAAGAGGAAATAATTTCACGCGCCAACTGGGGCCATTCAACCTGGGTGCGCGCTCTTCGGTTGGCGGATCAATCGGGTGTCAAAAGAGCCTGCCTCTTCCATCACGACCCTTCGCATGATGACGATTTCATGGACGTCATCGCGGCAGAGGCTACTAAAGCGCGTGCGGGGACCGTCACGGCCCGCGAAGGCCAGATTATCGACTTGTGATCGGATCAATTCCCGCCGAACGCGCGCCGTTCACTCAATTGATGTACAATCGACCCTGTTGGCGCGCGTCTGTTCACGGCCGACGCGCGTATTCGTCGATTCAGCACGAAACAGATTGGCCTATTTCATCATGACCGCTCACACGAGGACGATCTCGATGACCCCGTGGCAGCCGAAGTCAGTGACGCGCGTGCCCATACAATCGCTGCCATATTATCGATCCACGATTCGATCTGTAGCCGCCGTCGCAATTTCCCGAGTGTCCTGCTGACCTAACATGAACAAGGGATGATAGGAGCGAGCCTCCGTCAGGCGAAGGATCGCCATTGTCCGATTGTCCAGGATCAGCCATTCGTGCGCGTAACGCACGCTGACCACCGCGTGTTCCGTTCGCCGCTTGCCATCTTGCACGATCACAAGCCGCAGATCGTCAGACGCAACCCCCAGTTCGCGGAGTACGACGTACTTTACGATTGCGTAATCCTCACAATCGCCGGCCCCGCTGCCGAGCGTCTGAAGCGGCGACGCCCAGAAATCGGCATAGCCATATTGTGCCCAATCGCTCATCGGTCTGATGCTCAGGTTGACCGCACGGTTAATCCAACCCAGGCGAGCGCGGCGATCGTGTTTGCGGCCAATTTCAACAATGGACAGAAAGCGGCGCGCAGCCTGGGAACACGTGTCTTCGTCCAAGCGGCAGGCTGCGAGCGTTTCCATGTCGGCAACAATACGTGATTGCAGTTCAATCCACTTGGCGGATATTTCTCCCGTCGGAACGATCGTCGTCGACAGATCAGGCGACCCCGTTACCGGCGAGCTATCCGCGCCGTGGTCCGTCTGATTGGGCGTTAGCACGCCGAGCTGCCGCCCAGTGAGTTCGTCCGCCTGACCATGTGGCATAAGATGAACGTCACGCGCGTCACTGCCGATGGGTTCCGCTGCCACGGATAATCGGTCCGGGTTCATATCCGCGAAGGCGGCACCGCCGCAGATCGCAGCCAAAAAAAGAACGCGCGCCGCTTGAATGAAGACGGACATGATTCAACGCCCCTGCATTCGGAATGTTGGTCGGGGCTACCGGCCGCTTCCGAAAATTTTCCGGACGTTAAGCGATCAACTTTTGCGACGGAGTTTACGATCGTGATGTCACGCAGCCTTATTAGCCGGTGGGGTGAACGAATTCTGAAGCGCAGGTTCGTCAATTGATGGCGGAAAACAGCCCTGACCGGACGATCACGGCGAAGATCGCGCCTGACGTCGCAAACCAAAGACTGCCCCACACGGCCGGGAAACTTACCCGAACCTTAATTCGACCGCACTTTATCCTTGCTGCCGGCGACGATTAAGCGGCGCATAAAGCGCGGATCTGCCGGTGCCCTCATGCTCGCCGCGGCCCTGCATCGATCTTGCTGTCGTTCGTGACACTCGCAGCACTATTGCAGGTGCACTCCATAGTGCGAGAAGTCATCGGCAATCCTCCCATTCAGTTTCTTGGCCGCTGCGAGATCGGCATTTCCGCTGGTCGTATCGCCTTTTTTTAGTTCGGCGAGGCCGCGTCCATAAAGCGCGCTCGAGAGTCTGGGTTCGGAGCGGAGCGCGGAGCTGTAATCGTCGATGGCCAAGTCGAGCTGACCCAACTTCAGGTAAACAAACCCACGCGAGTCGAGTGTCGCGGCATCATTCGGCCGAATGAGAAGCGCTTTGTTGCAGTCCGCCAGTGCCGGCTGCAACTCACCAAGGATAGCGCGGCTCCAGCAGCGTCCGTTCCAGACCGCTTCCAAATCAGGATCGAGGCGGATGGCGTCGCTATAATCTTGCGCCGCAAGCTGGTAATCATGCTGACTCTGATGAGTCTCGGCACGGTTGGCAAACGCTCTGCCATAGGTCGGGCTTAGTTTGATTGCCTCATCGAAATCCTTGATCGCGCTGTCGTACTCTCGCTTCTTTCGGTAGGCCACTCCCCGGTTGTTGAACGGCTTGGCAAAGCTTGGATTGAGCTTGACCGCCATATCGTAATCCTTGATGGCGAGATCATAGTCCCCTTTCGCGGTATAGGCGTCGCCCCGATTGTTGTAGGCAATCGCCAAAGCCAGCGTGCTGTCGGTTGAGCCGATCAACGCGGTGCAGCCCTTGATCTGAGGCTCGGGCGAACTGCGATCGGTTCCATTGCACAATTCGATGTTCTTGAGCCTATTGTCACGTTTTGCGCTTTGCGGCGCCGCCCATGCAAATACCGGAATGCTCAGCGTGAGTGCAAAACAGAGGCCGAGCATCGCCAGTCTGAAACAGCCGAACGCAGACCTTGCCTTCTTCTCGCACGGGTTCTTTTCAATCGCGGAGATCGGCTGTGTCGGCATCGCTGGCGTAAAAAGTATGATAAATTCAGCAGCCACGGCAGATGTTGAGATTGGGCTTCTCGCGTCCTTTTACAGCGTCGGCGTCGCCCGTGGCTCCGCCATGTTGATCCGGCCCGGCGGTTGCTGCGCCATATTTTTCCAGAACTTTTTTCTTTCCCTCTTCGATAAGGGTCGAAAACTTCACAGTCCCGTCATCCGAGATCTCAACGCGCGGCGTCGTCCCACGAATACCCATGGTGGCAACCGGAGTGTCGATCTTCATGTCGCCGCTCTTTGCAATCTTGCCGGCGACAAAAGTAAACGATCCCTTGGTCAGGCTAAGCAAAGTCGAATTCGATTTGCTGTTTGGATCGTATACGAACTCGGTCATCACCATGTTGGCATTGCTGGACAGATCGAACGCCGTGCCATCGGTGAAAGTAATGCCGACTTTGCCATCGGCTCCAGTTGCAACCACGTCGCCGAGATAGACCAAGTCCCCAAGCTTGGGCTGACCGGCCTGATCGCCGAGCGCGGCCTGAACGACCACCGCGCCGGCATGTCTAACCGAGACTGAGCCGGTAGCGGTAACGATCTTGCCAATGGGCTTTGCTGAGACATCCTGAATCGCCGAACGTGCTGGAACGTCCTGCGCACTTGCGGGTCCGGCAAAATAAACGCTGCCAAATAATACACCGCTCGTCACGAACACGGCAAGTGTATGCGCGCGCATCGCCCAGCCTTTTTTGAGCTAACGTCCGGTTAATAAAATACCAGAATTGTCTTCGTACATCAACAAGGTCGAGATGACGTCGAGAACCGTCGCCTACGCCGCCGCCCGAATGGCCTAACCGCCGCCGCACTGCCAGGCGCGAAAGGCGGCAATACCATCGCCGCCAAGAATAAAAGCCCTAAAATACATCATGAATTGAGTCAAAAAGCCTTGTAACCATTGATTTAAATTGCAATCAAGGCAATATTTAAGAAGAAGTAACGTTGCAGGCGCCGGCAGTGACATGAATAAGAAACTGCTCAGGGAACGGCGCAAAATGAAGAGGGATGGCGTCAGTGTCCGGTGGTTCCTGTGTCACCCCGGGCCGGGGAGGTAATCCGGCTGGCTTTGCTTTGGAGCCGGCGCCAGGACCCGCATTTTCCATCGGCACCGTCGAGTCAGTAACCGGCACCTGCACTGTTACGCGGGCCGCTTCCGACCCAATTCAAATCAAGCTCGGCCACTCGCTCTGCGAAGGTGACATCGTTGATACCGCAGCTGATGGCCAGGTCAGCATCCGCTTCATGGACGGCACCGTCTTTACCTTATCGAGCAGCACCCGCGTGGCGCTGAACGAGTGCGTCTGCGATCAGGCCGCGCCCTCCGCTGTGCTCAATGTCACCTGCGGAAGCTTCGCTTTCATCGCCGGCACAATGGCGAAGGCCGGACGGCTTGGCATCGAAACGCCGGTTGCAAGTATTCGCGGCCGCATGCACACCGGCGGGCTTGGCATGCTGACCCTCGCCGCGTTGTTCTTTGCTGCCATCGAGGAAGTCCAAGCCGCCAGTTCCGACGTCGCCTTCGTCGATGACGGAATCATTACCTACAAAGATCTGGAACACGGCACTTTCGAGCTGGTGACCAAAGAAGCGGTCCCCCGGCACATCTTTGTGGATGATCCCGGGGAAACCATCGTCCTGCATCGGAATGGATCCGCAATCAGTGCGGACCACGTTACCAATACAGTCGCGCAAATGGCGCAACTGCAAGCCGCTCAACAGGAAGCGCTCCAGACCTTTTCACTCGGGCTACAGGGACCGACGGCAACCGGCCCGAGCGGATCGAGTACGCCTCCGGTATTTGAATTTCCGGCATTCGTACAACCGATCAACTTTACTCAGCCCGACAACAATTCACTGCCGCAGTTCACCAATTCGGGTGCGCCGAGCTCGAACGCCCCCCCCGCCCCTGTCCACGAGATTTTTCTAGCTCCACCGCCCGCCGCACCTGCAACGATCGTCGAACATGATGGATCGATCGTCGAACGAGTGAACGTCACCGGTGACACGGCCGCAGACAGTGCGTCCACCACGTTTTCACTCAATGGCGGAAATCTTTCCGTCAGCGCGCCGACCTTTGTCTGGTCGGCCGGCAATCTGACGGCAGCGCAGCAGAGTGCGTTGGGCGCCGCGAGTACCCTCACCGTCATTCCCACCGGCGGCGGCGCCATCGATGCCACCTTTAGCGCTCCGGACAAAGTCTTCGACTTCCTGGCCTTGGGCGAGACTCTGACCGTCACCTATCAGGTCGGCTCGTCACAGTTGGTCACCGTCAAGATAATCGGCACCGAGGATGCGCCGGTGCTGGCAGCGGATGCCTCCGGTCCGCATCAGATTACCGAACAGCCGTTTAACCCCGGCAATACCCCTGTCAGCGACGCTGTCTCCGGCACGCTGCAGTTCACCGACGCCGATCTCAACGACACCCACACGGTAAGCGCCGGCTTGGTCTCGGCCGTCTGGTCCGGCGGCTCAACGTTGCCTAGCGGCTTA
>Ga0134125_10002449_pt1 | contig 22043 bp, 21 predicted proteins | sample KB31751_FD_96464 | JGI IMG/M metagenome (GOLD analysis project Ga0134125, IMG submission 96464) | Terrestrial soil microbial communities with excess Nitrogen fertilizer from Kellogg Biological Station, Michigan, USA - KB3-175-1 | ecosystem: Environmental > Terrestrial > Soil > Unclassified ... | reverse complement strand
TTCCTGTTCGGTCGGGGCGCGCTTGGTGAGCACGCCAGCCTTTGCGAGCAGTGGCTCTAAAAGCGCAGTCGAATTTTCCAGAACGATTCCCTCATCGCCCAAAACTTTTGCGACAGCGCCGAGTAATGAGTCCGTGTTGCGCGTACCCAACGAAAGCAGTAACTTCGCCAGCCGCCAGTCGGGACGAATGCTGGAAAAAATCTGCTTGTGCTTTACCTGTCCGGCCATGATGGCGCGAGTCACGCCTTCTTTTTTGAACGTATCAATCAGGCGCGAGAGTTCGCCGAGCGAAAACCAATGCACTGCCGCCGCGCCTCGCGATTCAATCTCGGGGGAAGTTTCTTCTTTGATGGCGGCGACGATGATGTCGAATCCCTGCGCCTTGGCTGCATCGAGAACAAGGAATGGGAACTTTCCATTTCCTGCGATGAGGCCGAGTTTTTGTTTAATGGACATTAAACGGGTCAGTCAGAACGCCTATATTTAGACAACAGAGTCCTTTAAAAGTGAAGATTCGGGAGACCAAACACGCACCCAGTCTTTTAAACACACTTGGAGAGGCTCGCTTAATTCCTCAATCTTGAAGTAATCTTTTTGCACCTCAAGCGCAACGAGGAGGCAATTGTGAGCAGTCATCAAGGATTGATCCGCCAATTCCGGTTGTGAATCTGGGCTTATGCCCATTCGATCATCTACAATTTCAAGCCGTTCACTTAATCCACCAAAGGTTGCGTGAGCATGACGTAAAGGCAAGTAATATCCAGGCACAATCAATGTTCCCAACGCTCCAGTTTTTTGGGCCATTGCTACGAAATCAAGCTTGTTCCAACTGTGACGCAAGCGCTTTTTTGCGTCCGGATGATCGCAAACAGGTGTCATAAAATCTTCTTTAACTTCAGCCGCTTTACGCCTTGTTTCGGCAATCTGATCTGCTGGGAGAATGGTGCTGCCGAACGTTTCGATCAGACGATTAAGTAGTTTGTCTTGTTGTATGCGATGGTAGTTCATGAATGTCTTCGCTTCTTCTGGATGTTGATGTAGGTAGTGAAGCGTGACAGCATGTTCATACATACTACGAACTAGCTTAGAAGCGGCGACGCCATAGCCATGATGACAAACGAGCGAAATTTCCATGAAATCTTCGACGCATAGCCTGCCGAAGAAATAAACAAACTTATCTTCAGGTCCATTTGTAATGTGTTCCCTAGTAAACGCAACATTTAATGCTTGCTCGATGTTGAGCATGATTTCTTGCCAGAGAGGATGTCTCTGTTCGAATTTTTTACATTCGTCATGAAAGCCGTAAAATACGGAACCGTTTGAAACTTCGCTTACCATAGCGTTGTCCACTCAACACAGTAGAACCCAACCCTACTTCACTACTCCCCGCTCACTCGCTTCAATAAACCGGATCAGCATGTCCACATCTTGGCCGCGGTCGGCTTCGGATTTCATCTTCTGTATCGCTTGCGAAGTGTTTAGCTTCGAGGCCAACAGCAATTTATACGCATGGTGGATCTTGGCGATGCGCTCCTTGCTGAATCCGTGGCGCTCAAGGCCGACCGAGTTCATTCCATAGGCGTGGGTCTCGCGAGCGGCGACGGTTTTGGAAAATGGCAGAACATCTTTTGTGATAGTCGTGCCGCCGCCGATGAAGGCATGAGCGCCGATGCGCACAAAATGATGCACCGGGCAAAGTGCGCCGACCGTGGCATACTCCTCGACAATCACGTGGCCGCCAAGCGTTGCAGCGTTGGCCAGAATTACGTGATCGCCAATCACGCAATCGTGCGCGATGTGCGTATAGGCCATCACTAATATGTGGCTGCCCACCCGAGTCAATCCGCCGCCCTTCACGGTGCCGCGATTGACGGTGACAAATTCACGAAATTGATTGTGATCGCCAATCTCGAGCCGGGTGGGTTCGCCTTTGTAGCTCAGGTCCTGCGGCGCCATGCCGATGGAACAGTATGGAAAGAAATGATTGTGCGCGCCGATTTTGGTTGGGCCATCGATGGCCACGTGGGATTCCAGACGGCAATTTTCGCCGATCTCAACATCCGGCCCAATGACACAATAGGGACCGATATTGCAGGTGGAATGGATCTTTGCCTTTGTTTTGGGATCGACTATGGCTGTGGGATGGACGCTCATCGCGGCTGCGTGCTGGCCTCGAGCATCAGGCTACTCTGTGTCCGCCGCATCCGAGGATGATCCGCGGCGTCCACGCGAGTTGTCCACCAGTTGGCACTTCACGCTGGCTTCGGCAACGCGTTGACCGTCCACATAAACGATGCCTTCCATGCGCACTGCAATCATAGTTTCCACCGCGCGCCAGGCTTTGAGCTCGACTTCAATGCGCAGCTGGTCTCCCGGCACCACCGGACGGCGGAACTTGGCCCGCTCGATTCCCGTGAACATGATCAGCTTGGTGCTGCGATCTTCCACTTCTGTCAGCAGAAGTGCTCCCCCGGCCTGTGCGATAGCTTCAACAATCAGCACTCCCGGCATGATTGGCATGTTAGGGAAGTGTCCCTGAAAGAAGGGCTCGTTGATCGTGACGTTCTTAATCGCCACAATGCGCTCTTTCCGGGTCAGCTCCACCACACGGTCAATCAACAGGAATGGATAACGATGCGGCAAAATCTGGCAGATATCGTTAATATCCATCGTTGTCTTGGCAATCGTCGTCTTGGCCGCTGTGACGGGCACTTCCACTTCGGTTTGTACTGTGTCCGGCATTCTCGCCCCGTATGCAGCCAAATTATACTGTATCGTCTTGAACACGGAATCTGAACTTTCATGAAAACAGCAAGAGCGGCAAAGCCTGGTTCCCAACATCTGTCCCTTCCTTCCTTGCCCTACTTCAAGGAACGCAGTCACGACATTGTGCAGACTATTCGCCAGCTTGTGGAACTCGAGTCGCCCAGCGACGTGAAGCAGGCCGTGGACCGCCTGGGAACGATCCTGACCGGGCGTTTTGAGGAACTTGGAGGCAAGGTCACAGTTCATCGCGCGGAGAAATACGGGAACCATTTACAGGCGGTTTTCGCGGGCGCCCAGAATTTCAGCCCGGTTTTGTTGCTGGGTCACATGGACACCGTTTATCCCATCGGCACGATTTCCCGTATGCCGTGCCGCGAAGCCAAGGGCAAACTCTACGGCCCCGGCGTGCTGGATATGAAGTCAGGCATCGCGCTTATGCTGGCGGCGATTGAAGGATTGCTCGGCCAAGGTAAACTGCCGCGTCGGGTGACTGTTCTTTTGGTTTCCGATGAAGAAGTGGGGAGCCCATCATCGCGGAAAATCACCGAATCGCTGGCCAAACAATCTTCGGCAGTGCTTGTCCTCGAACCGGCTTACGGACTGCATGGAGCGGTCAAGACTTCGCGTAAGGGCGTGGGCGAATACACCATCCGTGTCACCGGCAAGGCGGCGCATTCGGGGCTCGACTTCGGCAAAGGCCAGAGCGCGATTCTCGAGCTGGCGAGGCAGATCAACGCCATTTCTAATTTCGTGGATCCGGCCCACGGACTCACGGTGAACGTCGGCGTGGTGCGTGGAGGAACGAAGGTAAACGTCGTCCCCGGCAGCGCGGAAGCCTTGATCGATGTTCGCATCACCCGCAATGCCGATGGCGCCCGCATTGACCGCCGGCTAAGGGCGATCCATCCCTTCAACAAGAAGTGCTGCATAGAAATTCGCGGCGGCATCAATCGCCCTCCGATGGAGCGCACGGCTGGAGTGGCAGCACTTTACAAACAAGCTGCGAAAATCGCTAAAGACTTGGGCTGGACTTTGCAAGAGGCTTCCGTGGGTGGCGGCTCCGACGGCAACTTCACTACTGCGCTCGGCATCCCCACGCTCGATGGCCTGGGTGGCGTGGGGGAAGGCGCGCATGCGGAGCATGAGCATGTTGTGATTTCAGAATTGCCGAAGCGGGCGGCGCTGCTGGCGAGATTGATCGCGGAACCTTAGCAGTCTGTTAGCCAAGCCATGTTGCCAGAAGATAGTAGTCCAGTCTGAACGACTGCGGACCACGACACCTTTGATACTGTACAAATCCATGTCATCCCGAGCTGTTTTTGCGAGGGATCTTACGTCGGATCGAACGGCCTATGCCGCCGTCGAGCAATGTTCCCGTTGATCACCAACAAGTGGCTGGCTGCCGTAGGGTCCATCCGTCTTCGCTGCGCTCAACGTCGGGATGACATTTAACTTCAATTCTGCATTCCGCATTCTTACTTCTGCATTCGCCTACGCTTCCGCCATCTGGGATCCATGCTGGAAGTGGTATTGCAGGATTTTCGCCGCCAGCGATGGATGCACCGTCGAAGATTCCGGCTCGATCATGCGCACGATTTCTCCGCGGCACACCACCTCCGCCGCAGCCAGCCCGGCGATCTCCGCGGGCAACACTAGGTTGATTTCCAGTTGCGCGGTGGCGGGAATTGCGTCTTCCGCCTGGAAGAGCAGGCCCGAGCGGCTGATGTTCTCGGTCGTCCCGCGATGCCATCCATCTTCGCCGAGCATGCGGTATTTGAGCGGCAGGTGCAGGTTGAAGCGCTGCGCCCGGAAGGGCGAAGTAAGCTTTGCGCGGGAGCGTTTTACTTCTGCTTGAGTTGCGTAACGAGTTGACATAATAACCTCCTGGGGGAGCGGAGTATCTAAGACTTCCCGCACTTTGGCTTTCAAGGCAGGAAGGGTAAAGGGCTTCTGGAGCAGGATGATTCCCGCGTCCAGCACACCGTTATGGCCAATGGCATTTTCCGTGTAGCCGGACATGTACAGGATCCGGGTCTCAGGGCGCAGCGCGGCAATACGCTCCGCCAGCACGCGTCCATTCATTCCCGGCATAATCACGTCGGTCAAAAGCAGGTGAATAGGGCCGGGATAAGAGCTGGAAATTTGCAAAGCAACCGAAGCGTCCTGGGCTTCCAGTACCACAAAGCCCTGCCGCTCGAGATAAATTTTGTCCATCTGCCGCAGCGAGTCTTCGTCCTCGACCAGAAGAATGGTTTCATTCGCCTGCTGTAGCGCGGGAAGAGCAACGACCGGTTCTGTGCTGATCACTTCGCCGGCTTCGGTGACGCGGGGCAGATAAATTTTGAAGGTGGTTCCCTTGCCTACTTCGCTGTAAACCCAAATGTAGCCGTCGCTCTGCTTCACGATGCCGTACACGGTGGAAAGGCCAAGGCCGGTGCCCTTGGTCCCTTTGGTGGTGAAGAATGGCTCAAAAATGCGGCTTTGTGTTTCATCGTCCATGCCGGTGCCGCTGTCGCTGATGGCCAGCATGACGTACTCGCCAGCCTTGATGGGCCCATGAAAGCGCGCGTATTCGGCGTCAAGCGCAGCGTTGGCGGACTCAATGGTGAGCTTTCCGCCGCGCGGCATGGCGTCGCGGGCATTCACCGCCAGATTCATGATGACCTGTTCGATCTGTCCCGGATCGGCCTTCACTGCGCCCAACTCGCCCTCCGGAATCATGACCAGGTCAATGTCTTCCCCAATGAGCCGGGTAAGCATTTTCAGGTTTTCCGTGACCACCGCGTTCAGATCGAGGACCTTCATTGTGAGCATTTGTTTGCGGCTAAAGGCCAGCAGTTGCCGGGTGAGCGACGTCGCGCGCTCGGAGGCGCGGGAAATTTCCTGCACCGGGCCGCGCAGCTCCGATTCCGGGCCAACGCGCTCCAGTATGAATTCGCAATAGCCGGAGATGACCATGAGCAGATTGTTGAAGTCATGGGCAACGCCTCCTGCAAGGCGGCCAATGGCTTCCATCTTTTGCGCCTGTCGGAGTTGCTGTTCCAGGGCGCGGTTTTCGGTGACGTCTTCGGCGAATAATTCGAAATAAATGGCGTTCTTCTCCCCGCGAATGGCGCGTCCGGACAGGCGTGTGATGATGGAGTTGCCGTCCTTCCGCTTCCACTCCGCGATCAGATTGTTAAAACGGTGCCCGCCCTGCAAATAATCGGCGAGCGTGAAGTATTGCTGCGCGTCGGCGTAGAGATTGCCGAGGTTATTGCCGGCGAGTTCGGAAGCCGAGACATATCCCAGCATGCTGACGAACGCCGGATTGGCGTTCAGCAGAATGCCGGCGGCATCACAGCGGCAAATTCCATAAGGAGCGTTGGTCACCAGTGAGCGGAAGTTCATCTCCGAGCGCCGCAAACCTTCTTGCGCCGCGCGCAGCGCCGCGTTGAATGAACAAATGAGCAGCGCGACCACCACAAAAAGCGTGAGATGAATGATCGCTTTGCCGTAGTCGTCCGGAGTGTGTTTGCCCGCCAGCGAAAAATAGGCGCTCACCGTCAGCGCGAAGGAGGTCGCAACCAAGCCCGGCTTCCAGCCTCCGTACCACGCGCTTACCATGATGGCCACGGAAAAAACCACCAGGCGGCTTTCCACCACATCGGTCAACAAAAATGCCGGAATGAGGGCGAGGATAATGCTGAGCACGGCGACGCCGTAGCGCAGGACCACGGCCCGTGCGGGAGGGATATAGAGTGTGCGAAGAAGGGGGGAGTTCAGTCGCATACACTTGCATCGTAGTTCCCAATGTGGGAGGCCGCGAGTTACGAGAGTTCACTTTTGGGACATGTACGGATTCGTGCGATTGCGCGTGCAACCTTTAGAGCGAAAATGACAACGAGAGGATTTCCGGAAGCTGAGAATTTACAAAAGATCGGCGTCTGAATTTCAGAATCCATGTTCGCGTGAACCAGGTTCGCGTGGGCCAGGCAGAGCTTATGGGGCTGCTCCACATCTCGCGATGATCGAGATGGGGGATTCCAACAGCTATTCAGACCACTCGCCCCCCCCGAATCCACTGGAACAAACTTCACAATTTCTGTAATTTTGTTGGATTGTTGTTGCCCGAATAAAACTGCATGAACATTGGCTTGTTTGGCGGCACATTCGATCCCATCCATCGCGGCCACATGGCGCTGGCCCGCGCGGCGCTCGAGCGATGCAATCTTAGCCGCATTTATTTCGTGCCTGTCGGTGTGCATCCGCTGAAGGGATCGCAACCGCAGGCGACGTATTTTGACCGCTACGCCATGGTTGCCCTGGCGACGCAGGAAGAGAAAGCATTTGTGCCGTCGCTGCTGGAAGCTCCAGAGGTGGATGGTGCTTTGAAATCCGGAAAATCCGGCAAAGAGCGGACGCCAAATTTCAGCATTCATACCGTGCGCAAGCTGAAGCAATCGCTCAAAAAAATTGATCGCCTCTTTTTTCTTGTGGGAATTGACGCTTTCAAGGACATTGCCAAATGGCACGAGCCGGAAGCGCTGCTGCGGGAATGCACTTTTATCGTCGCCAGCCGTCCGGGATTCTCGCTTGCCGACGTTGCCAATTCGCTTCCGGAAAGCCTGCGCCCCTCAGCAGCCGTCACCAAGCCATTCCAGCGCCAGTCCGCCAAAGGAGACCTCGCTCTGCCGGGCGTGACCATTCATTTACTCGACGATGTGAATCAGGCGGTCTCAGCAACCGCCATCCGGCAGGCCGTGGCGGCGAAGCGTCCGCTGGGCAAGCTGCTCGATCCGAAGGTTGAGGGGTACATCAAGAAGCTGGGGCTGTATGGGGGGAAGGAGGAGTAATAGGTAGAAAATCAAAAAGTGAGGGCGCCCTGGATAACTTTACAATCCCGGAACCTAGCGCATCTAATTGTGACGAAATGCGATAGCATTAGGGGGTTGCATAGGAACAATGGTGGAGAATTGACGTTTCGTAACTATGCAAGGTATAAGCTGAATTATCGATAGAATGGTACAAGTGATCTCTGATCGTAAGCTGCCTGATTATGACCATCCACCCGCAATTGAAACTGCGTTAGGAGTCCGATTTGCTCCGATCCAAGGTTGGAATCTTTTTCACTTTGGACGGCTTCAAGGAGAGTTCAACAAAGAGTACCCGAAGCATGAACTTCATCCGCCGCTGGACGCGGTGACAATTCAGATTGCTCCCAACCAACCTGCTGGCATGTCGCACATCCCAATTCGTGCTTGGTTTATAAACGCGGACGACACACAGCTTATACAAGTCCAAAATAATTGCTTCATACGAAATTGGAGAAAGACGCAAGAAACGCCTGACTATCTGCATTACGATGTCATCAAACCGCTCTTCCAAAGAGATTGGGCAAAGTTTAGAAGATTTTTAGTTGAGCAAAATTTGCCGAAACCAAGCATCTGGCAATGTGAAGTCAGTTATATAAATCACTTCGTGCGCGGCCAAGACTGGAATGACTTTAGTGACCTCAAATCTCTTTGCCCTGCTTGGCAGGGACAACCGGCTGAGGGATTATTTTCTAAGCCGCAAATGGTCGCGTTTACTACGTCATATTTGCTCCCCGATGAGCAGGGTACTTTGCTTTTTGTATTGCAACCGGGAATTAGACAAACAGATGGCGTTGAGATCATTCAGCTTTCGATAACTGCGTCGGGGAAACCCAAAGGATCGGATGAGCAAGATGTATTAGCGTGGTTTGATCTTGGAAGGGACGCTGTTGTAACTGGGTTCTCACAATTTACAGACAAAGATGCTCAGAAAAGGTGGGGAAGAAGATGATACCTTTCATTAGCACATCAGCGGCATTGGCTCCGGTTCAAGTACATAAGCGGGAACCTCAACCTACGCAGCTTTCAGCATTTGCCAACACTGGGGCAACGCCATGGCTTTATTCGGCATTGGGACAGATTAGAGACATTGAGGAAAATCACAACCGACTCGTTCTAGGCATTGGGGACTTTCGGGATGTGGGAGAGACTGCTAAAACAACGCGGCAGTTGTTGTCTCTCGTTGATATGGTTGATTTGCCTGTTCCACTTGTATCTCCTGTATCGGGCGGCGCGATGAGCATTACGTGGTCGATGGGAGCAAGAGAAGTGAAGTTCTCTTTGTTTCCAGATCGGCAAGCGCTTTTTTATCGGTACATGGACGATGAACCTATTGATGATGGTGGCGTAGTTAATCTCGGCGACCCCAATTCTGCTCGTGATCCTTTGAAATGGATGATCAACCCAACAACATAATAAGCGTGGTATGCCACCGTCTGATGACGTTCAAATCGGTAATGCTACCCACGTTCTCCGCGTCCTTTTGCCGCGTTGGGTAGTCACGAAAAACGGGCGCGAACGACCGACAAGTGATTCCTTGCTTGATTCAAATTTTGAAAATTCTTGCTTTATTGCATCCGAAATATCGCTGACGGAACTCCGCGCACTTTTCCCCGATTTTCCAAATGCGAAGATTGCGCAGATACCCGTCCAAGTATTGCGTGACAACGGCTACGCCATCGAACGAAAACCTGAAGATGCACCTGGTGGCTGCATGGTACCGAATTCTCACGTCGTAGTCGGCCCACCAACAGCGACACAGCGCGGTCCCTACGAAGCGGCTGCGCGGCGTATTGTGAAACATGGCTCAATACGGATTATTCAACCAGACGAAATTGAATAATCGAGTGCCCCTTAAAGAATTGCCGGGTGCCCATTCAAGCCTTCTTTTGGCTTGAGTGGGAAAGTGGAGCAAACAGAGGCATTTTCCATTTTCCCACATCTCGAAAGCCGCGAGATGTGGGCCACCCCACAGATTATTTGCGTGAGCCGACAAACTCCAGCCAAATCCCATGAGCAATTTTGGGTGAAATCCAGATCGCGCCGGGATCGCACTTGATTCCTCTGGCTATCGGCACTCTGTTGCGTTTAAGTACGGATTCGAGCGTCGCAAGGCTGCGCACCTCGACACGCGCTACCACAACATTTGCTGACGCCGAGGGAACGAGATACACGCTACCCTCAGGTAGCACGACAGTGCTGCTCTCGGATGCGCTAATTGGAGTGCATTGACGCATCGGGATTAACGGAACTCCAAGGTCTTGGAATAGTCCCCGCAGTTGCCGATCGTCACGGATCCATAGACCAGAAAACCGTGTCGCCGAGTTCGCGTGGGCGAAATATTCGGGCTTGTCTGACAAACTCCAGCCAAATCCCATGAGCAATTTTGGGTGAAATCCAGATCGCGCCGGAATCGCACTTGATTCCTCTGGCTATCGGCACTCTGTTGCGTTTTAAGTACGGATTCGAGCGTCGCAAGGGCTGCGCACCTCGACACGCGCTACCACAACATTTGCTGACGCCGAGGCGGTGTTTGCGCAATCGTTTGGGCTTGCGATAGGAATGCGATCAGAAGGACCGCAGCCAGTGTCACAGCCGGTTTAACCATAGCCAAATTAATTTATGCCGGACATGGCACCTCGTCCATTGACTCCCTATGACCCTGCCGAAATAGTCTTCGACCTATGCCTGAGGCGGAGGCGGGGCGGGTGTGAGGCCATGACGGCGCATAATCTCCACCATCTTCGCGCGGTCGGGCGGCCCGCCGGTCGCGGTGCGGATTACTTCCGCCGCCTCGCGGAAAAACTGTGGGCCGAAAACAGCCGGCGTAACCACGCAGAGCCCCTTCACATCTGCGGCGCCGTTGTTGTCGAACCGGTGAACGGCGCCCCGCGGAATACATAACGCCTGCCCCGGTCCAACATCGATCACTTTACTGTCTACGGTCCAAGTCAGCATGCCCTCGATACCGTAGAACGTCTCTTCATAGTGGTCGTGGCTGTGCGTTGGGGCCATCAGACGCTGTCCGGCGGGGACAACGAGCTCAAACATCGCGACGCTACCCGACGAGTTCTCACCAGTAACGAGGAAGCGCACGGCGAGCGGTCCCAGGCGGATTGTTTCGTCGGCAGGATTGACGCGCGGATCGATCAATTTCATTGGCATTGAAATCTCCATTTCCGATAGATCATTCAAGATCGCTTCTTGAGCCGGAAAAAGAAGCGCATGGCTGGGCCTTCAGTCAAAAAAGCGAACATATGCATCATGGCCAACCAATAACATGGATACCATCGAGCAAACCGCAGAATCCAGAAAATTGTGGTGGCCCGTTTGATTAGTGGCCGGGTGCCCCATGTCTCGCCGATTTTGCGAGACTTGGGAATTCAGGATTCCGGATTTTCCCCAAACCGCTCGCCTGGGTTAATCTGTATGCACCGCCGGATGAATTGGCCGGACGTACCGAATGAAGAAAAACGACTCCAAACAGCAAGTTCGAGAAGCCATCCACGCCTGTCAGGACAAAAAAGCCGAAGAAATCACAATTCTGGAGCTGGACAAAGATTCCGGCGCTTTTACCGATTACTTCGTAGTCTGCAGCGGGACCAACCCGCGGCAGGTGCAGGCCATTTCCGACGAAGTCGAAATGCGTCTGAAAAGGGCTGGCCAGGCCCCGCGCCAGATGGAAGGCTACAAGCAGGGAGAGTGGATATTGCTCGATTACGTGGACTTCGTCGTCCACGTTTTCTCGGAAAAGGCCCGTAAATATTATGATCTGGAACGCCTCTGGAAGTCGGCGAAGCGTCTGGAAGCTGCGGACCTAACGCCCAAATCCCGAGCGACCGCCCAATTGAAATCGCAAGCGAAGTCACACGCTGCGCCTCGAGCTGCTTCTCGCACTGTGTCGCGCACAAAGACCGCTGCCGTGCGCGCCCCGCGAAAAAAGAAGTCGGCTTAACTTGGAGCGGTTTGCTCCTTGGGCTTCCGGGCCCTAAAGGGCCTGCAAACCTAACATCGCGACGCGGCCATGAATGGCCGCTCTTCCACTGTCACTTACCTTATCGCTGCCACTCTCACTTACGCTATCGCTTCTACTCTCGCTTTCGCTCTATGTTCCAGCCATCACTTCCACTCCCAGTCTTACTCCCACATCCACGATCACTTCTCTCACTGTGGTTAAATGGCGATTGTGAAATTCAAAGTCGCCTGGATCGGCAAAACCAAAGAAGCAGCTATCGGATCGCTGACCCAGGAATATCTCAAGCGGTTGTCGCGTTATGGCGAGGTCGAAGGACTGTCGTTAAAAGACGAGGCGGCGCTCGCGGCGTTTAGCGGGAAATCCGCCCGCCCGCAAAAGAAGCATTCGCTCGTCTTGCTCGACCCCCGCGGCAAGCAATTTTCCTCCGAAGAACTGGCCAGGTTTTTGGATGACCAGCAGCGGCGTAATCCGCAACTTTTGCTCTTCGTCATTGGCCCTGCGGACGGATTTTCCGAAGAGACCCGTCAATCGGCAACGGCAATCCTGTCGCTGGGCAAGTTGACCATTGCGCATGAACTGGCGCGCGTTGTCCTACTGGAGCAGCTTTACCGGGCCTGCACCATCCTGAAAGGCCATCCTTACCATCTCGGCCACTGATGTCGAATTCCGCACCCCCTGCAACTTTGAATGAGCCGCGTACTTTCGTGATGTTTTCATCACGTGGCAATTTGGGATAGAGTGCTCTTACACTCCAAACCCCCCGAGGAGGCACGTATGAAGAACCCCATGGAAGTACTCAGAATGAAGGAACAGGAACTGCTGAAAGTTCGCACCGAGATCGATGCCCTCCGCATTGCCGCGCGCCTTCTGAGTGATGACACAGTGACTTACTCGGAGCCCAAGCAGGAAACGCGCCAAGTCATCGAAATGCCTTAGTATTCAATAACTTGCCTCTCGCAATCGCACGTCCCCAGGCCCCTAAAAGCCGAGCGCGTATCCCATTTCCATCCATACGAGGTAGAATGACACCTTCCGCTAGCACGAATGCGGAACTCGCGATTCTATGACCTGGTTCAAACGCCAATCCGGTGAGCTGGAAAGTACGGGCGAGAAAAAAGTCCGTACCGAAGGTCTGTGGGTAAAGTGCGAGGATTGCCGCCAGATTATTTGGAAAAAAGATCTGGAAGAGAACCTCAACGTTTGCCCAAAATGCGAAAAGCATTTCCGCATTGACGCCCGCACGCGGCTCAGCCTGCTTTTGGATGGCGATCAAGTCGAGCTGTTCGGCGACAATCTGGTCTCCACCGACCCGCTGAAGTTTGTGGACCTAAAGGCGTATTCGTCGCGCTTGAAGCAGGCGCAGCAAGACACTGGCCTGAGCGACGCCGTCATCAATGCACGCGGCACACTCAACGGGCGTCCCGTTATCGTCAGCGCCATGGAATATGCATTCATCGGCGGCAGCATGGGCGCGGTAGTTGGGGAGGCGATCACGCGGGCCATTGAACAGGCGCACGACCAGAAGCGGCCCATCATCATCGTTTCCGCCTCCGGCGGCGCGCGCATGATGGAAGGCGTCATCAGCCTGATGCAGCTGGCGAAGATTTCCGCCGCTCTTTCCCGGCTGGACGATGCCCGCGTCCCTTATATTTCCGTGCTTACCGACCCCACCACCGGCGGCGTTACTGCCTCATTCGCTATGCTGGGCGATCTGAATATCGCCGAACCCGGCGCGCTCATCGGATTCGCCGGGCCGCGTGTCATCGAACAAACCATCCGCCAGAAGCTCCCGCAAGGCTTCCAGCGCAGCGAGTTCCTGCTGGAACACGGCATGCTCGACGCTGTCGTTCCGCGCAAGCAGTTGAAGTCGTACATCTCCCGTGCGCTGGATTTTATGGATAAGTCGGTCGTAGGGCGCGAAGCTACGGCTTAATTCCTGCTCTGCAATGCCCGTATAGGCGCCGGGTCTCTGCCCAGGCGGGTAGAAATCCTTCGACTTCGCTCAGGATGACAATATTGGAGTGTGGTGATTTCGCGGACAGGAGTGTCCAGGCCACGGCAGACGAGCTTATCCGGCGGGGTCGTAATTCAGATTTTGGCCGAGCCATCGCTCAACTTCCGCTACGCTCATCCCTTTGCGTTTGTGGTAGTCCTCGACCTGGTCGCGATCAATCTTGCCCAAGACGAAATACCGCGATTCAGGATGGGCGAAGTAGAGTCCGCTGATGCTCGAGCCGGGCCACATGGCGAACGATTCGGTGATGAGCATGCCGGTATTCTTCTGCACATCGAGCAATTTCCAGAGAGGGCCTTTTTCCGTGTGGTCCGGGCAGGCAGGATAACCGGCGGCGGGACGGATGCCGCGATATTTTTCGTGGATTAAATCGTCATTGCTTAGATTTTCCTCGCGGCCATAACCCCAGTCTTCCCGTGCACGCTTGTGCAGGCATTCGGCGAATGCTTCGGCGAGGCGATCCGCGATTGCCTCGGCCATGATCGCGTTGTAGTCGTCATTCTCGCCGCGGAAGCGGTCGCACAGTTCTTTCAAACCGATCCCGCTGGTGACGGCGAATGCGCCGATGTAGTCGGGCAGCCCCGTTTCTTTTGGCGCGATGAAATCAGCGAGAGACCGGCACGGCTCGTTGCCTTCCCGGTTCGCCTGCTGGCGAAGGAAGTGAAAGCGCTCAAGAACTTTGCTGCGCGTGTTGTCCGTGTATAACTCGACATCATCACCAACGGCGTTGGCAGGAAAGAACCCGTACACTGCGCGCGCGGTGATCAAATTTTTGTCGATGATTCGATCAAGCAGCGCCTTGCCTTCGCTGAAAACCTGCCGAGCCTGTGGTCCATGTTCCGGATGGTCCAGAATGCGCGGATAAACCCCCTTCAATCCCCAAGTATGGAAGAAGGGCGACCAGTCAATGAATTCGCACAGCGTCGCCAGGGGAAAGTTATCGAGCACGCGCACGCCAGTGAATTCAGGCGCGGGAATGTCTTCGGGGCGCCAGACAATTGGAGTTCGCCGGGAGCGAGCAGTCTCAAGCGGCACCGTGTTCTGGCGCGGTGAGGCGTGGGATTTGCGGAGCGCCTCATATTCCGCGCGATGTTTCACTACAAAAGCTTCCTTCCCGTCATCGCTCAGGAGGCTGGTGGTGACCGGCACCGCCCTGCTGGCGTCAAGGATGTGAACCACCGGCTCGCTGTAGTTCGGCGCAATCTTGATGGCCGTATGCGCGCGGCTCGTGGTCGCCCCGCCGATCAGCAACGGCAACTTGAATCCCTGGCGCTCCATCTCGCGAGCGACGTGCACCATCTCGTCGAGCGAGGGAGTGATGAGTCCGCTGAGGCCGATCAAATCTGCCTTCTCGGCCTTGGCTCGTTCCAGAATTTTTTCGCAGGCGACCATCACGCCCATATCTATGACTTCGTAATTGTTGCAGGCGAGCACGACGCCTACGATATTTTTGCCAATATCGTGTACATCTCCTTTGACGGTGGCGAGCACAATTTTTCCCTGCGCCTTTACTTCCTCGCCGGATGCCGCCTTCGCCGCTTTCTCGGCCTCCATAAATGGCGTGAGATAAGCGACAGCCTTCTTCATGACGCGCGCGGACTTCACCACTTGCGGCAAAAACATTTTGCCCGCGCCGAACAGATCACCGACGACGCCCATGCCCGCCATGAGCGGCCCTTCAATGACCAGTAACGGCCGGCCCAGCTTGGCGCGGGCTTCCTCGGTGTCAATCTCGATGTATGTGTCTATGCCTTTTACCAGCGCGTGCGAAAGGCGTTCTTCTACGGTTCCGTGCCGCCATTCTTCGGCCTTTTTTTCCGTGACTGCCGCGCCGACGTTCTTTAAGGTTTCGCCATATTCCACCAGGCGTTCGGTCGCGTCAGGGCGCCGGTTCAGCAATACGTCCTCGACCATCACCTTGAGTTCGGGTTCGATCTCCTCATAAACCTCGAGCATGCCGGCATTCACAATGCCCATGTCCATGCCCGCGGCGATGGCGTGATAAAGGAATGCGGAGTGGATGGCCTCGCGAACGACATTGTTGCCGCGAAAACTGAACGAGACGTTCGAGACGCCGCCGCTCACCTTGGCATGCGGCAGGTTCGCCTTAATCCATCGCGTGGCCTTGATGTAATCCACCGCATAGTTGTTGTGCTCCTCCATGCCCGTGGCCACGGTGAGGATGTTGGGATCAAAAATTATGTCTTCGGGTGGAAATCCGACTTCATCAACCAGAATCCGATAGGCGCGTTCGCAGATGCGGATCTTATCTTCGTAAGTCGCGGCCTGGCCTTGCTCGTCGAAGGCCATGACTACAACTGCCGCGCCGTATTTAAGCACGGTGGCGGCATTGCGTCGGAAAGCGGCTTCGCCTTCTTTCAGCGAAATCGAATTCACGATTCCCTTGCCTTGCAGGCACTTCAGCCCCGCCTCGATGACCGTCCATTTGGAGGAGTCAATCATGAACGGGACTTTGGCGACTTCCGGTTCGCTGCCCAGTAATTGCAGGAATCGCGTCATCGCTGTAACGCCGTCAATCATGCCTTCGTCCATGCAAACGTCAAGAACATTGGCGCCGTTCTCGACTTGCTGCCGGGCGATGCTGACTGCTTCTTCGTACTTTCCAGCTTTGATCAGCTTGGCGAATTTAGGCGAGCCAGCCACGTTGGTGCGCTCACCGATCATGATGTAGACGCCCGGTTGCTGGGTGAAGGGCTGCGACCCCGATAGACGCAGGGGTTTCGTTTCGATCGGCCTGGTGGGAGACTGGTCTAAGTTCTGTGGATCGCCGGATGTCGTCATTGTTTCAGCGCCACCCGTAATTCCCGCGGAGGCATTCCCTCGAGGGCTTTCGCGATGGCCGCGATGTGCTCGGGCGTGTTGCCGCAGCAGCCTCCCGCAATATTGATGAGCCCGGCCCGTGCGAAATCGCCCAGATAACGCGCCATGTCCGCAGGCTGGAGATCGAAGCCTGTTGGGGACAGAGGATTCGGCAAGCCGGCATTGGGATAACACGAAATCGCCACGTCCGCCTTTTCCGATAGATCACTTAGAAACGGATACATGAGATCGGGACCAAGCGAACAGTTGAGTCCGACGGAAAGCGGCTTCACGTGCGCCACTGCGTTCCAGAAGGCTTCTGTGGTCTGCGCGGAGATCATTGTTTCGCCTCCGCGACCAACAGCCGCTGAGATCATGATCGGTAGATTTTTGCCGTCCTCATCAAACACTTCACGAATAGCAACGAGCGCTGCTTTGGCGTTGAGTGAATCGAAAATCGTTTCGACCAGAAGCGCATCCACGCCGCCTGCAATCAGGCCTCGCACCTGCTGTGCGTAAGCGGTCTTCACCTGATCGAAGGTGACCACGCGGAAGCCGGCATCGTCAGCATCCGGCGAGTTTGAAAGCGAGACTGTCAACGGGCCTATCGCCCCCGCCACGAATCGCTGACGCGAAGTTGTGTTCGCTACCCGGTCGGCCCACTCGCGGCACTGCCGCGCCGACTTCTCGTTAATCTCAGTCGCCAGATCGCCGAGAAACGGGTCGTCAATAATTTTTTGGTAGAATTCCGGGTCTTTCCTTCCGCCGTGCTCTCGCGGATCCTCCACGAAGAACTCGTTTTGCGCAATGCTGGTGGCGCCGAAGGTGTTCGTTTCGATGATGTCCGCGCCAGCCTCCAGAAAACGGCGATGAATATCGCAAATCATATCGGGCTGCGTCAGGGAAAACAGGTCTCCGTTGTTCAACAGGTCCTTGGTGGCGTTTTTGAAGCGCGCGCCGCGGATATCGGATTCCTTCATCCCATAGGTGCGGATGGTCGTGCCCATTGCCCCGTCAATGATGGCGATGCGGCGCTCCAGCACCTTCTGCAGCGGATGTTGTTGATTCGCAGTCATTTATGTCTGTTGATGTTGCGATAGCCGGGGACGGCAGTGAACTTCCCGGCCTCCCACTCCATTATATAGAGATGACCAAAACGCCCAAAGGATTGAGCGAAGTCAAAAAGCACAAAAGCCCGGGTAACGTGCATCTACTGTTTTATGAGCCAGAAAACTATTTTTCGTAAGCCTCTGCTGTCGGTTGCGCTTGAGCGCGCGAATGTCACTTCGGTCGAGGTCCGGGAAATCGCCTTCGAAGCCGGCCAGGAGACCGGACGCCACTTGCATCCGTGTCCGGTAGTGGGCCACATTGTAGAAGGTACAGCGATCATTCAGGTGGAAGGGCGGGACCCCCAACATCTGGAAACAGGCGCGGCCTTTTACGAACCGGCGGGAAGGGTGATTGCCCGCTTTGACAACGCATCATCCACCAAACCCATGAAGTTTGTGGCCTACTATTTGCTCAACGGCGAGCAGGAGTTAATTCAAATGTTGCCCGCCAGATAAGCGCGCCGCCCTTGCCATCTCACGCTTCTGGCCGCAACTGCGCTTTCTTCGTCGTGATGGTCAGGGTTGCCGTCGTGAGCTTAGGCCGCCGCTCCCCGTAAGCCTCAATCACAATCGAACCCGGGGTTTTGTTCGCCTGCACGATGACTTGCGCGAGTCCGTTAAATAAACTGCGCTTCGGCTCTTTGTCGGATTCCTGACAGTTCGGGTCGCCATTGCCCACCCCGATCAAAGACCCATCTCCGCTCACCTTGAAACTGATTTTGTTATCCGCGGTGGGAACGTGGCGGCCCTCCTTGTCGAGGACTTCCACGCGGATGACGGCAACGTCTTCGCCATCGGCGTTAATCTCGCTGCGGTCGGCGGTCAGTTTAATGGATTCCGGCATGCCGGTCGTCTCCCGCTTTTCCGTCAACACAATCTTCCCCGCCTTGCTGCCTCTCGCTTCAATTACGCCGGGTTCGTATTTCACCTTCCACTCAAGATGGGTGAGCGGCTCAACCTTCTGCTTGCCCTGGCTTTGTCCATTCAGGAAGAGTTCGACTTCGTCCAGGTTGGAATGCACCCACACCGAAATCAGTTCTCCGTTACGCTGCTCCCAGTTCCAGTGCGGAAACAGATGCAGCACCGGTTCCTTTCCCCACCAGGCTTTGTAGTAATAAAAATTGTCCTTAGGGAAGCCGCACATATCCACGATGCCGAACTGCGAATTGATCGAGGGCCAGCCGTAGGGCGTAGGCTCTCCGCGATAATCGAAGCCCGTCCAGGCAAAGCCGCCGGCAAGCCATTCGCGCGTCCCATAGAACTTCCACCATTCTTCGGCCAGTTCCGACCAGGCTGTGTGGTTCAGGTCGTAGGCGCTGACCCAGTTGCGCAGCTTGTCGGTCTCGTAAATACCGCGAGTTGAAACCGTGCTTGCGGTCTCCGTACCCACGCAAGGTGTTCTGGGATGTGCTTTATGCCAGGGGTCGCATACGCTCAGGTTGTAATTGAACCCCATTACGTCCAGTTGCTCCGGAAAGCGGGTTTCGAACGACTGATTCACCGCGGCTGTGCACAATCGTGTTGGATCGAGTTCGTGCGATCTGGCGATCATCTCGTCAATCACGCGAACGCCCTGCGGCTGCGGCATCATGATCCATTCTTCGTTCCCCATGGACCAGATGATGATCGAGGGCGAGTTGCGATAGCGCTTGATCATCTTTTCCAGTTGCGCCATGCCTTCTGGATTCGAACTCATAAGGCGGGCCTCGCACATCATCATCATGCCGAGTTGATCGCAGGCCTCAACCCATTCGGGGGTGGGCATATTGTGGGAGGTGCGGACGGCATTCGATCCCATATCTTTCAACACGCCCATGCGATACCACTGCAAGTGATCGGGAAGCGCCGCGCCTACCCCCGCATGGTCCTGATGGTTGCAGGTGCCTTGGATTTTGACGGACTTTCCGTTGAGGAAGAACCCTTTGTCCGCATCGAACTGAACAGTGCGCACGCCAAAACTGATGCGCTCGGCGTCGCGCGTTTTGCCATCGGATTCAACGCTCACGATGGCGGAGTAACGATTCGGCGATTCCAGCGACCAGAGTGCGGGATTGGCAAGTTTTGTGGAAGCAGTAAATGTAGTTGAACCGTCGCCGGAAACCTGCTGCGGGGCTGAATCGGCGCTGCCGACTGTTTTTCCGGATGCATCGAGAATTTGCCAGCGTACGCGGCAGGTTTCTGCTTTCGTGCCTTCGTTCTGTACTACCGTACCGAGACTTAAGGTCGCGACGTTTCCCTTCAGATCGCTGCGAACATAACTCTCCCACTGGCCAAGATGCAGGGAATCGGTCTTGGTAAGCCATACGTGACGATAGATGCCGGCGCCCTCGTAAAACCAGCCATCGCCAAAGCTGGCGTCCATCCGCACAACCAGATAGTTCTTGCCGCCATAATTAAGAAAATCGGAAAGGTCGAAGCTGAACGGCGCGTATCCGTTGTTGTTGCGGCCAATAAAGTATCCGTTCAGAAACACCAGCGCGTCGCGAAATGCGCCATCGAATTCAATGGACACGCGGCGGCCACGGTCGCCCTCGGGAATTTCGAATGTGCGGCGATACCAGCCGACGCTCGTCTCCGGATATTTCCTTCCCAACGGTTTGTATCCGTGGCTCTGCAAGCTCTCATCGCGCACAAACGGCAACTCGACGGCCCAGTCGTGCGGCAGATCAAGCGCCCGCCACTTTGAGTCGTCGAACTTTTCAGTGGCAAATTTGAAGTCACCTGACTTTGCGAAATCGCCCTGGCCCGCGCCGAAGCCAAGGTCGCTGGCCGGATCATCGCCATTGCCGAAGGTAAACTTCCATCCAAAATCCATCAGCAAACGCTCTCGAGGGCCCACCGCCGACATGGCTTCCGCCGATGCGCCCTGCGGATATTCCGCCAGCAATGCGTGAGCTCGCGCAAGCGACGAACCGGCGACAAGCGATGTGGCGGAAACGGCAACTCCCGAGCGTAATAGCTCACGGCGGGTTAGGTTCTTCATTCGGGCCTCGGAATTGTGAGATTTTGGAACAAAATATGAATTGCGATGCAAAAACGATTGCCTGGCAAGAAGCAACAATATATTCCCAAACAAGGCGATGGAGCAATCGCGGCGGGAAGAGTTCCGCGCTATTCCACGACCGCAACGAATGAATTCTTCACCGCTGGCGCACGCTCTTCTCAGGCATCCTTCTTAGAAGTTACGCAAGCCACTCCAATCGTGGGCCAGTCATCCAACAAATGATTCTTGGAACCAAATTGTTGGAAGGTAAATTCGAGAGGCAGTCATGATCCGCAAATTAAAGTCAGGCGAGTCCCGGCTCTACTCGCGCAAGAAAAATCCCAAGACCGGCAAGCGCCGCAACCTGGGAACATTCTGCACCCGCAAAGCCGCCGAAAGTCATGAGCGTGCCGTGCAATATTTCAAACATCAATGACTGGAAATAGCCTTGGCTATGACTTGGGATCGTTAAGAAAAAATTCGCAAAGAAAGTCTAGAAAGTCCGCAGCAGGATTCCCAGCGCCAGAACAACCGCCAGGCCGAGCGATCCAATGCTGTTCATGCGAATTAGGCGGTAGCTCGAACTCCACGGGTACATGAGCAGTTGAAACGCGGCCACGAATTTTTCCGGCCAGAACAATCCCGCCAGGCCGAAGATGAGGAATAACTGCGCGATGAAAACAAGAGCAATATGCTGCATGAATTTTGTTCCGGAAGTGAGCGGAGTCTGACAGAGAGTTTGCCCCCATCCATTTTCAACGTCAAGCCGAAAAGACTTTTCCGGTGGTTCCAACCGTAATCAGGGATTTCTCTTAGTGGCGGGCGGAGAGCAGCGTCAGTATGTCGCGCAGGCCCTGGCGAATCGGCTTGAGATCGGAAACCGCATGAACGGGAAAGGGCAGAGCGCCCTGTTTTTTGTCGCTCTTTCCTTCGCCGCGTAAATGCTGGCGCGCCCCGGCAATGGTGAATCCTTCTTCGTAAAGCAATTTCTTAATGCGCAAAACGCCTTCAACGTCCTTGCGGCGATACATTCTTTGGCCGGTGCTGCTCTTAATCGGCTTGAGCTGTGGGAACTCGGTCTCCCAAAAGCGCAGCACATACGCAGGCAGATGGCAAAGCGTGGCAACTTCTCCGATGCGAAAATAAAGGCGCTCGGGAATTTCCACTTCCGTGTTCTTTTTGGCTTTGGCCATGACGCTTATTCGTGCCAGCTCCTAAACTGTACCAGTTCCGAAGCCGCGCCAACTCCCTCTTCGCGTTTCTACCACCATGCGGCATCTGAAACAACCGGATTTTTTGAAATCCGTTGACTTAGTTGTTCACCGCAAATGAAAACGCCCCTCGAAGAGTTGCATCCCGCGAGAGGCTTGAAACTTAATATACGAGTTGGTGTCTCGTTTAGTGCTTCTTTTTCTTAGCCGCTTTTTTCTTTGCTGGCATGAATTTCCTCCGTAAATGATTTTCCCTTGAGAGGACTAAATGAACCCAAAAGAGGAAACCATACCCGACAAATACGGTAGGT